>Ga0209515_10002263_pt1 | contig 30069 bp, 32 predicted proteins | sample Subgroupgradi54m_FD_187454 | JGI IMG/M metagenome (GOLD analysis project Ga0209515, IMG submission 187454) | Subsurface groundwater microbial communities from S. Glens Falls, New York, USA - GMW60B uncontaminated upgradient, 5.4 m (SPAdes)... ... | reverse complement strand
AATTACCAATTGAACCATTACAAAGTGTGGAGGAGGTAGCATTGCTCTGGGCAAGTCTTAATAGTGTTTGTATTTGGCCTACAGCTTTGATGGGAACTTGATCAGAAGAAAAACTTTTGAAATTGACAAACCCTACTACAGACATGATAGAGATAATAGAGATTACAACTAAAAGCTCAATCAGGGTATAGCCGGCAGATCGCATATATTAAAAGTAGCATAAATAAGGCTATTTAGTCTATGGTCTGGTCACACCATAGGTATACGGTGCAGTAGGCGAACAAATTGTATCACTCATAGGACGACTTGTTCCTTCAAAAGCTGCATACAGGCAATAACCTGTGCATTTACTGATATTATTATCGCAACTTGCAGGAGTGGCAATGTAGCTATACTGGGCAATAGTAGAATCGGTTGGGATAGTACTAAGATACGTCTTGGTTGCAGTAGTACTACAAATAGGATAGGCTCCAGTACAATTAGTCAAAGCACTTCCATATGGAAGACTACCAGCTGGGTAATAAAACAAATCAGAATAGTATTCTTCCAAAGCAGACTGAATAAACTTTAAATCAGATTGTCTTCTGGCATCCCGGGAGCTTTTCATAAAATTACCATAAGAAACCAAACCAATAGCAGATAAAATAGCAATAATAGAAATAACTATTAGAAGCTCAATCAAGGTAAAACCCGATTTTTTGGACATTAATAGTATTATCTGTTACTTTTTCTAACTAAGTCAAGTGTATTTAGTTAAGTGTTAAGCTATATTTGGACAGTTGAGAAGTGTAAAATAATAACAATGACAACATACAAGCTATTATCTTTGGATGAGAGCGGAAAAGCCTCATATGATCATAAGTCGCCCTTGTTTATCTTATCAGGTATTGTTATTCCTGAGAAATTCAAACCAAAACTTGATAAGTTAATGCGCAAGTTAAAGAAAAAATATTTTAAAGACGAGGAAATTGTTTTCCATAGCCGGGATATGTACAGAAAAAAGGGTCCTTTTGCTATACTTCAAGATCCAAAACAGCAGTTAGTCTTTTGGACTGAATTCATATCAATTGTTTCTGATCCGGAAATCAGCATGATGTTTATTATTGTTGATAAACAAAAAGCCAGACATAAGGGTTGGAATCATATAGCAATTCTTAGAAAAGCATACCTAAAAATACTTGAGGACTTTGCTAATAAACAACTAAAATCTGGAGTAAATGGCAAAATTATTGTAGAATCTGATCCCTCCCAAGATTTCTATCTAATTGAGGCACATAATCTTATACAAGCCAGAGGCACAAGTGATGATACTATGTCTGCTCGAGAATATAGGCAGAAGATCACTTCTTTGAGTCTGGTAAATAAAAGTAATCTCGATATAGATATACAAATAGCTGATACAGTCGCTTCTATTGCAGGGATGATATACATGAGTAATGTCTTAAACAAACAAAAGCAGATGAATCAAAGTGAACAGATGAAGAGAGATCTTATTGAGAAGAAATTAGGTAATACAGCTAACCCAAGCGTGTTTGAAGTACTAATTTAATCAATAAAAAAGTCGGCCATGGCTATCCGCTCATCTACCGACTTCTTATAAGTATATACTATACTATTTTCTCAAAAATATCAATTCAATCTAAACTACTTAATTGAACGAAGGCCGTTTTTACCCTGGCATCCCGGGCATTTTTTTGAACATTTCCAAAAACTAGCATTCCCACAGTAGACAAAATAGCGATGATAGCTATAACAATTAAAAGTTCAATTAAGGTAAAACCTTTTTTATTCATACTTCCTTGGGTCTTGCTTCCAGCAGCAGTTTGTTTGCCAGCAAGACAAAATAGTTTTCCATCTTCTTTTTGTTAAAAGGAGTTAACATTTTGGGAAAATTTCTTATATTTTTTACTTCGAGAAGCATGTGGGCCAGATAAAATTCAGAAAGACCCAGGTCTTTCTTTTTAGCATCCTGTAGGAGTTTCTGAAAAGTAAATAGTTTTTTCTGCAAGATTAAATAAAGGTCGATAAAGTCTTTTGCCTCAGTTCTGCCAAAAATTGCGGTAATTTTATTACTGCCAATGTTTTCAATAGAGTCCACTCTCACTTTACCAAATGTTTTAATATCACCAAAATGAACCTGTTGATCTTTAACAAGATCAATCTTAAGTGTTTCCTTACCTATCAGGAAAAATTTGTGATATCCCTCTGTTGCGACACGATGATCAAAAGTCAAACGGGCTTTTGTTGCAATAGTTTCAAATATCTGTCTTACAGGCTCAATTTCAATAGTTTCAAAGGTGAAAAGGTCAAGATCAATACTCTCGCGATGGTAAAAGTAAAATCCGGAAAGTGCAGTACCACCGGTAAGAAAATAAGATTTTCCGATTGGGTTGGTAAAAAAGTTTTTAAGAACCTCCATCTGCAGCTTAGTGAGAGGTTTTTTCATATTTTCCCCACAAAGAGAGAGTATAGCTCCAAATTTGTCTAAGCTTGGGGCGGAGATGAAGATATGGGAAGAAATCTTTTATCTGTGTCAGTGTGATATATTTCCAAATTGAATTAAAAGGAAGATTTTCTATAATTCTTCCTATAATCCATGCCTTTTCCTCTTTTACGCCATATGTCAGTTTTCGCAGAAGCTGGCGTTCGGTAAAGTTATAATCCCAAAATGCTTGTTTTATGGATACTTGTTGCATAAGTTAAGTATACGGCAAAATGCCTAAAACTACAAATTTAATGGAACGAAGGGCACTCTTACTTCTGACATCCCTGAAACTTTTTAAAAAATTAGTATAAGAAACCAAACCAACAGCAGAAAGAACAGCAATTATGGAAATAACTATTAAAAGCTCAATTAGGGTAAAGCCTTTGTTTTTAGGCATTTAGGAAAAACTCTACTTTTATTGACAACCTGAGTATGTACATTTGCCCACTGTCAAGGGAGAATAACCTACAGCATTGGCCCCTCTATATATACTTACTGCCGAGGTAATTATTGTTCCAGCAGTTACCGCTGAATAACCTGTGTTCGCAGGAACGGGGTATACGGCTGTGTTAGAAGCAACACCATTACAGTCAATTGTTGTTGGGGCAGCTGGACAAAAGAATACATTTGCAACTCCCGAGGCTGTGGTAGCTTTACAACTTCCTGTTATAGTTACAGCATTAGGACAAACGGGATAATTAATTCCTATTGTTGCTGTGGTAGCTTGGGCAGCACTTTTACAATAACATGTAGCGGAAATAGCATTACAGCCCGTTGTTCCACCCTCTAAAGTTGTACAAACTTGATAAGAGTCTGTTGTGACAGTAGCTGCATTGGGGCCAGATGCAAAAGTATAACTAGCACCTTCTTTAGTTGTTGGGGGAACAGGTATAGCCCCTCCTTGAAAGTCTGTACCTGTAAGTAACTTATATGGTCCAGGATTATTATTTGGATCATAATTTACTTCATAAGCTTTAGAAATAGCATCAATATCTGCTTTTCTTCTAGCATCCCTTGCTCTTGATTGAATTGGGCCAAATACAGCTATTCCAATAACTGAAAGAAGAGCAATTATGGCAACCACAACTAAAAGTTCAATAAGGGTAAAGCCTTTAGGATTGTTAATTGATTTGGGCAGAAACTTTTTCATTTATTTAATTACTAATCTATTATTCCTACAAAAAAAGCCTTCTGTCAAGACCCCAAATTAAAAAACCAGAGTTCAAAATTCAAAAACCAAAAGTCAAAAGTTCAAGTAAAAAGAGCTATTAAACTGCCTAACACTAAGAATGGCCCAAAGGGATTTATATTTTTAGGTTTGTAATTTTTTTTCTGTTAGCTTTTTTGTCTCTTTCCTAAAGTACTCTTTTACTTCTTCCCAAGAAACATTAACCAGCATCTGTGGCATCTCCTTCTCTTGTTCAGCATCCTCAAAATAATCAAGTGCACGAAAAATAGAATACAAATAATCTTCCGGGACAGCATATTTTTTTTGATAAAAGCTAATCATCTCTTCGAGAGTATATTTTTTTGCCAGAAAATGGACATCAATAAAATCTCTTTTTGCCCCTCTATCAGCAATTGCATGAATTTTCATAGCAGCAATGTCAGCAAAACTCGCCAGTTGAAGATCTTCAAATAGTACAGTTTCTTCAAGTAATGGATATTTATAGTAAAACAGACTGAACTTTGTCTGACCAATTTTTCCCCACACAGTCCACTTTGCAATACCATCTTTAACAAATTCAGGAAGAGTGGCAAGTTTAGTAAGAATTTCGGTTTCATTAAATTCATGCACAGTAAAAAAATCAAGATCAACAGAAATCCGATGTCCAATTTGAAGCGCTAATGCAGTTCCTCCTGCAAGGTATGCTTGTTTAATTTCAGCAATACCTGATATTAACTGGATAGCCCGAAATGTATCGGGAAGTAAGGTTTTTGTAAACATGGCACTCGACGTTTGTCCAAACCAAACATATCTGCCCAAAAATTACCTGTAGGCCGTGCTAAATCTTTAGTCTCCATGACCACTTTTTTTATTTGATCTTTTCCATATATTTTAACCAGCCAACGTATATCTGAAAAATTACCTCTGTCAAGTACCCTTTTTATAACAAGAAAAGCATGTGTTTTGATCCTTAAACCTTCAAATGCCACATCCCAAAAATAAGATCGTAAAAATCCCGGAACTTGTGTGTTTTCTTTCTGATTCATAGTTTATATTATGACATATTATAGTCTGTAAATCTACTTCAATTTTCAAAAATCAAACTGACAAGTGTAAGTACCATTCAATAATCTGATTTCCCCAGAAAAGAGCTATTAAACTACCTAAAACCAGGAATGGTCCAAAGGGGATTGATTGCCCAAAATGTTTTTTACCAGTCATTATTAAAAAGATAGAGAAGACTGCTCCTAATATAAAAGATGAGATTATTGCCAGCAACCCTTGAGGAAAACCCAGCATTAGTCCCATAAATGCCCCCAGCTTTACATCTCCACCACCCATCCCTTTACCCCTGGTGATAATAATCAACCCCATAAAAAATCCTCCTATTAACAGAGTCATTAAAATACTCATCAAGAAGGGTTGAGCAGTATAGAAAGCATGTCTTAAAAAATAATCAGAATAAGGAGGCAGTAAATATTTTCCTAAAGAATTAATGCTTAGAAAGTAATATAGGTAGCTTATTTTATATACTGTAATACCTAAGCTTAGAATAAAACCTATCAAAAGGGAGGGTTTTATAATTCTGTCTGGAATAAACATAGTTTTTAAGTCTGTTATAAAAAGAGGAACCAGGACAATGACAAAAAAAACTTTTAATAAAAGATCTAAAACGAAAATTGAAAATTGAAAATTGAAAATTGAAAATTGAAAATTATTAAAGCTTTGCCAAAATAGAAAACCAATCAAAAATCCTGTTATGAGTTCAACTACTGGATATGCAAAACTGATCTTTTTCTTGCAATACCTACATCTTCCTTTAAGGAGTACAAAGGAAAAAATTGGAAAAAGGTCGTACCAGTGCAATTTTTTCTTGCAATGTAAACAATACGACCTTCCCCAAAATGTTTGTTTGGTTAAACTCCGGTCTGCAAGCACCAAACAAAAACTTCCTAAAACAGCACCTAATAAAAATCCGGGTATACTCACCTTAATAAGTACAAGTTCCCCCTGAAGAATTGATCAAAGTCAGATTGGAACCTACCTCGTATTTATCAGATTCATTTCCCCCTTCAGTCATCTTATCCTTTTGCTGATCTGATTCTAAAACAGTATCAATTTCAAATGTATCATTATTAGCACAGTAAGTATAATGATAAGTTGTACTGTTAACCGGATCAATTGGTAAAGTGGCAACTGAGACACTTTTTTGAGAACTTAGATCTGTTTTAACCCAACCAGTACCATCTGATACTCTAGTTCCTGTATTGGAAGAACCACTGCATGGGTAAGCGCCAGCTGTTTTACAAAGAACTGCTACAGCTCCGGAACCTGTTGATTCCTGAACAGCCACATTGATGGCATTTTGCAGGTTTGATAAATCAGACAATCTAGCTGCATCACGACCTCTTCTTGTTAACTCCAAAGGATTAATGATTAAGACCACCACAGCAGCCAAAATTGCAATAATTGCAATAACTACCAAAAGTTCAACTAGGGTAAAACCACCTTTGATTTGAACCTGGGCAGATTTTTTTAACATATTCACCTCCTTCCAAATAATACATATCCATTGTATTCACATCAGAATGATGTTGTCAATTTGTAAATTGGCAAAATAATAGAAATAACTAAAAATCCAACACCTATACCTAAAATAACCAAGACAATTGGTTCTATAGCAACAGTTAAGTTTTTAACCATATGATCAGATTCTGATTCAAAATAATCAGATAGTTTAAAAAATATTTCATCCACCTTACCTGTTTCTTCTCCTACTTTTACCATTTGCCGGACAATCTTTGGAAAAATATCACCAGCTAAAGTTCCGGAAAAAGGCAAACCTTTTTCAACTCCCATATAACTTTCTTTTAGGGCTTTTTGAAAAACTGAATTATCAGATAATTCTGAAACAATCCCAATTGACTCAAGAAGGGGAATTCCGGCAGACGTCAAAAGTCCAAAAGTTCTACAAAAATTTGTTAAAGTTACATTGGTAACAATCATACCAACAATAGGTATTTTTAAAATAAGACCTCCAAAAAAAAGATTTCCTTCCGGGGTTTTGTTCCACCTGTTGATCAGGATAAAAAGAGTGGCACTGATAATCAAACCTGCCCACCAGAAATGAACAAACAAGTTGGATGAGGTAATTAAAATCTTAGTAGGCAAGGGGAGATCAATTGTTGATTGCGAGTAAAGAGAAGTGAGTTTTGGGATAACAAAAGTCATCATAATAATAACAACTATTACCATCATTCCTAAAACCACAATCGGGTAAATCATTGCACCTTTGATTCTGGATTGAAATTCCCGGTCTTTCTCAAGCCCGGTTGCCATTTGTAAAAGAACCTGATCAAGTTTTCCCGAAGCCTCACCGCTTTTGACTAAATTTACATATACTTTAGGAAATATATCAGGATATCGCCCAAAAGCTTGGGCTAAAGTAAGACCTCCTTTTATATCATGTGATATTTCTTCTAAGGCTTTTTTAAAAGTTTGGTTACTCTGTTGTTCTTCTAAAATATCCATTGCATCAGATAACACTAGTCCGCTGGATACCATCGTAGCCAGTTGTCTGGTAACAATAACCAGTTCAGAAAAGCTTACTTTATTTAAGAATTTGTTTAGGAATTTATTTCCTGATAGTTCTCTGAGATTTAGAGAAATAACTATTAAACCTTTTTTACGCAAAGTTGCAGCAGCAGAGTAAGCATCGGGAGATTGAATGTTACCACTATGATTTAATCCCTGATTATCTTTTGCCTTGTAGATAAATTCAGCCATTACTTCAAAAGTTTTCCTAAAAGTCCCGGACGAAGAGCAAATCTGTTTGCTGTCTCAGGAGTTATTTTTCCTTGTTTGACTAAATCTACCAATGATCTTTCCAAAATTTGCATTCCTCCTTCAGCTGAAGTCTCAATTACATTATCAATTAAATGGGATTTTCCTTCTCTGATAATATTTCTTATAGCCGGGGTAGCGAATAAAACTTCTGAGGCAACTGTTCTACCAGGATTAATAGTTGGAACTAAACGGATAGATAAAATAGCCTCTAGTGTGGAAGCTAGCTGAAGTCTTATTTGAGGTTGTTGAATTTCCGGGAAAACATCAATGATTCTATCAATTGATTGAGCAGCTGAGTTAGTATGTAAGGTGGCAAAGACTAAATGTCCTGTTTCAGCAATAGTCATGGCAGATGAAATAGTTTCTAAATCCCGCATTTCACCAACTAAAACTACATTTGGATCTTCTCTTAATGCTGCTTTCAAAGCATTACTCCAGGATTTAGTATCTAAAAACATTTCTCTTTGGTCAATTAAAGACTTTCCAACCGGGTAAATATACTCAATTGGATCTTCTATTGTTAATATGTGTTCTGATCTACTTAAGTTAATCTGATTAATAAAAGAGGCTAGGGTAGTTGATTTACCGTGACCGGTTGGTCCTGTTACCAAAATAAAACCTTGTTTTAAATCAGGAATTTTTTTTACCACATCCGGAAAACCTAAATCTGAAAGAGCGGGGATGATTGCCGGAATCAATCTTAATGAAGCTGCCGGATACCCCTTTTGACGGAATAAATTAACCCTAAACCTGCCTTTATTTGGCAACTCGAATGAAAAATCCAATTCCAGATTTTCCAAAAAGATTTCTTTCTGTGATTTATTTAACATAGCTACCAAAGCTGCATCCATCTGCTCAGGAGTTATTGGTTCACTTCCTGGAATAGGTATTAACTCACCATGAATCCTTAAAATTGGCGGATAACCTACAGATAGATGCAGATCAGATGCTTGTCTTTGAATTGTTAAATCCAGTAATTGTTGCAAATTCATATTCTTTTACTTAATCTTGAGCAACTCTTAATACTTCCTCCAAAGTAGTCTTACCTTCTAATACTTTCATATATCCATCCTGTTTCATAGTAACCATCCCTGCTGCAACTCCAGCTTGCTCAATTGCTGCTGATGATGCATGATCTAAGATAAGCTTAGCAATAACCTCTGTTATAACTAAAACTTCATAGATTCCAATTCTGCCTAAATATCCAGTATTTCCACAAAAACTACAACCCTGGCCTTTAAAAAGTTTCATATTTCCTGCTGTCACGCTCTCTGGAATAATATTACCTAAAACCTGTTTAATATTCTCACAAACTTCAGGCGGGGCATTAAATTCACTCTTACATCTTTGGCAAATCTTTCTTACTACTCTTTGTCCTATAACTACATTTAAAGCAGATGTTAGTAAAAATGGCTCAACACCCATATCCAAAAGTCTGGGGGGAACACCTGCTGCTGAGTTGGTGTGAATTGTGGAAAAAACCTGATGTCCGGTCAAGGCAGCCTGTATTGCCAGATCAGCAGTTTCTGTATCACGAATTTCACCCACCATAATGATATTAGGATCTTGTCTTAGGAAATTTCTTAAGGCAGCAGCAAAAGTCAAACCCACTTGAGGGTTTACTTGAACTTGATTTACTCCGGAAATCTGATACTCAACCGGATCTTCTATAGTAACCACATTAACTCTGGTGGTCGAAACTTTAGTTAAGATAGAGTAAAGAGTGGTTGTCTTACCACTTCCTGTTGGACCACAAATCAAGATAATACCATGAGGTCTTAGCAGCTGAACTTCCAGAGCCTTTAGAGAAACACCCCGTAGTCCAAGCTCCAGTAAGGTCGGAGCACCTGATGATTTAGGCAGCAACCTCATAACCACTTTTTCCCCATAAACTGTGGGGACTGTGGATATACGAAGATCAACCACATTTTGACCGAAGGTATAAGTAAAACGCCCATCCTGAGGCAGCCTTTTTTCATCAATCTTAAGTACTGATAAGATTTTTATTCTGGAAACTAAAGCATCATGCACTCCTTTTGGAAGTAAAATTTTCTCCTGTAAAATCCCGTCAATCCTATATCTAACTCTGGTTCTATCTTCCTGAGGCTCAATGTGAATATCTGAAGCTCTGGTCTTTACTGCATATTCCAAAAGTTGGTTAACAATATTGGATACTGGAGCTTCCCGGATAATTTCTGTGCCTGATAAAACTTCTTCAGGTTTTACAGACTGAACCTCGTTTAATGCTGAGGTTACATCTGTAGTTAAATTTTGAGAATATTGATCATTTATTGCCTTAATAATGTCCTCATTTAAAGCTAAAAAGGGTTTAATCCTCATTCCTGATCTTTTTTCTACGAATTGGATGATCTGGATATCCAATGGGTCTTCCATGGCTACAAAAAGCTCATCTTTTGATTTTTCAAAGGGGATAATTTTATAGCGTCTTGCTGCCGGCTCAGGAACCAGATTTAATACATCAGAAGGGATAGCTTTACCTTCAAGCTTAACAAAAGGCACATTTAAAATCTGGGCTTTCGCCTCTGTAATCTTGTCTAAAGGTACGAGATTATGTTGAGTCAGCAGTCTGTCAATAGCCTGACCTGAATTAATACTTTCTAGCTTTAAAGCTGCAAGCTGATCAGGGCTAATTAAACCCTGCTTGAAGAGGATATCTTCAATTGTTAAGTTTTGGACATTTTGACCCATTCCTCTTTGATCAGGGTCAATCTTGAGTGTACCGAATGATTGAGCAGTTTGGGGCATGCTTTCATTATGTTAGAATTTGGGGGTGATTGCAAGACTGTTAATTTCCCAGACTGTTAACTACAGGAAAGAAGAGATTGAAAATATTTTATCCCAAGCTGGTTTAGGAAAAGATCATGTTGACTGTCTATATTTTCTATCAGATTCCAAACTAGGAATTGAACAAGCCAGAATAATTAAGCAGCACTTTTCCTTGAAACCATATTCTGCTAAAGGACGGGCTGTTATTTTGGAAGATGCCTCCAGTTTAACAACCGAGGCCCAAAATGCTCTCTTAAAAATACTGGAGGAATTGCCCAAAGAAGCAATTTTTATATTAGGCGCTTCATCAGATGCTCATTTTCTACCTACTATTATCTCCAGATGCCAGGTAATTAGAATTAAGAATCAAGAATTAAGAATTCAGAATGAAAACTACAAAGAAGATATAGAAAGATTATTAGAAAGTGGGATTGAAGAGAAATTCGAGTATATTGAAAAACTGAAAGAAAAAAAGGAGTTTTTAAACAACCTAACTCAATATTTTCATTCTAAACTACCTCAAAACTCAAGATTTGCAAAAGAGCTTCTTCAAGCAGAAGAGTGGATAAATCAAAATGTAAATATCCGGGCAATTTTAGAATACTTAATGCTAGTGATGCCCAAAAAAATCCCATAGGTTGAAATTTACGCATAAAAATGGTATCGTACATTCAATGAAATATATAGAAGCTACAGAATACGGTCCAGATAAAAGATACTGTGTACTTTTTGGGGAGGGAAGAGAGAATCTACAAACTCTAAATTCAAGACTTGACTCTAAGGAACGAATTATTGAAGCAGCATTAAGGCTGGGGTGGTCTAATGGATGTCCTATTGCCAGAGAACTAACTGGTCCTGACTCTCCCTATGATGCTGAGTGGATGCTGAAAAGATATTCTGAAACCAGCTATTGGTTCAGGGAGGCAGTTTCCCTGGCTGGAAAACACAATCGAGCAGTCTTTGATTTACTTGCAAGACCAAGAATGCGTTTACCTGATGAGAGAGTTGGTAAACATGAACCATTATCAGTACCTAGGTCTCATCTTTGGCGCATTTCGCCTCTGACTTCCCTGGAAGGATATGCTACTCCCAGGCTTTTGGTGGGAATAAAAAATCAAAACTGGGTATTATCAGAGACTAAGGCATATGAAGCATTAAAAGAGTGTTTATCTGTTGCTGGAGAGAAACCTTGGGATTTTCTAGCAATCTTAGCAGAAAAAGCTGTGGGTAGAACTTTCGGACCAGAAATCGTTCTAAGTCATATTTACCCAAAAGAAGTCCTTCTAGGTGAAAATTGTCAAACAACATACTTAAATTTGGCAAAATCATTAGAAATGAAAGCACCAACAGTCTGGAAAGCATTAATTAATTTACCTCAAAGCCAAAGGGAAGAACTTGAGATAGCAGAGATTCCCACCCCTCAATAATAAGTATCGTTTTTGACTTTCGTAAGAGTAGGGTATATTCTTCCTTGTATGGCTAATATCTTAAAGGTATTTATTAGTTATTGCTCAGATGATAATCAAGATTTTCCGCCAATCTTAAAAGATTATTTCGAATGTTCCACGGGTTTTAACGTATTTTTAGCTAGTATAAATTTAAATACGGGAGATGATTTTCAGGAAGAAATTCTCCAAAACTTAGCCACCTCTGATCTTTTCATACCTTTGTTTTCTAAAAATTTCTTGACTTCGATATTTGCAAATCAAGAAGTGGGAATAGCAATCGAAAAAGGACTGAAGATTATGCCTATTTCAATTGATGGAACTAAACCTGGGGGATTTATTGATCGCTTGCATGCTTACCCATGTTCTAGATTGAATGAACAAGAAGTTGTGGATATTGTCTCAGTACTTTTTTCTCGTCTAATTAGAGATCCTCAGTATAGTCAATTTCAAGAAAAAGCTATAAATTCACTAACATTCTCATTTCTTAAGTGCAACAGTTGGAAAAAGACTAGTGTAGCTTTTAAACTTATGAAGTTAGCAGCCCAAAATGGGATAAAATTTAATCAAATCCAGTTAGCAATAATTAAAAAGGGAATAACTACTAATGACCAAGTTAACACGGCAGATTTAATTATGCCTAGTATAAGAGAATTCTTACAAAATACGTACAGTTTAACAATTGACAATTAGAAATTTGAACCAATATAATAGATTATACCATGACAAAAAAAATGAAAGCTCAAATAAAAGAAATTAAAAAAATAGAACAAATTGTAGATAAAGCATTCCGTAAAGTTGAAAAAGATGTTACTACTAGAAGCAAAAAGGGTTCTTCACGACCTTTCCTCGGCGGATTTTAATAAATTCGATTGTATCTCGACTCAAGTCCTTCAGTATGCTAAACTACTTTTACCTCAGTGAGGTTTTTTAAATGGCAAAAGATCCCAACAAATACTCCGCAGAGCAAATTCAAGTTTTAGAGGGTTTGGAACCAGTCCGGAAACGCCCGGGCATGTATATTGGTTCAACAGACCTCCGGGGATTACATCACTTAATCAAAGAGGTAGTAGATAACTCTATTGATGAAGCCTTAGCAGGATATGCTAAAAATATCTGGGTTATTTTACATGAAAATGACTATATGACTGTGGCAGATGACGGGCGGGGGATTCCAGTTGATATTCACCCCAAGGTAGGAGTCTCTGCACTGGAGGTTATTATGACCACTCTTCATGCCGGGGGAAAATTTGGTGAAGGGGGATATAAAGTCTCAACAGGTTTACATGGAGTCGGAGTTTCAGCTGTTAATGCTCTTTCAGATTATATGAGAGCTGAAGTGAGAAGAGATGGGAAAGAATATTTCCAGGAGTATTCACAGGGAAAACCCAAAGCAAAAGTCTCTGCCATGGAAAAAAACCCTGTTCTTCCATTTAAAACAACTTTCAAATGGCCGGCAAATAAAAATGGCACTAAAATTTCCTTTTTAGCTGATAAAACTATCTTTTCAACCATTAAGCCGGAGTTTGATAGATTAGAAAAGCAGGTTAAGCAAGTAGCTTATTTAGTGGGAGGAATTTTTTTCCATCTTTATGATGAGAGAGACGGGAATGAACGCCATTTTTATTTCCAATCAGGACTAGCCACTTTGATCAAGCATTTAAATAGAAACAAATCTTTAATTCATCCTGAGCCAATTCTAATTAAAAGGGTGGTTGATGGAGTAGATGTGGAAGTGGCTATTCAATATAACGATAGCTTTGTGGAAAATGTAGAAAGCTTTGCTAACGTTGTTCCAACCACACAAGGTGGTTCGCATTTAACTGGTTTTAGGATTGCTTTAACCAGATCCATAAATGACTATGCCAGAAAAACAGAAAGCCTAAAAGAAAAAGATGAAAATCTAACTGGTGAGGATGTTAAAGAAGGATTAACAGCTGTTATTTCTATCAAGATGGATTCAGAAAGAATCCAATTTGAGTCCCAAACTAAAGAAAAATTAGGCAATGCTGATATTCAACCCATTGTTTCACAAATTGTTAAAGATGGTTTGGATATGTTTTTTGAAGAAAACCCTCAAGATGGCAGGGCTATTTTAGGAAAAGTCATGCTGGCAGCCAGAGCCAGAGCCGCCGCACGGGCGGCTAAAGATGCAGTGATTAGAAAAGGGGCTTTGGAAGGCATGACTTTACCTGGAAAATTAGCAGATTGCCAAAATAGGGATGCAGCAGAAGCAGAACTATATATAGTTGAAGGAGACAGCGCGGGCGGTAGTGCAAAGCAGGGAAGAGATAGAAAATTCCAGGCTATTTTGCCTTTAAAAGGAAAGATTTTAAATACAGAAAGAGCCCGTTTGGATAAAATTTTAGAATTTGAAGAAATCAAAAATTTAGTGATTGCTTTGGGAACAGGGATTGGTGATACAGTAAATTATGACAAAATTAGATACCATAGAGTTATTCTAATGTCAGATGCTGATGTTGATGGCGAACATATCAGAACTTTACTTCTAACATTTTTTTTCAGATATTTACCAGAAGTTATAAACAGAGGGTATTTGTATATTGCTCAACCTCCTTTATACAAAATTCAAAAAGGAAAAGAGATTCACTATGCCTATACAGAGGAAGAGCAAATCAAACTCCTGGAACAATTTAAAGATAGAACTGCTTTAAATATCCAAAGGTACAAAGGTTTAGGAGAAATGAATGCTGATCAACTCTGGGAAACCACTTTAAACCCGGAAAATAGAATACTAAAGCAAGTTATAAGTGAAGATGCTGTAGGGGCTGATGAAGTATTTACCATGCTGATGGGTGATGAAGTCCCTCCTAGAAAAAGATTCATCCAAACCCATGCGAAGCTAGCGACATTAGATATATAAATATTAGAGCTAGCGTAGCCCTGAGTGTAATCGAAGGACCAAAATGGCCACTCTTGATATATAATATTTCTTGATGAAAGTACATTTTTTGGGAATAGGGGGAAGCGGGACATCTGCTGCTGCTGCTTTAGCTCAAACACAAGGGTTTGAAGTAACTGGTTGTGATTTAGATATTGATAATGAATTTACAAAAGTTTTTAAAAAGGATCAATTATTTAAAAGGCATAACCCAGATCATTTACAGAATACTGATTTACTGGTAGTAACACCTGCTATTTTTTCTTTAGATCCTAATAATCCAGAACTTAAAACTGCTAAAAAAGTTATAACTTGGCAGCAGTTTTTAGGAGAATACTTAACTAAAGACAAATTTGTAATTGCAGTTTGTGGAACTCATGGAAAATCTACCACTACTGCTATGATTGCCAAGATGTTGGAGGATGCAAATTTAGATCCCACAGTTGAATTGGGAGCAATTGTTCCTTCCTGGAAAACAAATTTCAGAGTGGGAAAGGGAAGATATTTTGTAATAGAAGCAGATGAATTTAATGATAACTTTTTGCACTTTAAACCAGATATAACTGTTGTTACCAATATTGAGATGGATCATCCAGAATATTTTAAAGATTTTGAAGCAGTCAAGAAAAGTTTTGCAAAGTTTAAAAGTCAATCAAAAAAAGTTTTTGATAAACCAAATCCAAGACTAATTAAATTTAAACTCCAGATACCGGGAGATTTTAATGTTGCCAATGCTTCACTGGCATTTCAAGTGGGACTGGCCTTGGATCTTAATCCCGGCAGTCTCAGAAAGAGTTTGGCAAACTACCAAGGAATTGGGAGACGATTTGAGTATGTCGGAGACTATAATCCTTCGGCAAGCCTTCGAGGCCGTGAGCCCTCAGGCCGAATCGGCTCAGGACAAGAGGGAGCAAAAGTTTATTCTGATTTTGGGCATCATCCTACAGAAATTAAAGTTACTATGGAAGCAGCCAGACAAAAGTTTTCTGATAAAAGGATTCTTCTAATTTATCAACCTCACATGTTTTCCAGAACTAAAGTTTTATTTGATGACTTTGTAAAAGTTTTTAAAAACTTACCCATAGATAAAATCTTTATTATGGACATATATCCATCTAGAGAAGTGAACACGGGACTTGTAAGTACCAAGCAATTAACAGGGGCTATTTCAAAAGATAATGTTGTATATATAGGCAGTACTGCAGAAGTCTTAAAAAAGCTAAAACCTGAGATTAAAAGTGGAGATATAATCTTTTTTATGAGTGCTGGAGATACAGACAAATTAGCAAAGGAATTAGTGTCTGGAGCTTTTTCTAGGCCAGTTTCTAAACATCAATACAAGAGCAATAGCCAATAAAGCATTTACAATACCTGCTGCAATTATCCATTGATCTGCATTATTCATTATTGTCTTCCTTTATTATCAAACCAGATTGAAAGTATCAAAAATAATATAGCAGAAGGTATATTAATAGTCAACAAAAGTAGAGGATTTGAATCTGAGAATATAGGCAGGATAAATATAGATCCAAACCATCCTGCTGAAATATTGGATAACCAACCTGATAAAACTAACAACGTGTCTTTATCAAAAAAGCGTTTCATTCAGCCATTACAGTATAACCCTTTTTAACTTACCATCTAACATCTGACCTAAGAAACCTTTGGCAACACTATAAACTCTTCCGGGAGTATCAGTTACAAAAAGTTGATATTTTCATTTGGTAACTGCTTTAAAATTTCTTTGACAACAGTCAGACCACCAATACCAGAATCAAATACCCCAATTGGACTCGTGTTCATCAGCAAAGTATAATACCTTCATGGCTAAAATAAAGCAAACTTACTGCACTCTATATATTGTCCGTCATGGGGAAACTAATGCAAACTTGAATAATATCATCCTAGGTCATTCAGATAGTATATTGAATGAAACAGGTAAGCTACAAGCCAAGAAAATCTCTCAACGATTAAGAAATATCAAGTTTGACAATGCTTTCTCTTCAGATCTTTCAAGGACAAAGGAAACAGCAGAAATCATTGTTTTAGAAAGAAAACTAATGGTTGAAACAACTAAAGTCCTAAGAGAAAGACACTGGGGGAGTTTAGAAGGAAGGCCCACAAAAATGATTGACGCAATAGAAGAATTGAAAAATAAACTATCTATGGCAGATAGATTAAAGTATAAGCCCATTCCTGATGCAGAAAGCGATGAGGAAGTAGCTTCAAGGGTGTTAACTTTTTTAAGAGAAATCTCTGTTGCGTACCTGGGTAAAACTATACTAGTTGTCAGTCATGCTGGTGTAATGAGGATTTTATTGAAACATTTAGGTAAAAAGATCCCTCTTGGCGCTGTTTCTAATACTGGTTACGCTAAACTTGAATCAGATGGAGTAGATTTTTTTATAAAGGAAACTGAAGGGATTAAGTTTGATGAGTAATTTTAAAGACAAGAAAATACTAGTTTTTGGGTTGGGATTAAACCAAGGAGGAGTGGGGTCTGCTAAGTTCTTTGCAAGTCAGGGAGCTAAAGTTAGAGTAACTGACTTAAAAAATGAGGATACCCTTAAAACTTCTTTAGAACAATTAAAACAATTTTCAAATATTGAATATACTTTAGGAGTACATAAAAATGAAGATATTGATTGGGCAGATCTAATTATTAAAAATCCTGCCATAAAACCAGGTAACCCATATATTGAATACGCTATGCAAAAAGGAAAGGAAGTAAAAATGGACATGGATATTTTTTTGCAATCAGTATCTCACCAACAAATAATTGGAGTAACCGGTACTAAAGGAAAATCAACAACATCTTCACTTATTTATGAATTATTAAAAAACATTGGCAAAGATGTTGTATTTGCTGGAAATATTGGTACCAGTGTTTTAGAAATTATTCCTTATATAAAGGATGATACTTTAGTAGTTTTAGAAATTTCATCTTTCCAACTTGAGTCTTTTGATAGAAAAAAAGTATCTCCCAAATGGGCTGTGATAACAAACATCACTCCTGATCATCTTAATTACTATTCTTCAATGGAGGAATACATTGCTGCAAAAAGAGTAATAGCTGAATACCAAAAAACTGATGACTTTTTATTCATTAGGAAGAATGATCCGATTACTACAAAACCAGAATTTCTTAAAGGACTCAAAGGACAAATAGTTTATTTTTCCAGAGATGACATGACCAAAGGTTTTAAACCAACTTTGCTGGGAGAACATAACTTAGAAAATATAGCAGCCTCATACCAAGTAGGTAATATTTTTGGAATTAATTCTGAACGCTTACTACGAACGCTAACTACTTTTAAGGGTATACCTTTCCGGATGGAACAAACCAAAATTTGGAATGGGGTTAGGATTATAAATGATACTGCTGCTACTTCTCCAGAGTCAGGAATAAAATCTATTCAAACATTTCCAAACTGTATTTTGATTTGTGGAGGGATGAATAAAAAAATGGATTATACAAAGTATGCCGAAGTCATTGATAGAAGCGTGAGATCAGTATATTTCTTAGAAGGAGATTCAACAGAAGAAATAAAAAAATTGATGAAGAACAAAGATTTAATAAAGGGAACATATAATAATTTAGAAAAACTTTTGAGAGATGTAAAAACTCAAGTTAAACCAGGTGATGTAATTTTATTTGCCCCTTCTGCTACTTCTTTTAATTTATTCCAAAATGAATTTGATAGAGGAAGAGAATTTAATAAAGCAGTTGAAAAGGTATTTGTTAGATAGACTATTCTGATAATCTTTTGTTATTCTCTGTTAATTGGTAAAGTCTCATATTTCCTCTTCTTAGGAGTAATTTGCCTTTTTTATATCTTTCAGGTGTTATCAGATAGTTATTTTTGCAATTTAAGAAAACCTGTGTATCTTCATTAAGCAAAGGCACCTCTCCAGCGTTTGAGTAAAATAATACTGCCTCTCCTGGCATATCACCCAACCATAAACATTTTGGTAAGACTAGATCCTTATAATATATAGCTACCTCCTTTGTGTTCTTATGATAAACAGTTATTTTGGGGAACTGGAGAGAAAATAATAGTAGACTTAAAATTACTAGAATATAAAATATATATTTTTTATCTCGCTTCAAGGACGTTTTAATGATCAGTTTATTTTTTAAGATAAGAAAAACAACAGAGGTTATAGAAAAACCATAGATCAAGCTTATTAAGTTTGAGGTTCTTAGCATTATAGGCAATGAAGCCAGTAAAATAGCAAACCCTAGATTGTTAATAGCATTTTTTTCCTTTTGAATATAATCATTTGCAGAAAGAAAGATATAAAAACAGATTGAAGGAATCAAAGGCAACACATACCACCAGATTTTATTAACAGGAATTGAAAAAGATAATAGTCCTCCAAATATGTAGCATAATAAGGTTTTCTTTTTCCAATTTAAATTTTTTAAAGTAAGGTCATAAAAAACAAGAGCCAGAAAGATTGTCCAACCAGGGCGGAAACCTTCCCACCACCAGCGTGCGTACCAGAAAAATGGGGCTTCTTGATGGATATTTATTATTGACGCAGAGGTTAAAGCAAAGCCCGGCATAATTAGCATCACATCTTTTATGCCAAATTTTACAATTAAATGAATTATCCAGGGTAAAAAAATTATTAAAAATCCCAATCCAAATTTAAAAAGATGGGTAATATTAATCTTTCTTAAAATTAACAAACCAATCAGAGGAAATATAAAAATTATAGCTGGCTGTAATTTACTTAGTAGACCAAAACCAAACAAAATTCCGGATAAATAGATTAAAATATTTTTCCGGCTCTCAACAAAATATATAAGAGTCAATAAACTAGCGGTCAGAAAAAAGGTTATCCCTGTATCCATCTGTGCATACTGTGAGGATAACCAAAAATCAGAAGAGGTAACCAGAGACAGTAACCCTAGGAAAATAGCATAAATATTACCTTTTGCTTTTTTGGCAAAGAATATTAAACCAGCTATGATTAACATTCCAAATAAAAATGAGGGTAATCTATAAGCTAGCTCGCTAGTGCCAAAAATTGCTGTTGAGATAATCATTAAATCATAAATAAGAGGTGGTCTTTCTAAATGATAGTAAAGGTAAAAATCATGGTTTTCTTTAAAAGGGATTTTTAGTTGTTGTACTCTATCTTGAGAAGAACCAGTTAAAGGAACAGTAAAACTTTTATATTCTTTCATCCTTTTGGCATTCTCAGCTCTATGTGCTTCATCAAAATCGTAAAAAGGGGTGTTTATCATGGTATTAAACGATTTAGCTGTAAAAAGAGTCAAAAAAACAATGAATATTATGATTAAAGCAAATTTAGGTTGTTTTAATGTTGTCATATTCTTTAGATTGTATATAATCAAAAGGGAATAAGAAAGAACTTAATTATGTTAAAAAGGATGGGGGTATCTATTTTTTTTCCTTGCTATAACGACTCAAAAAGTATTGGTAAATTAGTAAGGGATGCTTTTTCGATAATTAGAAAACAGACCAATAAGTACGAGGTTATTGTAATTGATGATGCCTCTACCGATTTTTCAAGAAGAGTTCTAGAAAGGCTTGCTAAAGAGTATCCAAAGTTAAAACTAGTATTTCATCAAAAAAATCTAGGTTATGGCGGGGCTTTAAGAAGTGGATTCGAAAAAGCAAAGTACGAATTGGTTTTCTATACAGATGGAGATGGACAATACGATATCAAGGAATTACCCCTGTTTTTATCTTTGATGACTAAAGATGTCGACTTTATAAATGGAATAAAGATGTCAAGGCATGACCCTACATATAGATTAGTTATTGGAAATATATATAGTTTTCTAACCCGTTGGCTTTTCTGGGTCCCTATATATGATATTGATTGTGATTTTAGATTAATTAGAAAACGGGTTATCAAAAAACTAAATCTTAAATGTTCAAGCGGGGCAATTTGTATTGAACTTGTTAAAAAAGCGCAGATAGCTGGAGCAAGATTCAGGCAAGTTTCAGTTCATCATCTGGAAAGAAAGTTTGGTGTTTCTCAATTTTTTAGGATCAATAGAATTTTTCAAACTTTATCAGAAGTTTTTCTACTCTGGCTTAATATTGTGTTAGTTTATAAATTACTTAGATTATTTAAAAGACTTAAGTTGCATCTAGGCAGTTCTTACCGCTATAATCCAGCTCATGCCGGTCAAGAGCAAGTTGATAAAACTAATTACAATTCCTGAAGTTTTTGATGATTGTTTTTTGTATTTTGCTCAATATCCCACACATATACCTTTTAAAATTAAAAGGGTCTACTGTATTATCGGAGCAAAAACCGACCTTACTAGGGGTTATCATGTCCATAAAAAGAATCGACAAATTATTTTCTGCATTCAAGGATCAATTAAATTGATCTTGGATAACGGAAAAAAGAATGAAGAAATTGTTTTAGATAAACCAAATATAGGAGTTTTGCTGGAAAAAATGATTTGGCATAAAATGACAGAGTTTAAAAAAGATACCATCCTTTTGGTACTGGCATCTGAAGTCTTTAATGAGAAGGACTATATAAGAGATTATGAAAAATTTAAAAGATCAGTCTCTAAAGTTTCTTGACTTAAGACAAGAAAATAAAAATAAGAAATTATTGTTTGAAGCATTTAATCGTGTTCTATCTTCATCTACTTATATCCTGGGTAAGGAAGTTGAGGGTTTTGAAAAACAGTTTGCAAAATACCTAGGGGTAAAGTACTGCATAGGGGTAGGTAACGGCTTAGAATCAATTCAAATTTCTTTAATGGCGCTGGGGATCGGAAAAGAAGATGAAGTTATTACCACCCCAATCTCTGCTGTTGCAACTACTTTGGCGATTCTGGCAGTGGGAGGCAAACCTGTATTTGTTGACGTTTTAGATAATGGCTTAATTAATCCAGATTTAATTCCAAGTGTAATAACTAAAAAAACCAAAGCCATACTTCCTGTACACTTATATGGCAACCCTGCCCAAATTAACAAAATAAAAAATATTTGTAAAAAGTATAAACTCTTTTTAGTAGAGGATGCTGCCCAAGCACATGGCTCATCTTTTAAAGATAAAAAATTAGGTACTTTTGGAAATTTAGGTTGTTTTAGTTTTTATCCCACAAAAAACTTAGGAGCTTTGGGTGATGGTGGGGCAATTGTGACAAATAATAAAAACCTGGCTAAGGCATGTTATGAAACTCGTGATTATGGACAAAAAGGTAAATATAATCATGTTAGATTTGGTTTAAATAGTAGATTGGATACACTTCAAGCAAGTCTTCTCTCAGTTAAATTAAAAAATCTAGACTCAATTAATTATAAGAGAAGAAAACTTGCCCAAAAATATTTAAAAAACTTAACAAATATTGAGAATATTCAGATAGTTAAACCAATAGATAACTCTACGCCAAATTATCATTTATTTGTAATTAAGAGTAAAAACAGAAATAAACTGCAAAACTTTTTGGCAAAAAAAGGAATCACTACTTTAATACACTATCCAAGGATAATTCCTGATCAACCATTTTTAAAAAAAGAGTACGGGAAGGTTTTTTTACCTAAAGCAAGATCTTTTGTTAAATCAATATTATCTTTACCATTACATCCTAATCTAACAATTACTCAGGTTGATTACATTTGTAAAAATATTAAGGATTTTTTTATTAAAACATAACCTGCTGAGTAGTTATACATAATCGATATTTAACTTTGGATACGGTATAATTTTTGTTTGATGTCTCAAATCCGAAGTCTTAAGAAAAGGTTGTATTTTTTTGTAGCTTACTACTTTAAATTCTTTGCCCAGATACAACTTGGGATTTGGAAACCTAAGATAATTGTGGTGACCGGCTCAACTGGTAAAACTACACTCTTGCATATACTTGAATCTCAAATCCAAGAACAAGCAATGTATTCTCACCGTGCCAACAGCAGTTTTGGCATACCTTTTAATATTTTGGGGCTTGAAAGGAAAAGTTTAACACTTGGTGAATGGCCAGCTCTTTTCTTTCTTGCTCCACTAAAAGCCTTCCAAAATCTACATAAACAAAGAATATATATTGTTGAAGCTGACTGTGACAGACCTTATGAAGGAAAATTCTTGGCTCAACTACTAAAACCTAGTATTACCATTTGGCTAAGCTCTTCCAAAACTCATACATTAAATTTCACAGTCCCTGTTGAAGAAAATATTGCAAAAGAGTTTGGTTACTTTTTAGAAAATACCTCCGGATACTCAATTGTTAATGGAGATTCCAAGTTAATTCTTGATCAATTAGTTAGAACACATTCAGAAGTTAAAAAGATTAATAAAAAATCTCTTGAGAGCTACCAGATATTTAAAAAAGGTACCAGCTTTAAAATAGCTGGTAAAGTTTTCACAATAAATTATCTTTTACCAGAAGATACTTCTTATCTTATCCTGGCAACATTTGAATTGCTAAAGAAACTAAACATTCCATTTGATTCTAAATTTGCAAAACTGATATTGCCTCCTGGTAGAAGCAGTTTGCTAAAAGGGATTAAAAAAACCACAATTGTAGATAGTAGTTATAATGCCACACCTGCATCAGTGACAGCGATTTTGAAAATGTTTAAAGTTTACCCTGCTTCTAAAAAATGGGTGGTACTAGGAGATATGATTGAACTGGGAACAGAAGAACAAATTGAACATCAAAAACTGGCCCCTTTTATTGCAGCAGTAAAACCTGAAAAAATTATTTTAATAGGACCAAGAGTTTCAAGATATACTTATCCAAAACTATATATAGATAATGCTTATAAATTTGATGATCCTAAAGAAGCTTTGATTTATATAAAACACAATTTAAGTGGTGGAGAAGTAATACTGTTTAAAGGAGCCAGATTTTTAGAGGGAATCATTGAACATCTTTTAGAAAATAAAGAGGATGTAAGTAAGCTTTGCAGAAGAGAAGCGGCTTGGCAGGAAAGGCGTAAAAAATGGGGGCTGTGAAAAAAATATTTGTACTTCATGGTTGGACATATTCAATTGATAAATGGGATAACTTTATAACTCAAATGCAAGCTAAATTCCCTTCAACTGAGCTGCTTAAGATTCCTGGATTAACTGAAGAACTAAAGGAAGTTTGGAATTTGGATAATTATATTGATTGGCTTGAAAGTAAGGTTAATAAAGAGAAAAATCAAGTTATTTTAATAGGACATTCAAACGGGGGAAGGATTTGTTTAGCCTTTGCTGCTAAATACCCTGAGAAAGTAGCAAATTTAATTCTAATTGATAGTGCTGGTATTTATCATAACGGATTACCAATTAGATTAAAAAGATTAATATTTAAAATTATGGCAAAGATAGGCAAAAAGATTACTAGTTCTAAAAGTCTTAAAAAAGTCTTATATAAACTATCCAGAGAAAGTGATTATAAAAATGCCTCACCTATAGTTCAAGAAACAATGGTTAACTTAATTACACAAGATATAAGAAATGAACTAGCTTTTATAAAAATCCCCACTTTAATAATTTGGGGACAGGGTGACAAAACTACTCCTTTATCAGATGGAATGATAATGCATAAATTAATAGAAGGTTCAAAAATGAAAATAATTAATGGAGCAAAACATTCTCCACAATTTACTCATGTTAAAGAAGTAGTAAAGGAGATTTGTGAATATCTTTAATTCTTTAGGATCTAATTACAACTTAAACTTTGTTTTAAAATCTATTTTTAATTTTAGCCGAAGCGATTTTCAGCTTGAAAAGTTCTTAGAGGAAAAATATAAAGGGAAGTCAGTTTTATTATACAAAGGCAGAGAAGCAATTGAGTTAGGACTTAAAATATTAGACCTACCAAAAGATAGTTTTGTGGCTATAAATGGTTTTACTTGTTTTGCAGTTTATGAAGCAATAAAAAATGTGGGATTAAATGTGGAATATTTAGATCTAGAAAAAGGTGAGTTAAACTTTTCTGCAGAGGAGTTAAAAAAACATTTATTACAAAATCCAAAAATAAAAGTGGTTATTGTACAAAACACTTTAGGATTTCCCAGTAATATAGCAGATATTATAAAAGTATGTAAAGAAAATAATATTACATTAATAGAGGATCTTGCCCACTGTGTGGGAACAAAATACGCAAATAAGGCAGAGGCTGGAACAATCGGAGATATGGTAGTTTTATCTTTTAGTCAAGATAAGATGATTGATGGAATATCTGGTGGAGCATTGATTGTTAAAAATCCCAATTTGTCAATTAATGTACAGCTTGCAAATTTAGGATTTCAGATACAACTAAAAGATAGGCTTTATCCTTTTTTGACTTATCTGATCAGAAGTACTTATAATCTCTTTGATTTAGGCAAACTATTACATACAGTATTTAAAAAAACTAATTTACTACCTAAACCAGTGGAGAGTATCACCCCGCATGTGTTACATAAACTACCCATTTTTTACTATAAATTAATTCAATCAGTATTTGAAGAGTTAGGAGAAAACCTTAACCATAGAAAAACAATTGCTTCTATTTATAGTCAAACAATTAATCCAAAAGTCATGTCCGCTACTTTAAAAGATCAAATCATTAACTCAAGCAATTTACGCTTTCCTATATTTGTCAATAAAAGGGAACACCTGATAGAAAATTTAAAGGCCCAGGGAATTTATATTTCAGATATTTGGTATGATGCTCCAATCGCCCCAAGGAAATATTTGCAATTAACTGATTACAAAAACCAGTGTCCAAATTCCCAAGATGCCTCAGCAGTTATTCTGAATTTACCAACTCATAAAATGGTTTCCACAAAAGATGCTATAAATATTTCTCAACTTATTAATCAATGGCTAAAATCACAGTAGAGGAAATCAAAGAAAAAGTAGAGTGGGAAAAGTTTATGTCTTACCACCCAGAGAGTAATTTTTTACATAGCTTTAACTGGGGAGAGTTTCACCAAAATTTAGGAAAAATTGTAAAAAGAGTAGGCTTTTTTGAGAATAGTAAACTGGTTGGAATAATGCTTTGTGTAGTTGAGAGAGCGAAAAGAGCTACCTATTTAACAATCCCTGGCGGACCCTTAATTGATTGGGATAATCTTGATCAGGTAAATACTTTTAAACAAACCATAGAGAAGATTGCCAGGGAAGAAAATTGTAGTTTTGTAAGAGTTAGGGCCCAGATTTTAGAAAATGAAAAAAACAGTAAATTATTTGAGAAATTAGGGTTTAAAGTTGCTCCTATGCATTTACATGCAGAACTAACCCGGCAATTGAATCTGGAAAAATCAGAAGAAGAGCTGCTTGCGGAAATGAGAAAAACTACCCGTTATGAAATTAAGCAAGCAACTAAACTAGAAATAAGTATTGTTACCTCAACTGATATAAAAGATGTTGATGAGTTTTATAATCTGCAAAAAGAAACTGCCCAAAGACAAAAGTTTGTTGAATTTGATAAAAAATATTTAACTGAACAGTTTTCTGTTTTTGCTAAAGACAATCAAGTGCTTTTGTATACAGCATATTTAGGTAATTTAAAACTAGCCCAAGCATTTATCATTTTTTATGGAAAAGAGGCTGATTATCATTACGGTGCCAGCACCTTAGAGGGAAGAAAATACCCAGGCGCATATTTAATTCAGTGGGAAGCAATTAAAGAAGCCAAAAAAAGAGGGATAACAAGATATAACCTATGGGGAGTAGCCCCTGAAGAAGAAACAAATCACAGATTTTGGGGAGTATCTGTTTTTAAAAGAGGATTTGGAGGAGAAGATGTAGAATACTTGCACGCCAGAGATCTAATTATCAATCCCTTTTCTTATAAAATAAACCTTGCTATAGAGCTTGCCCGCAAAAGGATAAGAAGTCTCTAATGGGAAGAAAACTTTCTAAAGAAACCCAAAGTATCATTGAAAAGATGTTTAGAATGGCTTTAGGAAAGCAAAAAAATCCCAAAAAGCAAGTATTGGTGGGACTGGCAGCTCCACAAATTGGCATACCAAAAAGGATTATTCTGGTTGATACAAAAGCTGACGGGAAGGGAAAGGTGGGCAACTTACAGGTTTTTATTAACCCACAAATTACTTGGGTTTCTAAAAAGAGAAAAGAGTGGTATGAGGGTTGTTATTCTGTACCTGGACTTTGCGGAATAGTTTCAAGACCAAATTCTATAAAAGTCCGGACAAATAATCTGGAGAAAAAATACACTGGCTATGTGGCTAGGATTTTTCAACATGAAATTGATCATCTAAATGGTAAATTATTTGTAGATTTAATTACAAACCCCAATAATCTACATAAAGTGAAAAAATCAGAATTTCCTTTATACAGAGACAAAGAGGCCTGGAGAAATTGGCCAAAAAAATATCCAATATCCCAACTATGATTACTGATCAAATTTCAAAGTTGATAATATTGTATCGTAGACAGAATTAATATAAGTTAAATCTGAAGATGATTTATGGTAGTTAGTCAACCAAATAACATAAGGTTTTTCCTTATATACAAAAGCAAAATACTGATAATTAACAGGTGTTAGCTTAACTGAAGTTGAACTCTCCGGGATTTTCGCTGAAGCAACAAAGGTCATCCGATCAATACCTTGAATTGGTTGACCAAGTATTGTTCTAGTAACTCCCTTTTTCTGTTCACTTACGGGCCCACTGTATGCATATGAAGGTAGTTCTTGTTGACACTCAATATTTGTTGTACAAGTAAAGGGTTTATAATCCTTTGTTTCTGGATGGGCATCAATCGAAATCCTGTTCGTTCCATATCTGGTATCTAACTTTGCCACTTCATCCCTGGAAAACTCATAAACCCCAAAAATATCAGGGTATTTAATAGAGTAATGATATGTAGAGTTGGTAAATGTTTTCCAGGTACGAGGATCGCCAAGAGAAAGAGTTGCTGAATCAGAGGCTATATTGGGGGGACTAGCAGTTGGCTGAGGAGAGGGACTAGCTTTATTTTCACTTTTAATTTCAGTAGTTTTTTTCAAATAAACTCCACCTGCTAATGCGATAATTGAGGTCAGGACTAGAGTTAAAACAATAAGTATGGCAGTAAAACCTTTTTGTTTCACTATTTGAACCTAACATATATAAGTCATTGACACAAGAGATATGAAAATCTTATTCTAATCTTATGAGCAAAAAAGTGTGGTTTCTAGGTATTTTTCTTGTAAGCCTTATTCTAGTGTTTGCTATAGCTCTTAAATCATCCTCACCTCAACCTCGAACTTTTTCAATAATCAGACTAGATTCAAGAATTACTCAGAGAATTGGCTTGGGAGATATTTTATCAGGACGCGGGATTCCAAATTCAATTGTTAGAATTTATCTTTCCACTCCAAAGATCATATCTGAAACAAAAACTAATGATAAGGGTGACTGGATTTATAAATTACCTACAAGTATTAAGAAAGGCTTACAACGTCTAACAATCATGACTTTAGATCAAACAAACCAATTAGCTGCTGTTAAAAGTTATAAGGTAGAATTTATCTCTTTAAAATTAATAGATAGACTTAAGTTTTGGAATTTCTCCAGCTTAAGAACTGCTAGAGCCCAAGAAAATCCAAAACCTCAATTTCCCGAAGGAGAATGGGTAGGTCATATGATATCCCTTGGAATATTCCCTGTTATAGAAAACAATGAAATTATATTTTATGGTAAAGATCAATATGAGACTAAATACAATATAGATTGTAAAAACAACCCTTGTTATACAGTACCTGAATCAATTGAAAGCATTATGAGAGATTTCAACTCTAGTCCTTCTTTGCTTACTGAGCTACAAGCCAAGTTAGTAAAAAATGGTTATGATTCTGTTTTCCCTTTACTGCCTTATTTCCCTGAGATTGATATTCTACAAAAACAAAAAGAACTTCTTCCACCTGATCCGCTTGGCTATAAAAGAGATATTGATGAAGAAACTCTAACTCAATTTATCAAAGAGGTGGTACAAAATTACAGAGAGAGTAAGTATTTGTGGAGTAGTCCAAATGCAATAGCTGAAAACTTGATTGAAACAACTGATCCAATTTTTGGATTTAATTCTTTAATTAAATGGGCAACTTTAAAACCAAACCAATTATCGTACGATGAAAAAATAAATGCCCTTTTTGCCTTCACAATTCTTGGAGCACCTTTAGAAAAATTAGGATTTAAAGTGCTTGATGTATCTGCCAGTTCTATTCCTAGAGCTCAATTAAAAATAGAGCAAATGATAAAAGAATCTGGAGTAATAAGACAGGCTCTCAAGTCAGGAGAAGAGATTCCTTTTGCTGCAGTTGCAGAAAGAGCAGATGGCTGGTTGAGCAGATCTGCAAATCTTGTAAACCCTAATGAATTTGAAGGAGTCAGATACCTTATCAGGGATACTTCAAATCCTGAGTTAGGCAATATTATCCAGAAGGTATTATCTGGTAACTACAAAGAGAACGGTTTTGATATTTTAGAGCAATTACGTACAAGAAAGGGTAGTTTCGTAGAATTAGGTGGTCCAACAGAAAGAGGGTATGAGTTAGTAGATATTAATAAATTAGATCGGAAATTGCATGTAACTAATATTGATCCTAGAGGTTGCCCTATATATGACCCATATAATCCAGCAATAAAGAACCCAATCCGTTTTCTTCCTATTGATTTCCAGGCCGATGCAACCAATTTAAAATTTGCTGATAACAGTATTAGTGCTCTTTTTGCTTCCTGTTTAAACAATGACATTCGTACTCGCGCTATTGCTGAGATAGCAAGAGTGCTTGAAGAAGGAGGTTTATTAATATGGCAAGTTGGCGGAAAGGATGATATTTTAGATGCTGTATTTCGGGAAGGATTAGTTGTAAAAGAGTCACACCGATCAGTTGGATGGTATCCTGATGGTTCACCTTCGATTAGTTATAATGTTATCTTTCAAAAACCTATTTCAATTCCACCAGAATCATTTGCAATTGTACATAGATCCAGTCAGTGGGGAGATATAGCTATACTGGGGAATGTAGATAAAAAACTTTATAATTCCTTTACATATGTTAATGGTAAAATCTCGCTACCCAGGGAATTATCATCCAACCCTAATACCCAAGCAAAGAACATTTTAAAAGTCGCCTTGGCCACAAAAAGAATTTCCGTTATTGACCCTGAAAATATTATCAAACCAATAGTTGAAGCACACATTCAACATTTGAAAAATTTTAACACTAAAACAGGCCGGAATATACCGATCAACGAGCAGGCTTTGCGAGATCTAGCCCAAAATGGCTATGCTTATATTGTGGGAGATGAATTATTACCAGGCATTTATGGGATGTACGACAACTCAGCTAACTTTTTTGTCATGAGTGAAAGTATCTATAGACATCCTTATGGACTTCATGTAATTGAACATGAACTATTTCATGGATTTAGTAGTTTTGCAAACAAAAAAGGATGGGAATATATGGGCAATAGCCAAAAAGATCGGATCATGACTGGTATCT
>Ga0209515_10002262_pt1 | contig 30078 bp, 25 predicted proteins | sample Subgroupgradi54m_FD_187454 | JGI IMG/M metagenome (GOLD analysis project Ga0209515, IMG submission 187454) | Subsurface groundwater microbial communities from S. Glens Falls, New York, USA - GMW60B uncontaminated upgradient, 5.4 m (SPAdes)... ... | reverse complement strand
CGGTAAAAGCTTGGGAATTCTTTCGACAAGGCCATAAGCTGAGGGTCTGTTGTGGCAACCCAAATTTTTTGCAGATCCGGCACGTAACCCATCATGCGATCGAGAATGACGTGTGCATCATTGATGCCTTGGGTCGCAAGCTGTTGCATGTGCGTATCCATTTTCGCCGCTAATCTGCGATAGTTTTCCATGCTCATTTTTTACCTCACGAATAAAAGTATTTTTTTAAATCGTTGTCTTTGGTTGAATGTATTAGGATTGTTTATAAAGTATTTAAGGAAAAGATTTTAATCGCGTTCAACTGTTTTGAGTTGGTAAAGATAACGCGATCGCCGCTGCCAGGCAAACGCAGAAAGCAGTGAGCGAGGGGAGGGCGTTATTCATCAAGGTCTGTCCTATTCTAAGTCTCGACGGGTGAGACAGCAACGGCGCTGAATCTGTTCGCTGTGCCGTAAAATCATTTTTCGATGTGTCGGTTTAGCCCCATTTTTTCAGCGTCTACTTCAGCAATCGCTTGATTCAAACGCTCCGCGTTCTTAGGGCTTGCCATCAAGTAGTTGGTTTCCTCGCTTATGACGCATTGCTTGAATTCGAGCATCGCGTCACATACGCGCTTGGATTCTTGCCCGTCGAGAATTGCCTCCTCGCAGGCGGAGCAGAAGTAACCGTTGACCTTTGGAATCACTGTGGATTCACCTTGGTAGGTATAAGGTATGTCTCGGGTATCCTGTATTAATTCTGCTTCTGCGCAAACGGGACATTTCATATTGGATAGCTCTTATGAGGAAAACTATTTATGTATCTCTTTACCGATACGAGAAACTACACGTAGCCGGTTTCTTTTTGGTGTCGGAAGGCCAGCATATACACGGTGTCGGTTTGGATCTCGTATCGGTAAAGAGATACATAACCGGAATCGCCGAAACCGATCACTAATTCTCGCAGCTCTGGAAGATCATCAAGGGGCCTGCCAATATCAGGGTGGGTTTCCAGTAAAGCAAATTGCTGGGATATAACCTGACCGGCACGCTTGGCGGCTTGGGGATTCTTTCCCATGAGAAAACGTCGGCAGTGTTCTAACCCGCGTGCGGCGCCTTCGGTGATGATTACTCGTGGCATGGAGGAACTGCCGTTTCTTTATCTGTGCCCCAGGTGCTCAACCAATTGCGGGCTTCTTGTGCCGTGAGGTGTTGGCCGGTTTCCTGATAGGCTGCCCAGGATGCTAGAGCTTCCTGCTTGAAACTTTCCCTCGCTTCCTCGCGTTCCACATAATCGCGGATAGCTTCACAGATCAGCCAGTGTGTTGAACGCTGGCGAAGGTTGGCGAGGTTCTGAATGCGGCTTTTCAATTCATCATCTATTTTGACCGATGTAGCCATGATGGTATTCCTCATTATTACTAAGTATTACCTATAGATAATACTCTATGAGGTGATGTTGTGAAAGAACATAAAAAAACCAATTTCTTGTTAAGCATGAGGTATCACTGGGGTGTACCCTGGTGATAGGACTGAAAGACACGCCTTTTAACTATCATATGAATCATATTTTGATTTATGATAGTAGTCTATCACTGGTTATAGAATCGTAAGATAGAAAAGAGGCGATTAATGGCAATTGTCGGCTATGCGCGGGTTTCAACAACGGATCAGGATTTATCGATCCAGCGGGCTGCCTTAGAAAAATCGGGTTGTGAAAAAATCTTTGCAGAGAAGCAGAGCGGCACCCGCCAGGAGGGGCGCGTTCAGCTCGATGCTTGCCTCGATTATTTGCGTGAAGGCGATACTCTCATGGTCACGCGCATTGATCGTCTTTCTCGCAGCCTCCGCGATCTGCAAAATTTAGTTCACGATTTGAAAGAGGAGGGGATCTACCTCAAAGCCACGGAGCAGCCGATCGATACGTCCACCGCTGCGGGCAAAGCGTTTCTGGATATGTTGGGTGTGTTTGCCGAGTTTGAAACGAATCTACGGCGCGAGCGGCAACTAGAAGGTGTGGCCAAGGCAAAAAAAGAAGGCAAATACAAAGGACGGCAACCGACCGCCAGGGCGAAGTCGCAGCAGGTGGTCAAGCTGATTCAGGAAGGTTTCACCCGCGAGGCGGCAGCGGACAAACTCAGCATCGGCATTGCGAGCGTGTACCGCATATTAAAAACCTACCAAGCCAACAACACCACGCCGCTACGGGGATCGAGAATCGGCACTAAGCTGGCGATTCTCGATGTTTGTCTGGTGGTGGAAAATAACAGTAAATTTGTGCGCGGCAAGAAAAAGGCGCGGGAGTACATCGAGAACGATTGGAGGCGGTATTATGACGTGGAAAAGTTGCGGATCGATGGTAACGAGTATGTGTTAAAGGTTCCCTATGATTCGGAGGACGATTTAGGCGAAACCGTTTACGAGATGATTATAGACGCGCAGAGGGCAGCGGATGAGTACAATTGCCAGGTTGAAATGAAGGTAAAACATGAAGCCACCGGCAGTCATTGGGGTTGAGTGGACGTGTTGATCAACTGCGCCAGTAACGTTGAAAAATTGTTGGGGTCATTGCGTGAGTAAGGCATTCAAGAAAAAATTGGTGATGGAAATTGGCAGTCGTTGCCGCACACCGGAGGGAATTCCCAATGAATATACGCAAAACAAACATCACTGGCTGTGTGATGTCACCGCCGAGAAGTCGGGTGGTGTTGTTGAAGAATATTCGATAGAGATAAATCGTAAGCTTTACCTCAAAGACTTTATCGATATCTTAAGCGAAGAAATTCAAAATTTACTGGTGGAAGAGGCCATGTCGTGGGGCGTTAAAATCTATCGTCTGACGCAGAGCAAGCGTTAAGTTTGAGATACGGCACAGGCGAATGCTTGCAGGTTTGTTTCGACAGAGCAATGATCAAAATTTGACATACCACTATTTAACCATTTTTCTTAATTACGGCGCGGTGCGACCGGAAATGTTTACATATTTCCTAATAGAAATGACAACTGCGTGATCGTGCCCTGCAGCTGGCCGGAGGCAGCGGCCTCAGCGGGGAATTTTTTTGGTTTTGCCGAGAAAAACAGGCTTTTTGCGTGTGCGGCAGAGAAGGCGAGGGGTTGTCAAACTAGGGGGGAATGACAACTCGAAGGAAGAAATTAAACTGCCTGGATACAGGCAGTTTTACTTTTGGCGTGGGAGTTCTTTGCCTGACCATCCACAATGCCACTGTTCATAGCTCAAATTAAGCAATTCTTGGGGATTCATCCCCCCCACAACCTCTATAGGCTAACGTGTTCGATTGACTTTTTTATTCGATGTTTTGAACTAACTGTTTAATATTTGGAACTTGCTTATCAAGCTGTGATTGGTTAACCATAGATGATTTTCCAGCAACGGTTTTACTTCCTGCTGTGAGTGATGCAATTGGAATACCTAATGCTCCTGATACAACTGATGCTGTATTCGCATCGTTTACTTCATACTGAAACATTGCTTTGAATGTTTTCTTTGAATTGGGAGTTGGTGAGCCATTTGGATGGATGCAAAAAGTTTGCGGAGATGATTGCCATATACTCCAAATTTCATCACCAATTTCATTGACGACAGTTTTGAATGCTGAAGCAGATGAGCTATTCATTTGTGTTAATCGGTTCCCTATGTACATGTAAATTTCTGGAAATGCCATCTTATATCGCGTAGATTGGAGATAAAAATCTGACTGAGGATCTCCGAGGTGTCTCCTAACTCCATATACCAAAGATAGAACTGCTTTAACTGCCCTTTTGGAAGAGCCATCAGCAGAAAAAGGAATTAACAATCTATCAGCAGCAGTTAATGCTAGCTCTGTGTAGACTGAGAAACTAGGATTGCAGTCGATGAAGGCACAAGATTCTTCGTCATTCCATGACGCTAAAATATCTGTTATTAAATCACGGACCCAGAGATGCACTATTCGCCATGCATCTTGTGGACCTGGGAATGTAGCACTTGATACTCTCGAAGATTGAATCTCAAGTTGCTCGTCACCGACAACCAAATACAAATTTTTAGGAATTTTTGTGTTGTACTGGCATACTTGCGTAACATAGCCAGAGCCTGAATTTGGTGAAACATAAGGGCTGCGAATTCTATCCTCTATATATCCGGAAATCGTTCTGCGTGGCGACGAGATGTGAATTTCCGTAAGTTTTTTTTCACCATCATTCATTCCACCTAAGAGCATAGAAGATGAGTTCGCTTGAGGGCATAGGTCTACTACCAGAACTTTTTTTTGTGGATTTTGTCTTGCGTATTCTGAGGCTAATTGAAAAGTTAAATAACTCTTACCAACACCACCTTTATTATTCCAGATTGCATAAATAGGCATCTAAAAATCGTCCCTTCGTAGTCTTTAGTTTGATTGAACCTATTTTAGTAGGATTAGCCATATTACTGTTAATAAAAAAAATAACTTATTTATCAGTGTATTGTAAGTGTGCTTACCAACTAAAGGCTAGAAAAAGAAAGTTGGCTGTATTTTTATTGTCAATCTAGGGGGGGATGACAACTTTGGAGAAAGAAATAATTCCGCCATTCAGGTAAGTGTCTGAATGATAATCCATCAAAATTATAAATCGTTATTTTTGCGTAAATTTATTCGCCCCTTAATCTTGTGACGGTTATTATTGTCGAGTGCTGTAGGTTTCTCTCAGTTGGGAGAGATGGCAATCCAAAGTGCGGCAAAGCAAAAAATAATTTTTCCCGCTTAGCGTTTATTTTTTTCCCCTGCGCTTTGGGTAGGTGTTGAAATTTATAAAATATTTTTGTTGAAAAATTTATTGCTTGCTTCATAGTGAATGAGAATATGCAGAAACTTAAGAATTACAGGAAAGGCAGGTTGGGAACCATTACGAGCGAGAACACCAGGTAATCAGATTTATAATTTAGCGGGGACATGAATTACACGGACTGCTGTACGCCTCGGTGGCAGTTCAGGAGTTGCTTTTAGGGAAACCTAAAGGTAGCAACACCCTCAGAAGAGGGTGTTTCATTATCAAAGCGAGGTGCTAAAACATGACTATTTTACAGATAGTCAGGCTCGTCTTGAGGATCATTCAAGTAGTCATTGAGATTATTCTCGATGACCTTGGGTAATCTTCTGTAGTATCGAGCCAGCTAAGCTCCAAAAGTCTTGCCGGATTTTTGGAGCTTTTTTTTTGCGTTTTTTTCAAAAATTACTTTTTGAGTTTATTTATACATCAGTGAATCTATGCATAAACAACAATACTTACTTAAAAATAAGTAAATTGTCTTCTCTTTATAGATTATTAGCGGGACTGATATCAAGTACTATTTCTGTCTATTTTGGACTATTTTGTGATTTTTAGGGATAAATGAGCATTTTTGCATTTATGACTGTTTTTGATCAAAAGATAGGAAAATCATCAAAATGGATGTTTTTCTATTTTTGCCAGTTAAATCGCTAGATAGTGGGAAATTTCAATTTTTTTGATAGAGCAGGTATTTCGGTGTAAAGGATATTTTGCAAAAAGTGCAGTGACGTATCTAGTTATTTGAGTTCGAAACACAAATCATCGTCGTCGGCAGGTTTCAGATCAATATTAAACAAATGAACTTTGTTCTTATAAATCACCTCTAGTTTTATAAATTTAATTATTTCTTGATATGCCTTCAGAAATTTAGCTGTTGTTTCCCTTATTTGTTTATCTCGGAATGTAATTGTTTTTAGATAGTCTAAGGTTTCAGTAAATACGGCGTCAGCATCGTCTGCTTGGTTACCACCAACTGGTTTCAGCTTTGTCCGAAATACCGCGTGATCTTTTTTTAATTCCACTTCTGTCTCTATAGCGGAAATACAACATGATTCATCTTCTTGATACCCAATCTCGATCGTTGTATCTCCTTTTTTGAGGCTTCGTTTCATAATAAATTTTCCTTTAGCGCAGTCATTATTCTAGGGAATTACAACCTTTTTGGACATTAAAAAACGCTCTGCCCTGAAAGGCCGTGATTGACTTCTCTTGAGCCTCATTGATCTTTCTACGGTTCCTTGCCAGTCCCGCCACAATGCTCGCACGGCGTTCCTAGATTTCCATACACTGGCATTTGCTCATGGTTGAGATGGGTAGCAATATGGCGTTGAGTTGTCGTTCCATCACACTCTGAACAATCGGGTTGGTCGTCATCACATTCGTCGTTGTTCATCTTAACATTCCTCTGTTATGCCCTATCTAATCGAACTTCCGTATGGTGTGGATAAGGTATGGGTAAATTACCATATAAGGAAATCGATCCGTAATACTCATTATTTATAAAGAACAGACTGCTCTTCAACTGCGGTATATGGTAACAGGTTAGTTGGCGTCCATTCTAAGTTTGCCCGCGTTTCCCCTCGATCGCGGGGCTTTAAATGACTAGGCACACTGCGCGGTCGGCGCAAACGACGTGATCAGCAATTCGATGGTATTTGTTGCTAGCCAGCGACAGCTAATTGCGCTGGTGCCGAGCTTAGAGGGCTTACCGGCAAAAATTTCCTCGATGATTTCCTCCTCGTTGACGACTTGAATCCAATCGATGGTGATTCGCGTGATCGTGTAATGTTGATCATCAATTTCAAATGATTGCCCTAATGTTTTCGTGATCCTTTCCATGTGCTCACTCCCTGAATACTGCCATTGAGCAGCATCTTAGCGGGAGTCAAATATCTTCAGAATAGGATTTTTGCGCTGCTGCGTGTAGGAAATTGTCTCTTTAAGGGGGCTTTGATAACTTTTTTGGAGAAGATTAAATCGTTTGTTCCGGTGGTAAGAATTCACTGAGCAAACCCCGCAGCATTCGTTCTTCCGGCGATGGGCCAGGGTAGAGCGTGAGGTGTGCCTGCACAAATAGCTTTAACTGGCGTGTTGTTTTGATATAGCTGGGATCGGAGCGCGATAACGCGGTGAGAAAACCGCGTTCATTCTCCGTCAAGCGTACACTATCACCGGCGATGAGCATGATCTTATTCTGCGATAATGGTTGTTTTGATGTGTTGTTTACGCGGGTCGCACATTTGCTGCCTGTGGTCCCTTCTGGCCTTTGGTGACTTCAAAAGTGACTCGCTGTCCTTCTTTGAGAGATTTAAAACCCTCGATCTGGATCGCGCTGTGGTGAACAAAGGCTTCTTGGCCATTGTCTTGCGTAATAAAACCAAAGCCTTTGCTATCGTTAAACCATTTGACGGTGCCGCTGACTTGTTGGGACATGGAATCTTTTTCCTGGTTGTTGGTGGTTGTCTTAGGATAAAACGGTGGTGATGAGATCACAATGGTTAACTGTAGTTTCTTGCATTGAGATGATCAACAACACCGCAATGCCATCACCTTGGCGGGCCATGTTTGGGGTTTGACGCCACCGAAAAACTAAAAGTTTCCGCCCGGAAACTTTTAGTTTTCACTATCAATTCCACTAGCATTTTCACTACCCTCTGCACTGTCTTTCACGCTTGATAGTGGAACATGTTTTTATTGCAGTCATTTTTTACTAATAGTGATAGCAGCAATATATTATAAAATATATTGCTGCGCTTTAAAGGCTCACTGCGGAAGGAATTCCGCAGCATCTTAAGCCCACCAGGGAGCGACTGGCGTGCTTTATTTAGGCTCCGCCTCTCTGCGCTAAGTCCTTTTGTACAAAGGACTTATCGCATATTCACCTGTCTTTCGCGGGAGCGCCGCTACAGGCAAGGGGTGCCGATACTCGACCCCTCTTTTCTCAACGCCAGCCTGGAACGGCTGTGCTTATGATAAAATTCACCCCTGCCGTCGTCTGCAGCCCGGATTACCATCCGAGCTTTGACTACCCGCTTTACGGGCTTCACATCTACGCTGTCGCTCCGATGTTCGTCTCTTCGTGCCCTGTGGCACTCCGAGATCGGGCTGTACGCCCGACCCGAAAGCGGGTAGTCAAAGCTCGCCTGGGCGATCTTCGACGACGGCGGTGCCGACCAGAACCCTTCCGCTGTCGCTACAGTGTTCTTCACCTGCGCTGGGCCGCGCAAGTGCCGCACCTTGGTTGAATCCATTTCCGCTTGGGCGGAAAGCGGCTTCAAGTTTTCATTTTCCGCTGGATGCTCCAAATTGAAAACCGCACCGATCAACGCGCCCTTGGGGTCGCTTGTGATCTGCCTTCCGCTGTTGCGAAAGGCTGTGCCAGTTCCGTTCGCTGGGGCGAACTCCGAACGGCCATGCCTCGCTGAATGCTGCGGCAGCCCTTCGGCAACGATCGCGTTTCGCTGGCGAAACACTCACGCGATTGAAGCTCGCTAATTTTGTTTGTAATCTTTATTTACCGTTTAATGATCTGCAAGGTATTTAGGTTTTACAATCTGCATGGGAATGGCAAATTTTAGGCGTATAATACAAAAAATCTAACTTAGAAGAATTCCGATTAAAATTGGTGAAATAAAACAAAAATGAAACGCTACTATATCCTTATTTGTGCATTTCTGTTGGTTGCATGCGGTGACTTTGGGAAAGATAGCGAGCCAACGTACCAAGAATTGTGGGACGCCCCAGGGTGTTGTGTTGACATCACGACGATTGCAAGTAATGTTGATGTACGCACGATTCCAAGTATAAAAATAGGAGATAAATTTCGATTATTTCTGGATCATCGACTCCCAGTCGCAGGAGTAAAAGATATGCCTGCCTATTACAAAGCCTACCGATTAGAGGTCAATAGCAAAAACAAAATCCGCGTTACTCTAGAGTCGGGAATAATGCCTCAGAGAGATTTTGATATTTTTGTCAATTCTCTGCTGTATGCGACAGACCAAAAGGGAAAAATGCTAGAACTAAAATTACTGAGCAGCGAATTTAAAAAACCCGAATTTCCTGAGGTATTATTCGCAAGCATAGCCCCTCTCCAAATGACAAAAGAGTTTCTTGTAACACCTCTTGATGATACGACTTACTTCATACTTTACATAACTTCGGACAATACTGGCAAAGGCGAACCAGGGAGTAACATCGTCCAAGGAGTGATTGTTACTGAAAACCAACGCGCAAATCCAAATCATTGGGGATGGATCAATATTTTAGTTGAGGATTGGGTGGATAAGAGCGCTCAGCAATGACAGACACAATAGCATCAAATTATAACTGATGTTTATGACATTATGGGCTAGATTACCTGAGACGAATGTTCTGACACTACTACTGGATTAAAATATCGATCCAACCGCTATGAGATGGATTAGCTCGATTGAAGCCAGAAAACATAACGCCCTCTACCACTTCACTTTCGTTCTCACGCACATGTGAATTATCGGATGTGACATAAAGTATTAGGGATTTATTTTCTTCAGACAAATGCACCTGAAATTCCTTAAGCCTTTCAAATTTCCTGTAATCACTTCTTCGAAATCCCTCGCCGATTAAGTTAGTTTCCAGCAGAGTGCCGTTTTCATCTGTTACATAGAGAAGAGAGTCGACGAATGTATCGATGTTCTTGGCGGGCACGATATCACTGGTCAGAGTAATGTTGATAATTTTAGAGTTATTAACGTGAGTTACATATTTTGCATAATAGGCGGGCTTTCCATTGATCTTCGCAACTTTAGCGTTACGATCTAAGACAAGCCTTTCTTTCTTATTTTTTTGCAGAGTTGGCAAATTACTAATATCAGTAGTGTCCTTTGCCACTTCCTTAATATCTAGGCAACAATTTGGGTGTTGCCGAAGTTCTTGATATGTTGGCGCATCATAGCTCTCACCTGTATTCAATTGGTACAGCCCAAAGAAAAAGGCTAGTACTACAATAACAATGATACCATTCTTTGGCTGCATTAATTGTTGGTATGAATTTTTATGAGATTCGCCAATGCTCAGCTGATGTCGACTGGTGTTCCGACTTGATGGAAGATTATCCGTTGAGGAGCTTTCACGATTGAATGTTTTCATTTCAATACGGTCGAAAATAGCCGATATTTTTCCGCGCATGTTGAAGATTGTATAAATGATGATGACGTAATGTATTCCTGAAATCCCAGCGGACAAAATTGTAAAAATATACGGATCTGGAACCATAAAGAAAAATACTGGAGTAATCGCAACAGTCAATGCGAGTAACGTGTAGCAAACAATTATGCTCGTTGTTTTGTTTCCTCGGATGAAAGTTGCGATCTTTAAAACGAAAAATACTATTATGATGTCTGCTATTGTGTACCCAATAATGTCATATAAAATAACATCGAGATAATTATTGGTAGAAAAGCGAGTAATCAGATTTGCTATTAATTCATAGGGCGTGTTCATTGAAGAGATCTCGATTAATGCTCATCACCCTATAAAATTTATAGGCAAAAAATGCAGCTATGAAGTCGATCACGACCCAGAGAAAGCCACAAATATAAAAATAGAAATGAAAATTAGTATGTATGTACACGCTTTCTAACAAATTTTTATTAACTGCACCTATATAGAAGATGTGATAGAAAATATAAAAAGCTGTAAAAGACATTGTTATTATCGACAACCAATAAAATAGTTTTTTGTTTTCCTGCACAACAAAGACAGCCCTGTCATCACTACTTCCGCCATCGAAAAAGTATTTTGTCGATCTATAAATATGCGCCGCATAAACAGTAATTAGGCTTTCAAATAAGACGTAAAGAGTGCAATAAAAATCAACCACCACTTGATAAGCTAGCTTTTGATCGGTTGGAGTTATGTCTTTGACGAAAACTAGGCTTAAATCCGTAAAAGATAAGGCTAAGACAAACAACAGAAGAAATATGAAAAAAATGTGTAGTGTGTTCGAGGATTTTTTTTTCGTGAACTTTTCGCGCCAAACTTTAGCGACATAATTTAGTATTATGACTTCGCACACCAGCCAGAAAAAGAAAATTGCACCAACGCTAGGATATAACCCCATACTAATTTTTTAACTCTAAACAAAAAAGACTATGCTGCCAATTGAACGCTATAGAGTATTTTCTCTATTCGTTCAATTGACCTAATTTCACTTCAATGAGCGTATCTTCGTATCCATAATATGCTCTATCCCCAATCATTCTGGTAATTATCATCGAACCCGAAAATAATTGAATTTTGGATAGGGGTTCCACATGCCATAACTCATATGGATCATCCTTGTCTAACCCAATTGCATGCAATTTGAAGCCTCTCTCTTGATAGGCGATACCCTTATCGAAATATATATATCCATTAAACGAAGAGGAGGAACCATCATCCAAACTCTCATTTAGCTTGAACTCCTCATGCCGAGTTTGCAATGTGGGGTTTTCAACATCTTGTAAATCATACACGTCGATAACATATTTTTCTGCTTCATAGCTCCATCCAACAACGTGCAGTTGTTTATTAAACAGAGCTATATTTGAAACCAAAAGATCAGGATTGCTAATAATAGAAGTAGGCCGACTTAAATCGGCTACTGAATTGCTCTCTGAATAAATGGCAATCTCGTTGTAGAAAGCCCTATCTAAGTAATAATTGGTAGGAAAAGTACTAAAGCGGAAAGTATTTGGCATCAGACCGTCTATTTGAAAGTATCCCTTTAAATGATAAAGCATTGAGGCAAGAACCATGTCATTCACGGAAAATTCAGTATTAGAATCACTAATGTCCGCGCCATATTTTTCAAAAGGTGTTTTATCAAGCTCCGCCCAAGAGGTGCCAGCATTTTTCCACGCTTTAATCGCGTCAAGGTCAGCAATGTGTTCTTCAGAAAACTCGTCTAAATTGGCAAATATTGGATTCTCAATAAGCCTAGCTTTGTCTCCTTGATCATCCGCGCCAACATTAGGTTTAAACTTCTTTATAAGCATGACTGATAAATCAGAATCGGCGACAACAGTATTTATTTGCGATAACGCAGCATCCTTTAGAACAAATCTTTTTCCCAGTTCCAGATTAGATTGGTCTGGCGTCTTAATTTGTAAATAGCCAGAGTCTGTTTGAGCCAATACGCCCATCACGTCATCACCATCTATCGAACGAATTATTCCATCAACAAGTAACTCCGAAACTAAAGAGAACTCGTCGTTGGCAATGTCTATTTTTATAATATGAGTGGGTTTTATGGGTTCGTTCGAGCTTAAATAAAAGGCAGGTAAGTTAACCCCATATAAAGAACCTTCAATAAAATAGAACTTAGTGACATTTATCGGCAATTTGATCTTGTCTAATATTTTGTGGCTTTTTTTGTCACTTGCATATAAATAGTTATCAGGGTCTACCAAATACAATCGGTTGTCCGACGCAAAGATATCCTTTATTTTAAAACTGTATTTGTGAAATGTAGTGCGTGGCGATGATAGCATTTGAACCAACTCCGATAGCACCGTGCTGTCGTCGCCATTCACAATTGGTTCAATTAAAGAAGTGAGTCCCTCTAAGTTATCGAATATCAAATCACTCTCTAAGGCGATATCTTTAGAAATTAAGCCAAAATCGACACCAGCTTCTATTCTATCTTTGACTTTTTGATACAGGTATTCGCTATGAAGATTCACTTGCCAATCTCCGTTCATTATTTCGTGCGCAGAGAAAATTCCGTGAAGGCTTCCTTTTATTTCAACTGGAGGCGTATCGATTTTACCATTGTTATCAGGGTCAAGGTTTCTGCCTTCGCGTGAAGAAACTAAATAATATTTATCATCCGTAAGGCAATTTCTTTGGATAACAGTCGTTGCGTCGACACAGGATTCGTTATTTAGGTCACTGATTGGACTAATTGAGACGCGAGAATCTTCGATAAAATCGGTATTTGAGACATAGATTTCCTTATCGGCATCATACTCAATTTTACCGATAGAGATAGATCCAGCTCCGTTACTTTTTTCTTTTGATTTTACATCACCAAAGTCTAAGCTTTGTAAGCCATGATCGCCTGTCGCCAGATAAACATTTTTTCCCGAAAGATAGAAATCGTAAGTCATCATTACGCCCCACTTACGCCAATTAAAATAAGATTGAGTAACATCTATTAAATCAAAGTTGCGAAGAAAACCTAGAACACTGGGTATCACATCCACGGATAAATCTGTTTGTATTCGTTCTTCAATAAGGTAAAAAATGGCGAAGTGGTATAGCAGTTCAATGATATTTAATCCATGACTGGGGTCCATCAGCATTCCTGGGGTTGTATTAAAGGCAGGAACAGATTTAGAACCAAGAAAATCAAAAGTGACAGCGTCCCAAAACAGAAACTCATCTCTACATTTAGTCATTATTAGATCTTTGGTGAATCGAAGAGCGGTGTGTTCAGGACATATTTCAAGGGAAACGTCGAGTCGTTTAGGTTCATCTGAATGAGTGATGTCATATACGGTATATGTGTGTTGAGTGCTTAAGACAAATAAATAATCACCATGCGCCGTAAAAATGCTTTGACCACCATAAGGCTCCTTGTCAATCTCAATAGTAGACTTTGTATATAAAAACTGGTTCCAATTATCGAGCGGTTTACCCAGATAACGTGTAAAGGATTCGACATTATCGTAGACCTGCAATTTATTAAATACATATCGTTGATACCAGTATTTTGATGCTTCGTTGTCGAGATCGATAGGGTTTAATTGACTCATAGACAAGTGATTCACGAGAGCAAGCTCATCTTCACCTCCAATTTCATATATGTACACATTGCCCTGATTCGTGAATTCTTCGCTCCAATTGTAAACCCGATTATCAGATACAGACATATGAGTGTAATTATCGCGTAACTCTATTGGAAAACTCATCTTGTTGTTAGCGGTAAGCATGGTAGAGAGATAATGTTTTGTGCTGCCGTCTTCAGTCATGCTTGAAGTAAGCAAAACCAACTTGCCATTTGATAATTGCAGTCTTTTTACGTCAATTTCAAAGAAATTAATCTCCACGGCATGTTTTGGATTTTTTACATCAATAACGCCCAACCCTCGTTCGTTTGTATAAAATAACTTGCCTTCATCAACAACAAAATCACGAATAGGTCCTATAAAACGATCGCCTATCTGTATTGGCTTTTTGGGGTTGGACACATCAATAAATAGCATTGTTCCTTGTGCTAATACATAAGCAATATCATTCTCAATAATGATTCTTTCAGCGCTACTTCTCGTATCGAAATGACTGAGCAATCGATCGTAATCTGGAATAGTTTTCTGTGTTTTGTTTTTATTTTTATGAATTAACCGGATGAAGTCTCTCATCTGCGTAGGCGAAAAAGCCGTGCCGTTTTCAGAAAAGGAATCGGGTTGCCAAACAATTAAGTCGAAAGCATCTATCTTGCCGTCATCATTAAAATCACGATCCAATAGCATGGGAGCAATGAGATTCATTGTATCTAGTATGTCGTTTACAGCGTCATTACTTATTTCAGAATATTGCAAGGCTTCAAACACATACTCGGATATCGCTGAAACTTTCCAATCCATATTCAGCATTTGTTCGCCAGTAATAAGCAGTCTAGTGACTCCCTTAACAGGAAATGGGCCATTTATACCGCCGCTATAGTCCTTGTCTTTTTCATTTTTTATTCCATCTCCATCTTCATCCTCCTGTAGATCTTCGATCCCATTCCCATCAGCATCACTATCATCTTCATTCAAAATGCCGTCATCATCGACATCGATATCAGAACCGCCAGTGCCCTGCACTAAATAGAGTTTGTCTTTTCTTAGAATGTTCTCTGGGATCGTGAATTTGCCAGCTGTTGCTAGGTCATTGCTCTTACTAGTGAAGGCGCTCCATAGAGGTGAATCCATGTTTTCAACATCGAAAACTTCAATATACGACTCAACAACGGGACCAAGTTCGATTTTTCCGTCCATCGGCGATGCAATTAATTCATCATCACCGCCTGGATCTCCCACTGTGACGACACCACCATCTTCACCGCCAGGATCGCCAATCGTCACAACACCTTCGTTTGTACCGGGTGAAGCAATGTTGTCGAGACTTGGATTATTTAAAGGAGAAACGGAATTGAGTGGCTCAGCACCGCCTGGATCTGACGAACACCCTGCAAGACTCAAGAATACGAGCAGCAGTAGGCAAAGCTGTGGCCGATGTGACTTCATTATTTTTGTTTCCCCTGAGCGGGCCAACTTCCAAAATCCTTTAGCCCTGTAGATCGCGAACAGTGCCTAAGCAGTAACCAATAGTCAAGTTATGTTGTCTGAATTTGCTTTAACACTTTACATCCCCAGCGACGATAGTTAAGATTATACATAGATGGCATTTATGTGCCAACACATAAATGCTGAGATTAGCCGCAAATACCTGAATTAAAAAAATTGAACAAAAAAGAATCTCTACTCGAATCCACAGCCTCGACACTAGAACCACTGGTGAAGTTGCTATTGGAATGCGGCGTTTCTCAGGCAGAGTTTGATGAATTATCCAAAAGAGTTTTTGTGAAGGTGGCCGAGTCAGAATATCAAGAAGAGGGTAGAGCCCGTATTACCGCTGATAGAGTGGCAACGATTACGGGGATTCACCGCAAAGAAGTTGGAAGACTCCGGCAACGCATGGAAGGTTTGACCGAAGAAAAACGGGTAGAACGCAACAGCAAACAATGTATTGTCGATGGCTGGCTAGCGGACAACGAATTCTGCGATGAGCCTGGAAAGCCTAAAATATTAGAACGGGAAGGCGACAGCAGTTTTGCCACGCTGGTAAGGCGTTACGGCGGTGATATTGGTATTGCCAATGCGTTGAAAGAGTTGCAGCGTTCTGGTCTTGCAGACGAGAGGGACGGCAATGTTGTTTTATTAAAAACGAGCTTTGTACCCGATAGGTTGGGTACGGAACGCATGGAGCACGCTTTTCGACAGGCATCCAAAATGCTTAATACCATGCAATTCAATCTCACCACCAAACACAATAAGCAGATGTTTCAAAGTGCCGTTGATAATCAACATATCCCGCGCACCGCCGTTAAAGAAATTAATAAGTACCTGCATGACGAGGGCATCAAGTTTTTGCACCAACTGGATGCCAAACTGAGTGAAGTTCAAAACAAAAAATTGAGCAAAGATGAATTGTGCGAAGTCACGTTTGGGATCTTCTGTAATGAACATCCAGCGTTTCGCAAAAAATAGTAGACGAACAAAGGTTTGTAAAAAAGGAATCCTAATGAAAGTCTTAGTATTTTCCGAGAATGAAACATTTATTCAGGAAGTCGATCAATCGATAAAACAATATCCAGGCTTGGAGCTATTGACGGCCACTGACCTTAAATCAGCGTTAATCGATTTTTTACACTTCGGAACAAATGATCTACTGATTTTCGATTATTCGGGACAAGATCAATACTCGTTAAAGACATTACACAGATTTATTGCGGTGGGCGAAGAAGCGAGTGTTCTGACAGTATTTTCTCATCCTGATCCCGAGCAAACCAAATATCTCTTGGCCAACGGTGTGCTGGGCGGGATACCACGGCAGAATATGTCGAAATACTTGAATGACGCGATCAGAGTGGTTTCGGAGAAAGGTATATTTTTCGTTGGTAACGACACAATTAACGCTGAAAAGCTGGCAGAAGAAGTGGCCAAACTCACTGACGTTAATGAAGCGCTCAAAGTTCTTTCAAAAAAACAGCGCGAAGTCGTCAGCGTTTTGGTTCAAGGTTGTTCCAACAAACAAATCGCGAAAGATCTCAATATTGAGCTGAGTACGGTGAAAACCCATCTCACGGTGATTTATAAAACACTCGGTATCACCGGAAGAAATCAGATATTCAATCGGCTCGGTACAGAAAATAAAGTCTCTCAACTCATCGGTTAATTGCCTTCCCCGTTTTCTTCTGTCTATCTAAACTGCGGCGATCAAATTAATTGTGCTCGCAGTGCGCTCCAACGCCATCTTAGTGCATTTATTTCGTTTGAGTGACTCATCAAAAGAGTATCGCTGTTCTCTTTTATCAAGATTTTGTAGCGAAAATAAAATAGTTTATTTGTCAACAGAAAAAAGGTACTAGTCCCTTTTCGATTTTTATCCCTAAAAACCAGACCTTCGGTGGATACCGGAGTTCTATTTCATTCTATATAGTGACCTCAAATACCCACCGCTGATATCACCTGAAAAATAGTTATCAGCCAGTCATAACGAGTGCATTTGAAAAATCGATGAGCATCTACATTAAAGCCATTACGCCCACCCATTTAGTTTTCGAAGATCACGCGTTGTCGATTTTAACGGTGCTTGAAAAAGCTGTCTCTGATCGAGCAGGGGATTATGAAAGCCTCCATAACTTGGAAGCTCAATTGGAATATGTGTTGGCTGATGTGCGGAGTTGTTTGGGCACAGGAGATGGTAGCAAATTGGCGCGAATGTTTTCCAGACTGAAAATGGTGTGGAGCGTATAGCAACACGTAAAAATAGTTGAAACCACTTATGCATAAAATTTTGGTCATTGACAGCGATAAGCAATTCAGAAAGCTTCTCGTGGAATTACTGAGCACAAAGGATTTTACCGTGTTACTCGCAGAAAACGAAACGAACGCAAAAAGCTTTTTGCAGCAACCCGATATTGATCTCATCATTGTCGATGTCGGTAAAAAGGGGAACGATCTGACTAAGTTGATTTGTCTTATGCTCGTGAATCCAAATGACAATAAAGCCAAAATCATCACTATGAGTGGCGATCCTAAAAAATTGCAATTATTTCAGAGCAAGGTATCGGGTATTCATATTAAAGGGCAAGACTCGATTGAAGAACTAACAAGCCTGATACACCGTGTCCTAGACGGATAGCCATCCCCACCTAGCGTAAAACCTTACACAGTAAATTTTTTATCACGGTACACACCTACCGAGAACGGGATTTGTTTGTCAGAAATTAACGATGGCGTGTTGGAGCCAATAATATGAAAACGCTAAATCACCTGTTTAAACTGAGCGCCGTTCTACTTTGTCTAGGCGCTTCGCTCGCCTGCACCCCACCTAGCAACAACGAGGAATTAGAACCCTACTACCTCGGCGGACAAGTCGGTCGTGGAATTTATACCACTGCCAACGGCAGCGCTGAAGTGACCTACCACACCCTTGAAGTCAACGGTGTCACCTACGCGATTTACGACGGTGACATTATTCTCGGCACACTTCCTACACCCGCGCCTGACATGGCTGATGGCCTGCCTGCCACAGCGGTTCCGACGCGTGCTGAAATACTGATGAACCACTTTGGAACGCCGGGCGGCTTTGCTGAAAGTGCTGCAGAAGGTGTTGCCAATGAGATGACCGCCAACGAGCCGGTCACCTATTTCGATTCCAACCTGTTCCCCAGCGATCGCCGCTGGATGGGTGGCGTCATTCCGTTTGAGCGAACCGGCACGCTGGCAAGCTGGACCGATTATGGCAACTGGAGTGATATCAACAGTGCGATGAAGCATATCGAACGCGAGACTGGCGTAAAATTTGTGCCACGCGATCCGGCAAATCCCAAGCACACGGATTACATTCTGTTTGATAGCTGGGCGGGTTATATCTTCGGGAACGGGATGAAATCGTGCGACTACTATACCCCTTCAGGCAGAGTCGGCGGCGCTCAGCTCATTGTTCTCTCCTGGAAGGGTTGCGGTGTCAAACAAATGGTGCATGAGTTAGCCCAAGTGATTGGATTGCAGCATGAGCATTTGCGCAGTGACCGCGATCAATATATCAATATTTGGCGTGATAATGTCATCCCTATTTATGATGCCACCACCTTATTTGATCCCTTACCTAATAGCATGTTTGAAAACATGGGATCTTACGATTTTGATTCTGTCATGCAGTGGAGTCCGTACGCTTACAGTAAAGGATTCACTGAAACCGGCGGTCACTATGCGACTATCACGCCCAAACCGGAATACTGGGACCACATCGAAACGATGGGCACGAACGCTAGTCTGAGCCAAGGCGATATCGAATCCATCAATTCCCTCTGGGCCGAAATTGAGTTTGTGCCGCAGTATTTATACCTCGCCGCTAATAGCAAGATACAGGATTACGCGATCACGTCCGCTAACGTGCCGCAAATATTTTTTTGGCTAAACCAAAATCGCGTCATGTTTGAAGCGCAAATAGGCTACGACGATTTTTCCACGGCGGTGCCAATTACATTATGGACGCGGGTGCAGGAAAACTGTGTTGATTTAGCCTATCTACCACCGCAGACCCCTGAGCAAAAGGCCTATCTCTATTTTGTCGCGGGCTATAAGGATGAGCAGATTGCCTTCTACGCGGATTTAACACCCACCCTACAAAATCCTGTGCCCGTTTATCAGTACACCAATTATGGGAAGGGCGACACCGTGCCCTCTACAAATCCGGCAGATACGCAATTCACCAGTCAAGGTTACGTTCGAAGCCCAGAACCCATTTTCTATGTGCATGCCGCAGGCTAACACCGAGAACCATTCAAACCACAAGGATTTCACCCATGACTGCTAACCGCACTTTTAATCGCACTTTTAACCACAATCTAACACTCGTACTGGTGGCTCTCAGCTCGCTTTCACTGGCCGGTTGTAAAGGGGGCGGAGGTGGCAATCCGACAACGGCGGCCACGCCCCCGGCTTCAACCACCTCAACGCCAGTGACACAAACGGCTGAACCGGTTCAGCCGCCCACGGTAACGCCTGAAGAAACGCCGGTTGTGTCCAGCGACACCGTGATAATACCGGCCAATCCCGTTCCTGCTTTACCCATAGATACCGTTGGCGACGAGGAAAAACCTGTGCCTGCCACGCTCTGGGAAGATGATTCTGCGGTAAAAATCTTGTCGCTGGAGACGTACACCTTTGAACAAGCGGTGCCACGCGGCCAACTGCTTTATCAATCGATGCTGGATGTCACCGCGACACCTGCCGCAATACCGGAAAATCGGCGGCTCTATCTCACGTCATTGAGTAAAGTGGGACTCGTTGATTACCTGCTTGATAAAGGGGGCGTCCTGATACTGGATGCTGAAACCTTGTCGCCACTGGGCAATTTCACCTTGAACGAAAAAATTCTTTCGCTGGCCGCATCCGCCGATCACGTCTATACCCTAGAGCGATTTCTGCCGAAGATCAGCGCTTATGATGTGGTTGACCCAACGTCACCGGTGTTGCTGGGTACGGTTCCCACCGATACCACCTCCACCTTAGTGACAAGCAGCGACGGCACTCTCTTTTTTAACTCAAAAAACGATTTGAACAGGCTTGTGTCGAATGAGGCCAATAGTCCTGCCACAGAAACCGTGGCGACGCTCAATTCGTTAGCGCTAGGGCAAGTCATCAATCTCGCCGTGCAAGATACCGCAATGTACAGCGTCCATCGCGAACTGACGCCGGGTGTCCCGCAGACGTTTCGTGTTCCCGAAGAGGACATGAAATATTATCAGCGCTGGATTTGGCCGCGTGAAGAAAGCTATAAAGCGATTCAAGCGCTGCCGCCTGGACACATCTCCCTCGACGCCAGGGCGCAGTATGCCGCGTTGGGGGCCGATATCACCACAGCGCCGTTTGATCGCGACGATCTGTTTCTCGCTCAAGTGTTGGAGCGAGATAAATTGCCGTTGAATACCCTCCAATTGATGTTCTCAAGCAGCTATCTTGAAAAATCCCTGGTAGACAGTGTGCGGATCACGGATCTTGAGCAGGGCAATAACGCGATTGAGTTAGTCCGCAAGCCAGGGAAGATTATCCAGCAGGTGTCGGCACACGATCACCGGTTGGAAATCACCTTGATCGACAATCTCGCCGCCAATGAGGTGGATACGCTTGAAGTGTATGACACCACCACCCCTCTTTCACCCCAATTACAGCATGCGTTTTCCAAAGCATCTTATCCCACGCTCGTCAGTGATCACACGGTCTTTTCAACGTTCGACACGACGCCTGTCGCTTATTCACTGCGAAAAATGCAAGTGAGTGGCAAAGATCGCTATCAATTACGCGTGTACGACCTCACCACCATCGAGCCGGTGATGGTCATTGGTCAAGTCACGCTGCCCCAAAATGTGGTTGCCACCAGTCTCACCGTTGAGGGAGATCGCGTTTTTATCGGCACAGAGAAACAGCAAATTTATGGGGTGAATGTGCGAGAGAACCTCGAATAAAGAATATCGAATAAGACACGGTAATAGAACACGGTGAGTGCATCGGATCACTCACCGTAGGGCGTGTCAGTGAAGTCGAAAAATAGTTGAGTTACAAAAAAGTTACGTTAACGCTCTGGGGAGTTAGGTTATGTTAGGTCTTACGTCGAATACTGGTTTGATCGCTCGCGCTTTGGCGCTGTCGCTTTTGTTTTGCCTGTCGTTTTTTGGCTGTGGCGGCTCCTCAACACCATCACCGACCAATGCCCGCATTGAACCCAATTTTAGTAACGGGTCTTACACGCTGAAGTGGGATTACGAAACCACCTTATTTTGGTTTCAAATTCTCGAAACCGATTTGGATGACCCCAGCCATCCCGCCGAACTGCCGATCATGCAACCGCTGGTCCGTGAAAAAACCTTTACCGGCAAAGCCGATAATAAACGTTTCAGCTATTCATTGCGGATGGTGCAATATGATTCCACGGCAGGAAAATTAAACGCGCTGACGGCTTGGACGCCTGCTGTCACTATCGATACCAGCTCTCTCTACCGTGCACCGCAACCCCCCACCAACGTTAAAGCCACGGTTGGCACGAACGGCCAAGTGACTGTCACCTGGGACGCGCCACTGGGCGGTTTTGTTTCTCATTACAAAGTTGATCAACGGCGTAAAGACAGTGTGTGGAGCGAGTGGGCAAACCTAGCGAGCGCCCATACCGTCCCGCCCTACACGCACACCATTGCGACCACCGGCCTGTATCAATACCAAATCGCCGCCTGCAATGCGAAAGGGTGCGGCACCTCAGCCAGTTCGCCAGAAATCACCGTCACGATTAATGAAACCATCACCACGGCACCACTGCCCGCTGTAGCAACTGATCCCGATCCCAGTGCCCAGGGCGATGATATCGGCAGCATTGCAGGCAGCTTTCGGGTTAACGAGTCGGGTGCGGCAACTTACGATGTGCCTATTTTTGCCATCCCCGGCACGGCGGGCGTCACACCGGAAATTTCTCTGAGTTACAGCAGCCAAAACGCCGGTGGTGTGGTCGGCCTGGGCTGGTCCATCGGCGGGTTGTCCGCGATTTCACGCTGCCGCCAAACGGTTGCCTCGGATACCCAATCCCTTGCCGCGACCATGAGCGCAACCGATCGCCTGTGTCTGGATGGCCAAAAGCTGGTGGCCTTCAGCGGTGCGTATTGGACTACCGGCACGGAGTACCGCACCGAAATTGAAAGTTATGCGCGGGTTTATCAACGCGTCAGTAACAGCATCACCTATTTCGAGGTCACTCGAAAGGACGGCTCAACGTCGTATTACGGCGTGAGTCCAACGAGTGGCGTCACCGGCACCGACGCGCTGCAAGCCGTGCGGGTCAATGGCGTCGAGCAGAGCGAAACGAATGTGCACAACGTGCAAACCTGGGCGATCAAACAGATGGCCGACAGTGTGGGCAATAAAATGGTGTTTCAATACGTCGATGATGCCGATGGCCAACGGATCGATAACGTTCTCTATGCCTACGCGCCCTCAACCACCTCCAATGCCAAAATTCATTTTGATTACATCGACCGCACGGATGACACCAGTGGCTATGTCGGCGGTTACAAACTCAAGACCAACAAATTGTTGAACCGCATTGAGTCCTACAATGGCAGCACCGTGGTACGCGCTTACCGATTAACGTATCAAACCCGCACGGATAATCTCAAAGCCCTGCGCACCCTGGAAGAATGCTCCGCGATTACGGGTGGCACCTGCTTAAAGCCCACCACGTTTGATTGGCTCACTACAGCCTCCGGCTTTGCGAGCGGTACCGATCAATCGAATCTCATTCCCACCGACGACAAACTCAATGCCCAAGCCGCCGACATCGATGGCGATGGCTTGATGGATCTGGTCTATGCCACACGCGATCTGGCGGGCGGTGATCATCAATATCGCATTACCTGGGCCAAATCGGACGGCGAGAAACTGATTCCGCAGACCCAAGACCAATTTGCGCAATGGACACAGGCACCGGCTGCCTGGTTCGTGGTGGACTATGACGGTGATGGCGATCTTGACCTGGTGTACCGCAATTCCGGTAATTGGAACTGGGCATCCAATACGGGCACCGAGTTTGGTAACACGGTTGGGATTACCACGATTCCTACCGATGCCAAAGCCAATACCGTGCTATTGGATGTCAACAGCGATGGTTTGACCGATTTGCTGTACGGCAGAGACAATAACACCTATGCCATGCGAAAAATGAAACGGGTGGCCACCAACGTGAACGGCCACACGCAATGGCGCACCGAATTCGACAGTTCGAATGAAGTTGATCTGACCGTGCCGATCAACACCTACTTACCCATCGGGGATACCGCCTATATCCAATTTTTGGCCGCGTGGGGCACGTATCAAGGGTTTGCCACGCCGCTGATGGCCGACTTCAACGGGGATGGTAACGTGGACTTGGTGGTGAAAGCCCCCAGTGTGATCCATTACGCCTGCACCGCGATTGGCAGCTGCAACACCAGTCTCTCAGAGGCCAAACATATGTTGATTGTCCTGGCGGGCAAAAGCAGTGGTGGCTTTGCACCCTATGCGGTGATTGATGATTTACCGCAAACCCTTAACTTGAGTGATCTCAAGTCCTCCGATCTGATGCCGGTGGATATCAACGCCGATGGCCTCTCAGATCTTCTCTATAAAGATCGCAGTGATGCCAATCAGTGGAAAGTCTATATCAGCAAGGGCGCAGGGCGTTTTGCGATGGCACAAAATCTTGGCACCTTGACCGACGCCGAAGCCATTACGTTCACCGATTACAATCACGACGGTTATGTGGATTTTCTCTACCCGGAAGGCAGTGTCTTGAATGCGCGTCTCTATAACGCCGCCACAGAAATTTTTGACACCGGCATTGCCACCAATATCGCTTTCAGCAGCAAAACAGAAGACAGTTACTTTTTTCTCGACCTCAATGGCGATGGTCACGCCTCCTGTGTGCGTTCGCGTGTGCCGAATGCGGGCAATGCCGTCGCGGATTACGCCGATCTGACGATCCAAAAATCCAATGCGGATCTCTCACTGACCTGGCAACCGGCGAATGTCTTGATGCGCATCGATAACGGCATGGGTAACGTTACCTCGTTGGCGTATGCACCCCTGACGTTACAAAAGGTTTTAGACTGGCCCCTGGTCTACACCAAAGAAAACGATGCCAGCCACACCAGCTGGTATGTCGGTGATAGCAGCACACACGAAGGTTGGGTGAATGCCGACAATGACAGTCTCGTTAAACCGGAGACAGATCCGGTATTCGATATGGAAAACCCAACTTATGTGGTGTGGCGGGTGGAGAGCAGTGCGCCTACCGCTAGCTTATGGACACCTGGCAATGTGGACAACACTGCCACCAGTCATATCTGGTACACCTATGAGGGCATGAAGGTGCAAGCCAGCGGTCGCGGCGGGTTGGGCTTTCACCGGATCACTACCCTGGATGAGCAAGCGAAGCTGAAGACCACGACGACCTATCGCCAAGATTTTCCGTTCTCGGGCATGCCGGAAGCCACCGAAGTGAAGCGCGTACTGAGCGCCACCAGTGAGCAGCTGTTATCAAAAAGCGTGAATCGCTACACCTTTCAAAACCTGAATAACGGCCATACGGTTAAACCGTTTCGCGTGGTCACGCAAAAAGTCGAAGACACACAATACGACTATGATACCGGCGTGGAACTCAGTCTGATCCGCACCAGTTACATAGATACCGACAATTCCTCTTCCTATGACGCATGGGGCAATGTGGAACGCATGGTGGTGGAAACTTTTGCCGGTGGCAACAATACGACGGCCATCTCTACAGTCACGACAGTAAATCAATACGGCACGACCGATGCTACCAAGGAAAAAGGCAGGCTGAGTTCCGTCGCGGTCACGCACGCTCGATCTGACGTGGAGCCACCACTGACACGCAATTCCAGTTTTACCTACTACACCAGCGGCGCCACCTTGGGTTTACTGAAAGATGAAATTATCGAGCCAAACGAGGTTCTTAAATTAACCACGAGCTACGAATACGATGCGTTTGGCAACAAGAAAAAAATCTCTCAATCAGGGCGCTCCGGTAAAGATGTCACCAGTGCCGAGCAGACACGTTATCAGGGCTTTACCTACGACACTACGGGGCGTTTTATTGATAAGACCACTGTATTAGCCCCCAGCGGTGAATTCACCACGCAAACCGTTGTCAGCCGCAATACGTTTGGCCAACCGCTGGAGGTGAAGGATCTCGACGGCGTGAGCACCAAGTTCAAATACGGCGTGTTAGGCCGCCAATATCACCAGTATTCCGCGACAGGGAGTTATGAAACCAAGGACTATTTAACGTATCCCGACAGCACCTATACGTGCGGCACCGGCACTGTCTTTATCGAAGCGGTGAAGAGCGGTGGCAAACCCACGACGTACCGCTGTTTTGATAAACTGGGCCGTGTGAAAAGCCAAGGGGTTGAAGGCTTTGATGGCACCTACATCTTGACCGAAACCGAATACGATAATGCCGGTCGTGTGCAACGTGTTTCCGAACCTTATTTTGCCAACAGTGGCACCACCACGACTTGGACCACAACGCTCTACAAGGATATCGCTCGTCCCGACACGATCACGCATCCCGATAACACACAAACACACTTCACCTACGGCTTGTATAACAATAACAAAGAACACACCACAACGGTGACCAATGCCAAGCAACAAACCACCACCGAGTATCGCAACGTGCTGGGTGAAGTGGTGCGGGTCGTCGATCACAATCAATCCAGTGTGAGCTATTTCTTCGACGCGATGGGAAATTTGTTGCTGACGCAAAGCCGCACCCTTTGGACTGACAGCAATGCCGCTGCCGAGACTATCATGGGTTACGATATTTTTGGCCGCAAGGATGTTCTGGATGACGATGATAAGGGTAGCTGGAAATATGATTACAATGCCTTTGGCGAGCTGGTAGAACAGCGAGATGCCAAGTTGCAAAAAAGTCTGATGACCTATGATGTCATGGGCCGTATGGCCACCCGGCAAGACTATGATGCCTCCGCTGTGTTACGGAGCAACACCATCTGGACGTATGATACCAACACCCACAAAGGCAAACTCACCGAGGCGTTGATTACCACCACGGAAGGCGATCGTCCATCCAGCACCCACAAAACCGTGTTTGGTTATGACAGCAAAAAGCGTCCCAGTTCACAGGACATTACGTTTGATGGCACGACCACGTATAAAACCAGCACCACCTATGATGAATATGGACGAGTCTTTCAACAATTTGATGCCAGTGGCCGCTCACGCGGCACCTGGTCGGTGTACAACAGCCACGGCTATCTCAAGGACACCAATGAAGCCGCTAAAATCAATGGGGCCACTACCACGTATCATACGGTAACGGAACGCAGTGCGCGTGGCCAACTGAAGAAACTTTCTTTACAGAACGGTTACACGATCAGCCAATCTTATGTGGATGCCACCGGATTGATTTCCGCCATTCGCACCAGCAACGCCGCCAACAACCAAGTGCAAATGCTCACGTACCAATGGGATACCGTCGGCAACCTGATACACCGCTGGGACGAACAGCGCCAACAGTACGAAGCGTTCTGTTATGACAAAATGAATCGCCTGGTCGATGCTGGGCGGGTAATGACGTTGGATTGCACCGGCCTCACCCACACCAATGCCGAATACCGCTATGATGGACTCGGTAATATCACCCAGAAAACCGGCGTGAATTACGTCTATGCGAAAACCGGCAATGCAGGACCACATGCGGTGACCAGTGTGGGCAGCGCCAACTACTCGTATGACTCAAACGGCAGTGTCATCGATGACAGCCAACGCACCTACAACTACACCACGTTTGATCAAGCCTATAAAATCAAAAAAACGAATACAACGACGGAGGTGCAATTCTGGTACGGCGCGGATCGTGGTCGGTACAAACAGGTGAGCAGCGACGGCAAAACCACGCATTACGTGGGCAATGTCGAATTCATTATTCAAGCGGGACAAACTGAGGTTAAACGCACGGTCAGCGATTACATCCAGGTAAGCGAGATCCGTGTCGGCACCACCACGATCAGCAATAAAACCCAATACCTGCTGCGCGATCACGTCAATTCAGTGTATGCAGTGATGGAAGGTGATGCGGTTGTTAACACCATGAGCTTTGACAGTTGGGGGCAACGCCGTGATAACACGAATTGGAATTCGGTGTGGGATTACTCGGCGAACAGCAGTTCCATTCTGCCCTTGACCGCACTCACGACACGCGGCTACACCAGCCATGAAATGCTAGACCTGGTGGGCATCATCCATATGAATGGAAGGATTTATGATCCGAAGATTGGCCGTTTCCTGCAGGCTGATCCGATCGTTCAAGATCCGCTGGATACACAGTCTTACAATCGTTACTCATACGTGAGAAACAACCCTTTAAAATACACCGACCCGAGTGGTTACTCGTGGTGGGGCGAACATGTCACGAAAAGGGTTAAAGGCGTAATAGGTTCCCTAATGCAAATTGTGGGTTCCGTGTTGGTGGCTACCGGAGTTGGCGCACCACTTGGTTACGGCCTTATCGTCGCGGGTGGAGCCTTGTCGGGTTATGCACAAGGTAATATTTTAAAAGGGGTGGCCATTGCAGCGTTCAGTGCCTTTACGTTTAGTCAGATTGGTGGAGCGTTTAATGGCACCGGATTTTTTGAGGCGAATGGATTGGGGCAACTATTTACATCTGCTATGGCGTCGGGGGGAATCTCAGTTCTCCAGGGCGGGAAATTCGGTCATGGATTTGTCAGCGCTGGGATATCGCAATCTCTCATGCCGTCGATCAGCGGATTGAGAGGTGGAATTCCAGTCAGAACACTGGCAGCTAGTATATTGAGCGGTACAATCTCTAGGGCTACTGGAGGTAAGTTTGCAAATGGAGCTGTGACCGGAGCCTTTTCTTATGCGCTTGGCGAAATGGCACGCAGTAAACAAAATTCAATGGATAAAACTTCTAATAAGGTTTTAAAAATTCACAGTAATGCCTCTGCGGACGCTAATTTTACAGATGGACATGCGTGGGTTTCTATAGCAGATACAGAAACGGGTGACGTTACTACTTATGGTTTATGGCCTGATGATCATCCTATGGTAGTGGATAATGGTGCTGGCTCAGATGTGCGAATCAATATGGAAGCAGGGCGGGAGAGCGTGGCTAGTTTATCTTTTAATCTTTCCACTAGACAGTTTGCTAATTTCGAAAAATTCATTAACACTTCGGATTCGTGGAGTTACACGCATACCTGTGCCGATTGGGCGCGAGATGCTGTTAATGCTAGTACAGGAACGAGGTTAGATGTTGATGATTGGCTGGGCTTTGAAACGCCCAGGGAATTAACGAGAAATATTAAACATTAGGGAATATTTTTGAGTGAGTAAATAAACATGTATCAGAAAATTATTAGATTGTTTTGTTTGAGCTGTACATTGTTTGCTTTGGGGTGCAATGCTGATTACATCCCTATAACCGGAGAGCAGTTGAACAGTAAAATTTTGGAAAGCGAAAAGAACTCTAGTAGATCTTGGTGGATTGCGTTGGAGAATGAAGAAAATTATTTTCTTGTGGAAAAGTCGCCTCTTAGTAAGGAGGAATATTCTGTCAGTAAAAAAGAAATCTCTATCAGAAATGTATCAGCTAAGAATTATCCGGTAAATTTGAAATACAAGGATATTGAGTTTTTGAAGAGTCATATTAATGACAATCATTAATTTAAAGTGTGGCGGTGTGCATAAAGTGTTATGTGCATCTAGCATTGCGTCTAGCAGGCAATCCTTAAGTAGCGGCGTTTCACTGTGTTGTTTCAGGGTTCCATCTGTGCAAGCTGGTCAGAATAGTAAAAGCTGGTTCATCCAACAATTAGGCATCAATTAATCTTATGGATAACTTCAACCTCGCTGAAGCACCAACAAAAAAACGAGCAGAGGTTACACTCATTCTGGTTTTATTGATTGCAGCCGCCACTTCTGATTTTTTATATCAGGCTATCCAGTTTTATCAACGGATAAACCAATGGTCCGCAGACAATCAGGCATCATCAATGATCATTGAGCCGGTAGTGCTGGAAAGCCCAAAGCAAATAATACCCATTGCTGAGGTGGCTTCCCTAAATCTTTTTGGTGAATATAAGCCAGAACCTGAAGCGGTGGTCGTGCCAGTGTTGGAAAACCTACCGGAAACAACCTTGCAATTAACCCTGCAAGGTGCGTTTACCCACAGCGAACGAACCAAATCCAGTGCCATTATTACTTCGATGGAGGGCCAGTCAAATAATCAGGATTCAAGCGGCGAGCACTATTATTTTGTTAATGACGTGCTACCGGGGAATGCTTTGCTCTATGCGGTGAATAAAGATTCGGTTGTTTTAAAACGTGGCGATACCTATGAAACCTTGCATTTTCCAGGTTACGCAACACCAATCATTGATCCGACCCCTCGTCCTCAGAATAATATGATTAGCCGTGTACAACAATCCTTGCAGCCATCTTCAGCGCCACGCGAATCAATTCCAAACCAAATCCTAGCAGCAACATCTCTACCAGATGTTGCCAATGCTGAGGTACGCCACAGTATCCAAGATCGTCTCGCTCGCTTGCGAGCTCAGTAAAATTTAACTCGAATTTTCTTATGGAAAAGATGCATAAAATTATTGGTCGGGTAATGACAGCCGTTGCTCTGCTCATCATCTTTATTCCGTTGCATGTAGTGGCAGAAGAAAAACTCACATTGGCGATGGAAAACGCGGATGTGCGTGATCTGATTCGCTGGGCATCAGAACACATCGATAAGAACATCATTATCCATCCCAATGTCCAAGGTAAGATTACGGTACTGGCGGGTGAACCGATGACAAAGGAAGAAGCCTACCAGGTTTTTCTGTCGGTACTGCAAGTGCATGGCTATATCGTGGTGGAGTCGGAAGGTTCTCTTAAGATCCTGCCCGACAATT
>Ga0209515_10002260_pt1 | contig 30087 bp, 20 predicted proteins | sample Subgroupgradi54m_FD_187454 | JGI IMG/M metagenome (GOLD analysis project Ga0209515, IMG submission 187454) | Subsurface groundwater microbial communities from S. Glens Falls, New York, USA - GMW60B uncontaminated upgradient, 5.4 m (SPAdes)... ... | reverse complement strand
CATCACGACGACCACGCAGCCTGACGGCACGACCACGCAGACGACGTATGACGACCGTCAGGTCACGCTGACCGACGCCAACGGCCACCAAACGCGCCGGACGGTCGACGCGCACGGCCGCCTCATCACGGTCGAAGAGCTCGACGGCAGCGCGACGCCGACGACCCGCTACACCTACGACGCGCTGGACCACTTGATCGACGTGACCGATGCCGCCAGCCACCACACGACGCTCACCTACGACAGCCTCGGCCGCAAGACGCAGATGGTCGATCCCGACATGGGCACCTGGCTCTACGCCTACGACGCGGTCGACAACCTGACCGATCAAACCGACGCGCGCGGCGTGAAGACCACGTTTACCTACGACCAGCTCAATCGGGTCAAGACCAAGAGCTACACCTACACCGGCAACCGCATCATCACCAATCCGGGCACGGTGACCTACACCTACGACGCGGCGGCGTCGTTTCCCAAGGGCCGGCTGAGCCGGGTCGACGACGGGTCGGGCTCGACGCAGTTCGACTACGACGCGCTGGGTCGCATGGTGAAGGAAACCAAGACGATCAGCGGCAGCGCCTACATCGTGCAACGCAGCTACGACTTGCTGGGCCGTGTGATGGCGTTGACGTATCCAGACGGCGAGGTTGGTCTCTACACGTACACCCGTCAGGGCGGCATCGATCAGGTCCGCTTGCAATCGGGCTCGACCACGACGACGATCGCGTCCAACCTCGACTACAACGCGGCCGGCCAACTGCTGAAGGTCATCGATGGCAACGGCGTGACCACGGACTATCAGTACGACACGAAGACGCTGCGCCTGCAGACGCTGCGGACCCAGACCGCGTCGACCACGCCGCTGCAGAACTTCACGTACACTTACGACGCGGTCGGCAACGTCAAGACGATCACCGACGCGGTCTACGGCGCCAACCAAAGCTTCACCTATGACGCGCGCGACCGCCTCAGCCAGGCCGTCGGGCCGTACGGCACGGAGACTTATCAGTACGATCCCGTAGGCAACCTGACCCAGCACGCCGGGCTGTCGCTGACCTACGGCGGTCCGCGGCCCCACGCGGTCACGAGCGCGTCCGGGTCGCAGGCGATCACGCTGACCTACGACGAAAACGGCAACGTCGCCACGCGTACCGGCGGCACCACGCAGACCTTCACGGTCGACGTCGAGAACCACGTCACGAAAGTCGCGCTCGACCCGACGGAGACGGTCTCGGTCACGTTCAAGCCCGGCTGGAACCTGTTCAGTCTGCCCGTCATTCCGAGCACTCTGAGCATCTCGTCGCTGTTGCCGAGCTTCAGCAGCAACTTCGAGCAAGTCGCCAAGTGGGATCCGGCGACGCAGACCTTCACGCACTACACCGGCGTGAGCGGCTTCGACGACTTCACGACGCTCGACTACGGTACCGGCTACGAGCTCTACTGCAAGAACCCGGCTGGCGTCACGGTCACGTTTACCGGCACGCGACCGACGAGCCTGAGCAAGTCGCTGGCCGTCGGCTGGCAGCTGCTGCCGGCAGTGAGTCTCCAGCGCGATACGCTGGCGCGCGTGTTCAGGGGGCTGGTCGTGGATGCGATCAAGACCGTCACCGCCGACGGCACCGCGCTCACCACGGCCACCGACGTGCAGCCCGCGCAAGCCGACTTCGTGCAGGTCCACACCGCCGCCACGTGGACCCCGCCGCTACCGAGCGGCAGCACGCAGTTCGTCTACGACGGCGACGGCGGCCGGGTCAAGACGCTCCAGGACGTTAGCACGACGACCCATATCGGCGACCTCGTGGAGGTGACCGGCAGCGTCACGACCAAGTATCTCTTCGCCGGCGACCTGCGCCTGGCCAGCAAGAGTTCCGACGGCCCGCTGCAGTTCTATCATGCGGATCACCTCGGCTCGACGCACGTCGTTACCAATAGTACGGGCCAGGTGGTCGAGCGCTCGGAGTATCGCCCCTTCGGCGCCTTGGCCCGCGACGAGGGCAGCGCGTCCGTCCCGCAGCACTTCACCGGCCAACGCCAAGGCGAACTCCGCGGCCTGATCGCCTTTCCGGCGCGCCTCTACGATCCCGTCCTCGGCCGCTTTCTCCAGCCCGATCCCACCGTGCAGGCGCCGGAGGATCCACAAACCCTGAATCGCTACAGTTACGTGCGGAATAATCCCCTCAATCTCGTCGATCCCTCGGGCCAGGGTTTTTGGAAGGCGTTTTTCTTAATCGCGGTCATCATTGTCAGCATCGTCACCGCCCAGGCGGAAATCACTGGGATGGCCGCGGCGGTCCTGTCAGCGGGGACCGTGACGGCAGCCACCGTTGAGGGCGCGGCCATCGACCGGCTGGTCGGCTCAGCAACGGCGGAGGCCGCGCCCAGCAGCCCCGGACTGCCGGCCACCGCGCGCCAAGCCATCAGTGCGCCCGAGGGCCCGGGCGTGTTGATCCATCCACTGCCCGACCCGAGTCCGGTTCTCCTGGGCGATCCCATCGCGGAGCCCGGACGCACCTTGCTGGGGACTCCCATCGCAGAGCCGGGCAATCAGATCTTGGATCACCCCATCGACTCGCCCCGGCCTGGCTTCCTGGGCCATCCCCTCCTGGAGCCCGAACCGTTGTACAATGCGCTGGATGTGTCCCAAACGCCCAAACCGACAGAGGACGTTGGAAAGCCAACAAATGATGTTCACGAGACACCTAACCCTAAACAGCGTAAGCAGCTCTCCAAACAAGAAATTAAGAAACTGGAACGTCACGGACATGATGCAGAAGCCTTAAAAGGTGGGAAGCGGACAGGTAGGTGGAATTTGTACAAGGACGAGAAGGGGGATGTCTATATTATGCCGAGGGATGGGCAAGGGGAAGGTGAGTTCACAGGAATCAACATTAATCAACTGTGAAGATCAAAATGAGTCCCGAGCACAACAAGACCGAAGTTAAAGTTAGACTTGTGATCACGGATTTTTCCCAAGATCCCGCCGCTATAAGCGACATACTAGGCATCATTCCTCACAGTGTGTGGAGAGTCGGGGAACCCTTTACGCCGCAGCAGCGCCAGACACATAAAGAGAATGGATGGGTGTTTCTGGCACCGGGGGCGCCGCACGTCCCAATGGAACAGCAGTTAGAGGCATTGCTTCAGATCATTGAGCCCAAGCTCGCGGCATTTGAAAAACTCCCTCAACAGTCAGAAGTAGAGCTTTCGTGCGTCGTCTACGAATACGGTGAGGACAATCGGCCTTGTATCGAATTCTCAACCAAGGCTGTCAAGCTATTAGCTAGGATCAATGCGCTGATTAATATCGATTACAATGCTTGAAAAGGAAGGACAGGGAAACCGGGGAAAATCGGGGCCGTGCTAAATAGTGCCACCTTACGCGCCCCGCTTCGAGCAGCGCTGGCAGAAGCCGATCACCTTGTATTCGCTGCGGCATACCTCGGCGACCGACTGGCTTGACGCCGCGGCCACGCGCCGACGCGATATCTTGCCCTATGTCCAGCGCCAATTGGGCCATGAGAGCCTGGAATCCACCGCGATTTACACCCACGTCGCCATTGAGCCGCTGCGCCGGATGTTCAAAGATTATCATCCGCGGGAGCAGCAGTGGACCGGCCTGGCCAAGATCCCAGCATCCCCCGACGATCTCCGCGCGCAGTGGGACGCGCAACGCAAGCCGCCTCCACCAGAAGCCCCGCTCACCTAACACGCCACCCGGAGATGTCTGCCGCCAGGTCGAATCGCCTTGCTGACGCGTCTTGTATGTGTTATATTTGTAAACACAGATCACACATAGGAGGGGCGCGATGACGAACCTGACACTCTCGATCCCGGACGATCTCAAGGCCAAGATGAGCCACTTCCCGGAAATCAACTGGTCGGAGGTGGCTCGCCAAGCCATTATGGAAAAGACGCGCGTGCTCGGGCAGATGCAGCAGTTGCTCTCGCGGAGCACGCTGACCGAGCAGGATGCGCTCACGATCGGCCGAGCCATCAAGCGGCGCATGTGGAAGAAGTCCCAACGCGCTCGCTAATGGAGCTGGTGGTCGATACGAACGTCCTGGTCGCGGGGTTCCTCCGCGCGGCCACGACCCGGGAACTGCTGCTGGATGAACGGCTCACCCTCTGGGCGCCTGAATACCTCCTGACGGAAGCCGAGCGCGTGCTGTTGACGCCGCGCCTCCGTCGTCGGCTCGGGTCGCTGTCGCCACAGGAGGTCCGGGTCGTGTTGACGCAGCTGACTGCGCGAATCCGGATGCTCCCTGCCAAGGCCTTCCGCGGGAACGTGCCCGAGGCCAAGACGCTGGTCGCTGACCAAGCGGACACGCCCTTTCTCGCCCTGGCGCTGCACCTGCAGCTGCCGCTGTGGTCGAATGACGCCCCGCTCAGAACGCAACGTGCCGTGCGCGTCTATACCACGGAGGACGTGCTCAGCCTGCTGCAGGGCCGCGCGTAACGCGCCGATCTCGCCCTTGGCGGTGGCCGCCCTCTCCTGAATCTCGCTTGACCTCAGCCCCCGCAGAAATCTCCCCTCGTCCATCCACGCCCAGACTATAATCGATCCGAGCGCGTTCGCTCTTTGACAACGCCCGTTTCCGTGGCTGCGGCCAGAGATGTATCCAGTCGGAACCCGGCAGACTTCTTTGACCCCACCAACTGCTTCAGATTCAGACCGGATACGCGGTTTTCTAACCGGCTCGAACGATGCGTGTTAGGACGGCGGCGTTGCTTCGTTTTGAGTAACGGGCTACATATTGCCGATCCGTCGGGACACAGCTTTTGGAAGAAGTTTTTCTTTATCGCGGCAGCCATCATTGTCGGTATCGTCACCGCCCAGGCGGAAATCCCTGTGATGGCTGCGGCGATCCTTTCGGCAGGGACCGTGGCGGCGGCTGCCGTTGAGGGCGCAGCCATCGACCGACTGGTCGGTGCTGCTTCTTCAACAGCGGAAGCCGCGCCCAGTCCCGGCCTGCCGGCCACCGCGCGCCGAGCCCTCACGTCACCTGACCCAGGCGCATTGCCCCATCCGATTCTTGATTCGGGTCCGGTCCTCTTAGGCACGCCCATCGCGCAGCCAGGAGGCGCACCGAATCATCCCATCGATGAGGGCCCGGGCAAGGTGATCCCGGATCCGATTGACCCGCCGCGGCCCGGCATCTTACGCCATCCCTTGTGGGAGGAACCCCAATCGCTGTACGATGCCCTGGATGTGTCGGATACCCCCAAGCCCAAGGAAGAGCAACAGGATCGCAATCCAGAAAACGAATCATCAAATAAGCCCGAAGATGAATCAAAGCGAAGACAAACAGGGACAAAGATACCTGGCTCAGATGTTATCCACACCGACCATCCGCACGGACCCTATAAGGAAGGCCACCGACATTGGTTGGAGTTGCATACAAACCCACTGGACCCGAGTAAGAGGCGAAAGGTCAGGCGCACAGGGCCTCTTTAAGCCTGAGCCCGGAATACGATCATGAAAATCACAAGAGCAGCCAATGTTCAGGAAGCAAGAGCGTTATTCGAACATCTAAATGCGTGTCACGATGCATCAGTAAGAGAGCTTTTGCTAAAGAAGCAGCGAGAGGTAGACGAGCAGGATGGTTCCTTAATCTATCCCGATGTCGACGTAGCTGACTTCGTGCTATGCGAAGTTCAAATGGAACTGATCTTGAACAGCTACGAAGGTGCTAAAACGGATCAGATAGTGCAGTTGGAATTTGAACAAGTTCGCGAGTTTACATTCAAGCAGGATCGGAAGCATGATTTCTCAGATCTCTACGAAGTGGTCATACAGGATGACGATGCTTCCAATATACGTGTCATTTTTTATTCCACTAAAGACCGTATCATTGCAGCAGACCTGCTCTGTGAATCAATCGTTTGTAGGGAATTATAGCGGTGGGAAAATCGGGGCCGTGCTAAATAGTGTCACCTCGCCCCCCCATGAACGATGGCCAGACCACCTCGCCAACTGCTTGATGGCGACTGCTACCATCTCATCGCACGCGGGAACAACCGCCAGTTCCTGCTCACCGAGGAAGCAGCGTTCCACTACTTCCTCGCGATCACCCTGTATTCGCTCCGGCACACCTCGGCGACCGACTGGCTCGATGCCGCGGCCACGCGCCGACGAGACGTCTTGCCCTATGTCCAGCGCCAGCTCGGCCATGAGAGCTTGGAATCCACGGCCATCTACACCCACGTCGCCATCGAGCCGCTGCGCCGGATGTTCAAGGACTACCACCCACGAGAACAACAGTGGGCGGTGTTGGCGAAAATTCCAGCATCCCCCGACGATCTCCGCGCCCAGTGGGATGCGCAACGCAAGCCGCCGCCGCCTGAGTCTCCGCTTCCGTAAGCACTCGCCCGACAGAAATCTCCCCTCGTCCGTCCACTCCCAGACTATAATCGGTCCGAGAGCGTTCGCTCTTTGACAACGCCCGTTCCCGCGGGTGCCCACCTTCCAGAGATGTATCCAGTCGGAACCCGGCAGACCTTTTTGGTCTCAACAACTGCGCTAGGTTCAGACCGGATACGCCTTGTTATAACCCGCGCGAAGGTGCCACGTTAGGACAGCGGCCTTCCTTCGTTTTTGATAACGGGCTACATATTGTGGATCCGTCGGGCCACAGCTTTTGGAAGAAACTGTTTCATATCTGGGTGGCGGGTACCGTGGGCCTGGTCACCGCGGCGGCCACGGTGTTTGAAACTGGTCCCCTTGGAATTGCTGCGGGGGTGGCGGCCGCGGTGTCGACCTATAAGGCCCTAAGCTCATTAGACTCATCCTCGTCAGGCGGCGGGTCCGTGGCGGAGGCCGCGTCAAGCCCTGGACTGCCGGCCACCGCGCGCCAAGCCATCACGTCACCTGACCCCGGCGCACTGCTCCATCCAATTCCAGGCCCGAGTCCGATCCTCTTGGGCGATCCCATCGCCGAGCCAGGACGCACAATGCTCGATCACCCCATCGCGGCGCCGGGTAGTCCGATCCTGGATCATCCCATCGACTCGCCGCGGCCCGGCATCATGGGCTATCCCCTATTGGATGAGCCCCAATCGCTGTATGATGCTCTGGATGTTTCGGATACACCTAAGCCAACGGACAAGGGTATAGAGGGCAAGCCTACTCCATCCATTTTGCAAGGCACAGAAAAGGTTGGAAAGAACCGTTGGCGACGCGGCAAAGGGCGGCACAGAGAATACATTGAAAAAGACAAATTACATCAAAATGAATATGAAGTTTGGGATAGGTTTGGTAGGCACAAGGGCGCTTTTGATGAGACGGGTAGAATGATCAAACCTCCAAAGCGTGATAGAAGGATGGAATGATGAGGGAGGGTTCGCATGTCAAAACGAAATCTTAAAAGTCCTTACAAGTTGACGATTGACGATGCCCTGATAGCTGCAACCAATTTGGTTCGAGGTGAACATGTGGGGTCAAAGCCATGCGCAGAATGCCAACGAACCCTGCGGCTGATCACCGAACTTCGAAAACGATTCGAGGATCATGCTATGGACTCGAATCTAATCTGGTATGCTTTTCAAGACGGCGATAGACGCATCTCCACTGACGATGCTACTTACCCCAAATAGCCTGCCCGAAATTACGCGGAATTCCGGAATTCCGGGGACATCATACGTAATGCCTGACTGATGAGAGATCATGGCCCGCCTATACGCCCTGGGCAAAGTCGTCATCACGCTGTAACGCGCTGACCGCAGCCTGTTCAGAACACCGCAAGCCGCCTCCGCCTGAGTCTCCGCTTTCGTAAGCGCTGCGCAGAAATCTCACCTCGTCTGTCTGCCCTCAGACTATAATCGGTCCGAGAGCGTTCGCTCTTTGACAACGCCCGTTGCCGCGGGTGCCGCGCTTCCCAGAGATGTATCCGGTCGGAACCCGGCAGACCTTGTTGGTCCCAATAACTGCCTCAGGTTCAGACCGGATACGCAGTTTTGTAACCCGCTCGAACGATGCGTGTTAGGACGGTGGCGTTTCTTCGTTTTTGATAACGGACTGGGGAAAATCAGGAAAATCAGGGCCGTGCTAAATAGTATCGACTCATTCACATGACTGATGGCTAGACCTCCGCGCCAACTGCTGGACGGCGGCTGCTACCACCTCATCGCCCGCGGGAACAACCGCCAGTTCCTGCTCACCGAGGACGCCGCGTGCCACTACTTCCTCGAGCTGCTCGCGCGGGCCAAGACGCGGTACCCCGCTAAGCTCTACCACTACTGCCTCATGTCCAACCATATCCACCTGCTCCTCGAGATCGCGACCGCCGCGCAGCTCCCAAAGTTCATGCAGTTGGTGCTCCAAGGCTATGCCCGGTGGTATGCGAAGCGCCAGCGCTATTCGGGCCATGTCTGGCAGGGGCGCTACAAAAGTCCCCGCGTTGAGAGCGACAGCTACTACCTCGAAGCTGGCCGCTACATTGAGCGGAACCCACTCCGCGCCAAGCTGGTCACGGATCTGAACGAGTACGCGTGGTCGAGCTACTCGCTCTACGCCCACGGCGCGTTGAATCCCCTGGTGGATGAGGATCCGTACTACGGGCCGCTGGGCGCCACTCCCGCGGCGCGTCAGGCGGCCTATCGGGACTTCGTGCGGCTCGAGTCTCCCTACGCCCCGATGCTCGATCGAGAGCTGGTGGAGACGCCGTTTTAGCCGGTACTATTTAGCACGGCACCAGTTTTTCCAATCGCTGTACGATGCCCTGAATGTGTCGGAGACGCTGAAGCCGACTGAGGGAGATGAGGGAAAAGGAGGGGGGCCAAAGCCTTCTCCAAATTTTGAGCCACCCACGAATCCACCACAGGAACCTCCGACCAAAATTCCTCCCGGATGGCGGGTGCGTAGAATGCCACCAACCTCACAATATCCTAATGGTTATTGGAAGCTAGAAAAGCCAATGCCTAACGGCGGATGGCAGCCAATCGATCCCTCAACTGGAAAGCCGGGCCGTCGACGGCAGACTCATGTACCTTTCCCACCGAGTAACTAACTTGGAAACAAAGGAAAGGGTGATTCGTCATGCATGGCTTGCCTAAAGATTTCGACGTTTCGGTGTTCGTGGGGAATGAGCTCATTCAAATATGCTTCGCGATCAACTTGATGAGTGTGCACTTCGAAAAGAGGATCCGAATTACCTCGGAAGGTTCTTTTGGATATTCTCTGAGCCTCGAGAATAAGGATGTGATTTATCAGGTGCCTGTCCAAGACTGCGAAATACTCGAATTGATTGGACATGTGGTTACAGCAGCGGCCGTAGAAGGGTCAGGTGGATTGCGATTGCGCTTTGACAATGGGCATAGCCTTATTTTTTACGATGATAGCCCGAATTATGAGGCCTATCACATCCAAGTGGGTGACAAAGAGATTCACATCTAAGGGGAAAAACCGGAGCCGTGCTAGAAAAACGGAGGCGATATGACCGGGAAAGATGATTTTCTGATGAAGGAACTCAAGAAGCATCCTAAACACCAGGTCACAGTCAGATGGCAGACGACGACCGAGTACTCTGTTATGAAGTGTGAGTGCAAAGTTTTCTGTAAAACTTGCAACAAGAACGTGTTCGGATTTACGTTTAATGTGCCCGCAACGGGATAAACACTTTCAACAATCCACTATCATTCTGCCTGAAGCTACCAGACGCCAAGGCCTTGGTCGTGGATCCGGAGGATGCGTCATTCATCGCCTTGGTGCTTCACCTGCAGCTTCCGCTGTGGTCGAATGATGCTCCACTCAGAACGCAGTGCCGTGCGCGTCTATACCACGGAAGACGTGTTGAGCCTGCTGCAGGGGCGCTCGTAGCGCCCACACGCTCCGACCCTTGCTGTCCCTGACACGCCTCTCCCCTCAGCACTTCCAAGAAAGCTCGCTCCGCTCGTTCGCACGCAGAGTATAATCGGCACGAGCGCGTTCGCTCTTTGACAACGCCCGTTGCTGCGGCCGCCGCTGTTCCTCGGCTGTTCCTCGAGAGGTGTATCCAGTCGGAACCCTGCGGACTTCTTTGACCCCAACAACTGCGTCAGGTTCAGACCGGATACGCGGTTTTATAACCCGCTCGAACGATGCGTGTTAGGACGGCGGCGTTTCTTCGTTTTGAGTAACGGGCTACATATTGTTGATCCGTCGGGACAGAGCTTTTGGAAGATGTTTTTCTTTATCGCGGTCATCGTTGTCAGCATCGTCACCGGCCAGGCGGAAATCACTGGGATGGCCGCGGCGATCCTTTCAGCGGGGACCGTGACGGCGGCCACCGTTGAGGGCGCGGCCATTGACCGGCTGGCTGGCTCAGCGACCGCTTCCTCGACGGCGGGCGCCGCGCCAAGCAGCCCCGGACTGTCGGCCACCGCGCGACAAGCCATCGCTTCACCTGACCCTGGCGCATTGCCCCATCCGATTCCCGAATCGGGTCCGGTCCTCTTGGGCACCCCCATTGCGGAGCCAGGCCGCACATCACTCGTCCACCCCAGCGATACTCCGGGCAATCAGATACTCCCTCATCCCGTTGACTCTCCGCAGCCCGGTATACTGGTGCATCCTTTACTGAATAAGCCTCAGCCGTTGCACGATGCTTTGAATGTTTCGAATCCCCCCAACCCAAAGGATGAAGGGCACAATACGCCAAAAGGACGAAGGTTGGCGCCTCACGCCCAACAGCGACCTCCTGGTCAGATCACACCTTCTCCCGAAGAGATCGATCAAGCAATTGATAGGGGGCAAAAATTCCCATCGTCAAGAGTGGCTGGCCGCGAAGTATACTATGACCCAATCACCAATACGACAGTCGTAACTGAATCAGGAGGAGATGACGTGGTAACAGCGCGGCGTGGTCCTCCTAGTGGGATAGGACCACGGTAAAAAGAGAACAAGCAGCGCCAATGCCTACAATCAGAACGCACAAAACCGACGAATTGCTTGTCATTCTTTTACGAGAATCAGGAGCCTCCTCTCATACGAAGACTTATGAGTGCTCTATAGACCTCGATCAGGAGGGCGATGTCATTGGTTTGGAAGTTGAAGCCCCGCACCACATGTTTGGCCCACAGGTTCTCAACGGACTTGAGCCGATCCAGCTAGCTTCTTCCGACGCCAAGACTCCCGAGGGGCGCACGCTCGGTTCATTGGCTCAGGGCCGCCCACCACTTCGAGGTCAAGCTGTCCCATGGGTCGGCTATGACAAGCCGCACGATATGCTGTACCTCTGCGTGTCGGATCTTGTAAAAGATAGAAGCTATGAGATCTCGGTCCCTGTTGATTGTTGCCTCTTCTTCGACATTCAGGGTGGACTCCAACGCATTGATATTCCATTAGATCAGGTTCGTAAGGGTCGGGCAGTTTACCTGAAATAGTGAGCAGGAATTCCGAATTCCGGGGCTAGCTCATCATACGGAATTCCTGACTGATGAGAGGTCATGGCCCGACTCGCCCGCGTCACCGTACCCGGCCTGCCGCACCATGTCACTCAGCGCGGCAACCGACGGCAGCCCGTCTTCTTTGCGGACGACGATTACCGAGCGTATCTGCAGGAGCTCGCCCACTAGAGTGCGCGCTTCGGTCTGCACATCTGGGCCTACTGCCTCATGACGAACCATGTTCACCTCATCGTCGTGCCGGACCACGCCCACAGCTTGGCGCGCGGCCTCGGAAAAACTGGGGCCGTGCTAACTTGGAAGCAAAGAAAAACCAGAGGCGTTACTGTGAGGCCCAGGCTGAGGGCAAACACCTGACACTGGACCATGCCTCGTAAACCTCGACCGTTGGTGGACGGAGGGTATTATCACCTGATTGCGCGCGGCAATAACCGGCTCTTTCTCTTCGCCGTGCCCGATGGATGTGAGACCTTCACCGCCCTCCTGCAGACCGCTAAAGCCAAATATGCCTGGCGCTTGTCCCATTACTGCTTGATGAGTAACCATTTCCATCTGCTGGGCCAACTCGACGTCGGTGCGCACCTGCCGAAACTGATGCAATTTCTCCTGTTTGAGTACTCCCGCTGGTACCGCAAGACCACCGGCTACGTCGGTCACCTCTGGCAGGGTCGGTACAAGAGTCCCCTCATCAATCAGGACAGTTACCTGTTGGAGTGTGGACGTTATATCGAGCGCAATCCCCTGCGCGCCGACCTCGTGGCACGAGCCGAAGACTACCCCTGGTCCAGTTACCGGTACTATGCGCTCGGGGAATCCAATCCGCTTGTCGATGAAGATCCCTACTATCCGACGCTCGGCGCTGATCCCCTCACACGCCAACAGCACTATCAGGCCTTCGTGAAGCTCGATGGACCGTATGACAAGCTGGTTGATGAGGCCTTGATGGAGACACATTTCTAGCCTGGTACAGGCAGTAACGCCTCCTATTTCCTGTTGGTGTCGGCGGTACCATTTGGAACGCCTCCGTTTTCCCGTCTCTCGTTCTGGTGAACTCGTGCGCCAATCGCTTGACCGCGTCACGCCGTTCCGCAATACTGCCAACCGATTACATGAGTCCGCGCAGGCGACAGACGTCAGCTCGAAAAGCCGGAAGCCGAGGCGGGTCGCTGTCGGGGGCGGTCGGGACGCTCGTGCTGCTGGCCGTCGTGGGTGGTATCGCCTATCGGCTGGGGCAGCAGCAGGCCCTTCCGACCATCCCCTCGGCGCCGACGACGCTCGGGGCGTGGACCGTCCGCTTTTCGCCGCAGGGCGGCTGCACCGAGCTGGCGGTCGAGACGATCAACCGCGCGCAGCGCAGCATCTACGTGCAGGCCTACTCGTTTACGTCGGCGCCGATTGCCAAAGCACTCCTCGCGGCCAAACAGCGCGGCGTGCATGTCGAGGCGATCCTCGACAAGAGCCAACGCACCGAGCAATATTCCGAAGCCGACTTCCTCGCGCACGCCGGCGTGCCGGTCAGCATCGATGCGGCGCACGCCATCGCCCACAACAAAGTGATGATCATCGACGACGACACGGTCATCACCGGCTCCTTCAACTTCACCAAGGCGGCCGAAGAGCACAACGCCGAAAACTTGATCGTGCTGCACGACCGCACCCTCGCCGCGAAGTACCGTGCGAACTGGGACGCGCATCGCGCGCACGCTGCCGCCTACACCCCGCGCTAGACTGCTCCACCGTCGCCGTCTTCAATCGTTCCATTTGAAGCGCCCGTTATAATCAAGCTATCCCGAACCTGTACACGCTGACCAAATACACCAGCTGGTTGACGCACGCGGGCTTTGGACAAATCGACACCGTGGACATCGCTCGCACTCGCCGCTGGTCATCGCGACGCGATCCTAAACGCCACTCCGCCACATTCCGCGCTACACTTCGAGCCACAGCGAGTGAGCGTGGCCTGAGCCGCGCTGATATAATGAAGCTTCCTATGACCCCGGATGCCTCATCCCCACGGGCGACACCCCATCACACGCAACCGACGCGGTCCTTCGCGAGGCGAGCCGTTGTCCTCGCCGCGGCGGCCTGGCTCATCGGCGGCTGCGCGACGACGGTCGGCCCGAAAGTGTCCGATCCCGAGATCGAGGCGGCCCGCCGCGAGCTGCAGGTCAAAAGCTTCCACCGCTTCATCGAGCAGCAGCGGCGCGTGTGGACGATCGGCCAGCGGCTGGTCAACGCGCTGCCGCCCGCGCAGCGGCCAAAGTCCGCGCCGGACTACGGCTTCATGGCGCAGGAGATCGACGACGCGCTGCGCGCGGCCTTCGGCTATCCCGACACGCTCAAGCGAGGCGTGGCCGTGACGCTGGTGATGGCTGACGGGCCGGCGGCCAAGGCCGGGTTGCGCGCGGGCGATGTGCTGCGGTCGGTCGATGGGCAGGACGCGTCGTCGATCAGGCGTCTGGTGGCGTTGTTGTCCGACCGCAAGGCCGGACAGACGCTGGCCGTGCGGCTGTTGCGCGGCGAGGCGGAGCTGGACATTCCGCTGACGGTGGGCGAGCAGCCAGGCGATATCGAGTTTCTCGTGGCGCACGATCAAAGCGTCAACGCGTGGACCGATGGGCACGTGGTGATCATCACCAGCGGCATGCTGCGGTTCGTCGAGTCGGACGACGAAGTCGCCGTGGTGCTCGGCCACGAGCTGGCGCACATCACCGAAGGCCATCGCAACCGCGAGATGGCGACCGGGCTGCTGGCGACGATCGTCGGCGGCGTCGCGGGCCTGGCCACGGATTTGCTGCCTGGACCGTCGCTGCGCGGCGGCATGATGCAGGCGGGCCTGTCGCGCGAGTTCGAGCGCGAGGCCGATTACAAAGGGCTGCTGCATACGTTTCGAGCCGGGTATGACGTGCGCGCCGGCATCGATGTGTGGGAGCGGTTCGGGACTGAGATTCCCGAGTCGTTGCTTCAGCATTTGAACAGCACGCATCCATCATCGCCGGAGCGCATGGTGCGCTTGCGCAAGATCGCGGCGTCGCTGAAAGACCGCGGCCTGGACGCGACGATCGCCGAGTACGAGCCCGCGCGGAACACGTCGACCACGCCGGCGGCACGTCAGGGCACACCACCCGCCTCAGACGTCGGTGCTCCGTGACCATCCTTTCCAACACCGTTCGCATGACTCGAACGCCGACCGCGGTGATCTTGTTCCTGCTGCTGGCCTCGCGTGCCTTCGCGGCCTCGGACACGGACATCGGCTCCGAGAATCAGCGTCTGCGCCGTCCGCCAGTGCTGGACGTGCCTCGGCGTCCGATGATCCCCGTCGAGCTGCCGCCCGAAGGCGAGCTGCCGCCGGCCGCGGCGGACGCGACACCGATTCCAGTGACGCGCGTCGCCGTGGAAGGCGCGACGCTAATGCCCGAGCCCGCGCAGCGATCGATCACCGCCACGCTTGAGGGGCGCACCGCGACGCTGCAAGAGCTGCGCAACGCGGCGCGCGACATCACCCGATGGTACCGCGGCCATGGCTACGTCACCTCGCGAGCGCTGGTGCCGGCGCAATCGGTTGATGGAGGCATCGTCCGCGTGCGAGTCCTTGAGGGCAAGCTCGGCCGCATCCGGTTCGAGGGCCAGCGCTACATCAGCGAGCCGCGTTTGCGCCGCAGCGTCGAGATCCAGCCCGGCCAGATCCTGCGCATGGCGGAGCTCGAGCGAACGTTGGCCGCGTTGAATCGACATACCGACCGCACCGTCCGCTTGGTCCTGGCCCCGGGAACGGCACCCGAGACCACGGACCTGATCTTCCAAGTGACGGATCGCCTGCCGGTGCACGCCAGCTACGGCGTCGACACGCTCGGCACCAAGACGACGGGGCAGGTCCGCCAAAGCGTGCGCGTGGCGCATCGCAATCTCACCGGCCACGACGATGAGCTGTCGGCGTTTGGCATTGTGAGCGAGTTCGGCGGGCTGCGCGGCGGCACGCTCGGCTACACACGGCCGCTGACCGCGTCGGGTGTTGCGGCCAGCTTCGACGTCAGCGCGATCCAATCCTCCGTGGGCGGCAACCTGAAGTCGCTGCTGGCCCATGGCAGCGCCGTCACGCTCAGTCCCGGCCTGGTGATTCCGCTGATCCAGCGCAGCCAATGGGAGCTGCAGTCGAGCTTCGGCCTGGACCTCTCGCGTGTCCGCACCCGCCAAGACGAGGTGATCACCTCCAAGGATGATCTGCGCGTGCTGCGCATGGGCTCGGAGTGGCTGGGGCAGGATCGCTGGGGACGCAGTTGGCTGAGTCCTGAACTGCGGGTCGGCCTCGGGAATTTCCTCGGCGGGTCGCACGGCGAAGACCTCGCCGCCAGCCGCTCGGGCGCGGGCGGCTCGTTCGTGCGGTTCGAGGCGCACGCGATCCGCGTCCAGCAGGGGCCGTGGGGCACCTCGGTCATCGGGCGTGCCGGCGGTCAGCTCACGAGCGATCGCTTGGTGCCGGCCGAGCAGTTCCGGATCGGCGGCCTGGAAAGTGTGCGCGGCTACGCCGAGGGCGAGTATCTGGCCGACACCGGCTTCACGTTAAGCGTCGAGGGCCGCGTGCCGGTCGGCACGTATTTGCCTGAGTTTCCGAACGAGGCGCTGGCAATCGGCCGCGCGCGCCGGTCGTTCCTCGCGCTGGGATTTTGGGATTACGGCGAGGGGTTTCTCCGCGGTCCGAGAGCCGGAGAAGATGCCGATGCGCGACTCGTCGGCACAGGCTTCGGCTTCCAGCTGCGGCCGACGACGGAAAGCCTGCTCCGCCTGGATCTCGGCTGGCCCGTCGGCGATCCCGACGCCGACAAAGACCATCCCCACATCCACCTGCTTGGCCAGTTCGGTTTCTGAATCGCCTCGGAAGAAAATGTCATTGGCTATAGGCTAAAGGCTGAAGGTCCAAGTGGTGTTTGTCTTCTCTACGACGATTTGCAAGTCAGCTCCCTTCAGCCTTCAGCCTTGGGCCTATAGCCAAGGAGCTTCTTTAACGATCTGGTAAGGAAGCGCTGTCGCGGGTTTTCGACGTGTCGCGCGCAATCGTCGCATTCTTGCCCAAAAGGCCTGAATATGAGCGCTGAGTGGCTCGGGAAAGACCTCCGCTCACATAGGCCTATACATAGAATGTAAGCAGAAGTACGCAATGTTATCTTCCGCCAGGGTGGCATAGCAATTGCTACCTTCCTCTTAAGGACCGGCCACCACGGCCGGCGGGGGACTGCCTCTCGATCCGCTGGGAATCACTCGACACGCATGTCGTTTGCAACTCATTCGGGGTCATCGCGGAGCGTGCTCGTCCGCATCAAGGGCCTGCGTCGAACCAGCCTGGCGTTGGCCTGCGCGATGCTTTGGGCCACCACCCCCGTGGCCGCGCTGCCGACCGACTACACCGTCGAGCAGGGCTCCGTGTCCGCGGAGCACACTCAAGACTCCCTCAGCTTTACCATTGATTCCAATCAAGCCATTCTGAATTTCCCGCAATTCGACGTCGGCGCGCTCGAGAGCGTCGTGTTCCATTTCTCGCAAGCCTCCCCCACTGCCAGCGTCCTGAACCGCGTCACCGGCGGCAGCCTCTCGACGATCGCGGGAGCGCTGCTGTCCAACGGGCTGGTGCTGCTGATCAATCCCGCCGGCATTCACATCACCGAGACCGCGCGGATCAACACCGCGGGCTTCATCGCCTCAACGATGAATATCACCAACGACGATTTTCTCCACGGCCGCTTCCATTTCGAAGGGACCGATCCGGTCGCCGTCATCAACCAAGGCCAGATCACCGCGCAGCCGGGCGGGCTGATCGCGTTGCTGGGCGGCGCGGTGCAGAACGACGGATCGCTGGTCGCCGAGCTGGGCACGGTCGCGCTAGCGTCCGGCAAGCAGGCGACGCTGAGTTTCGACGGGCACGGCTGGCTGGCCGTCGCGGTCGAGCAGCCGCTGGACCAGGTCGCGCGCGGGCTCGACGGCAAGCCGCTGGCGTCGGCCATTGAGCAGTCCGGCACCATCCGCGCAGCCGGCGGCCGTGTGCTGGTCCAGGCCAAGGCGGTCGAAGGCTTGTTTGATCGCGTGATCACGGTGCCGCATGGCGTGATCGAGGCCTCGAGCGTCATCGAGCGCGGCGGCCACATCGAGCTGATCGGCGAAGGCGGCGCGATCGCGCAGTCCGGCACATTGCGTGCCGACGGAGCCGGCGCCGCGGGCGACATCCTGATTCAATCCAACGGCGCAACGCTTCTTGAGGACGGCAGCATCACGCAGGCGACCGGCACGACGGGCGGTACGATCCGCGTGTTGGGCCGGCTGGTGGGACTGACCGGCTCGTCGCTGGTCGACGTCTCCGGCACGCAAGGCGGCGGCACGGCACTGATCGGCGGCGACTATCAGGGCAGCGGGCCTGAGATGTCAGCCTGGCAGACCCTGGTCGGCACTGGCTCGATCATCCGGGCGGATGCCAAGGACACCGGCGACGGCGGCCGCGTCATCGTCTGGTCCGACGACGCGACGCGGTTTGATGGATTGATCACCGCGCGCGGCGGATCGCTCGGCGGCCAAGGTGGATTCTCCGAAGTCTCGGGCAAGGAATCGCTGGTGTTCCGCGGCCACGTCGATTTGTCGGCCATCGATGGGTCCAGCGGCACGCTGTTGCTTGACCCCGCGCTGATCGCGCTCGCCGGCGGCGTCGGTGACGGCAATGACCCTGAGGCCAGGACCGACGAGCTGAAGAAGGGGCAGGTGCTCTTCAGCGATAATCCCTCGACGTTTACGGTCTACGAATCGGAACTGGAAAACACCGATGCGAACATCATCCTCCAGGCGCGCGACGGGATCTCAACGACCGGCAGCTTCGGCGGCGCGCAGGTGTTGCTGAAGAATAATCGGAACTTGAGTTTGGAAACGCGCAATGCCTTGGGCGACGGGGCCACGGGCATTAACCTCACCACCAGCCTCGACGGTGCTAACCTCGAATTCAAAACGCAAGGCTTGGGCACGATCACGATCAAGACGGGCACCGGATCCAATCCGTTGAACGCGCCGATCACGCTGGGCAAGCTGACCTCCGGCGGCACGGGCACCATCACCGTGATCGGCACCGGCACGGTGACCGTCAACGGCGCGATCACGACGGCCGACAGCGGCGTCTCGGTGCCGACCAGCTCGATCGCGCTGGCCTCAACCAAAGCGGCCGTCGTCCTCAACGCGGACGTGAAGACGGGCAACGCCTCGGTTACGGATACCAAGAAAAACCAGACCGCGCAGACCGGATCGATCGCGATCTCGGCGGGCACGTCGATCACGGGTTCCGGCCGCGTGGTGACGGGCAACGCGTTGATTAGCGGCGCGCTCTTGATGGGCGTCGACCAAGCGACTAGCGGTAGCATCTTGCTCACCGCCGGCACGGGGGGAGTCAGCGGTGGGATTGGACTGAGCCATCCACAAGCGTTGGCGACGGGATCTGCGACGCGCGGCCCCTCGGGCGTGGGCTCGGACAGCGCGACCGCGGGATCGATCGGGTTGATCTCGCGCGATGCGATCACCAACGGCACGCCGGGCTCGCCGCTGGGCCTGACGCTCGGCCTGGCCAGCAATGCGGCGGTCAACACGCAAGGTGCTCTGAGCGTGATGACGATCGGCGCGGGCGGGAACATCGCGGTAACCTCCGGCAGTCCGCTGGCCCTCGGGGCGCTTGCGACGCCGTCGGGCAGCGCGCAGACGATTCAGATCAGCACGACCGGCGGCGCGAACCTGACGCTGAACAACGCGTCGGAGAACGTGACGGGCGACGCCATCAGCTTCAACGCGGGCGCCGGCACGGTTACCTTGCTAGCTTCCAACTTCACCATCGGCGCCGGGTCGCTGACGCTGACCGGCGATGAGGTCAACCTCTCCGGCGGCGCCAACTCGTTGCGCGGCACGGGCAGTGTGCTGTTGCAGCCGTCCACCGCCAGCCGCCTCGTGCACGTCGGCGGCAGCGTCGATCTGGCGAGCCGGTTCGATTTGCTGACGACCGAGCTGGCGGCCTTGCAGGACGGATTCGGATCGATCACGATCGGCCGGGCCGATGCGACCGGCGGAATGCTGATTGAAGCCTCAACTTTCCGCGATCCCGTGACGCTGCGCTCGCCGCTGGGCGGAACCATCGCCGTCACCGGCCAGGTCACCGGACAAGACAACGCGTCGATCACGATCCAAGGCGTCGGCTCAACGACGACGCTCGCAGGCAATCTTGTGACGGCCGGCAACGCGATCACGATTCAGGACGCGGTGCAGCTGGTCGGCAACGTTCTGCTCGACACGACCAACGGCGGCGCGGCATCCGGCGGCGGATCGATCACGGTGTCCGGCGCGATCAACGCGGATTCGGCTGCGAATGTCAGAGCGTTGACGCTGCGCGCGGGCACGCTCGGCGATCTGACGCTGGGCGCGATCGGCTCCACGCAAGCGCTACAGTCCTTGACCGTCGTCTCGGCCAACACGGCCAACCTCTCCTCCATTCGAACGCAAGACGGTGGCATCTCCGTCAACGCGACGACGATCAAGCTCTCGAATGATCTGACGACCGACGCGGGCTCAAACAGCGGCGCGATCACGCTGACCGGCGCGACGCAGCTGCAAGCGCCCGTGCTGCTGAAGAGCGATCACGCCACCGGCGCGGATGGCATCATCACGATCAGCGCGATCGACGGCGCGCAGGACCTGACGATCAACGCGGGCTTTTCGACGACGACCTTCGGCGCGGTCGGCTCGATCACGCCGCTGGGCGACGGCACTGGCGCTGCGTTGACGCTCACCTCCTTGGGGTTGACGACGTTTAGCGGTTCGCTCAAGACCGCCTCGGGCGTGATTGCCAACGGACCGGTTACGTTCGCAGGCCCCGTCAACCTGGGCGCGGGCGACACTGCAACGCTCTTCAAAGGTGATGTCACCCTCGACGGCGTGTCGTTCACGAGCGCCGGCAGCGTCACGTTCGGCGACGCGGCCAGCGACAAGGTCCTGCTGACCGCCGGCCCCGTCGCGCTGCAAACGACCAACGCCCCGATTCTCGTCAACGGCACGCTCGACGGCGCGCAGAATCTGACAGTCAATGCCGGCACCTCGACGACGACGTTCAAGCAAGCGGTTGGCGGTGTCACGCCGATCGGCACCGGCACAGGCTTGGCTCTCAATCTCCAATCCTCCGGCCTCACGACGTTTGAAGGAACGCTCAAGACCGCTTCCGGCATGAACGCGACGGGTCCGGTCCATGTCCTGCAGAACGTGACGCTGGGTCACGGGAACATCGGCTCGACGTTCAACGGCGACGTGACGCTTGAGGCGGGGACGTTCTCGGCGGCCGATGGTGTCACCTTCGGCGATGCCGCGACCGACGCGCTGTTACTGGCCAGTGGTCCGATCGCCCTGAACAGCACGAACGCCCCGATCCTCGTCAACGGCACCCTCGACGGCGCGCAGAACCTGATGATCAATGCAGGCACTGGCACGACGACCTTCAATCAAGCGGTCGGCGGGATCACGCCGCTGGGCACGGGCACAGGCGCGGCGCTGACCCTTGGCTCATCCGGCCTGACGACGTTCAAGAACACGCTTGCGACGGCCTCGGGCATCACGGCCTCAGGTCCCGTTCGGTTCGAAGCGACGACGCTCCTCGGCCACGGCGACACCACGACGAGTTTCGCGGGCAACGTGACGCTGGCGGGCGCGCACTTCACGGCCGTGGATGGCGTCACGTTCGGCGACGCCGCGACGGATTCACTCCTGCTTACGAATGGTCCGGGCACGTTGGCGACTACTGACGCCCCGATCCTCGTGAACGGCACGCTGGACGGCGCGCAGAACCTGACGGTCAACGCCGGCACTGCCGCGACGACCTTCAAGCGCGCGGTGGGCGGCGTGACGCCGATCGGGACGGGCACAGGTCTCGCCCTCGATCTTCAATCCTCCGGCCTCACGACGTTTGAGAGTACGCTCACGACCGCGTCCGGCATCAGTGCCGAGGGTCTGGTCAACTTCTTGCAAGATGTGACGCTCGGCGCGGGAGACACCGCCAGCTTCTTCAAGGGCGACGTGGCGCTTGCCGGGATCTCGTTCACCGCGGGCGGTGGGGTGACGTTCGGCGACGCGGCGACGGATGCGCTCCTCTTGTCGACCGGCCCTGTGACGCTCCACGCGACCAACGCGCCGATCCTCGTCGTCGGAACACTCGACGGCGCGCAAAACCTGACGATCAACGCAGGCACCGGCACCACGACGTTCCAGCACGCGGTCGGCGGCGTCACGCCGCTTGGCACGGGCACCGGCCTTGCGCTGCAGCTGCAATCTTCCGGCTTGACGACGTTCAAGAACACGCTGACGACCGCGTCCGGCATCAGCGCGGCCGGCCCGGTTCGGTTTGAGGGAGCGGTCACTCTTAGCGACGGCGACACCGCGACGAGTTTCGCGGGCAACGTGACGCTGGCGGGAATCAGTTTCAGCGCCGTCGATGGCGTGACCTTCGGCGACGCCGCCACGGATGCGCTCTTGCTTTCGGATGGCCCCGTCACGTTGACGACGACTGACGCGCCGATCCTCGTGAATGGCACGCTGGACGGCGCGCAAAACCTGACGATCAACGCGGGCACCGGCACAACGACCTTCAAGCAAGCGGTCGGCGGCGTGACGCCGCTGGGCACGGGCATCGGCGCCGCGCTGACGCTGAACTCTTCGGGTCCGACTTCCTTTAATAAGGCGCTGACGATGGCTTCGGGCGTGATTGCGAGCGGGCCGGTCACGTTCCTCGGTGACGCGAGCCTGGGCGCGGGCGACACCGCCAGCTTCTTCCATGGCGATGTGACGCTTGCGGGCGTCGTGTTCGCGGCCGCCGGCGGCGTGACCTTCGGCGACGCGGCGACGGATGCGCTGCTGCTGACGACCGGCCCCGTCGCGCTGCAAACGACCAACGCCCCGATCCTCGTCAACGGCACGCTCGACGGCGCGCAGAACCTGACCATCAACGCCGGCACGGGCGGGACGACCTTCAAGCAAGCGGTCGGCGGCGTGACGCCGCTGGGCACGGGCATCGGCGCGGCGCTGACGCTGCAGTCGTCCGGCCTGACCACATTCGAAGGAATCTTGAAGACCGCCTCGGGCATCACGGCCGCGGGTCCGATCCATTTCCTGCAGGACGTCACGCTCGGGGACGGTGATACCGCTTCGACGCTCAATGGCGACGTCACGCTCGAGGCCTTGGCCTTGTCCGCTGCCGACGGCATCAGCTTCGGCGACGCGGCCGCGGACGCGATCCAGCTCAACGGCGACGTCAGCGTGACGACCATCAACACACCAATCAACTTCCTCAGCACACTCAACGGCGCGCACGCGCTTGGCCTCAACAGCGGCGCGGGCGCGATCAACTTCGGTCGTCCGATCGGCGCCATCGCTCCGCCGAGCCTGACGATCCATCAGGCCGGCGATGTGAACTTCCTGAGCGCGGCGCACCTCGGGGCCTTGAGCCAAGAGGATGGCGCGGGCACCACGACGATCGGCGCGGTCGTCGTGGTCGATACCGATCCGACCCTCATCAATGACGCGATCGCCTTCAGCGGCAGCTTGCAGACTAACACGACGACCGGACACATCACCCTGACCGCGCAGACCGGCGCGATCACCAGCGGCACCGCGGCGGCGGACGTCGTCGGCGCGACGCTGACGGCGACGGCCGCAACCGGCATTGGCTCGGCCGTGAATCCGCTAGCGACCAGCGTGGACAGCGTGACCGCATCGGTGACCGGCGCGGGCGATCTGGCGCTGTCGGACAGCGACGCGCTGACGGTGCAAAGCGCCTCGACGGCCAACGGCTCGATCTTCATCACATCCGGCGGCACGCTGACCGTCAGCAACACGGGCGCGATCGCCAGCGGCGCGGGGGCTGATGTCTCGTTGACCGCGACCTCCGGCAATCTGCTGATCGGCCTCGCGCAAGCGGCGGACGATCTGGCGCTGACCGCGACGACCGGCAGCATCCAGGAGTTCAGCCCCGACGTAGCACCGGACGTCGTCGGCGATGAGTTGACCGTCACCGCCGCGACGGGCGTCGGCACGGTGCCAAGCCCGCTGTCGACGGCGGTCAACCGCCTCAGCGGGGCGGTGACCGGCACGGGCGACTTGGTCGTCTCCGACCAGGACGCGATCACGTTGGGCAACCTGACCACGGCTGATGGCGCGGTGATCATCACCGCCGGCGGCACGATCACCATCGACAACGGCAGCGTGATCGCCAACGGCGCGGGCCAAGACGTGACCGTGACCGCGACGACCGGCGACATCCTCGTCGGCCACGTGCAGGCCGCGGACACGGTGACGCTGACCGCGACGGCTGGCGGCATCGAAGAGTACAACCCCGACGCGGAAGCGGACATCATTGCCCCGACGATGACGCTGAGCGCGGCCACCGGCATCGGCACGCTGCAAGCGATTGAAACCGACGTCGACACGATGAACCTGACGACCGGCGCCGGCGGCGTAACGCTGCACGACCTCGGCGCCTTCACGCTGAATCCGATCACGATCGCCACCAACGGCAACGTCAACCTCACCGCCGACGGCACGCTGCAAGTCGCGCCGCTGGCGGACATCAAGGTGACCGGCACCGGCACGCTGACGCTGACGGCGGGCGCGGGCGGGGTCGGGTCGCTGATCGTGCCCGAAGATCCGATCGCGCCGAAGAACACGCTCGGCGCCTCCTTGCACAGCGACTCGGGCAACATCACGCTCCATGATGCCGGCGGCATGGACGTGTGGCGCGTGATGTCGGGCACCGGCAACCTCAGCGCGACTTCGGCGGGCGACATCACGCTGCGCGACTACTTCAAGACCGGCAGCGCGGGCACCATCACTATCAATGCGGGCGGCTTGCTGGCGGGCAAGTGGTTCATTGAAACCAAGCAGGGCAACATCACCCTCCACAGCGGCGGCCTGATGAACCTCGTCCGCGTCGATTCGGTGGACGGTTCGCTGCAGGCCACGTCGGCGCACGACATCCAAGTCCTTGACGCGTTCACCGTCGACGGCCTCGGTTCGGTCTCGATGGTCGCCAACGATTCGATCACCCTTTCTGACAATGCGAACGTGCGCAGCGGCCCGAACGGCTCGCTCACGCTGACGGCGGGCAACGACGGCAGCGGCCAGTTGATCGCCAAGACGGGGACCTCGATCTTGAGCACCGACGGCGCGATCAATCTCACCAGCCACGGCACGATGAACCTGTGGCGCGTCGCCAGCGCGGCGGGCAGCATCACCGCCTCAGGCCAGGACGTGACGATCGGCGACAGCATCACGACCACCAACGGTGGCGCGATCAACGTCTCGGCCCTCGATGCGCTGACGATCAACCCGAACGTGTTCTTGCGCGTCTCGGGCTCGGCGAACCTGACGTTGGCGGCGGGCACCGATGGCACAGGCAACTTGATCATGGGAGCCGGCTCGCAGCTCAACAGCATCTCGGGCCAGATCCAAACGACCAGCGGCACGCTCACGACGCTAGCAAGGGTCGCCTCCACCACCGGCAACGTGTCGCTGACCTCGTTGGCCGACATGACGTTGATTGACGTCGTGTCGACGGGCGGCGCGGGAACGATCACGGCCGCGGCCAACGACACGATCACCCTTGGTCCGACCGCCTCGGTGCGCGTGGTGGACGGCACGATGTCCTTGACCGCTGGCGCGGACAACGTCGGCGGCAACTTCACGATGCAGACCGGCTCGTCCCTGCAGAGCCAGACCGGCTTGATCACGCTGGCCAGCAACACCGACATGAGCCTGCAGGCGATCACATCGACGAGCGGCGCGATTCAAGCGGTCTCGTACAAGGCGCTGAGCACGCACGCGACGATTTCCACCGGCAGCGCGGGCACCGTCTCGTTGACCACCAATGACGCGATCACCACGGGCACGGGTTCGCTGATCCGCACGACTGGCACGGGCGCGTTAACGATCGCCGCGGGGGCCGACGGCGTCGGCGGCAACTTGACGATGAATACGGGCACGTCGGTGACCACGGCCAGCGGCAAGATTACGCTCAGCGACGCGGGCGGCATGGACCTGCAGACCGTGACCTCGACTGGCGGCAACATCGCGATCACCTCGCAGGGCGGCATGACGCTGCGCAACACGATCTCAACCGGCGGCGCGGGCACGGTGACCGTCAACGCCAAGGACCTGCTCAGCCTGCAACTGCCCTTGAACGTGTTGATCCGCACGACCGGCACGGGCGCGCTGACGCTCACCTCCGGCACTGACGGCACCGGCGACTTCTCCATGAGCACCGACTCGGCGGTGCAGACCAACAGCGGCCTGCTCTCGCTCAATGGCGCGGGAGTGATGACGTTGTCGCGGGTCAGCTCGACCAGCGGCTCGATTCAGGCCGTGGCCAAGAACGACATGAACATCATCGGCCCAGTCTCGACTGACCTGGGCGGAACGATTCTGCTGCAGGCCGGCGATGCGCTGCTGATGGCGTCCACCGGCTCGGCGAAAGTGACCGGCACCGGCTCGCTGCACGCGGTCTCCGGCAGCGATGGCACCGGCAACTTCGCGATGAGCCTCGGCTCGTTGCTGCAGACGGGCTCGGGCGCGCTGCTCATCGACAGCGCCAGCGATCTGACGCTGGCTCAAGCCACGTCGACGTCGGGCAACATTCAGGCGACCGCGGGCAAGGCGATGGACGTGCTGGCGGCGTCGGTGACGGCCAACGGTGCGGGCAACGTCACGCTGACGGCGAATGATTCGATCACGGTCGAAACCGGCGCGTTGGTGCGCGCGCTGGGCACGGGCGGCGTGTCGATCACGGCCGGCGCCGACAACGCCGGCGGCGACTTGACGACGCTGGGCACCGGTTTGGTGCAGACGGCCGGCGGCCAGATCACGTTGGCCAGCAACGGCGACATGACGCTGGCGCGCTTGACCTCGGCCAGCGGCAACATGCAAGCCAACGCCGGCAAGAACCTTACGCTCAACAACACGATCATTACGGGCCTGGGCGGGACGATTAATCTCAGCGCGAAGGATATCGTGACGGTCGGCGCGACCGGTTTCGTCCGCCAGACGGGCACGGGCAGCCTCAGCGTGCTGTCGGGCTCCGACGGCACGGGCGGGATGACGATGCTGGCGGGTTCGCAGTTGATGGGCAACAGCGGCCCGATCAATGTGACGGCCAATGGCGACCTGATCACGGATCGGCTGACTTCGACCAACGGCTCGATCAACGTGACCGGCACCAAGACGGTCACCGTGCAGAATAATGTGACGACCGCTGGCGTGGGCGGTATCGGCATTTCGGCGAACACGGGCCTGACGCTGAACACCGGCGTGCTGGTGCGCGCGACCGGCCGCGGCAACGTGTCGCTGGCCTCGGGCGCGGGCGGGGCGGGCGGCGACTTCACGATGGGCACCAGTGCGTCGATTGAAAGCGGCACCGGGACGATGTCGTTAAACAGCGGCGCGAATACCATGACGCTGTGGCGGTTGAGTTCCGCGGGCGGCCCGGTCAATGTCACGTCAGGCCAGACGCTTCTGCTCAACAACACCGCGGTTGTGACCGGTGGTGCGGGCGGCATCAGCATGAGCTCGCAAAAGACGATGACGCTGGCGGCCAACAGCGTCGTGCGCACGACGGGTACCGGCGGCATCACGCTCGCGGGCGGCGCCGATGGCCTGGGCACGGACCTGACAACCGGCAACAGCGCGTCGATCGAAGCCGGCGGCAGCATCACGCTTTCGGCCAGCGGACGCGTGTTCCCGCACCAGGTGACGTCCACCGGCGGCAACATCACCATCACCGGGGGCACTGAAGTGTCGCTGCCCAACACGGTCTCCACTGCCGGCAGCGGCGTGATCACGGTGACGGGCCACGACTTCGTGCGCGTGCGCCGCCTCGAGGCGCAAACGCCGATCAGCGTCACCGCCACGGCCGGACCGATCGAGCGGTTGCATCAGCAGGATCCCAACGCCGACGGCACGAATATTGTCGGCCCGAGCGTGACATTGACGGCCGTTACGGGCATTGGCACCGGCATTGATGGTCCGCTGCAGACCTCGGTCGATAGCCTCAACGCCCTCACGACGGGGACCGGCAACATCCTCATCAGCGAGCTCAACGGCATCACGCTGACCAGCGTGCACGCGGCGGACGGCTCGGTGACGATCAGCGCCGGCGGGCCGATGACGATCAGCAACAGCAGCGTGATCGCCGACGGCCTGGCCCACAACGTCGCGCTGACGACGACCGTCGGCGACATCCTCGTCGGCAAGGTGCAGGCGACGAATCAGGTGACGCTGACGGCGGCGGGCTCGATCCTCGAAAACGGCAGCGATCCGGACGCGGACATCCTCGGAGCCATCGGCGTGCTGAGCGCGGGCGTCGACATCGGCCATAGCGCGAATCCGCTGGAGACCAGCCTCGACGCCGTCTCGGCCACGGCCACCTCGGGCGGCATCTTCCTGACGGACACCGACGGGATCGCACTCAACACCCTGACGGCCGGCACCACGATCACGATCAGCAATCTGGCGGGCGATCTGCAGGTGGGCAGCGTGACCGCGGGCGGGGGCATCAATCTGACGGCGGTCGGTTCGATCCTTGACGCCAATGCCGACGCGGTGAACTTGACGGCTTCCGGCAATTCGGTCCTGACGGCCGGCAACGTCATCGGCGTGCTCGCGGACGCGCTGGACGTCGCGATCACCAACGCGACGCTGAGCGTGTCGGCGGGTGGCGAAATCGACGGCCTGTCGGCCAACCTCGCGGGCAGCGTCACGCCGAGCAACAGTTTGATCGTCATCGGCACGCCGCCCGGCGACGTCCTCTTCAACGGCACGCCGCAGTAACTCCTCAGCGACAGTTCTCTTGTAAGCGTCTTCTTCCGAATTCTCCCGATCTTGTCATCAAGGCTGCAACTGATTCAGAAGTCAGAAGCCAGAAGTCAGAAAAAGATAGCCCCATTCTGATTTCTGACATCTGACTTCTGATTCGGAGACCTTGCGACAGGAATCCGGGGACACCATACCGAATTGCGGGAAGGCGAAGCAGGCAAAGGAGGCTAAGGGATAGGTAGTGGCCTACTTTGGTGTTGAGGGCGGGTGGCACGGCGGGAGTTCCCTTCGGCCGCCCGCAGAACCGGCGCGAGAGTCGCCGGGCGAGGACGGCCGAAGGGTCCGCCGTGACAGGACCCGCCGCCCTCTGCCAAAGTAGGCCAGCACCAAAGGATACGGCTCGTTCCTGGAAATCTGATACGATGATCGAGATGAGTGATGTGTCCCCGGAATTGCCATGGTGATCAGTCCGGAAAAATGGGACGCGCTGCAAGCGCGGATGCGCGCATTAGGTATCCGCGAGGACGACTTGGACGAGCAGTTCGTCCGGTCCAGCGGTCCGGGCGGCCAGCACGTGAACAAGGTTTCGACGTGCGTGATGCTGACGCATCGGCCCTCGGGTGCTTCGGTGCGCTGTCAAGAAGAGCGGTCGCAAACCCTCAACCGATTCCTCGCCCGTCGGCGGCTCGTCGAGAAAATCGAGGAAGAGCGCCTCGGCAAGCTGAGCCGGCGGCAGCAAGCGATCGAAAAAATCCGGCGCCAGAAGCGGCGCCGCAGCCGGCGCGCGAAGGAGAAGATGCTTGCGGCCAAACATCATCACGCGAAGATCAAGGCCGGCCGGCGGCCGGCGGGGCAAGAGCCTGAGTAGCAGGCTGCGGAACAACTTGTCCTTGGCTGAAGGGCTAGCGTAGAGCGGATAGCGTAGAGGGCTTTTGGCTCGCTGAGCTCAGAGCCTCTACGCTAAACGCTAATCCACTTCAGCCTCTAGTCAATGAGGGTTGTTCAGCATCCTACTAGAGGACGACACAACGGAGGCGGGGAACTATGGGCGAGCAGAATTCGATCACGCTGATCCAGTCGCTGTACGACGCGTTCGGGCGAGGGGACATCACGACCATCGTGAAGGCGATGGATAAGGATGTCGACTGGCAGAGCATGGCCCCGGCGAGCCTGCCATGGAGCGGGCCGCGCCGCAGTCCGCGCGAGGTTGAGAAGTTCTTTTCTGACCTGACGCAGGCGGTGGACTATCAGCAGTTGGAGCCGAAGGAGTTTCTCGGCTCCGGCGAGCGGGTCGCGGTGCTCGGGACATCGTCCTGCGTCGTGCGCTCGACGGGCCGCGCCGTTGAGCAATCGTGGGTGATGGTCTGGCGCGTGCAGGACGGGTGCGTCACCCACTGGCGCTACTTCGACGAGTCGTCGCGGTGGCTTGACGCGATGGGCCTTGGCGACCGCGCCGTGGCGGCGGCGCGCTAGCGACGACGGAGCTGTCTTGTCACAGACCACCGTCACGTTTTTCGGCGGCGCGGGCACGGTCACCGGCTCAAAGCACCTGGTGACGGCGGAAGGCCGCCGCGTGCTGCTGGATTGCGGCCTGTTCCAAGGGCTCAAGGAGTTGCGGTTGCGCAACTGGAGCCAGCCGCCGTTTGATCCGCTCCACATCGACGCGGTCGTCCTCAGCCACGCGCACCTCGACCACTGCGGCTATCTGCCGGTGTTGGTGCGCGGCGGGTTTCGCGGCTCGATCGTCTGCACGTCGGGCACGGCGGATTTGCTGCGGCTGATCCTGATGGACAGCGCGCACCTGCAGGAAGAGGAAGCCGAGCACGCCAACGAAGGCGGCTACTCGCGCCATCAGCC
>Ga0209515_10002259_pt1 | contig 30088 bp, 27 predicted proteins | sample Subgroupgradi54m_FD_187454 | JGI IMG/M metagenome (GOLD analysis project Ga0209515, IMG submission 187454) | Subsurface groundwater microbial communities from S. Glens Falls, New York, USA - GMW60B uncontaminated upgradient, 5.4 m (SPAdes)... ... | reverse complement strand
ATAATGACAGGCGGAATTAATTAAAAATGTGCCGTGATGGACAAATGTAACACGGCCGAATACGCTGAGCAAAACAGCTCCCCAAAAATGTCCCGTTAAAGCGCCGATGGCGAGCGGGGTAAGTACTCCAGCCGTAACCGCCCAAAGGACATAATTTTTCTCCTGATGAACGACCAGCTTGTTTTTCTTCAGATCTTTCACATTATCAAAATTAATCGTGTGGTTTCGGAAGAGAATCCAACCAATATGGGCATACCAAAAACCTTGCATGATATTGTAGGGATCTTTATCAGTATCTACAAAGCGGTGATGATCTCTGTGCTGCGAAGCCCATTCAAGGGCCGATTCTTCGAACGCCGCGGCTCCAAAAAAAAGGCCTAAAAATACGGTAAAAGGGTGGCTTTTGAAGGTTCTATGGGCAAAAAGACGGTGATAACCGATGGTGATGCCCATTCCAGTGGCTACTGCATAAAAAACACAAAGAACGACCTCAGAAAGGCTTAGCCCGTAATTGTAAATATAGATAGGCACACCAATTACAGAAATGGTGAAAAAAGAAACAAAGAAGAGGAAGTTGCGCCAATTAATGGATTTCGATAGAGATTTACTCATAGAATTTTAATTATCTCATCTAATTAACAAATCGGCAAGTCTGAATAATACATGAGTCTCCGGTTTTGGAGCTCATTTCAGCATCGGTTTTAAAAAAAATCTTCAAATTGAACCGACCGTTTTTAAAAAAAGAGGAAGGTTTGTTTTTTCATTTTCATTCATTTTTGTCATTTTTTCGTTTTTTTATTTGCGCTGAATCATAAATCTGATAGAATTTCGTTGTTACTTTTTTGGAGGTGTCTACTTAGTGGAATTTCAAGGAAAAATTTTAGTCATTGGATGCGGCTCTGTTGCACAGTGCGCGCTTCCTTTGATCCTAAAATTAATCGGTGTGCCTCCGCAAAAAGTCAACATCATGGATCCGCTGGACAATCGTCCGCGCGTCAAAGAGGTTCTCGCCCAAGGTGTCAATTATGTTTTTGAACGTGTGGTTCGCGACAATTACAAAACACTTCTCAAAAAATATGTTGGTCCCGGAGATCTGATCATTGATCTCGCTTATGACATTGACTGCTGTTCCATTCTTCAGTGGTGCCATGACAACAATGTTCTGTATTTAAATACCTCCGTTGAATTGTGGGAGCCTTACCACGGTGCCGAAGGAAAACACCCCACCGAATTAACGCTTTACGCCCGGCAAATGGCGATTCGTAAAATGATTGCCGGATGGAAAGATAAAAAAGGGGCCACGTCAATCGTTGACCATGGAGCAAATCCCGGCCTTGTCTCTCATTTCACCAAACAGGCGTTGGTTGATATTGCTCAAAAAATCCTGACTGAAAAACCGCGCGATTCCAGAACAATAGAACTTGAGAAAGCGCTCGAAACGGAAGATTTTCCTAAATTGGCCCACCTTACCGGCGTCAAAACAATTCATATCAGTGAACGCGATACCCAAATCACAAACCGGGCCAAAGAAGTCAATGAATTTGTAAATACCTGGAGCATCATCGGCTTTTATGAAGAAGGTGTGGCTCCAGCTGAGCTGGGTTGGGGAACTCATGAGCGCTTTGCGCCCAAAGGAACCATGTTCCATAAAGACGGACCCAGAAATCAGGTCTGTCTTACTTCAAAAGGAATGAACACCTGGGTCAGATCGTGGGTTCCGTGCGGTGAAATTACCGGAATGGTCATCCGCCACGGCGAAGCTTTTTCCATTTCAGACTTTCTTACGGTTTGGGAAGACGGCAAAGCTATTTATCGGCCGACGGTTCATTATGCTTACTGCCCTGCCGATGTGGCAATTAATTCGATGCATGAACTCGAAATGAGACAATTTGAACTGCAGGAACGTCAACGCATTTTAAATGACGAAATCATTAGCGGGCGCGATGAACTTGGATGCTTATTGATGGGCCATGATTTTAATTCATGGTGGATTGGCAGTCTTCTGGATATTGAAGAAACGCGTAAACTCGCGCCCCATCAGAATGCAACAACATTACAAGTCGCGATTTCTATTGTCGCCGCTTCAATCTGGGCAATTAATAATCCAAACGCGGGTTTTTGCCTCCCCGATCAACTTCCTTATCGAGAAGTGCTTAAAATTGCAAAACCTTATTTGGGTCCTTTCATCTCAAAGCCGGTTGATTGGACTCCGCTGAAAGACCGAAAGAACCAGTTTCTTGACTATGGAGCAAGGATTCCGAAAGAAGAAGACGTGTGGCAGTTTACCACTTTTTTGGTAACTCCACTTCCCATTGAACCGATCCCATCCAGCTCCCGCCGTGAAGCAGCCGTACTGTCATAATTAAAAATAACTCATGAAAAAATCAGAGTTTAGCTTAAACGGCAGCGCCGTCGAAAATCTAATCCGCGAAACCTTAAAGAAGCACACTTCGCCGATCATGTTGATCCGGAAAAGCGTGCTCGCAAAACAGTTTCATCGGTTCCGCACGTACCTGCCGAAAGTTACACCTTATTATGCAATTAAAGCCAATCCGCACCCTGATGTCATCAAAACTTTCTTAAAGTTAGGATCTCATTTTGATGTGGCCAGCGCCAATGAAATGAACTTGGTTTTAAGTTTGGGCGCGGCTCCAAACAAAATCATATTCGCAAATACCATTAAATCCATAGAAGACATCCAAACAGCGTACAAACGGCGCGTGACGTTGATGACCTGTGATAACGAACCGGAACTTTACAAGATCGCCAAACATGCTCCCGGTGCCCAGGTTCTCGTACGCATCAAAGTGGACAACATCGGAAGCTTGATTGAACTTTCCCTCAAATTTGGTGCGGATCCGGAACACGCTGTATTTTTACTCCGGAAAGCAAAAGCGCTGGGGCTTTCCCCGCAAGGCATCAGTTTTCATGTGGGTTCTCAATGTGCCAACGTGGAAAATTATATTCACGCACTTGAAGTTTCGGCCGGAATTTTCAGACAAGCAAAGGAAGAAGGCCTTACGCTATCTGTCTTAGACATAGGCGGCGGTTTCCCAATCCGGTATTTGGATCGGGAAAAACTTCCCGTATTTGAATCTATGGCCCGCAAAATCAGAATCGAAATACAGCGGCTTTTTGATCAAAAAATCAAATTGATCGCTGAACCTGGGCGTTTTTTGGTCGGGCCTGCCGGTATCTTAATTACACAGGTCATTGGCCGTACGTTCCGGAACAATAAAAATTATTACTACTTAAACGACGGACTGTACGCGGACTTCTCAGGAATCGTGTTTGATCATTGTAAATATGAATTAAAAACTTTGCGGCGTGGACAGAAATTTTTATCCACGGTTGCAGGGCCAACCTGTGATTCTTTCGACACGATTTCCCTAAGCGAAGAACTTCCGGAACTTGATGTGGGCAGTGTGGTTTATGCCAAAAATATCGGGGCCTATTCTTCCGCTAGTGCGGTTCCCAGCTTTAACGGATTTGTTCCCGCCAAAATTGTAGCAGTTCAATAAGCCGCGTTTTTATTTGCGGTACTTCATCGTAAAGAAAACAACAGCCGTAAACAGTAAGATATTCATAATTCCATAAACCCGAAATGCAAGATCTTCGGATAGGAGCGCCCTTGGCGTCATGAGCACAATACAAATCCATACCCCAATGACCCAAGTGATGCTGATATCAGTGGATGATTTGCGTTTGACAATTTTTAAGATGAGCGGAATATTAAATAAGGGAAGGGCGAAACATGCAATCAGTCCGATGTCCGAAAATTGATGCATAAAAAATTAGCTTATCATTCTTTAATTTAAAAAACTACCACCTTTTCTTTTCTCCTTCACTTAGTTTCTACGAATCGGTTCTCTCTGCGTTTTAATTACACACTGCAAGAGATGGAGAGAATGGTCCAGCTTTTTCGCGACAACATAGGCCGAGGTTTTATGAATGAAGGCACAGGACAGTTCAATCCGCTGATGAACAATATTGTCTTTGAACCGGACTTGGATATACAAGAAACGGGGAACGTAAAATAGAAAATACGAAGGAAAAGAAAGGTTCTTATTACAAAATGGAACGCAGCTTTGGATCTTTTTCAAGAACCATTCCGCTGCCCTCTGATGCAAAATCCGAAGAGATGTCGGCTAATGATGCAAACGGCGTTATGACAATCAGAACGCCGAAAATTTCAGAACCGCAAACACGAAAGGTTCAGTAAAAAACGAAGAACTATTCTTTCGTTGCTTTCGTTCCTTCTGTCTCATCGGGGGCATTGTCTAGAGCTGCCTCTTCATCTTCAGGAAGCGGCTTCTCTACCGTAATGGCAACGGCTTTTTTCTGGCCATTTTCAACCAAGAAATCGACATCGACTGAATCGCCGACCGCAATTTCCTTTAACGAAGCGACATTTTCAAATGTAGCATTAGCAGCCACTTGATAGGTAACGTCTACATCCGCATTACTTTCATAATCATATTCACTGACCACAAGCTGGTTTGCATTGATACTTTTTATGGTACCAAATGAAAATTCTGTTTCTTCTTCTGCAACAGCTGGAGTTTCTTTAGCAGGCGCTTGAGCCTCTGCTTTGGATTCTTCGGCGTGGAGAGCGGGGAGGAAAAACGACGTTGAAAAGACAACAACGAGTACGGCGATTAAATTCTTGTTCATTTGCTAACTCCTTTGATCATTGGGCTTAGACTTATTTATTCAAGCTAAAATATACCACATGAAGCAACGGAATCAAATATTATCGGGATTATTCCTGTTGTCAACCTAATCTTTGGCCGGCGGTTTTTTCTTCTTCATTCGTGCAATGAAAAATCCTTCCATTTCGGCGGTCGGTAAAATACGAATCGCCTTTTTCAAAGACGTGTCAAATTGACGTTCCTGCCATCTGGCGAGTCCCAATATTTGACTTGGAACCGGCAGTTTAAACGCCTCCAGCTCAATTGAGCCTTTAAAAGATTGAAGCGCAAAATCCACCACTTCTTCATTTTCCTCGGGTGAAAAAGTGCAGGTGGAATAAACCAAAACACCGCCCGGTTTAAGGGCTTTCAAACCGGAAATCAGCAATTTTTTTTGCAGCTTAGCGGCTTCCTTTACTTTGTCTAAATTCCAATAACGATAAGATGAAGGTTCGCTTGCGATAAACCTTCCTTCAGTGCTGCAAGGGGCGTCCACTAAAACGCGGTCAAACTGCTCGGGATATTTGTTTCCAAAAGACTCGCCGTAACTTAAAACGGTTTCCACGTTACGGACAGCTTGTAATGCAAGATTGGCTTTTAATTTTTCGTACCGGATCCGATCATTTTCATTCGCCATGATTTTGCCGTCGCCCTGCATAAGACAGGCAATTTGAGCGGTCTTTCCTCCCGGGGCCGCGGTCAAATCAAGAATCGATTCGCCCGGTTGAGGATCCAAGATTAAAGGCGGAACCATGCTGGATAAATTTTGGATGTAAATTTGGCCGTTTAAATAAATTTTCGTTTCTTCAAGTTCTTTTTGACGACCTTTTTTCAGGATAAACGCGGAGGAAAACCAAGGAACCGCGGACAGTAAGAAATTCTGATTTTCGAGAAAATTTTTAACCGTACTCATATCGGCTTTAAGCGTATTAACACGAAAGGTCGTTGGTTTTGTTTCGGTAAATGTATTGGCTACCGAATCAAATTTTTGCGGGGGGACCAGCTTGCGAAGCCGTGCCAGAAAAAGTTCTGGAAGCTTACGTACTTCGCTGCGCATATCAATGCCTGCGATCGGGATTAAAGATCTGTTTCGCCCAAATATAACTGCTTAATCATGGGATTCATAAGGAGAGTCTTTCCTGATCCTTCAATCTGAATTTTTCCGCTTTCGATCACATAACCGTAATGGGCCAACTTCAATGCCATCCAAGCGTTTTGCTCAACCAAAAGGATCGTAATGCCGCGTTCGTTGATCCGTTGAATCAGAGAGAAAACCAGTTCAACCATTTTCGGAGCCAAACCCAAACTGGGTTCATCTAAAAGAAGAATCCGCGGCCGCGCCATAAGCGCACGTGCCATCGCCAACATTTGTTGTTCCCCGCCGCTTAAATTTCCGGCCAAAGCGTTCAATCTATTTTTGAGTACCGGAAAAAGCGTCAGTTGCTCTTCCCGATCTTTTTTGAGTTCTGTTCCCTGGCATCTGGTATAAGCACCCAAATCCAAATTTTCTTCTACAGTCAAATGCTGAAAGATCCGCCGCCCTTCGGGCACCTGTGTGATGCCGAGCTTAACAATTGTATGCGGCGGTAAATTTTCAATGGGTTTTCCTTCAAAATGAACGTTTCCTTTTCGGGCACGCACAATTCCTGAAAGCGTCATGAGAAAGGTTGATTTTCCAGCGCCGTTAGATCCGATGAGTGAGACAATTTTTCCGGCAGGAACTTTAATGTCAACTCCTTTTAAGATTTCGATCTTTCCATATCCGGAATGAAGATCTGTAACTTCAAGCATGTGATGGGTATGTTCCTGTTCCCAAATAAGCTTCAATAACCTCAGGATTTCGTTGAATATCTTTTGGTTTTCCTTCCGCGATCTTTTTTCCGTAATCGAGAACAACGACATGGTCCGAAATCGGCATGATCACCTTCATGTCATGTTCAATTAATAAAATCGTGACGCCGCTTTTTCGAATCGTGCGAATCAAATCCAGCAGTTCTTCTTTCTCTTTTGGATTCATGCCCGCAGCCGGTTCATCCAATAGCAGCAGTTTCGGCTGCGAAGCCAATGCCCGGGCGATTTCCAATTTTCTCTGATGACCATAAGAAAGATTTCGGGCGATTTCATAAGATTTGTGGTCGAGACCAAAAAAATGAAGCAATTGATGGGCGCGCGAAACTAATTTTTTCTCTTCAACGAGGACCCACCGGGGGCGAAGAAGAGCGCCCAAAATTCCGGACCTGGTTTTGGAATGAGCACCCACCATCACATTTTCCAATACGCTCATGTGTTTAAAAAGACGGATGGTTTGAAAGGTGCGAGCAACCCCAGCGGCGACAATTTGATCGGGATCCAACCGGTTAAGCAGGGTTTCCGAATCCCCAAAATAAATATTTCCTTCTTCTGGCAAACCCAAACCGGTCACGCAATTAAAAAGCGTGGTCTTGCCTGCTCCGTTCGGCCCGATCAAACCTACAATTTGGCCTAATTCTACCGAAAACGTGACATTTCCCACGGCGGTCACGCCTCCAAACCGTTTGGTTACGTTTTCAACGCGAAGGAGCGAAGATTGAGACAGCGTATTGGGTTTCATAGTTTAGCGCCGCTTTCCCGTTTCAATAATTTGTTTTCAAATTCTTCTTGATAATGAATTTCTCCCAAGATTCCCTGCGGCCGAAACAGCATCATGACAATCATCGCAAAACCAAAGAGAAGCATCCGATATAGATCAAAACCGCGTAACAATTCCGGCAAAAGACTGAGCACCAAAGCGCCAAGCATCGCACCAGCAATATTTCCAAGGCCGCCCAGCACCACCATGGCAAGCACCATGACTGAAACGACAAAATCAAAACTGTCTGGTGAAACCGTTCCCTGTTTGCTCGCAAAAACGGCACCGGCGATCCCGGCAATGAATCCTCCAATTCCAAAAGCAGAAAGTTTTGCCCACACTGGATTAATGCCCATGCAGGAAGCCGCGAGCTCGTCTTCTCTGAGCGCAAGCCAGGCGCGACCCAAGCGGGAGGATTCAATTCGTTTCAAAACTACGACGATTAAAATGACTAACCCTAAAACCAAATAATAATAAGGCTCCGAACGGACACCGAAATTATAACCGGCGATCCCGAAAGCAGGATGATCAATTCCAAGCAATCCATTGGGCCCGCCGGTGATAGGGTCCAAATTGTTCAGCACAATGCGGACAATTTCTCCGGTGCCCAAAGTCACCATCGCAATGTAATCTCCGCTTAACCTTAAAGCGGGAAACGCCAAAATCATTCCAAAAAACGCCGCTGAAAAAGCACTGATCCAAAGACCCACCCAAAACGGAATGTGAAGATGAATATTGGCTAATGCGTAGGTATACGAGCCGATCGCAAAAAGCGCCGCGTAACCTAAGTTTAGAATACCGGCGGAACCAACAATGACATTCAAGCCCAAAGCCAGCATCATAAAAATACCGGCCGTGACTAAAACGTCAATGTGGTAAGCATTTCGGTCAACAAGCGGAATGAGAAAAGCGGCGAGAATAATGAAACCACAATAAATACCGTTTTTCAATTGTAGGGGCGGGCCTCTGTGCCTGCCCGGTCGACGGCGTCTGATCAAATCGGGCGCCCACAAGGGGGCGCCCCTACGGGTATCTTCTCGATTTTTCCTCATACTTTTTTCACAACGCGAGAACCTAAAAGACCTGACGGACGAAAAAGCAAAATAAGAATTAAAATCAAAAAAGCGAATACATTTTTCCATTCCGAGGATAAATATCCGGCTCCAACGCCTTCCAAAATGCCCAGTAAGAGTCCGCCAAGCATGGCTCCCGGAACATTTCCAATGCCGCCGAATACAGCTGCCGTAAAAGCTTTAAGACCGGCTAAATAACCGTCATGGAAATTAATGGTATGGTAATACATGCCGAACATCACGCCGCCGGCTCCGGCAAGAGCTGATCCAATGACAAAAGCGATCGAGATGATTCGGTTGATATCAATCCCAACTAAACTTGCTGCTTCCCGGTCATCCGCCAAAGCACGCATCGCTTTTCCGGTGCGTGTTGTTTTGATAAAAATCTGGAGGCTGACCATCAATGATACGGAAACCGCCGCAATCAAAATTTGAAGATTGGTGAATGTCACGGCGCCGAAGGAAAATTGGTGTATGGGAATCAAATCGGGAAAACGCTTGTCGGTCGGTCCAAAAATAAGCATGACAGCGTTTTGAAGCAAAAATGAAATTCCGATTGCCGTAATGAGAGGTGCGAGCCTGGGTGCAGCGTGGAGCGGCCGGTAGGCAAAACGCTCGATCACCAGACCCATGACTGAGGTGCCGAGCATCGCAAACAAAAATGTGAGGACCAAAAATAAAACTGAACCGCCGATGCCGGCAAAAATTCCGGTAAACAAAGTGAAAATCAGCAGGCTTAAATAGGCGCCCACCATAAATACTTCACCGTGGGCAAAATTGATTAATTGAATGATTCCGTAGACGAGAGTGTAACCCAGCGCGATCAACGCATAAATCATTCCGATGGTTAATCCGTTGATTACTTGCTGAATGAAAACATCGCTTGCAGTCATTATTTATTGGGCAGGACCGATATAAACAAGTTTTCCTTTTTCGACTTTAAAGACGCCGATAAACTGATTCTTGTTGTCTCCTTTTTCATCAAACATAACTTCACCCGTAACGCCCCGGAAAAACGGAATTTCGCGCATCGCTTTCAAAACGGCGGCCCTGTCCTTTGTGCCAGCTTTCGTAATGGCTTGAATCAAAATATTGGCGGCATCATATCCGTAGGCCGACCATTGGCCGACTTCTCCGTATTGGGCTTCATATGCCTCAATAAAGGGCGCGGCGTTCGGAACTTTTTTCATGTCACCGCCGACCATCGTGGCATAAGCCCCTTCGGCAATCTCAGGCGATGCCAGTTCAATAAACACAGGCGTTGCTAACCCGTCTCCGCCCATGAACGTTGACGGAATATTCAAGGACCGAGCCTGTCTAAGTAGGAGTGCGCCTTCCGGATAAATTCCGCCGAAGTAAATGAGATCCGGATTAAGCGGTTTCGCTTTGGTCAGAAGCGGCGTGAAATCTTTGTCTCCTTGAGTAATTCCTTCATGGCCCAGAACTTGAATGCCAAGTTCAACTGCTTTCCGCTCAAATTCATCAGCAAGCCCTTTTCCATAAGTCGTTTTATCGTCAATCACAAAAACCCGTTTGGCCGCTAATTGATGGGCCGCAAATTCAGCGCCCTTTGGCCCCTGAACATCATCGGTTGCGGCAATTCTAAAAAAAGTTTTGAATCCTTGTTTCGAAAGCTCCGGGTTTGTGGACGCAGCCGTAATTTGAGTCATTCCTGCTTCATGATAAACAGCCGAAGCTGGTTTCGTGCAACTTGAATTAAAATGACCAATGACCGCTAATACATCAGAATCGGCAACAAATTTCTTTGCCACGTTTACAGCCTGAGCCGGATTATGCTGATCATCAAGGGAAAGGATTTCAAAAGTAAAACCGGGGATTCCGATGTTTTTCCCATTCGCTTGTTCGGCCGCAAGGCGCACGCCGCGGCAATGATCGATTCCAATTTGAGCTTGATCACCGGTCAGCGGCGCGGCGCAGCCGATTTTGATGACATTTTGATTTGAGGATTGGCTACAGCCGGAGAAGAAAAAATTGATTAACAAAAAAATAATTACCAAATATATTCTTATCCCGTTGCAACACGCCAATCGTAGGGGCGCCCCCCTGTGGGCGCCCGACGTATGCATCTCATTCAACGGGCAGGCACAGGAGCCTGCCCCTACAACCAGAAATCCATCCGATAATTTATCCACAAATATTTTCTTCCCGCTAACCGCTAATCACCAGGTGACATTCGTGCGGTAAATTTCTCGCCAATGTTCTGAATACATCTCCGCGCAATAAATTGGTGAGTGCGCTTCGCTTGGTTGCGCCCATCATGACTGTTTTCACTTCAAGCTGTCTGGCAGCATCCGCGATTAATTTTCCAGGGTTGTCTCCGATTCGCCAAACGGGAACTGCGGTAATTCCTCGAGCTTCCATTTCGCTCTGTGCCTGCCCTAAAATTTCTAGCGATTTTGTTGAAGGTTCAATTTCTTGGGGAAGTTCCCTGGTCGGCGGACTTTCTTCAACGTAAACTAAATAAATCGAATTTTCGCCCTTCGCCTTGACCCTCATGGCTGCTTCGTCAAGCAAAAATGGATTTACGCTTTTCAAAGCCACCAAAGAAGAGCTTTGATAAAGCGGTGCGATTTCCTTTGCTTCGGAGACGGTCAAAACATTGACGGACAAAACTCCTTCCGGGATTGGTGCGGGAACCGCTGCTTTGGCAATAAATCTTAATGCCAGACCTGTTCCCAAAATAGTAAGCGCAAAAATAAGAGCATGATGTTTTTGAAAAGCAATCGTCAACTCGATAAACGCCAAAATAACGGTGCTCACAAACAGAAGAATCCGTTCTTGTTTTTTGAGTTGAATTTTGAAATTGGTTGCCGTAGCCCCCAAATTTAGGGTAATGGCTCCGACAACACCGATCGCATACAGAGAAGCCAGACGAATTAAATCATGTTCAATGATGAGAACGAGAAGAGGAATGGAAACGGCGATGATTAAAGCCAACCACGGCATACCAAAACGATTCAGACTTGAGAACATACCTGGAAGTTCCCGGTCGCGTGCCATTGAAAATTGAATACTGACCAAATCGCTGATCGCCGTATTCACTGCCGAAAGCAGAAGAAAAGCAAAAACAACAGAAATAATTTGGCCATACCAGGGCCCAATATAATAGTTTCCCAAAGCGCGCAGCATATCTTCCGTATGAAGACCGAGGTTCGGAATTGCATTCATGGCGATGCCGAGCAGAAAAGTTAAGATTGAAACTTCTAAAAGTACGGGCCAGATCGCGAATTTTGAAGTGCGCTCTACCGGTAATTTCATAATTCCGGTCATATTGGCAACTGCTTCTACACCGGACAAAGCCAGCACAATCGCCACAAAGTTGGACCAATTATGAGTCAGCGAACCTGTAGGCCAATCGAGATTGACATGCGCAAGAGCCGGAAGGGTAAATAAAAAAAGAACGCCTGCCGTCAAGGAAGCAGCGATTCCAATAATGAGCGCGATACTCCCTCCTTTGCCGGGACCAAGCCAGTTAATCGCCCCAATAGTTATAATCGCGGCAACAGCCCATTGCTCCGGATGAGGTACATTCAAATATTGAAACGCACTGAGCGCGCTTAAGGAAGCTGTAACGGTATAATCTGCAATTAATAAAAGTGCCCCGACAACCGCTAATGTCTGCGACACATGTTTTACGGATGAATAAACGCCTCCGCCGTCGGGATAGGCACGGCAAATGACCATGTAGCAAATACCCACTAAGGCGGTCAAAATTGACATTAAGCCAAGAAAAAACCAAGAGGCGTGTCCGCAATACGCAAAGGCGATCCCCAGCACATAGGCCTTGCTGGTTCCCCAATCACCGTAAAGCATAGCTCCGGCTTGGTACCACTTTAGCTCTCTTGGCCGTTCGACACGTTTAAGCTGCAGCAAGATCAAATCTCCTTTACCCCGTTAGAAAGCAAATTTCTTATTATTAAATAATAGTTTGCAGTATTGGTTTTCAATTCTTCCATGCAAAATCAGTGATGAAACGTCCCTTTTCTAACGGGGTTAAAATAAAAAAATCTCTCGTATTCTTGAGAGAGCGGTGTATTGTAAAACTTAGACATTCTTAATACTAGGAAAAAATAATCTTCTCTTTATGGCTTTTTAGATCGGAAATAACGAAAAAAAGCAACAAGGCCTGTCAGCGCACCGGCAAGAAGAATGGGTATTAAAGGAGCTCCGAAATAAAAAAATAAGAGGAGGCCGGTGACAATAAAACTGCCAAGCCAGAGAACCAAACTTTTACGCAAATCGGCCTGATTCTTCAATCGATTCATGTTTAAGTTCTGAAAAATAAAAACCAAACGAGAGCGAAAATTGGAATTAGAATCGGAAGGCTGTAACAGAAAAAATATCCGAAAAAGCTCGGCGTTTTCACATTAGACTGGTCCGCAATGGATTTAACGAGAAAATTCGGTCCGTTTCCAATATAAGTTACCGCGCCGAAGAAAACTGAACCCACACTAATGGCCCGAATATAATGAGGATGATTCGCGAGAATCATAGAAACTGGATTCGTAGCAGCATTCGCTGAAACCAGGTCTGTATAATGGAAAAGGCCTGCGGCAGCACTTAAAAAATTAAGATAAGTTGGCGCGTTATCCAACACGCTGGATAGAATACCACTTCCCCAAAAAAATTGTCCGGCGGTTGTAATTCCCAATTGAGCCGCATAATGCTCCAACCATTCGAGCGCGGGAATCATCGTCGCAAAGATGCCAATAAAAAGAATGGCTACTTCCTTAATCGGCCCAAAATTAAAATCATTGCTTTCATGAATCTGCCGTGAAGTTGTCTTATAGGAAAGAGCCGCGGCTAAAATCATAATCGCTTCTCTCGAAAAAGGTGGGCGGTTAATAAAAACGGCGGCAAGAATCATCAATAAAAAGAAAACGTTGTGAATCCCTAAAAATTTCCATTCTTCTCCATGGCCAGTTTCCAGTTCGCGAATTGCTTTTGGCGCTTTCCTAAAATTGATAGCGTCCGTAATGAAAAAAATGGCGAGCAGCAAACAAATTGCAAGACTCCAGATCAACCAAACATTTTGTATGACCCAGAAAAAAGGAACGCCTTTTAAATAACCGAGAAAAAGAGGCGGATCTCCCATCGGAGTTAAGCCGCCGCCGACATTGCTCACAATAAAAATAAAAAAAACAATGTGAAACGCGGTCAGCCGGTATTTGTTCATTCGGATCCACGGCCGGATCAACACCATCGAGGCTCCGGTTGTCCCAAGAAAGTTTGCCAAAATTGCCCCAATAAAAAGAAAGACGCAATTGACAAGTGGCGTTGCCTCACCTTTCACATTAATATGAATGCCGCCTGAAACAACAAAGAGTGAACCAATCAAGGAGATAAAACTAAAATATTCCAATCCTGTGTGGATTAAAACAGTTGGATTTTTGATTTGAAAAACATAATGAAATACAATAATCGAGGCGAGAAAAAAAGAAACTAGAACAAAATTCTTCTCCCACCAAGTTTTATTTGCAAGCGGAAATATAGCGATGGAACCGAGCAGCGAAACGAAAGGAAGAACCCAGAGGAGTTCTAAATACATTGTTTTTAACTAAAAATCTTCATATCAATTCAGGAGCTTCATTGTAAAACTTCAACATTCTGAATGCTATAAAAAAATGGGGGAAGATTATTGAATATCTTCCCCCATTCAACGGTTAGATGGCGCTCAGCGCCATGAAATGCTATTTTTCTAAGATTGAATCAACTTACAGCGACTTCTCCTTTTTCACCTGTACGAATTCGAACGGCGTCTTCGACAGGAATGATAAAAATCTTACCATCTCCAACTTTATCTGTGTTTGCTACTTTGATAATTACATCAACAATGGCTTTTACTTTAGAATCACTGACAACAATTTCAATTTTCGTCTTGGGAAGAAAATCAACTCTAAATTCCCGTCCTCGATATTGTTCAGTAATGCCTTTTTGTTTACCATGTCCAACAATTTCCCATACCATCATTCCAGGGCAATGGATGGCATCCAAAGCTTGCTTAACGGCTTCGAGTTTTTCACGACGAATTATAGCTTGAATCATCTTCATAAAAATCCTCCTAAATGAGAGATTATATTATTATTTGCTAAAAGGAGTTTCAGAAAATTTATCCATCTTCACTCCAACATAACCTGGAACTCCCATTTCAGGAACGTCAAGACCTTCAATTTCAGCTTCAGGGGCAACACGAGTGCCAACAAAAATATCGATGAGTTTAAAAACGATTAGGGAAATCAAACCAATGTACACGAGGTTCGCCAGAACGCCAACGCATTCGGCAATAAATTGGGAACTATCGCCGTAGAAAAGTCCTTTAACGGTTCCGGCTACGCCGTTCCATCCGTCGCCATAAGTACCATCTGCGAAAAGCCCAAGAGCAAGAACGCCCCAAGCGCCATTTACCCCATGAACTGAAATCGCTCCCACCGGATCGTCGATTTTAAGAACACCTTCAAAAAAATACACGGCTTCAACAACAAGAACACCGGATACGATCCCAATAATGCAAGCACTAACAGAATTGACAAAAGCGCACGGCGCCGTGATTGCCACAAGCCCTGCAAGCAGGCCGTTACACATCATGCTCGGATCCGGCTTCTTGGTTCTCACGGCCCACATCCAGATCGTAGCCACAACCGCACTTGTGGCTGAAGCCAGCATGGTGTTTACTGCAACAACCGCAATTCGAAGATCTGTCCCTGCTAGAGTAGAACCTGGATTGAATCCGAACCAGCCGAAGGCAAGAATAAAAGTCCCGATCACGGCCATAGGAATATTGTGACCCGGAATTGGATTAGGACTTTTGTCTTTATTAAATTTACCAATTCTAGGACCAATAAACCAAGCACCTACCAAAGCAATAACTCCTCCGGTCATATGCACCACTGAAGAACCCGCAAAATCAACATGACCATGACCCAGATGAAAATTCTGACCTAACATCGCGAGCCATCCACCGCCCCAAACCCAATTTCCATAAATTGGGTAAATAACCGTTCCAACGCAGAGAGCGTAGATGAAAAAAGAAATATACTTCCAACGTTCTGCCATAGCACCTGTCGGAATAGTAGCCGTGGTATCCATGAAAACCATTTGGAAGAGAAACAACGCAAACACAGCAACATCATAACCTTGTCCGGTTAGAAAAAAACCCTTTCCACCAAACAAGCCAAAAGATTTTCCCATCAAGGTAATAGAAATTTCGTGGTTAAGACCGTTAAAACCACCCATGGTTGCAATCGGTCCTAAACCACCAAACATAAAAGCGAAACCACAAACGTAAAATCCAAGCATTCCAAGCGGATAAACCATAAAGTTCATCGCCATGGTATGTGCTACGTTTTTGGCTCGAGTAAGACCCGTTTCGACCATTGCAAATCCGGCTTGCATGAACATAACCAGAAAACCAGTGATCAATGTCCACATCATATTAATAGCTACACGATTATGACCTGCCGTGGCAGCGAGCTCCTCTAAAGTCGGCGATCCTGCTACTGCCGCAGGAACATCGATTGCTTTGCCAGTGCTTGTACCAGCAGGATCTGGAGCAATATCAGCCGCCTTTGCAATCAAAGGCATTGCGATACTCAGCAGAAAAAAACCTATCAATAACCAACTTATTTTTTTGGACATATCTCCCTCTCTTTTGAATATCTCTTTAAGTTGCTGTTAGTAGATAGAAAAATATCAGAGAATAAACGTATTCAAATTCTGTGCCATCATTTAATTATTTGTTTAAAAAATTCGAGTTATCACCCAATGATAATGATAAATTAATTCAAAATACTGGCTCCAAGAAAATGGAGTCCGACATTATTGTAGAATTAAAATTCATTTTCGTAGTTTTAAGGAAAAGCGGGGCCTAAAAAATAAAGTAGGCGTTAGGAGGGCTTGATTTTTTTTAGATCAAATCCAATCTTTAAAGCTTCCACGATCAGCAAAAAAGCGAGGCTGAAAAGAAGGATGGAAACAACTCCTATAGGATCAATGTGTGGGTTTCCAGCTAATAAACTCAAAACTATTGGTTTAATCATTAAAATAAGCGACCACATAGTCATCGCCATCATGAATACCATTGGAACGGCGCTCATCCACCAGGACTTTCCAGAACGGTGCAGCCAAACAGATAAAATCATCAAAGTCAAAGCGGCAAGGAGCTGATTGGAAGTTCCAAAGATGGTCCAAAAAATTTTCCAAGCTGGAATGACAGCACCGCTTGAATCCGTCATTTTTAAACTGACGCAGACAAGCGGAATCGCTAAACTGGCCAGAGTCGCCACAACTCTACCCCACACATTTTTCCATCCCGTCAGCTCTTCGAAAATGTAACGCGCCAGACGGGTGGCAACATCCAACGTGTCATAGATGAAAGTAGTAAAGGCAAGCAAGGTAAAAGCTCTGGCAAAATCGCGGGGAATTCCAAAGTTTTGGACAAACCGGCTCAGACCTTCCGCATAAACTCGATCTGGCGAAGCATTCACGAGCGGATCTGATTTAGATAAAATCATGACGGTTGAAAGAGCAATCACCGCAACGAGTCCTTCCAAAAGCATCCCTCCGTAACCGACCATATGGCAATCCGGTTCCTTGGCAATTTGTTTTGAAGTGGTTCCCGAACAAACAATCCCATGAAATCCGGAGCAAGCACCGCAGGCAACGGTTACAAATAGAATCGGAAACAGCGGCAAACCTTTTTCACTGACGAATCCAATAAAAGCCGGATATTGAATTTTTTCACCGCCCAAGAAAAGGCCGACGATCCCGGCCGCCAAGGTCACATATAGAAAAAACCCGCCTAAATAGCCGCGCGGCTGAAGCAGCATCCACACCGGAATCACGGAAGCAATAAAACAATAAGCCAGCAAAATAATATTCCAAATTTGTTGAGCGCTCAGTCCGGCCATCGGTAAAACCGTAAGCGGAATCATCCGCCCAAACCAAATGGCAAGCATGACGAGCGGTAAAGAGATAAACGTTGCTAACCCAAGCGGCATTTTAAATTTGTAAAGCGCAACGCCCATCGCAACGCCAATCAGCAAATAAAGAAGCGATGATGTGGCAACTCCTCCGCCGAATTCCGGATCAACAAAGGAACTGCTCGTAATGTCGGTAAAAGCTGTGATGACATAAATTAATGAAAACCAAACGAAGAGCAGAAAGAAAAGATGGCCTTGAGGGCCGAAATAATCTTTTACGATATCAGCAATGGAAGCCGCGCGGTGACGAACAGAACCAACGAGACTTGAAAAATCGTGCACGGCACCAAAAAAAATTGCGCCGCCAACAATCCAAATCAAAACCGGAAACCATCCAAACCAAAGTCCGGCAAGAATGGGGCCTACGATTGGGCCGGCGGCTGCGATTGCGGAAAAATGCTGGCCAAGCAAAAATCCTTTTTTGGTCGGAACAAAATCGATGCCGTCATTGACTTCTTCGGCGGGAGTTTTGGTTTTCTCATTTAAATTAAAATGGCGGCTTAGAAAGCGCCCGTAGGTAAAATAGGCGCCTAAGAAAAGCGCTCCTCCTGCAAGTGCAATCCAATAAAGACTCATGGGTCCAATTCCTCCCCCTTGATGGGGGAGGTTAGGTGGGGGTGATCGTTTCTGAAAATCCCCCCATCCCTACCTTCCCCCACAAGGGGGGAAGGAGAAAGTTTCAACATGCATTTATGTCCGTTTGAATGCTTCGAGTTCTTTGGCTGGTTTTGGATCGCGGACAAGCACAAATAGAAGAATGATTCCGACGACTGCAGAAATCCAAAACGCTTTGGGAGAATTTTCATATTTAACAACCAGCGGTATCGCCAGAAGAGCGACCATGTTCATAACCTTAATGAGCGGATTGAGCGCTGGACCTGCCGTGTCCTTTAACGGATCACCCACGGTATCGCCGGTAACTGAAGCTTTATGAGCTTCTGATCCCTTCCCGCCGAATAAACCATCTTCAATTAATTTCTTGGCATTGTCCCACGCACCGCCAGCATTGGCCATAAACACCGCGAGCAGTTGTCCGGAAAGAATCATTCCTGCCAAAAACCCGCCAAGCGCTTCTTTTTTCAGCATTAAGCCAACCAAAATCGGCGTCAAAATGGCGAGGAGGCCCGGGCGAATTAATTCTTTTTGCGCAGCGGCGGTACAAATGGAAACAACGCGTGCATAATCGGGGAGTTTCCGCCCTTCCCAAATTTCTTTGTCCTGGAGCTGAAGCCGAACTTCTTTTACGATCAAAAACGCAGCGCGGCCGACGGCTTTAATAGTAAGGGAACTAAATAGAAACGGAATTGCGCCTCCGATTAAAAGCCCGATAAACACATTGTGATCGGCAATGGAAAGAAGCGATGCAACTTGTGCATAGGTTTGATGCGTAATGTTGCTGATGTTGGTGATGTAGGCATTGAATAATGAAATCGCGGCAACAACTGCGGAAGCGATTGCCACTCCTTTTGTAATGGCTTTGGTTGTATTTCCAACCGCGTCTAGATCGGCGAGAATTTGTCGCGCTTCTTTTGGAAGATGAGCCATTTCACCAATGCCGTTTGCGTTGTCAGCAACCGGACCGAAAACATCCATCGAAATATTATTTCCGGTTAGTGTCAAAAGACCGATGCCGGACATGGCGACGCCATAAGCAATAAAAGTAGGATTGGTTCCTTGATAAACTAAAGCGGAAAGTAAAATTGAAATGGCAATAACCATAATCGCCCAAACCGTGCTCTCCAAACCGATAGCAAAACCGGTAATAATATTGGTTGCATGCCCCGTCTGACATGATTCAGCCACCGATTGAACCGGCGGTTTGTTTGTGTCCGTGTAATATTCTGTTAACCGATTAATTGTAATGGCCAAAAGAATCCCGATCATGGTGGTCCATACAGGGCGCATATCAAGCCCGGAAATTCCGAGACTGACCGCAAATGGATACTGAGGACCGGTCGGAAATTTCAAATAAAAAAGTCCAACCAAAACAAAACCAACGATTGAAATTGCGGCTGAAATGATGAAACCGAGATTAATGGCTTTCATCGCATTTCTAACTTCTTCACTCGTTTTGACTGCGTAAGTTCCAATAATTGAACTGATAACACCGATCGCTCGAACGAGCAGTGGGAAAATAACCCCTTTATGTCCGTAAGACGCCCAACCTAGAATCATGGCGGAAACAATCGTGACTTCATAGGATTCGAAAATATCGGCCGCCATTCCGGCGCAATCACCAACATTGTCGCCGACGTTATCGGCAATCGTTGCGGCATTTCGCGGATCGTCCTCCGGAATATTTTTTTCGATCTTGCCGACCAAATCGGCTCCTACGTCGGCTGCTTTGGTAAAAATTCCGCCGCCGACCCGCATGAAAAGCGCGAGGAGCGTTCCGCCGAATCCGAAACCGAGCAATACTTCGTAGGCTTTTTCGCCGTAAATCATGAAAATTAACGTGCCGCCCAGTAAACCCAGACCGTCGGTTAGCATTCCCGTAATGGTTCCCGTTCGGTATGCAATTTTGAGGGCGTCACTAAAACTTTTTCGGTTGGCCGCTGCCGCAACGCGGACATTTCCGCGCACGGCCAAATTCATTCCAACAAAACCGACGGTTGCAGAAAAAATAGACCCCATTAAGAACGCGCAGGCCCGGCCGAGTGCGATATGTTTCTCTCCTGCTGCGAAATATAAAACGGCGGTTAAAATCAAAATTAAAAGAGAGATGGTTTTAAATTGGCGGTAGAGGTAGGCATTGGACCCGGCTTTAATTGAATCGCTGATTTTCTGCATCTCGGCGGTTCCGCAATTTTCTCTTAACACCTGACCCATTAAGAATCCGGCGTAAAGAAGTCCTGCAACGGCCGTTCCCAAAACAGACCAAAGAGCAAGAATTTCGCCTTGCGAAAAATGAGCTATTCCACTAAACATAATTGACCCTCACTATCAGTCGTGTCATTCTGAGCGCAGCGAAGAATCCCAAATCGAGATCCTTCGGCCGGAACCTGCCCTGAGCGTGGATCCTTCGTCCCTTCGGGACTCAGGATGACACTTTGGTTTAATATCGGCGATCCAGAGAAACAACTTCACCTTGCTTTTGCAACCTTGGACGCCCAAATTTCTTTCATCACGGGAATGAACGAGAGAAAGATGACGATCAGAATAATCCAATGGATTTGTTTTTCAATATTGGGAATTGAGCGGCCTAAAAAATATCCGGCCAAAGTCATGCTCATCACCCAGCCGATCCCTCCGATCACATTATAAAAAAGAAATTTTGAATAGGCCATCCGGCCAACGCCGGCAACGGTTGGGGCAAAGGTTCGTACAATCGGGATAAACCGAGCTAAAACAATGGTTTTGGGTCCATGCTTGTCGTAAAAATTTTTTGTTCTCGTCAAATGATCTTTGTGGAAGAAAATGGAATTGCTGCGGCTAAAAAATTTTGGGCCGAAGTGGTAACCAATCCAATAGCCGGTGGAGTCTCCCAAAATTGCGGCTGCCATTAATCCCAAATTGAGCAGCCAAATATTCAAGGTTCCGTCAACGGCTGAAATGAGACCCGCTGTCACAAGAAGAGAGTCGCCGGGAAGAAAAAAACCGGCCAGCAAGCCGGTTTCGGCAAAAATGATGACGACCAATACAAAATAACCGCCCCACCGAATCAATTCGTCAAAGCGATAGAGATTGGAGAAAAATTCTTTTAATAATTCCACGAAACTCCGAACACGCAAAATTACATGGGAATAAGGCAACCCCCGACGGTTGGGATTACCTTATTTATGATTGGAAGAAAATTGAACTTAAATTTTACCGTCCCAACGTCCGCCCTGGCGGTTGATCAGAGCGTCCCAGCCAGACCAAAGTCTAAAAATCCCAGTGAGTCTTAGAACAGCGTGCGTTACATTTTTCTTGGTTTCGTTATGATTCAAATTTTTCCCAATGCCCGGCCAAACAACAAGTGAAGGCAAGTCCGGAAACATAGAGCAAAGTTATCATGAGTCTCTGGCTCGATCAAGAAAAATAAGAAGAAATTATTTCGGATAAAAAATTTCATTTAAAAAATGCCGCATCGTTTCCCACGACCGTTCATCAGCTGCTTTATTGTAAGCGAAACCTTTCGAGGAATCGTCTCCGGCTTCTGGAACCGTAAATCGGTGTACCGCGCCGCCGAAAATAACCAGCTGCCAGTCGGCATTTGCTTGAGTCATTTCTTGTTGAAATTTTGACACGTCTTCCATCGTGACGAAAGGATCTTGGGCTCCGTGGAAGATTAAAATTTTACTTTTTATATCGCCTTTTTTGGCAGGGGTCGGCGTATCCAAAGCTCCGTGGAAGGTAATCACTCCTTTTAAATCCATTCTGGCTCTCGCCATTTCAAGGACCGCCATCCCACCGAAACAATAACCCATCGCCGCAATTCTTTCCGGATCTACTAATTCGTAGCCTTTAACATATTCATAAGCAGCTTTGGCTCTTTCGCGCACCAAATTTCGGTCTTTTTTGTAAGCACCTGAGATCTCACCCGCTTCCTTATGGCTTTCCGGACGGACTCCCTTACCATAAATATCAGCCGCAAAAGCGACATATCCAAGATGGGCCAGTTTTTCCGCACGCATTTTGGCGTAATCATCAAGCCCTTTCCATTCATGGATCACGATCACTGCCGGGCGTTTATCTGAAGCTGAATCATCATAAGCCAGATATCCTTCCAACGTTGTGTCTGCCTGTTTGTATTCAATCGTTTGAGTCACAAGAGCGGCATAAGCACTGTGCGAAAGAAACAAACTGAATAAAACAAAGAAAAGATACTTCATCGGTTTATCCTCCCTAAAATTTTTTAAATATGAAAAATACGGCGCAAACCATTAAAGCAAATCCAACGAGGTAATTCCATCTGAGTTCCTCCTTGAGGTAAACCACCGAAAAAATGCAGAAGACGACAAGCGTGATGACTTCCTGGATGGTTTTCAGCTGAACCGTGCTAAATTGATAAGAACCAATCCGGTTGGCGGGAACTTGAAAACAATATTCTAAAAACGCAATCAGCCAGCTGATGAGAATGACTTTCCACAACGCCGCATTTTTAAATTTCAAATGACCGTACCACGCTAGGGTCATAAAAATATTCGATATGGTTAAGAGGACGATCGCTCTCATGTTTAAATTTTTGCTTTGTAAAAATGCCCCGTCAACGGCTGATTGCGTTTTTATAGTTTACTAAAAAATAAAGCTGCTGCCAGCAACCATTTCAAATTTTTTTTCCTCATGTTCACCGCCCAAATTTTGGTAAATCGGGATTGGGCATGACCAAAACAGAGAAATATTTCGGGTCAGGCTAACGATAATCCCGGGCGAAAGAGAAAGAGTGGTTCCGCCGCTGTCAAAGACTCGATTTTCTTCGCGCGAATGATCTTTGAGCGCCCATTCGTTATTAAATTCTAAAATGACGTTCACGTTAGGCGAACTTCCCAAATTACGAACGGCGTAAGAACCGCCGATGCTCGACCTGAAAATATCACCAGCTTTATGGCCTTGAGCGCCTTCTCCGTTTAAAAAATATTCAAAACTGGCGGCCGCTGAAAAACGCTTCTTAAAACTCCGCGATACGGCAACGCCAAATTGTCCATCCCAAGAACCGGTTCCCGGCTGAAGTTCCGGTGCAAACTTGTCTCCTGATCGACGCTTGGCCGTTGTCTTGCCGGTTGGAAATTTAATTCCAGTAATCACGGACGCTTCAACATATTTCTTCCAAAACTTGTAATTGGTTGAAAACCGAAGATCTCCGAAGCCGGTAGCCCGTTCTTTTGCGCCCAGGTTTTCATGATCGTGAATTTCGATTGAGTTTTTAGAAACAACAGGAGCTGCCCCATAAACGTCTAAATCCTTCAATATCCCATATCCAAAATTCATATCGTAAGCTTGTTCATGGTTTTTCCCGTGCACATCCCTCCCCTGATGATGCAAGCGGTGAGCATTGGCGGCGGGAATTGAATTGTAACGGACATATTCAAACGCAAAACCGGCTTGCAATCGGTTTTGTCCCAATGTGGAAGCGGTCGGTGAATGAATCATGGTTCCGCTTGTAATTCCGTCAAAAGACACCGATTTTGCAGATGGAGTCGGCGACGTATGATGCGCATAAAGTGCGGTTGGCATCAAAAGACATAAAATGAACGCAGAAGAAATGTATCGATACATAATTTGCTCCTTTTTAAAATCAGGCCATTCTGAGGTTCCGTGTCATCCCCACAAAAGCGGAAATGACACAATACAACTCAGGATGATAAGGGTTTGTAAATTGGTTTAAATTAAATTGGGAATGAAAATTTTAAAACTTCTCGGTGGACGTTTAAAACGGTGATCAAATAAAAACTGAAACGAGTCATGACGATCATGAAGGTAGGCAATATTTTTAGAAGCAAATGAAAAATTTTCTTCCATAAAATTAAAATAGTGTTTCAAACTTTCAGGTAATTGGGATTTCTCTTCCTGAGAACCGCAGCCACCAAAAGCGATCAAAAAAGGGATCTTCTGATCGGCGTGGTTTTGTGTTTTGAACTGAATATTTTTTTGTAAAGGGCAGGCTTTCCCGCCGGCATGCTGGCATTTGCAAATCCCGGTTTTACAGCAACAGCGCCTGACTTGAACATGAGAAAAATTGGACGCGTGAATGGAAACAGTATTGAAACAAAACGTGGCGGTCAGAAGAAAAACAAAAAAACGAAGCATCATTTTGAAAACTACTTCTTTGGTTTACAAAAGAGTCCCTTTTAGGATAAGCGCTGAGACGGTAAAGTAAATCAAAATGCCGGACACGTCGACTAAAGTTGCTACGAAAGGAGCGGAGGCGCTGGCCGGATCGAAACCAAGCCGGCGCAGAAGAAAAGGGAGCATGGATCCAGCGATCGTTCCCCACAGGACGATGCCGACTAAAGTCAAAGAAACGCAACTTGCGATCAAAAGATAATGCGGACCGTATGTATGAAAAAAAGCCTGCCACGTAAGAATTCTAACAAAACCAATGGAAGCCAAAATCAACCCTAATCCCAATCCCATTCCAAGTTCTCGGTAAATAACTTGCCACCAATCACGCAGCCGCACTTCTCCGAGCGCCATCGCCCGGATCGTGAGGGTTGCCGCCTGAGAACCCGAATTTCCTCCACTGGAAATGATCAGGGGTACAAAAAGTGCCAGCACAACGGCGCGGGCAATTTCTTTCTCAAAATGAGCCATTGCGCTTGCCGTGAGCATTTCTCCGAGAAAAAGAGCGGCAAGCCAGACCGCGCGTTTCTTGAGCATATCAAAAAATCCAATTTCCAAGTATGGACGATCGAGCGCTTCCATACCGCCAAGTTTTTGAATGTCTTCGGTCGCTTCCGCCTCTACAGCATGCAAAATGTCATCTGCTGTAATAATTCCTTTAATTTTGCGTTCCGAATCAACGACCGGAAGCGCAAGGAATTTATATTGCGCAAAAAGCCGGCCGACACTTTCCCGGTCCTGATCTTCGGTGACGGTAACGATTTCTGTTTTCATAATATCGCGTACTTTTTTTTCGGGCGAAGCCCGGAAAAGATCCTGGAAAGAAATGACTCCGAGAAGATGTTGCTGCTCGTCCAAAACAAACACATAGTAAACGCCCGATAGACGATCTCGGGCTTGGAGATGGAGATAACGGATGGCTTCATCTGCGGTCAAATCGGGCCGGACGCGTGCAAAGCGTGGATTCATTAATCCACCGGCTTCATCCTGTTTATAGGAGAGAAGCGCGGTAACTTCTTTACGCGTTTGGTCATCTAAAAGATCAAGAAGTTTGGAATGCGCTTCTTCCGGCGCTTCTTGAATGAGATCCGCGGCATCATCAGGCGGAAGCAGCCGCATCCAAAGCCGCTTTTCGCCTTCCGGAATCTGCAAAATGATCGAGATTTTCTCCATCCGCGAAAGAGTCAGAAAAAATTCTTGAGCCGAATGCCGGTCAAGCAGCTCAAAGGCTTCTGTTTGCTCCTCGAGAGACAAAACGGGCCACATTTCTTGGACCTCAGCCAGCGTTAATTGATTTTCAGATACCGGAATGGTCATAGGATTTTCTATCTAATCTAATTGAGGGAATGGTATTAAGCAACCATTTAAAATTGAAAAAATGAAAATAACAATAGAGTCATTGAACTGAGAGAAAAAAACGCCGAAATCCTAGATTGCTTTTCTGGCATCACGAGAATCTGGCGCTTTGGATTCTACTTAAACTTTCCTCTTTGTGAATTCGTTCATCCAGACCCACGCGTCTGAAAAGATCGGCGACATTACCAAAATCTCCGTAATCCGCCTTAAAATCACTTTCAAAAGGTTCGGGTTCAAAATAAGCATTTTCCTGAACAAATTCCATATATTCATGTTCGGCATGATCTTCAAAGTCCGCGTTGAGACCATAACTCCATGCCGGCTTCATCACATAAAGCAGCCAACTCAAATGATAATAAAAGAACGCCATCAATTGGGGCACGATTCGGTACATAAAGAAATTTTCTTCAATTCCCTTCTGCTGGATCATTTCTTCCAAAATGAGCAAATGCCATTGCTCATTGTCCTGTTGAGCCCGAGATTCTTTGACAAATTCAAACACTCTCCGCGCGAAGTGCGGCCGGCTGTAGGTATGAGTCATCGCAATGTAGGCGACATGTTCCCAGGCCTGATAAGGCACTCGAGCGATAATTTCCAAAACTTTGAATTTAGAGAATGTGCGTTTCCTGCCATAGAACAAATCCATTACAAGGAACAGCAGGCTGGCAAAAAAATCATACTTTCTGCGCGGTGAATGAAGAGTCTTCTGCTGTTCTTCTTTAAGAAAAGAGGAGCTATGACTTGGCTGAACGGGCGCTGTTTTCATTTTCCGCTCCAAGAGGATTTTAAAACGACTGGACTTAGTTTAGCAAAAAAAATTCTATTTTAAAAGCAATTAGCGAAGCTGGATTATGCGCTAATAACGCTTCGAATTATGCACTGCCGAGCAGAAACATAAAAGGCGAAGCCAAACAATCTACTTCACTGACATAAATGACATGGGTGAATTAAGCAAACAAAGCCATCTCTGCAGCCAATCCTGGACCGAAGCCAAGAGCCAAGCAGGGCCGCGGCGCTTTTTCTTGACGTAAACGTTGAAGAATAAATAGAAGAGTCGGTGAGGACATGTTTCCATGTTCGGCAAGGATGCTGCGTGAAACTGCAACCATTCTCTCTGGCAAATTGAGACAGGCCGCAATTTCATCAATGATACGCGGGCCGCCCGGATGAATCGCCCACGAGCGGATTTCTTCTATAGAGGTTCCGTGTTTGGTCAGCCACTCTATAAGAATCGTTCGGAGATGCGTGACAATCAAAACCGGAACAGAAGCTGAAAGAGTCATTTCAAATCCATGATTGCCAATGTGCCAAGTCATTGCATTTTCTGAATTCGGAAAAAGGGCGGACCCGGTTGCTTGAACTTTCCAAGTATTCGAATTTTTCTCTCCCGCAGGTGCCCCAATTAAGGCAGCGGCTCCGTCTGCGAAGAGACCATTCGCTATGATTTTTTCAGGATCCCAACCATAGAAGAAATGGAGACTGCATAACTCAACGGCGCAAAGAAGGATGCACGATTCCAGTTCTGAATCTGCCAAAGCCGAAGCGATCCGAAGACCGTTAAGCGCACCGTGACAACCCATAAATCCTACATGCATACGAGCGACATTTTTTTGAAGCCCCAATTCTTTAATCAGCGCGATGTCTACTCCGGGTGCGGCAAAACCGGTGCACGAAACTGTAATCAGATGAGTTATTTTAGACGGTAGCACTTGAGATTCGTAAAGAGCCCGTTCACAAGCGGCAAGCGCCAGTGGTGCAGCTTCTTTTTCGTAGCGTTTCATCCGTTCCTCTGTTGTGGGGCCTTGACCCGAACTTCCCGGCGCAGAAGGAAAAAAAGTTTGTTGAAGTCCTGATCCATTTTCTCGTTCCAGCAGAACACTTCCCCGAGTTCGAATCCTCGTACGTTTGTAAAGCATCTCTAACTGCTTTATTTCCTGCTCCGTCCGGCAACAAAGCGCCTTTGCAAACTCCGCCGCATCTTGTTGAACAATGGTGTGAACCGGCACTGCGGTTCCTATTCCCAAAATTTCTAAGCTCATTTGTTCTTTTTCACCTGAAAGGCGCATTCATCCGTTGGATAAACGGTGCGGCAAGAGAAGGTTTCCAAGAAAGAACGCGTGCAACAAAGTGCATCAGTGTGGCTTTTTGAAGAACTCGTGTTACACCCCAACACATATTTTGACGACGTCCAATTTGGCGAAAGTGGAATTGATTCCACCTAACTGCCAAAAGAGGATCCCATTTTCTAATGCCCTCAAGCACCAAGGGGACAACTTTGGTTCCTGAGGCCAGAGCCCAAGCAATTCCTTCGCCCGTGAAAGGCTCTACATAACCGGCCGCGTCGCCCAAAACAAAAAGGCGTTCTGCGGCCAACTGAGAGCGATGACGAGTAAGTTCTGGGGTTCCGCACCAAGGATGCGTTTCCCAATCACGATCGAAAGGAAGGCCGCTTTCTCGAAGAATGGCAACAACGGCCTTGCCCGGGCCTTTTGCCTTTTTTAAAAATCGAGGATCCAACGCTGCAGCAATGTTCAGCTGTCCGTCCTCAAGCCGTACCAAACCAATATAACCGCCGCGCGCACAAGCCATGAAAATTATTCCCGAAGAATAAAAGTTGAGCGCTTCTTTCATGATTGCGTTGACCCCAACGCGAGAATGAGGATTGATTTTTGTTTCGAAACCTTTTTCCCCTTGCAAAAAATTTCCTCCGAGTCCATCTGCCGCCAGCACGACTTTGGCTTTCACTGAAACTTTGCTATCACCTTGACGAAGGATCACGCCTCGAGCCGAGGAATGGAGCGCCTCAGACACAGCCTGAGTCTGCGGCAAAAATTCACTTCCTCTTTCAATGGCCTCTTTGATCAGGGCAGCATCAAATGTTTCGCGAGATAAAACTACGCTGCTTGGCAATGGAATAACCACCTGTCGCTTTCCGATAGCCAATAAAAATTGGTAAACTGGCTGTGCGTGAAACTCAAATACCAGATCCTGAAGACCCACATCCTCAAGAATCGCTAGCGCCGACTGGTTGAAGCACGATCCGCAAACTTTCCGGCGCGGAAAAGCGGCTCGATCTACTAAGAGAACGGAAACGCCTCGGCGTGTTAATTCATAAGCGGCCAAAGCGCCTGCAGGTCCGGCGCCGATGACGATCACATCCCACACTTTGTCTGAGGATTTCTGCAAGGAAAGAGTTGCTTTAATATTCATTTTTGGTTTTTTCCCAAGTGAGAAGAAATCGTGAAGGCCAATGGCTTTCTACTTGAGCTTCCATTAATCCTGCTTGTTGTACCAAACTACGAATCTCCTCAAGATTGAAAGCAGATCGCACCGACAGCACACTATCCGTATGGACTACCGGTGAGCGGCTCAGGACACGCGACCCCAGATACGCAAGCATGAGACCGGGAACGCATCGCACTAGGTCATTGACTAAAATCATTTTCCTTGCTGCCCAAGCCATGCGCTGCAGAAATTCCAAAGCTTCTTCGTTGCTTAAATGATGCAAAAAAAGTGAACTGATTAGAATGTCGTAACCTAACGGAATTTTTCCATCCATAACATTGTGTTCATAGAAATGGACTTGGGCGCCCGACTGTTGAGCGCGCCTCTGTGCGTATTGGATTGCTTGTGGGCTTTTATCACATCCGTCGATTTCTAAAAAAATTCCAGCCCGACGAGCTTTTTTCCAAAGCATGATGGGAATATCTCCGGCTCCCGTGGCAATGTCAAGCACGCGAAGAAGACACTCACTCGTCTCGCATGTTAATGTTTGAATCGCAGCCCACACAGTGTTTGCGCTCCTGCTCCACTGATTGATTCGGGCAAGTCCTCTAAGCGCCTGGAAATGTAAAGAAGCGTCAAGAGAAGGGTCGTCCATTTTTTCAGGGCGATGCTGTCGCGTAAACAAACCCTTGAAGAAAATTGGAAGTGGAAGTCGATCCATAAATTAGAAGTTTTTAAGCACCTTTTCGATGGGAAGTCCTACGGCATTTGAGAACAAACCTCTTACCTCCTGAACAATGCCGCCTCGATGGGATTGAATCGCATAAGCACCCGCTTTATCCAGCGGATTCATTTTCTTAAAATAATTTTCGATTCCTTTTGGGGTGAGTCTCACAAGACGCACTTGGGTCTTCTCAAAGAAAATGGTTTTCTTCACGATTCGGCCGGAAGCAATTTTGAAAATTGCGACTCCTGTGTAAACCGAGTGCCATCTGCCTTGAAGTTTTTTCAACATAAGACGTGCTTTTTTCAGATCCTTCGGTTTGCCGATCATTTCACCTTCAAGGTAAACGATTGTGTCTGCCGCAAGAAGGGTCCCGTCTTTCACCTGCTCCCTGCAGGACTGCGCTTTCTTAACCGCATGAACTTGAACCACTTTAGAAGGCGGTCCCTTTAAATTGTTATCTTCTCTATAACTCGGCTTCAAAATACAAAATACGATTCCTGCTTTTTTAAGAAGCGTTTTTCTTCTCGGAGAAGTGGAGGCGAGATAAATCATGAAACAAGACTCTGCGCAGCGCTTCGGCCGGCTACGGCCCCTGTGCTCCAGGCCCACTGAAAATTAAACCCGCCGATTCGGCCGTCCACATCCAT
>Ga0209515_10002247_pt1 | contig 30189 bp, 30 predicted proteins | sample Subgroupgradi54m_FD_187454 | JGI IMG/M metagenome (GOLD analysis project Ga0209515, IMG submission 187454) | Subsurface groundwater microbial communities from S. Glens Falls, New York, USA - GMW60B uncontaminated upgradient, 5.4 m (SPAdes)... ... | reverse complement strand
TGCTCAATTGATTTGGGCGGTTTCCGAGCTGGTGCATTTTAATCTTGTGAATTTCGTACTTGGCACTGTAATTGGTCTTTACTTCCTTTTTCAAGTCAGAGAATACTACAAATAACTTCAAGAACGGTTATAGAACTCGATATATATCGTTGAACTGGTTGAAATCAGTTTCTTTTTTTCCTTCAAGCTGAACTTTTTTAAGAATAAGCTTTCCATCAACTAGATCCACATCTGTTATTTTTAACCTTTTTGCTTGCCCTTCCGAAGCTCCGGAGGAGCGAAGGAGGGTCCATAATCCCGGCCAAGGGTATAGTCCTCGAAAACGATTAAAAAGTTTTTCGGGAGCATCTGAGATTTGAGATTTGAGACTTGAGATCTCAATATACCCGTCTTGCTTGGTCAATAATTTTGTATAAGTAGCACTTTTGTCATCCTGAACTTTGGTTTGGACTTGGCTATTAACCAAATCAATAATAGTCCGTTTAAACAGGCTAAAAGCAACCTCAGTCAATCTATTGGTTAACTGATCCTTTCTCTCCCGGGGTAGAATCTTCACTTTTTCTTGAGCGATAATCGGTCCATGATCCATTTCTTCGTCCATCTGAATAATCGTCACTCCAGTTTCTTCATCACCATTAATCAAAAGGGCGGCAACAGGTGCTGCTCCTCGATATTTTGGCAAAAGTGAAGGATGGATATTCCAAAAACCGTATTTTGGAGCCTCAAGAAGGTCTTTTGGAATGATCTCTCCATATGCAAAAAGAAGCGCCAAATCGATGTCATGAAGACTCGCGACAGGACCCGTTTCTACAGGTAGTCCGTATTTTTGCGCCATAAGTTTCACGGGAGTAGCTATTACGATTTGCTTTCTGCCAACAGGCTTATCTTCTTGAGTAATAACACTCTTAACTTCAACCGGAAGTTCTTTATCCGTAAGAATTTTCTCCAGAAATCCGGCAGAAAAATCAGGTGTTCCAAAATAGACAAGAGAGAGAGTTTTCATGAAGAAATTATACTGTATACTTTAATCATGACCATCTTCATCGGCTCTGATCACCGCGGATTCGAATTCAAAGACATGCTTGAAGAATATCTCCGTGAAAAAAATATCAGGGTCGAAGACGTAGGTAATTATCAGCATGATCCGGAGGACGATTATCCTGATTTTGCGGCAAAAGTTGCCCAGGCCGTGCTCCAGAATCCTGAAAATCATCTTGGAATTGTAATCTGCGGATCTGGCGCCGGAGTCGGAATGGTCTGCAATCGCTATAAAGGGATCCGCTGTGGCATGGGAATTAATACAGAAGAGGTCAAACACATCCGCTCCAGAGATCATATCAACGTTCTTGCGCTCGGATCGGATTATGTGAATTTCGAACAAACCAAAGAGATGGTTGATGCGTTTCTAGAAACTCCCCTTTCAAATGAGAAAAAATATTTACGCCGTATAAAAAAGATTGAAGTCTCTGTATGATTGAACTTTATTTTGACGGGGCTTGTGAACCCATAAACCCCGGTGGGACTGCAAGCTACGGCTGGTTATTAAAACAAAATGGTAAAACAATCGAGAGCGGATCAGGAATTGTCGGAACAGGTGAAGGAATGACCAACAATATCGCAGAATATTATGGTTTGCTTGAAGGAGTAAAAGCCTTTCTTAAATTAAAATCGCCAGAAAAACTATTTATAAAGGGTGACAGCAATCTTGTAATAAATATGGTAGGAAAACAATGGGGCTGGAATAAGAAAAAGACCGTCTGGAAACCCCACGATAAAATGCCCCATCTTAAGGATTTACTGGTCCAAGCTCACCAACTCCTGGATAAAATAGACTATCAAGTATCATGGATACCCCGAGAGCAAAACACAGAAGCCGATACGCTCTCCAAACGTCATCTCATCTGATACTTTCCTTCACTGTTTTTCTCTACAACTCCACTCATTTCCAGCGTTGATAGGGTTTGTAAAATAACGCTGGTTGAAATTTTTGTAGCAAAACTAATCTCGTCAGTTGACTTCGGCTCCTGACTCAACAACTCTATAATCTTTGTCTGGTCTTTAGTCAGTGAATTTTCAAAATGTTTTTTTTGCTTTGGTATTATTTTAATTTGCAGTTCTTGCAAAATGTCGTCGATCGATGTCACCATTCTTACCCCTTCTTTTAACAACAAGTTCGGCGCTTCAGACATTTCCGACGTAATTGGCCCCGGTACTGCAAAGACTTCTTTCCCTTGTTCAGCTCCAAAACGGGCTGTGGTCAGAGCACCTGAATCTTTGGCTCCTTCAACCACTAAAATACCCCGTGAGAGCCCCGAGATTAGACGATTTCTAGCAATAAAAAGACCTTTTAGACTGATCATGCCGGGAGGGAACTCGGAAATAATCAATCCTCCTGTTTGAATAATCTTGTCATAAAGATATTTATTTGAAGGTGGGTGCGCGATGTCAACTCCGCAACCCAAAATGGCTATCGTCTTAGCCTTCGCATCAAGGGCTGCCGTGTGGGCGGCCGCATCGATGCCGAGCGCCAAACCTGAAACGATCGTAAATCCTGCAAACGCCAGCTCATATGTCAGCTTTCGGGCGATATTAACCCCGTATGAAGTCGGCTTGCGCGTCCCTACAACTGCGAAAAGGTAATGTTTCTCGAAATCAAAGTCATCAATATCACCTTTTACATAAAGACAGATCGGCGAATCCGAAATTTCTTTCAATGGACGGGGGAAACGCCTATCCTCTCGGGTTAAAACCACAATCCTTTTATTCTTAAACTCCTCCAGCTTTTCCTCAATGTTAAATTCATTGCGAAACTGGATAAATTTATCAGTCAAAACCCGTCCAAAAAGCTTGCGCAATTCTTTTTGACTTGCATTATATGCTTTATCAACATCCTTAAAATGATTAAGTAACCGATCAAATCTTAAAGGACCTATTCCCATACAATGGGAGAAAGCGACGAAGTAAGACGCATTGTTTCTAGTCATAGAGAAAAGCGAAGATATCAATTTTTATTCCTTGAGAGGTGCGCAGGGACGAGCACGCTCATGGGAGTTAAAAAATTGCATATCGAGCTTGTACAGATTACTATGTAAGTTGAAGTTTGTCAGTCGCTTATAGACAACAATCAGCGAAGATTACCAATAATCGCAGCGACAAATGTACTTGCGGTCACCAGAACAACAATCATGAGAACCCAACCAATCACCGAAAGAGTAACCCAAACTTTTGGCGTGACAGAAACCTTGGGAACAGTGAGATTTTTATATATCTCGTAGAGAAACGCGATTATAAATGGCGTAGATACAAGTGAAACAATCGGAACCAATGAACTCAGCAATGAATTTTTACTTAAAGTAAAGAGAAAGATAATCAGATAAATAACTCCCCCCATAAGTAACAATCTTCCGACAACCCCCCAGAAGTTCTGACCCACCATCTGACGACTAAGCCATAGGCTTTTGAGACCTTGCGGTTGTTTTTGATATAGATATATAAATCCTGTAAGGCTTCCCCAGATGGCCCACAGAATAAAGACGACAAACAAACTCAATACACCAAAGGGAAGAAGACCAAAAAAGAAAAGACCACTTAAAGCGTTTAAAAGAACAAAGCCAGGAACAATCGCACTTGTTTTTTTCAGGCTATCATTTACGCTGACTTTTTTCTCATCTGTAATGATGCTCAACGTAGCTAGTTGAATCCAGGATCCTAAATAGATTAAAACCGCGAAAAAGCCTAGCCCTACGATTACTCCTAAAACGATTGCCAACGAGGGGAGATTCATCGCTTTAAAAAGCAGGAATAAAATAAGTCCAATAATAAGCAGTCCAATCGCGGCTAGTAAACCAATTCCTATACCCATTACGTAGACGAAGAGATAGCTCCAAAAACGCTGTTTAGTTCGTTCAAAGGCTCTTTGGGCTAGCGTCTCTATCTTCCATGAGTAAACATTTTTTGTAGCCATGTTTGAAAGCATAGTTCACCTCATATCTATTGTCAAGAGATTTTAGGTAGAATAAAAGTATGAAAATCATCCCTGCTCTTCTGGTCAAAACACCTGAAGAACTTGAGTCACAGATTGAGAAACTCTCTTCTTACTTCCAGCATTTCCAAATTGATATAGCGGACGGAAAATTTGTCCCCGAAAAAACAATAACTCTGGAAGAGATCGCCAATATTGCCAGTCTTCGGACTCAACCCTTACTCTCCTTTGATTTTGATTTATTGGTCAGCGACATCACAGCCGCTCTAAACGGAATCGACAAGATCTCGCAGCAGATTAAAGTAGATATGATTTTTATTCATAATCTTGACTCATTTAATCCCAAACCAAATGCCGGAATCGCTATTGATCCCCCAATTTCAGTTGATACTATAAAACAGGAGTTTGATCTGAATTCTATCCCTGTAATTCAGATTATGTCTGTCATTCCAGGGGCGCAAGGAAGGGCATTTATTCCGGAAACGCTCTATAAAATTGAACAGCTAAGAAACGCTGGCTATAGGAATAAAATTTATCTAGACGGGGCAATCAACAATCAGACAATCCCTCTAATCATGGAAAAGCAATTCCGCCCCGATATCCTCTGTATCGGCAGTTATCTCACGCAAGCGAAAAACATAGAAGAGCGCGCCAAAATATTAGGGAAAATATAGTCTAATCAATTTTGGGTTTTTGATCAATGCTACTAAATCCTGCAAGTTGAATCTGCCGTCCAAGTTGAAATCAAGAGGTAGTAGTACTTTGAAACGTGTAGAGTTCCCTTGTTTGTGGAAAGTAACAAATTCCTGGCGTGGCAGATAATAAGAGTCAAGCAAAACGACCCGGTAATCTCCACCAAGATAGACGTTGTGGATTTTGTCGACGGTCGCTTTTCCATCCCTCACTTTTATATTCGTTTTTTTGAATACAAGCTGATTGTTCTGATCAAAAATCTGCAGTTCAAAATGGTCTCCCTGGGCTTTTCCGCGGGGAAAGGTTTTCGCCTCTAGACTCAAGATAGGCAATGGAAGAATATTAAACGACCACGTGCCGCCATCAATAATTTTTTTGTCATCTTTATAAAGTCCGATGCTCGCCTCACCTTTACCCGGCTCCTCTCTAGTCTTGATAAAAAGTTCCACATCACCCGACTCCTGTGGTTCAATATTATCAATGTCTGATAAAAAATAACCTCGGAAGGCGCCCGTTTTAAATTTTAGCCAATATCCATCCTCTTTGCTCCAGACAGGTTGTCCCTCGTTCTTGAGCGGAATAAAGAAATGATAGTTGGAATCGATCAAGAGCTCTTTGGGAAGATTTACTGTCACCAATCCCTTTTCCTGTTGCTCCGGAGAGCCGATTATTTTTGGCAAGTTTTTAACCAAATCGTATTGAGGATAAAAATCCGGGCTGGTATGTTTTTGCCAGGAAAATTTCAAAAAAGGTTCGCCCTGATAATTGAGGACAAACGGAGTAACTGCCCGCACTCGATTGTCTGCCAACCATAAAATAAATGCGGTTGCGAAGTTTGGGCCGATTTGATCGGAAGAAATCACTTCATTCGACCAACCTGTTTCGGTGATAAAAACAGGTAGGTCTTTGGTGACGCCTATGCTCCTCAAATAATTCAATTCCCATTCATATCCTCTTACTGTCCCCCGCCCTGCAGCGTTTGGACTGCCTGCAAAGGCCGGATTTGGGTAAGAATGCGACGACCAACCGGCGATTTTATCAAAAAGTTCGGGGGCGGAAGAATACATTTGTGAAAGAAAGGCCGCTTCATCTTGAGTCGTTGAGCCGTTTGGAGCCGAGGCATCAAGTCCAGCCAGCATCACAAAAAAATTATTGTTTTTTTCCTTTAATTTTTGACCGAAAACAGATGCGACCTGCGCATAATCTTTCGCGTCAACCATGCCGCCCCATTCAGCTGCGTGATTAGGTTCGTTGAAAAGGACTACATATTGATCCTTGACCGGCCAGTTGAGAGAGTGTAGAAAAGAAGCCCAGCCGTCGGCTTCTTCTTTGACAGGTCTTTTCCATACTTCACCCTGGGGAACGGTTGCCAGCCGGATAATTGGAATCAGATGTTGTCTTCTAAGCTGATTGAAAATCTCCTGCCATTTTCCCTGGTCTCGGTCGTTTTCTTGAATGACTAAAGTGACGTATCCCCACTTACCGCCCGACGAATTGACCAGTTCTGCCGCCTTCTCGATATCCTCTTTTTGCGGAACCGCAAGATGAATACCGAATTTATTATTGGGTAAAGATGAATCAAAAGCGAAGGCAGGAAAACTACAAGTTAGAATCAACAATAGGATAAAAAAGGCTTTTTTCATCTTGGATTCAAGAAAATTTATATCTTTCGCACTTTTACCTTGGCCGACTTAAGAAGTTTCTTCCCTAAATTGTCCTCATGACTTTTGTCATAATGGGTCTGGCCATAGACTACTTCTTTTACTCCTGCGTTGATCAGAATTTTAGCGCATTGCACGCAAGGCTCAATTGTTGAATAAAGTGTAGCTCCTCTCGCGGAACTGCCGTGATAAGCAGATTGGAGAATGGTGTTTTGCTCGGCATGAAGACAGATGCAGAGCTCCTTATTTTGACTCGGCTTTAGTTTGTTTCTATCTCGTTCAAGACACCTTTTACATCCTCCGTCGATACAATCTTTTACTCCTATCGGTGCGCCGTTATAGCCTGTGGTGATGACTCTCTTGTCTTTGACCAGGACTGCTCCGACAGACATTCGCAGACAATTGGAGCGCTCTCTAGCAACTTTCGCCATATTCATAAAATACTCATCCCACGAGGGCCTCTTGTTTTTTTGATTCTTCATATTGTCGGGGAGGCGGGACTTGAACCCGCGACCTCACGACCCCCAGCCGTGCGTTCTAGCCAACTGAACTACTCCCCGTAAAAAGCAATTCCAATTGTAGCACAAAGCAACGGTTCAAAAGTGTAAAATAGATAACTGTCGCCTTATGAACAAGCTACCTCTTATCGAAAAAGGCCTGCATTCCAATTTAAGATTTCGCAACAGAGGAAGCTCGGATGGATTTCTACCCTTTGCCTCTTTCATCTTTGTAGTTATTCTCGTCTTCTTCGTTCTTGGACTTAGGCTGTTCCAGTTGACCATCGTCAAAGGCAATTATTATCAGCGCCTGGCCGAAGAAAACAGGATAAGAGAGATTGTCATAGAGCCCCAAAGAGGTAAAATAGTCGACAGAAACGGTGCTGTTTTGGCTCAAAACACGCCTGCCAATCCTGATCAGGCAGGAATCCGCTTTTTCTCAAAAAGAGCCTATACCGAGCCCGAGACAATCGCTCCTTTTGTCGGCTACAGACAGCTTGCCGACCAGCGCGATTTAAACGCAGATTTGTGCCTTAATAAACTGCAGACAGGCGATAAAGTCGGTAAAAAAGGAGTTGAAAAAGTCTACGATTGCGCCCTGCGCGGGAGAGTTGGCAAAAAACTGATTGAGCTTGACGCACACGGCAAATATATTAAAACCCTGTCCGTCGCTCCCCCCATTGACGGCAAGACAACCCAGGTTTCACTCGATCTGAATCTGCAAAAAAAAGCCAATGAACTTTTAAAAGATAAGAAAGGTGCAATAGTCGCAATCAAACCCAAGACCGGAGAAATTCTCGCTTTTTATTCAGCCCCTGCTTTCAATCCGCAGGATTTTGAGAACAACAATCAAGCTAAGTTGCAGGAATATCTTACAAGCAAGGATCAGCCGCTGTTTAACAGAGCGACAGAAGGAGTCTATCCTCCGGGGTCTATTTTCAAATTATTTCTTGCGACCGGCGGTCTTGAAGATAAAACGATCCAGGAAGACACCCAATTTGTCGATGAGGGAACGATTAAAGCAGGTTCTTTATCCTTTGGTAACTGGTACTTCTTACAGTACGGGAAAACAGAAGGATCTTTGAATATAGTCAAAGCAATCCGCCGATCTACAGACACTTTTTTCTATCAATTGGGGGCGAAAATGGGGCCGGAGCGGATGAAATACTGGGCCGATCGCTTTGGTTTAGGCAAAAAGGCCGATCTTGATATGGAACAGGCAGAGGGCACTCTTCCCTCGCCTTACTGGAAAGAGGAAACCCTCAAAGAGCAATGGTATTTGGGTGATACCTACAACATGTCAATCGGCCAGGGTTATGCCCTGGTAACTCCTCTCCAGATCGCCCAGGCAACTGCTGCTTTTGCCAACAACGGCAAGATGTGCAAACTCAGTCTTCTGAAAAATGAGAAAAGAGGTTGTACTGATCTTCATGTTTCGCAAAAAACTCTTGACTTGGTGCGCGAAGGGATGAAAGAAGCTTGTTCAACCGGAGGGACTGGCTGGCCGTTCTTCGATTATAACTATAAAGTTGATCCGACTGCTTCCAATTCGGCGACAATCAGTGTCCAAACAGCTTGTAAGACAGGGACTGCCGAAGACGCGGACAAAACCAAGAATGCCCATGCTTGGATTACTGTCTTTGCCCCATTTGAAAATCCAGAAATCGTAGTCACTGTCTTGGTGGAACACGGTGGTCAAGGATCTGATGTGGCCGGCCCGATTGCCAAAGAAATCCTCAAGACCTATTTTGAACAAAAACATTGATCACAAAAATTAACTCTTGACATGTCTCCTCCTTCTGTTATATTGAAAGCAGATAGCAGTTTTTAAATAACTATTCAAAAAAAACATAAAAAAGTACTTCTTTATTATCTTTATATATTTTTTTTTGTACTGATAGCCGTTAGTATTTATGCTAACTATATTGTTCTCCACCTGATTACTCAGAATGGATTTCTTAGTCTTCCCAATGTCTTCAACTATGCTCAGAGCCTAGAAGAAGAAGTCAATAACACCAGATCGGGCAATTGGTCAGATCCCACGATCTGGACAAGTGGTCAAATCCCCACAGCAGGAAGCCACGTGGTTATTAACCCAGATACGTCTGTTGTTTATGATATTGTGACCAGTGACGTCAGAGGTGTTGATGTTAAAGCAGGAGCAACTCTTACTTTTGATCCTTCAAAAACTGTTCAGCTCCAATCATCAGCAAACGTGATTGTTGAGGGAACTCTCACCATGAAGCCTGCTAATAGCAGCACGACTCATACTCTCCGTTTCATCAATGTTGATGAAGCTGCTTTTGTCGGCGGAGGAATGGATCCTCTTGCAAGCGATGTCGGACTATGGATAATGACTGCTGGTAAACTTGACGCCGTCGGAGCTACTAAAACTTCGTGGACACGAGTTGCCGGAGCCGTCAACCAGGACGCAACTGCCATCACCCTTGAGGCGACTCCATCAGGGTGGGAAGTTGGCGACGAGATCAGCATCGCACCGACAGAGCAACCTTCGGTTGGAGATGCAGCGTGGAGCGGCTTTGACGTCCGAACCATCACCTCGATCAATGGGGCGACCATCGGATTGTCCGCAGGTACGTCGCGGCCGCACCCGATGGTAAACAACACCTGGCGAGCCGAGGTCATGAACTTGACGCGCAATGTTCGTATAGAGGGTACTGCAACAGGACGTAGTCACATCTTTATTCGAACCACTGCAGCACAAAACATTCATTACGTTGCCATCCGTTACGTGGGCCCTCATAAGAACGGAGAGCTTGTGCTCGGTCGCTACGGTTTACATTTTCATCACGACGGGGATAGTCAAGTCGGGATCGTTGTCGACGGCGTCGTGATCCGCGACTACGGGGCACACGCATTCGTGCCTCACTTAAGCAATGGGCTCATTTTCCGCGACGATATCGCACATACAGGGTCGTATGGGGGATACTGGTGGGATGCTCCCGTGTCAGCCACTGAGCGAAATGCAAGCGACAACATCACATATGATCATTCAATCGTGGCCGATGTCAAGGCTGATCCAAGTGCCGGGGGCTTCTTCACTGTTTCAGGCTTTAACATGGGAGAAGGGGTCGGAAATCAAGTGATGAATTCTGTGGCAATAGGTCTTCGCGCAGGCAAGACTTCCTCGGGTTTTATTTGGCCGAGCACGGTGGGACCGGCGACAGGCAAATGGAATTTTACCAATAACATGGCACACAATAATAGATTCTCCGGAACATACATCTGGCAAAACGAAGGAAAATTACGGCACGAACCGAACGAAAATTTCGTGACATACCATAATGGAGACGTAGGGAATAATTATGGTGCTTATAACGACGTGTTTACCTTTACAAGCAATACTAGCTTCGAAGACGGCGCTGCTGGTATTCGCGTCCACGCTGGCGGAAATGACGGAATGGAGACTTTCTTCCTGAATAATTTAATTATAGGATCACCCAACGGCATTATTATGCCGAAACACTCCGCTGAAGGCAAAAGAAGTATTATCCGGGACTGCGTCATGAAGAATATATCGGGAAAGGCTGTGTTGGTTCAGGAGTCAGACGGCGGTGGTCCCGGTCTGAACGGGATGAGAGCTGATTTCGTTCGCTGCACCAACGATGGCCGCGATTTGGAAGCAACGGATTTCGATCTACAAATAATGGCGCCCACCAGCGTCTACCGTGTACAGCGACGTAATAATACCGCCTTTCAAATGACCGGACCGTCTGGCGCTGTAACGGTTATTCCGCAGTTTGATTTCTCAAATCCCGGGCCCACTCCGACACCGAGCCCGACTATCACTCCGTCTCCATCCCCCACCCTGCCGCCACTTCCTACGCCAACATTCACTCCGACTCCGACTCGAGTACCAACGGCAACTCCAATACCACCAACCAGCACGCCTACTCCAACACCTGTTGTCACATCCATCCCTACCGCCACTCCGACACCGAGCCCGACTCCTGTTCCAATAGCTTGTAAAATCCTTTCAGCTTTTTGGGCAGGACCAATAACAACTGCAACATCAACAGCTAAGGTAAAGATGGGCACTCGTGTCAGCCTTGTTGTAATCACTAATCACCAGTGCAATGGCGAATATCTCCACTTCAAAGTATGGGAGAATGATGGTTTGGGCCTCATAGGAGCAGATCCAGTCAGCATTGAGCCTCCTGCTGCCCTCGTCACAAGGCGCGTCGCAACGACCACCTGGGTTGCCGAATATCAGCGTGACGGCCTATTTGGGTTCGGTGGAAATCCTGAATATTTCTTTATTGTTAAATCAACTAAAACGTCAGATCGCGTCTACTCAAGAAAACCAGATCTTGAGGTGTACAGATAAAGAACTCTTGACAAGTCCCCTCCTTCTGCTATATTGAAAACAGATAGCAGTTTTTAAATAACTATCCAAATAAAACAAAATAAAAAAACACTTCTTTATTATCTTTATATAGTTTTTTTTGTATTGATAGCCGTTAGTATTTATACTAACTATGTTGTTCTCCACCTCATTACTCAGCAGAATGGATTTCTTAGTTTTCCCAATGTCTTCAACTTTGCTCAAACCCTAGGGACAAATAGTCAAGCCCCCACTCCGACACCGAGCCCGACTATCAGTCCATTTCCCCCTCAACCGCCGCCCCTCATTCCGTACCAACACCCCAAGTTCATGGTCTTTGCCTATCCGGGCGTCGCGACACCTAACGGCTCATCGAGGACCGGACCGGACGTGTTCCACGGTGTGTTCGAGCGGACGACCCCGCTGGGGCTGCCGCCTACCGAGGGCTGGGCGTTCGGAGACCGTATCGGCTACGGCTGCGCCTACTGGTATTGGATGGCGAATGGTCAAGTCGCGGCGAGGTTCACACTACAGAAGGTTCCAGCAGCCAGCTATATCGTCATCAACGACAAGTACGGTCCAGAGTACAAGCCTCAGAGCGGGTGTCCGCTCCCAAAACCCACCAACTACAACGAGTCCGTGAAGCCCACAGACCTGCTCGATTCACATGTACTGCTGAACGACCCCTCGGGCGAGGAGGTGGCGAGGGTCGACCTGCCGGCGACTGGGACACTCAACCCTGACAGCTGGTGGGAGATCGAGAACTCCGCGGTTACACCCAACAAGGTCGTGGCCGAGGGCTACCTGGGTACACACATCGTCTTGATCCTCACGGTGGAGCTGAATCCCGGGTCTCCGCTCGGACCGCTGAAAGTAAAATGGGGTCCGTGAGAAAGCACCCCTGAACGACCGTCTGCGCGTGGCTTAGAGCAAGCCTCGAAACACTCCTGTGAGGTGATCGTGATCCCATGTCAACTTCTCGTTGTATAATTAAGAGGTCTGCCTGGATAGTTAAGTGGCAAAACAGGCCCTTGGTAAGGGTCAGGCCCGGGTTCGATTCCCGGTCCAGGCTCTCAAAAAAATTATGAAAACGGCTAAAAAACTTACTCCAGAAGAATATAAAGTATCCAAACTCAAAGGCACTGAAGAGCCTTTTACCGGTAAGTATCTTTACAACAAAGATAAAGGTGTCTATATGTGTATTGTCTGCGGCAAGGAACTTTTTTCTTCCGAAACAAAATTTGAATCCGGGTCTGGCTGGCCCAGTTTCTATGATGTGATGGAGGCAGGAACGGTCAAGCTTCAGGAAGACAGCAGTTACGGAATGCACCGTACGGAGGCGCTCTGTGCCAATTGCGGGGCGCATCTCGGGCATGTTTTTGAAGACGGTCCGGCCGACAAGACAGGTAAAAGATACTGCATCAATTCGGCCGCCCTCGACTTCAAACCACAAAATGAAAACAAAAAATGAGATCGCTGTTTTTGGAGGGGGTTGTTTCTGGTGTACTGAAGCAATTTTCAAAATGTTGAAGGGAGTCGTCTCTGTGACCTCGGGTTACGCCGGCGGTCAGATGGATAATCCATCATATTATAAGGTGAGTGAAGGAAATACCGGCCATGCCGAAGTCATCCGCATCGAATTTGATCCAAAAGTGATCCCCTACAGAGATCTTCTTGACGTTTTCTGGCATACTCATGACCCGACTACTCTCAACAGACAAGGGGCCGACAGCGGGACGCAATACCGCTCAGTTGTCTTGTATGGAAATGACGAGCAGAAGAAAATTGCCGAAGAATCTCTAAAAGATCTGAAGAAATCAGGAGAATTTAAAAATCCGATCGTCACTGAAATCAAACCTTTAGATAAGTTTTACGAAGCAGAGGATTATCACAAAAATTATTATGAAAAATATTCATTTGAACCCTATTGCCAGGTCGTAATTTCCCCTAAACTACAACATCTTCGGGAGAAATACTCCTCAAAGCTGAAATAATAGATTTGATTATTGAACAACTACAGTTCCTGCCTGACTTGGTGCAAGATGGTTATGATATTTATAGCTTCCCGGCTTATCAAAAGTCAAAGAAACCGATGCTCCATCCTTAACTTGACCAAGATTTAACGGCGGGTAGACCAAGTGAGTCGGGTGCTCTGCCGAGTTTATACTCACACCACCTCCACTTTTATTTGTCCACGTAACCTTTTCTCCTGCTTTAATCGTAATTGTTGTCGGATCAAAGCCATTTGCAGTTACAGTAACTGTCTTCTCTTGCGCAGTCTGGACTATTCCGGAAGGGCTCGTTGGGGAGACGGTCGGCGATACCTGCGCTACAGTTTGGCTGGGCGCTTGAGTAGTTTTAGAACTCTTGCTCAAAAACCATACCGCTCCTCCAATAATAACTACCAAAATGATTATCCATAATAATGATCTGCTCATTTTGTTTTCACCCCCTTTGCTAAATTTTCATTAAATTTACAACGGAACGTTTTATTTTACTCTTTTCTAATTATAAAACAAGGCGGTTGACGATCCTTTAAAAACTTCTGAAGGAATCGAGCATCTGGGTGATCATGTTCTGATAGAAACTCAAATTATTTTTAGCAATTTGGTCGACACTGCCTCCGGCAAATAAATTGTATACCTGATCTTCCTTATAAGGTATATAGATATCAAACAAAAGCCCTTGGGGTAAGGACTGGAGTTTATAAGCGGTGAAGGGACCAATAGTTGTTTTTCCAATCAGGTTTTTTGTTCCGGCTGATTGAGAAAACGCTTGGGCTTTAGCAAAATTTTCAACCGTTAATTTTTGAGGGTTGTCAACTACTCGTACTGACAGGCTGATTCCCGCGCCTTGAATGTCAATTTTTTGAATTTCAATCCCATTCACATTTGGTTCATCAAGAAGCTGCCAGTCCGGAGGATATGAAATTTGATAATGATATTTGGCGCTGCTGTAGGTTTTCCACTCGCTTTTATTAACTGTAAGAGGAGTAACGACTACGGTCGGTTCAAGAGTTGGAGAAAGTTTTACAGTGCGGTTTTGAGTTCCGGTTTTATCGCTGCTTTTAGTAAAAAAAATTAAAAATAGAATTGAGCTAAGGAGAATGACGATAAGAATAAAGATGATAATTCGAAATTTCATGAGTTCGGTTACTGCTGTGTTTTGAGCTCAAATCCCTGCGCTCTCAGCTTGTCAATGATCAAGGGCAGCGCCTTAACAGTTGCAAAATGATTAGAGTGAAGTAGAATAATATCGTTGTTTTTTATGTTGCTCGTTGCTCTTTGTACCAGCACGTCGGTTGACGGTTCAGTCCAATCGCGAGTATCAACTGTCCAATAATTTACTGCAAGACCTAAACTTCTTGCATATTCATAGACATAGTTATTAATTCCTCCATATGGAGGCCTAAATAAAGTAATTTTTTTGTCCGTTAAAAACGAATTCAAGATATCTTTTGTAGATTTCATCTCGTCGTAGATTTGATTCGGTAAGAGCTTCGGGAGAAACGCATGAGTTAACGAATGGTCGGCAATCTCATGACCATCTTTTATTGTTCTTTCCGTAGTACTTTTATAAAGCTTGCTGTTTGATCCAACGAGATAAAAGGTTGCTTTAACGCCCTTTTCCTTTAAAATATCCAGGAGTATCGGGTGGTAAACAATGTTTGGTCCGTCATCAAAAGTGAGGTAAACAGCTTTGGGGCCTGTACTTGCTCCCAAAACTTGTTGGGCGCGTTTTGTACCGATTGGGATGTCTACAACTCTTCGAGTGTCTGTATAAAATTGCCCATAAATCGCCGCAAAGGTATCATGGTGGTTAAATTCGGAGGCGGTGAGAGACTCAACCTTTTTTGCAAACGAATCAAGTTTTTGAGCGAGTTTTTTATGATCAAGAGCAAGAGCTAAAATGCTTTTTTTTGGATTGGTAGAGTCAATTTGCTCATTCACAATCAAAAGTGATTTAAGATCCTGGTGAGTGAGAGTAAACGGAATTCCTCCCGAACTTATGGAAATCGGTTCGGTGATATATTCTTCAGCCTGTTTGCGGATGAGGTCCAGATTATTCGCGTTGTAATGTTTGACAACAGTTTGTGTGGGAATTTCGATTGGGTTTTGAGGAGGAGTAAAAATATTGCCTATAATTATTTGCGTCAGTTTTGTTATGTTTACTTTTACTCCGCTTTTTGACGGAATTGTTTGTGAAAAATCACCTGAAAAATTTGGCGATGGAGGCTGTGGGGGCTGATTAACTTGATCTGCGATATCTAAAACTTTCACCGTGAGCAGAGGTTTTGACACACGACCTTTAATACTTAGATTGTCAAATCCAAAAAACGCCTTATTCTGTGAGACTATATTTGAAATAAAATTGCCTTCTTTTCCCTCGTTTACAAACTGATCTAAAGTCTTTTGATAATCAATCACTGCATTGATATCTTCTTTATAGATTGTGTGAATATGTCCTTTATAGCTTAATTTCAAAGACAAGTTTGCATCCAGTTTGTTCTTAATAAACTGCGTTAACTGATCCTTAGTCATGCCGGAAACCCCAAGGTTATTTATTTTAAGCCCTAGGATAGTCCGATTTGCCTGAAATCTGTTATAAAGCAATACGCTGTCTTCCAAGAGAAATAGGAAAATGAGTATGCCAAAAAGAACAATTTTATAACCTTTCATACTTATTGTTGAAAATTAAAACATTTCCCCCGAGTTATCAGCATGGTCTGCTCAACGGCTTCCGGAACAACCAACTCGCCGGGCCGCAACATATATTCTGCGCTTTTGCAGACTTCACTCATTTTGTCTCTGAACAATTTTGATTTATCTACCGGTAAATCTTGAATGGCCTCAATGGTTTTATCAATCTGCCTGCTTAATCTTTCTGTATTGAACTGAAGATCGTCAAACTGATTGGTCGAAAAGTTTGAATTGATTGTTTGAAGATTTTTAGTTTCAAACTGCACGAGTAAATTGGCCTGATCTTCTGGCGACTTCGCCGCTGCAAGCTGCTGATCTTCGTGCATTGTTGCCTCTACAGTCTTCGGATCTAATGTTTCCGCCGGATTGCTTGTAGAAGAGGCTGAAAAAGCCATTGAGTCGAGAAACTGAACGTTAGAGTTTAGGCCTTCAGAACTCGAATACTGTCCCTGTGGCTGAAGAGCGCTGTTTTGCTGATCAAGCGGGGTTTCTACTGTTGTTTCCGAAGTTATTGTTTGACTTGTATCCGGAGTGACAGGGTTATTGTCCTGATTGTCTGGTGTTGGATTATCTGGTGTTTGCGTCGGTTGCTCTTCTGGGGTTGGCGTCGCATCTGTTTGATCAGATTCCACACCAAGGACATTGTTCGTTTTATTATTCACTTCGCGATAATATCTGACCTTAGGAGGAAATGCAGAAAGAGCTCCAGTTATGACTTCTATAGCAATGATGATTGTTATAACATACCCCATCACTCCTTAATTAAAGCATATTCTAAAGAACTTTTGCAAGCGAGATTGAATTATAGATAAGACGTGTAGATATGCAGAAGTTTGACTTGTTTAAAATCGGGATCAAATAAATAATATTTCTTTTCAATTCTCAACCCCGCATCATCTTTAATCAAGTCTTGAGTAAAAAAAACTCTTTTTACTTTTAAGTAATAATCAATTATGCTTGGTTTGTTATACCATGCCATCTCTAATTTCGTCCTTCCTTCGTAATATTTGTAATGCCAATCGGTATCATGCGCATAAACTCCAACAGTCTGAATTAAAAAACTATAGAGGAACAGTGCTAAAAAAACTATAGTGAACGCTCCTTTCAATAACCTATCTTGCTTGAGAGAATAAAAAAAATAACTTCCTAAATAAATAAGAAATGGTGTCCCCTCTGTCAACATGCGAGGACCATAAGAATATCCCCCCTCCCACGCCCACCATATTGAATTAAAAAGAAATATTGCGATAAAACTTAAAACAGATATCAACAAGAAATTAAAAACAGGGGAATTAACACTGTTTTTAGAGCGAAAAGAATCTATGAAAAGTCTGAAAAGGCCAAAAAAACTCAATATGAAAATTGGGCTGAACACCAAAAGACCAACATTTGGACTGAAAAAGAGACTTATCAAGACTTTTGCAGAATACACGAGATTAAAAGATCTGAATGATCTGATAATTTCACTGTTATATCCACCGGGTACTCCCAATTGGATAAGAAATACATTCCAGCTTATGATGATAAGAAAAAATAAAATTAGAGAGAGGACTATATATTTTCTATAGCTCTTATTAAAAAGAAGCGTTGTTACTAATATAGGGAAGAAAATGATATTAATAATTCTTATGAGTGTGGCTAGCGCTAAAAGGGCAGAAACAGCAAATAAATACTCTTTTTTCTTTTTTTCCAAGAAATGTAAAAGGAGATAAAAGGAGGCGGAAATTAAAAGCAGTGACGGTGCGTGTTGCCAGTTGCCTTGAGCGGCAGTACTGTAGGCTAACGTTCCAAACGCATACACCAGAGCACCTGCAAAAGCAATAATCTTAAGCCCAAACAGTTTATAAACGGAAAGAAAAATAAAAGCAACAGAAATGCTTACTAGAAAAGAGGCGTAATATTTTCCAGCGAGTTGATAATATGCTTCATAGTTGTTTTTTAAAAAATCTTCCCCTGATACGTGGTCAATATTATTCAGTTTGTCAAAAACAAAAAGGTAGGGGGCAGAAAGCAGGCCGTTTATTATCGGCGTTTTAGCATACCATTGACCGTTATTATTTACGGTTGCCACATATTGGACAATTTTTCTTTTTACCAAATATGGCTTAAAATTGGTTATGTCCAAGCGATGATTGTAGATAATATTCACGGCCGTAAAATTATTCGGTAAAGAATCGCTTGTCGGAGAAGCATTCCCATGAAGGGTATATACTGAAAGCGATATGAACCAGATGAAGACACTTAAAAGAATAATCGGGAGTGGGCTTCGACGTAAAATACGACCGAGAGTGACATTTAAAAAAACGCATTTCAAAATCTCAAATCCGTCGAACACATTTATTTTCTTTCCTTCCTTATATGTCCGAGGGTGATAACTGATATCCACTTCAACTATCTTTTGCCACCGTTTCAAACTCTCCGTCAGAAGTTCTGTCTCAAGACCGAACTTTTTGCTTTGAAAGGCATGCTGTTTAAATTCTTCAGTATAAAAAAGCTTGTAACCGGAGAGTGGGTCTTTGATTTTCTCCCCATACAAAAAATGAATCATAAAACTCAATAGTTTTTTGACCGCTCTGGTTTGCCAACTGGCATACTCATATAATTTTGTTCTGTATCTTATTACTCTTGCGCCGTTTACAAATCGAGCTTGTTTCTGTTTCAAGGCTCTATATAAAACAAGTATGTCTTTTGGATCGAGCTCCGAATCTCCGTCGAGAATAACCATTAAATCTCCCGATGCAGACTTCAATGCTTTCTGGAAGCTGAGAGATTTTCCCAGATTTTTTTTATTCCGAAGCAATTTAATTGCAGGATATTTATTTTTAATTGCAGCTAGGTTTTTTTTTGTTCTAGAATCGGTTGAGCCGTCATCAACTATAATTACTTCTTTTCTTAAAGGCAGACGCATTGTTTCTTCAAGAAGACTCGATACATCTTTTGTTTCGTTGAAAATAGGAATAACAATAGAGATAAAGTCGGATTGTCTCATGAGATTATTGCGAAAAACTGACTATATTATAGCGTAGAATAGTATTGAAATGACAAATAAACGTCTGATTTCTTTAGATGTTTTTAGGGGGGCGACAATTGTGGCGATGATTTTGGTAAATAATATTGAAGGCAAAACTTACTCTCAACTGCTGCATTCGGAGTGGAATGGTTTAACATTTGCCGACACTATCTTCCCTTTTTTTCTTTGGATCGTTGGAGTAGCAATAATTTTTTCATTTAAAAAGAGACGCGGAGAGGGAGCAACTAAAATTGAACTTCTCTGGCATGCGGCTCGCCGCAGCATAATTCTTTTTATGCTTGGACTATTTTTGAATGGCTATCCATACTTAGATCTCGGTTCAATACGGATTATGGGAATACTCCAGCGGATAGCTATTTGCTATTTGATTGCCAGTATAATTTTCATATTCACAAGAATTCGGACCCAGATAATTTTACTTATAGCTATTCTCATCGGATACATACTCCTTCTTGAATTTGATCCTATTCTGGGCTTTGGCGCGGGACACCTGGAATTGGGACATAATATTGCTCAATATGTAGACACATTACTGTTCAACGGCCATATGTTGGAGGTAGCTTTTGACCCAGAAGGTATTATTAGCACATTTGGAGCCATAGCAACAGTGCTTTTCGGAGGTTTAATTGGCGAATTTTTAGTAGAGAAAAGAGGGGAGAAAAAGAAGTTTCGAATAATGTTAGTCTGTGGAATTGGCTTAATTGCGATCGGATTGGTAATGAATGTCTGGCTTTTCATCAATAAAGATCTCTGGACAAGCACATTTGCTGTTGTTACGGCAGGCCTTGCTACTCTTGCGTTTGCCATTTTATATTTCATAGTCGATATTAAAAAATATCAAAAATGGTCAATTCCTTTTACGATCTTCGGGATGAATGCGATTACAATTTATGTTTTAAGCAGTCTTCTAACCAGAACTTTAATGATTATTCAGTGGAATGAAACACCACTCAAAAATTTTATTTATGATTTTTATCTTCATATAGTTTCGCCTATAAATGCGACTCTTTTTGTTGCCCTTACACACGTTCTCTTTTTTTATATCATTGCCTATATTATGTATCGGAGGAAATGGTTTATAAAAATTTAAGTCTGGGCTGAGCTGGACTGATAAAACTACTTATGCGTGATACTATTAAGTTAATAGCCTCCTGATTTTTTCTACCTCGGGCAGAAAGTTGTGTTGATCTCCATTTCTTGGCCTGGAAAGAGAAACCTCAACAACGGCTTTTAGCTTTCCTTCTTCCATTACCCCGATGCGGTCAGCAAGAGTTACGGCCTCCTCAAGCAAGTGAGAAACCATAATAATTGTTTTTTTAGTATTTTGCCATATCTGTAATAGATCGTTATGAAGCTCTTCCGTTGTTAAGAAATCTAGAGCAGAAAATGGCTCATCCAAAAGGAGAACTTCAGATTCAACAGCTAAGGCTCTTGCAATGCCAACTCGTTGACGTTGTCCACCAGATAGTTCTCGCGGATATTTCGTCTTAAATTGATCTAAATTTACCATTTCCAGATATTCTTTAGTTACTCTTTTCACTTTTTCCAAAGCAAATTCCTGCATTTTTGCAGCAAGCGCAATATTATTCTCAACTGTTAACCATGGTAGGAGAGCTCCTGATTGAAACACCATGCCAACCTTCTCGGGTTTTATTAGTACTCCTGACGTCGGCTTCTCTAGGCCGGCAATCATTTTAAGAATTGTTGACTTCCCACATCCAGATGGACCAACAAGACAGAAAAATTCTCCTTGATTAATAGATAGTGTAAAATCAATGACTACGGGAGTCTTTGGGGTCTTTTCGTATGCTTTACTAATTTTGGTAAATACAATCGGCTTGTTCATCAGTCAAATTTAAAGCGCTCCGTAATGTGAAGTAACTTCTGCCAAACAAAGAAATTCAATAAACTAATAATGATAATCATCATCGCAAGCGTTGCCAGAAATACCGAATTTTTTCCTTGGGCAAAAGAATCAACCAAAAGACTTCCCAATCCCAATAGATCTTGAGAGACCGTTCCATGAGGAATATAGGTATGAAGTACTTCGGCAACGATGATAATACTCCAACCCTGTCCCCAAGCTAAAAGAGACCCTGTTGTCATGTAGGGAAAAATCGCAGGAAGAGTTATGTTCCAAAGTTTCTTTGTTCCTCTAACTTTAAAAACTGACGCCGCAGACTCAACATCTTCGGGAATTGATTTAAGGCCGCCAACCACCGTAAATACCAGATTCCACAACATCGACATAAAAAGAATAAAAATAGCTGCAAATTCAAAAGCTCGATAGGCCGTAAAAAATACAACAATAACAGGGAAGAATGCCAAAACCGGTACTGACTGTACAACATCAAAAACAGGAAGAAGAATTTTTTCGATTTTTGGAGTACTTGTAATAAAAAGCGCCAGTGGGATGGAAAAAAGTAATGAAAAGATATATGCGACTAACAATCTGACCACTGTATTCACGCTCGCTATGAAAATATCGTTCGCAGAGATCTGATTAATATCAAAAGTGTTCTTGGGACTTGCAAAATGAATGAGAATAAAAAATAAGATAATAATCGCAATAGTAACTGTGGCGATTGAGGCAAGATGTCTCTTGATAGTAGTTTGATAGCTGAAATGGTAATGGTGATGATATTGTCGTCTGACTTTATTCATATATCCGATTAAATAACAGTATACTGGTAATCTAGAGCGAAGACGGACGTGATTCAATACTACGAAGGCGAGACGATGTTAGAACTTATTCTGTGTTTCAGAATTTTTCCTCCTTTCCATAGTAGTCCCCGCTGCAAATATATGGAAACTGTGCTTTCATATTTTGATTGTCTTCGGGGAGGATTTTTGCCCAAAGCTCGTTAATAGATTCAAGTGATTGTGCATCAAAATACGTGAGCGGACAGAATCGATCTCTGAGCAAACTCGTTGATGCCAGCTCCCAATGAATCTGTTCATGAACAATACCATCCTTTTCCTGATAGATCCCGTAGTGTCCGACAAAATCACCCTCTTTTACTTTGTACCCTGGATGAAATGCCGGATTATAATCTTCCATTTCTTTATATCGCAAAAGGTAAAAACCATTACTAATTTCTACATCCCACTTACCCGGATTGCTCGCTCCCTTTTTGATTGATGTTACCGTTCCATCGGCAGATGCTATGACATTATGTAGTTTGCTGTCGTTATATTGAAGATCAATCCCAGGATGGCCGTTGGGTACTTTGGGTTTTGGGTGATTGATGGTTTCTCCCATGGGAATCATGGAATCTGGCATATCAGATAATTCATATGGTACTCTGATGGTTATTTTCTTATGTGGTAGGTAGGTCTGAACTCCGATTACGACAAATAAGGCTAAAAAGATTGCTACCATCAGAAAAATGACTACCACGATTTTCAAAACCTTTTTTAATATCTTCATAACCATAGTGTATCAGACCTGAAAAATTTGCTCAGACGAGTGGACTCAAACTCCTACCACTTTATCCTGACGTGCGTTATTGATTGGATTGTTAGAGCAGTCTAAAACCGTTTGGGGTGGCTGACGGGATTTGAACCCGCAACAGCAAGCTCCACAAGCTTGTGCTCTACCATTGAGCTACAGCCACCAGTAGCAATATTTTAGCACAACAGATTGTCGTATTGATTGCTTTTGCCCGAGATTAATTTAGTGTTGTTTTGAGATTGAGGCGACGATCGAATCCATCTCGGCAAGAATGGAAGAAACAGTAGGAACCTGAGTGACATAAGTAATCGGCCCCCACGAAGTGGGAAACTTATAGCTTCCATCTGATGTTTTCTCGCAAATAGTGTAATGGGTGTCATCTGTCTGCCCCCTCCTGTAGTGCATATTGTTTGCTCCAGAGATCTCAACGTAAGTATTGAAATGTTGGGAAAACGGCTGAGGAGCTTCATTCCCAAATATACAGGCTCCTCCTCCAGTCCCCGCTTGTACAATCTTAAGAATATAGCCATTTTTTGTGAACGTTACCGTATCGATCCCAGCGTTGTCATCTCTCTGTTCACTCGGCGTCCAGCCTGCTGGATAGGAGAGAACGTATAATCCAAACTGGGGAACGCCTGCGGAAAAAGCTGTCCGGGATGCATTGCTCGCTGTTGGCATAACGGTCTCTTCCGTGGTAGGAAGGACAGTAATATTTTCCTTTGTGGGCTGCAAGGTAGGACTAACAGTCGTGTGAGATTGTTTTATCTGCGAATTTTTATTTCCAAAGTAATAAGCTGCACCTCCAACAAGACCCAGAACAAGCAAAACCAACACTAACTTTCCAAAGACAGAAAAGAATTTATCCATAGCTCAAAAGAGATTATAACATGTAGAATAATCTTATGAGCCGGCTTCTGAGAATCGTTTTTATCAGCGTTGCAATAATCATTGCAGTTTCTTTTGTAAGAAAAACAGGCAAAATCCAAACAAAGAAAGATTCCTCTCCAAAGGTGCTTGGGGAGGAAAGGAGCAACGCGTCCCCTACGCCCCCTGTTGAAAAAACTTTTGACAAAAGCATGCAGGTTGTTGGAAACCTGATTGATAACACAACCGACTTCGTGCAATCCCAGGCATCCAATGCAGCAGGGCTTGTGGCAAATATGGCAATCCAAAATACAGCCAAAAGCGTGGCCAGCCAAATCCAAAAACTTCCCCAAGACCAACAGAATGAGCTGAAAACTCAGATCTGCAAATGATCATTGAAAAATAAAAATTATTCTGCTATTCTTTGTCTCTCTATGCAAATAAAATATTTAGGTCATGCTTCATTTTTCATTAAAACAAAAGATGCCAGACTGGTCACCGATCCCTTTGATCCCAAGATGGTTGGTCTCAAATTCCCCAAAACAGAAGCAGATGTTGTCACCGTTTCCCATCATCACCCCGATCACGACAAAACAGATGTCGTTGCGGGAACCCCTCTTGTTCTTGATTGGCCGGGCGAATACGAGAAGAACGGAATAAGGATTTTCGGCTTCAAAAGTTATCATGATAAAGAGCAGGGTAAAGAACGCGGAGAAAATATTCTTTTCAAATTCGAAACCGAAAACATCACAATTCTCCACTGCGGAGATATGGGAGTTGTACCGGATCAAGAACTTTTGGATGAAATCGGCGATATTGATATCCTTATGGTTCCTGTTGGCGGTTTCTATACAATCGGTCCCGATGGTGCGGCCGAAGTAGTCAAGAAAGTCGAACCCGCGATCGTAATCCCCATGCATTACAACGATCCCTCTCTCGATCAGAAAACTTTTGGTAAACTCTCCACTCTGGCAGATTTTTTGAAGAAATTCGGCATCGAGAAGCCCGAGCTGGTCGACCAGTTGACGATCAAAAAAGAAGAGCTTGGAGAAGAGCTGAAAGTGATCCCGATGAAAATAACTTCATAATTTCTGTTATTTTATGCCTACAGCCTCTGACGCGCTAAAAGTGCCGCCTCACGATTTACAGGCCGAGAAATCGGTTCTCGGGGCCATCCTTATTGATCAATCCGCTATCAATCTGGTCTACGAATTTCTGAAACCGGAGCACTTTTATATTCCTGAACACCAGATGATCTACGACTCGATGTTTTTGCTGCTGGAAAAACAACAGCCTATCGATTTGGTGACGATCCAGAGTGCTCTCAAGAAAGACGGAAGCCTGAAAAAAATAGGCGGGGCTTCATATATTTCCGATCTGATCAATACCGTCCCTACATCAGCCTATGTCGAACACTATGGTCATATCGTCAAGGATAACTATACCAAGCGCAGGCTGATCGAGTTTGCGTCCCGCCTGGTCGAGAAGTCTTTCGACGAGCGGGGCGATACCAAAAAACTGCTCGATGAGGCTGAAAAGGAGATTTTCGGCTTATCACAAGAGCATCTCCGTCAGGACTTTGTAGAGCTTAAGGAAGTGCTGGCCGAGAGTTTCGAGCGTTTGGAGGAGTTCGTCAAAAAGGGTTCGGGACTTCGTGGAGTCGCAACCGGATTTTCAGAGATAGATAAAAAGTTGGCCGGCCTGCAGGATTCCAATTTGATCATTTTGGCTGCCCGCCCGGGTATCGGTAAGACAACTCTCGCCCTAAATATGGCGATGAATGTCGCTGTCCACGAGAAATTGGCGGTCGGATTTTTTTCATTGGAGATGAGCAAGGAGGAGCTGGTGGATCGCCTTTTGGTAGGACAAGCGGACATAGATGCATGGCGCCTCAAGACAGGCCGACTATCCGATTCCGATTACAAAAAGTTAACAGAGGCAATGGGCGAACTTTCAGAGGCTCCTATCTTCATTGACGACACTCCGGGGATCTCAGTTTTGGAGATGAGAACAAAAGCCAGAAAATTAAAAGTTGAGAGAGATATCAAGTTATTGATTGTTGATTATCTGCAATTGGCAGATGCCGGCCGCAGATTTGATTCAAGGGTGACTGAGGTTTCTATCATCTCCCAGAGTTTGAAAAATCTGGCTCGTGAGCTTAAGATTCCTGTTCTTGCAATATCACAGCTTTCGCGGGCAGTTGAATCGAGAGGTTCCAAAAGACCTCAACTTGCCGATCTTAGGGAATCTGGGGCTATAGAACAGGATGCAGACGTAGTCCTTTTCCTCTATACTGATGAGGATTCTGAGGATATTCTGGATGCAAGCAAGAGACTTATCAAACTTACTATTGCCAAACATCGAAACGGCGCCCTGGGCGACCTTGATCTGATGTTCCGTGCCGACCGCGTGAAATTCTTCGGTGTAGATAAATCAGCGAAATAAGCATGAAAGGCTCCTGCACTCTCTTTTTTGTACGCCATGGGCAGACCGAGCATAATGTCAAAGGCTTGATTCAAGGTCACTCAGATTCGGCCCTGACTGCAGAGGGCAAAAAAGAATGTCACAGGCTCAAAAATAGATTCAAAAAGGTCAGGATTGAAGCCATCTATTCTTCAGATCTCTTGAGAGCGAAGGAAACAGCCCGGATCATCGCCCTTCCTCATAGATTGAACGTTGTTTTTAATGCTGCTCTTCGGGAAAGGAATTATGGTGGAATCGAGGGGAAGCACTGGACGATTCTGGATATTATTCATAAGGACCTTGTCAAACTGACAGATCAAGAGCGTCACAGTTTCAGAGCTCATCCTCTTGCAGAAAGCAATAAAGACGTGATTGACAGGCTACTCCCATTTGTCAAAGGGATTGCCAAAAAACATCTGGGTGAAAAGGTGATTCTGGTCAGTCACGGCGGCCTTATTCGTATCTTTCTAAACTATATTGGCTTCATTAAACCTGAGGATAAAATTTTTATCAAAAACGGCGAGGTTGTAAAAGTGACGACCGACGGCAAAACCTTCCAGGTTAAAGAGTCTTTGTAGCTATAGCCAGGTTCATTACACCGTCTATACAAAAGATTACAAACCTGTTGAATATTGTGATAATATTTATCCAAGGAATATTGCTCGTTATTATATTTCTGGCTCTATCAAGAGCGCTATTACAAGTTAAGTATAAAAAATGAATCAGATCAATTGGCTTGAAGTATTTAGCTCGACAATGACTTACTTGCTGCTTTTTGTGATAGCGATGGCTCTCTTACTTCTGGTGTCCAAAAAGCAGAAAAACGAAAAGTCTTCAAAATAAATAAAGGAGCTCAATTAAGGCTTCAGAGGGTTCTTTTTCACCTTTTTTTGTAGCATATAGTCCGTTGACTGGGCTGAAAAACATGTTATTAATAGAGTTGTGGAATCTCTAAATCTAACTAGAAGTCAAATTAGGAAAATTTCGGACATCGCTGCTGATATAGGCACAGTAGCATTGGCTTCTTCTGTTTTTCCATCAATATTGACTAAATCTATTAATGAAGCCACTCTGTCTGGAATTATTATTACTTTACTATTTTGGGGTATTAGTATTATAATTAGAAAATAAGCTTATGGAACCAGTAATTTATATATATGCCTTTCTATTTGTACTTGGGATTGCAACTTATTTCTTTGTCAGGCCGAGCCTTAAAAAACGCTCCAAATCCTCAAAATAAAAATTCTGCCTCTGGGGTTGACAAACTGCTCTTGACAGATATAATTATATTAGATATTATTTAACTATAGGCCTATGACAGAACGATCATTTCCAGGCGGAAAACCAGAACCAATGCGAGCGGTTAGACCGGGAGAGAAGGCTCCTGCTCCTTCTCATATCCCTCCTCTACCCCCAACTGACGAACCAGATAAGAAAGTTTCAAGACGAAAATTCCTGACAACAGGCGCTGTACTCGCTGGTGGAACTTTAGTCGCTGGCTTGGGACTGGGAGTAAAAGAGATTTTATCTGGCCAAGGACATCCTGGAGAGAAGTTCTCTCCAAAACCTAAACCAACAAGTGTACCTGAAACTCCAACGCCAAAGCCTGATTCTCCGGAAGCAATCAAATCTCAGGAGGCAGTTTCGAAAAATATTGAAGTCTTTTTTGACAATTTCTCCAGAAAGGATCTGAATGCTTGGGCTCAAAATACTAAAAACAGAGTCGGTTTCAGTCAGGTTGATGTCTGGCGTTTTCCGATTTGGGACAAGCATTCTGAAAATTCTGCCTTTGGTCTCATTAGTTATAAAGACGGCTTGAAAAATGTCCCAGCGGTCCCTGCGCTATCAACACTAAAAGCGTATGTTATTGATTCACAATATTCAATCTCCGATTATGTTGGAGCTAACCTTGGAGTGTATGAAAAAAGTGGAAATTATTTCCTTGCATTAGGGCTTATGCCAAATCCTGCTTTTGCTCCTGAAATTTCCGGCAAAAAAGTCGAAAAATATGTAGAGTTTTTCAATCTTACAACATACAACGACTATTCCTTCATATTTGTTCAAAAAACAAACGGTGCCTTCTTCAGCCTCGGTACTTCTCATACTATCAACCCTAATAAGGATCAATATATAAAAAAAATTAGGGATAATCTAGGCTTTGCAACTTATATTCAAGCACAGACAAAAGACACATATAGATTGGTCACGCTGGGACTTCTTGGCGGAAACGAAAAATTAGGAAAAGCGTTTTTGGGAATCCAAAAAAACGAAGGTTGGATCCAAATGGATAAAGGCTTAGAGCTACCAAGTAATGCTCCTTTTGGATCTGCAGGAGAATTAAAAGGATCTACTCAATTGTTGAGCCTTTCATAAAAACTTGACACAGGTTTTGTTTTTATTTACACTCAACGTATGCATCGTGGTCTTTTGCTTGTCCTTTTTTTATTATTAATAGTAGTCGTGGCTGAAGTTTTTTATTTGATTGATTCTTCTCTCTTTTCATATAATCTTAACGCTAGCTCCTGTAATAGTAAAACTCAACAAATAACAGATAAAGACTCTCCCTGCAACTATCAAATCGTTAAGCTCCGAGGTGGCTCGACTTTATTCTTTATTAAATCTGACGTCAAAAACCTCACGTTAAATGGAGATAAAGTTTCAGCTGAAATTCATTTTCCTTGGTTATTTAATATCTCGCTCCCCTTAAAAGTACAACTAGGGTATTATATAAAACGTCCTTTTATAACTATCTGTTCCTATCCAGAAACCAATCAAAAAGTTGATAATCCAAAAGTTTTCTACAGTTGTGCGCAGGCTACTCCAAGTTCTATTATTAATCAAATAAAGGATAGAGGAGTTATGTTTGTTTTTGAATCAAATCCCCAAAATGGTAAGGGAGCTTCAGAATGTGATAAAACAAACAGTTTTATTAACATTTTTGAAAAAGCTCAAGGATATTTCAACCTATTACCATTTACACATGAATCTTCATGCAAGCCAATCGTAGCGCAATTATTCCTTTAATAACTGGTTTTCTTCTTACCATTTTCTTATTTTTTTTAATAGGTAATGTTAAGAGTGTTTTTGCTCAATGTTCTGGCAGCGGATCCTATTATCATTTTTCTGCGGCCTACTGCCGTATGCCACCAGATGGCACTAGCAAACCCTGGTGTGATTCGCTTTTTTCAGTTGAGACTAGTAGTTGTACTGGCTCTTCTTGTACAAGAATTAGCAATTGGCAGGAAAAAACTTGTGATATTATTGATTTGGGTGGAGGAAAATGGACATGTAATGTTGTAGATGGATCAGGACAAACATATACGTCCGCTGGTTGTAGTAGTGGTGGGCCTCCGCCGACTCAGCCTCCGCCTCCATCTCCGACGCCTTTTCATTTAGGCTGCGGCGGTAAAGACTGTGTGCGTGTTGCGGGAGCAGGTTCAAATGATTGTGGAGCAGTACAGACAGATGCACCTGCCTGTACCCATAAAGCTTGTTTTTCTCAACAATGTACTCTAGTAGCAGGAGGAGGAGCAAACGCCTGTAACCAAGATTGTGACTGTCCAGGAAACCCCGGACATCCATGTGGTGGGCCTCCTCCTTGTCAAAACCCAGGACAATCTTGTGGTCCAGGCAATAACTGTTGTGCTGTTGGAACATGTTCAGGTGGTATCTGCGGTGGTGGGCCTCCTCCTCCGCCAGGACTACCACCGCCTCCGCCTCCACCGCCTATGTCTCGCCATACTATTTGTGACAGCTGTTTATGCAGATCTGTCTTAGGTGAAGGAGAGAATGAATGTCCTGTTGCTGGCAATGCATGCATCCCAGGTGCTCCTGACAGTTCATCTGGTTGCATTGGCGCTTTGTGTTTTGGTCTGTCTGCCAACATCTCTTCCTCACCAAAAACAGGTCCTGTAGGCTTCCAACCGTCAGCGACCGTAAGCTTTGGCGATAGCCTTCCCTTCCAGCTCCAGTTTGATTCTTGCACAATTACTTGGAGCACTGATCCATTCTCTCAACAAGCTGTTTCATGTTCGGGAGACAATTATACTGCACCAACAGGCCTTTATCCCAATGCAGGAACAAAATATGGGATAACAGCGACCATAACACGTCGTTTTGGGGGTTCTGTAAGTTCAACCACCTATGTCTCAACTGATTGTGCACCAGTGCCAACCGCAACTCCCACTCCCACTCCGGTCTGTCCTCCCCCAATTCCTGCTGACACCAATATTTCTCAAGGTATATCTGTCAGCCTCGTTGTCTCACCACCAAAAAATGGTCCTGCAGGTTCCTTCCGACCGACAGTCACTGTAAGCTTTACCGGCATGCAACCTGGAGATCCAGCCAATTGCACTATTTTTTGGACCTTCCCGACCAATAACAATAGTATTCCATGTTCGGGAGGGACATTTCAAGCACCACCAGGTCTTTATAACACTCCAGGAACGGCATATCAGATAATGGCAGGGGCAATTGAAAACAACGGCTGGCAAGGGGGG
>Ga0209515_10002243_pt1 | contig 30198 bp, 30 predicted proteins | sample Subgroupgradi54m_FD_187454 | JGI IMG/M metagenome (GOLD analysis project Ga0209515, IMG submission 187454) | Subsurface groundwater microbial communities from S. Glens Falls, New York, USA - GMW60B uncontaminated upgradient, 5.4 m (SPAdes)... ... | reverse complement strand
ATCCCTTCTTACTCAGTCAAGATAGATGATATAATTTCTCTTTCTCCAAAAATTAAAAAAACGGCAAATGTTTCAAAGATTTTAGAAGAGAAAAATAACGAAATTTTATCTTTTTTGGAAAGAAAAGGAGACTTAGGTAAATTAGTAAGGTATCCTAAAAAAGATGATTTACAGGTGCCCTTTAATTTACAACTGATCATTGAATATTATTCTCGATAGTGCTAGAATACTTATTTATGCTTGACCCAATTCTAAAAGTAAAAGAAGAAAAGATAGAAAAAGACTTTGGAGAATTTATAATTGAGCCGCTTGAGCCCGGATACGGTCATACTTTGGGAAATTCTTTAAGGCGAGTTCTTCTATCATCCACTCCGGGAGCAGCCGTCACATCTATTAAAATCTCAGGAGTAAAACATAAGTTTTCTACAGTACCCGGGCTCAAGGAAAATGTTGTAGATCTTCTGCTTAACATAAAAGGTTTGAGTCTCCGTTTACTTGATTCAAAAACCACAAGTACGATTAAACTTTCCGTTTCGGGTCCTAAAAAAATTACAGCTTCGAGCCTTGATCTGCCAGAAGATGTAGAGGTGGTAAATAAAGATCATTATTTGGGACACTTAAGCGATAAAAAGGCAAAGCTTGATATGGAGCTAACTGTAGAGAAAGGGCTGGGATATTCTTTGGCAGAAGAAAGAAAGATTTCAACTGTTGGCGTTATTCCAACCGATGCAATTTTCACACCTGTTAGAAGAGTAAATTATGAAGTTTCTGCAACTCGCGTCGGAAGACAGACAAATTTAGACAAACTCACACTTCAGATATGGACTAACGGTGCCATTTCTCCTAGAGCCGCATTGGATGAAGCTGGAAGGATTCTTTCTTCTTATTTCTCTCAAATTTTTCAACCCAAAGCAATTCCTTCGCAAGAAAGTTCTTCTTCCGTACCTTCTATTGCGGAAAATGTTCTGCGTCTTACAATTGATGAATTAGATCTTCCAACCAGAATATATAACAGCTTAAGAAATGGAAAAATAGAAACTTTCTCAGATCTTCTTGCTGCTTCAAGAAAAGAATTAATGTCTATGAGAAATATGGGAGGTAAATCGATTGCAATTATTCAAAATAAGCTTAAAGGCAAGGGGATAGAGTTACCCGAGTAATCCTTTTTAGATAAAAGTTTCAAAATATTACGATAGGGATAACCTGTCGTTTGTTTTATTATGGCCCATTCGGCAAGCTCAGGGTCATAATAAATGAAATTGAAGTATGAAAAAAAATGTTTTTGGAAGAAAATTCAAGAGAGATACTAAGGAAAGAAAAGCTTTATTTAAAAGCCTAATATCCTCTTTGGTTCTTGAGGAAAGGATTAAAACAACAGAGGCAAAGGCAAAAGCCATTAAGGGAGATGTTGATAAACTTATTACAATAGTTAAAAAGAACCAAGACAATGCAAGAAGATTTCTTACAAAATCTTTATTGCCGGAAGCTTTAGAAAAATTAATCAGCAATGTTGTTCCAAGATTTAAAAACAGGCAAAGCGGATATACAAGAATAATAAGGCTTTCGAAAAGAGTTTCGGATCATGCCCCAATGGTTATAATGGAATTGGTAGAAAAAGAAGTTCTAGGGGAAGCTGAAAAAGAAGTTCCAAAAAAAGCAAAAGTAAAAAGAAAAGTAAGTAAAACAAGATCTTCTAAACCAAAACCCTCCTTCGCCAAGGCTTCGGCGGGCAAAAAAGAATCAAAGCCTAAACGCAAAAGCTCTAAAAAAACAGTAAAGAAATAAAACATGAATAAAACAACTAAACCAACAAAAACTGCAGATATTAAAAGATCATGGCATCTGGTAGATGTAAATGGAAAAATATTGGGTCGAATTTCTTCTGAAATTGCCAAACTTTTAATTGGAAAATCAAAGCCTTACTATGTTAGAAATTTAGATTGCGGAGATTACGTAGTTGTTATAAATGCTTCGGGCGTAAAAGTTACCGGAAAAAAAGAAACAGATAAAAAATATTACCGGCATTCGGGTTATCCAGGAGGACTAAGAGTTGAAACACTTAAGGAACTGAGGGAATCAAAACCGGAGGAAATTATCAGACATGCCGTAAAAGGAATGTTGCCTCAAAACAAACTAAAAGATAGAATGCTTACAAGGCTTTTTATCTACAAAGATAAAAGTCATCCTTATACAGATAAATTAAATAAAAGTTAAACTATGCCAAGAAAAAAAATATCAACCGAGCCAAAAGAAGAGATTCAAAAAAAATCTAACTCCAAAAAAGATTTTATTTATGCTGTTGGAAAAAGGAAGGAAGCGGTTGCCAGAATAAAACTCTATCCAAGCGGAGATGGAGAACTAAAAAAAGGAGATATAGTAGTAAACGGCAAAAAAATCGAGGACTATTTTCCACATCAAATACAAAAAGCAAAATATTTGGAGCCGCTTAATATTACCAATGTCATCGGAAAATATACTTTTACTGTAAAAGTTTCAGGAGGAGGAACAAGTTCCCAGCTTGATGCATTAATTCTTGGAATTTCCCGAGCACTTTCAAAATTTGATAGCGAAAAATATAGATCGATTTTACGAAAAAAAGGGTTTTTAACCCGTGATGCAAGAGTCAGGGAAAGAAGAAAAATTGGAATGGGCGGAAAATCAAGACGAAAAAGACAAAGTCCCAAGAGGTAAATTTATTTTCCCTCTCTTCTCTCGGTTTTTAAAGAATCCAATATTCTAAGCTCAATATCCAAAGTAGTTACATCTGGTAAGTGTTTGTCTATTACTCTCAGTTCTGCATAATCAGCCCTCCATCCAAACGCTGAAGTCCTGAATTCTCCGGAAGTTCTTATAAGAGTTGCTAGTTCTCCGAGTGCTCCGCCATCATCTCCGAAGCGAAACCATATGCCTTGATTAAACGGCGTATCTTTGGGCAATTCACCGTTTTCTATTGCACTATGGTATCTTTCATGTATTCTTACCAGCTCGTCTCTTCCTGAATAATTTATTGCAGGTGCTATTATTGCTCCTTTATTATTTTTTGTTAATACTACGGCACGTACTAAAGTTTCTCTAAGAGGTTTTGGAAGTCCAGGGACTAATTCTTTTCCCGTGTTATCATACAAGGGGTCTTTCCTTCCCATATGAATTATTCGTCCATCAAATTCTATTGCCTCCTCTGTCATAAGTTTAACAGTGTCCGTTAATAACGGAAAAAGTGCTTTTAATTCGCTTGTAGGCCTGTTCCAATTATCTGTTGAAAATCCCCATGGCATTAAATTCATTGGAGGAAGTTCTTTTCTGAAATGGCGTACTATGCCAATGCCTATTTCCATGCCTTTATTATGACCAAGCTTATGGGCTACCGGAGCCATAACGCCAAATCTACCCCTTGCCCAGCGCCTATTCCCATCGGGAATAAGCCCAACAGTAATTCTTGGTTGGTCTTTTAGAATTTCCCAAAGTTCTTGGTGGACTTGCTCTTCGCTTCTCTCTTGTATCCCTCCGTGATTATCGTGTTCGGGTGATCGCCCTGCCATATTTGTGTAAAAGCCTATTTTACTCAAAGCGGAGCTAAAATGCAATTGTCGGGGAGCGGGGAATTGGACCCCGTCCACACGGCCCCCAGCCGCGCATTCTACCGGTAAACTACTCCCCGCAAGCTCAAAATTTGCTTATTGTATTTTAACATAACAATGTTTACAATTGAAACGAAAATGGCCAAACATCAATCTTCCCAAAAAACTCAACCAAACGGTCCTACGGAATCTTCGAAAAGACTTGATGCAATAAACCTTGCAATGGAGCAGATAGAAAAACAATACGGAAGAGGTTCTATTATGCGATTTGGAGAGGGAGGACAAAAATTTGATGTTTCTGTTATTTCAACCGGCAGTCTTCCTTTAGATTTAGCGCTTGGAGTAGGCGGAGTGCCAAGAGGAAGGATCGTCGAAATTTTTGGACCGGAAGCATCCGGAAAAACTACCGTTTGCCTTTCAATTATTGCTCAAGCGCAAAAAAACGGAGGAGTTGCGGCTTTTATAGACGCCGAACATGCAGTGGATCCTCTTTGGGCGGAGAGAATCGGAGTAAAACTTGATGAACTTTTAATTTCCCAACCTGATACGGGAGAGCAGGCGCTTGAGATTGCAGAAAGTCTTATTAGATCCGGCGGAGTAGATGTTTTGGTAATTGATTCTGTTGCGGCTTTAGTTCCAAGAGCAGAGATAGAAGGAGAGATGGGAGATGCGATGATGGGACTTCAGGCCCGTTTAATGTCACAGGCCCTTCGAAAATTAACAGGTGTAATTTCAAAATCCAAAACAGTTGTTATTTTTACAAATCAGTTGCGGCAAAAAATAGGAATAATGTTCGGAAATCCCGAGACAACAACAGGAGGCCTTGCTCTTAAGTTTTATTCATCAGTAAGAATTGACGTAAGGAAAATAGAATCTTTAAAGGATGGTGATAAAGTTGTAGGTTCAAGACATAGAGCAAAAATTGTTAAAAACAAAGTTTCAGCGCCCTTTAGAATTGCAGAATTTGATGTTATAGCAGATTCGGGAATATCAAAAGAAAGCGGGATTGTGGATGTAGGGCTTGAGATGGGAATTCTTCAAAAATCCGGAGCATTCTTTAGATTTGGAGAGCTAATGCTTGGACAGGGAAAAGAAGCAACAAAGATGTTTTTAAAAGAAAAGCCGGAAACTGCCAAAAAAATTGTTGATGAAATTATGAAGAAAAGCCAATCTGCCGGCACTCCCGTTGCTGTTGGAGTTGAAGAAAAAGAAACTGCTTAATGGATGAGTTTGATAAGTTTTATAATAAGGCATTAAAATTCCTCTCGTACCGTCCCCGGTCAGAAAAAGAGATAAGAGATAAGCTGAAAAGAAAAAAGACTTCGGAAGAAATCATCAATAAAATAATTTCAAGACTTAAAGAAAATAATTTTATAAATGACGAAGAATTTATTAAATGGTGGATTGAACAGAGAACTAATTTTAAACCTCGTTCGTTAAGATTAATAAAAATAGAGCTAAGACAGAAGGGAATCGATAAAGGACTTGTCGACGAGACAATGGATCATTTACCATCGGTCATTGACGATTTACAATCTGCGAAAAAACTTATAGAAAAAAGATTGCCAAGATACAAAAATCTTTCCCGGGATGAAAAATTCCAAAAAATCGCCCGCTTTCTTTCTTCGAAAGGCTTTAGCTACGATATCATCAAAGAAATATTTAAAAACATAACTAGCGACTAACGACTAGTAACTAGTTGCTAGTTTCTAAAAACAGGAGTATAATCTTGATAAGGCAATAGAGAATTGTCAAAAAGAGGTTAACAGAATATGAATTCAAACCCCTTAATCGACAAATATCAAATAAGGCAGTAAATCTGGCTTTATTCTATTGTCTCCATTATGGCATCACAACCAAAAGATCTCATAGATCTTGAAAAAAAACTTTTAGAAAAAGAAGAAAGAATCGAGAAAGAAAAACAATCTCTTGAGAGACAGAAAGAAGAAATCTCAGATCTTAAAAAAGAATATAGGGAAAAACTTTCCAAAACCACCTCGCTAACTTTAGAAGGAGCAAAAAAAGAACTTCTTGCCCAAGTTGAAGATAAAGAGGCGCAGGAAGTGGCCAGAATTATTAGAGAGGCAGAAGAAAAAGCCAAGTCAACCGCAGATAAAAAAGCGCAGGAAATATTAATTGACAGCATGCATCACGGAGCACTTGATTATATTGCAGAATTTACCTTGTCCGCTGTCAAGATTCCAGATGAGGACATAAAAGGACGGATCATAGGAAAAGAAGGGCGAAACATAAGAGCTTTTGAGCAAGCAACCGGTGTTGATGTTGATTTGGACGAGGAAGGGGTAATAAGACTTTCATCTTTTGATCAGGTAAGGCGGGAAATTGCAAGAAGGTCATTGGAGAAGCTCATAAAAGATACAAGAATTCAGCCGTTTAGAATTGAAGAAATTGTTGATCAGACCCGCCAAGAAGTTGAGAAAATAATGTTTGAAGAAGGAGAAAAGCTCGTTCATGAAGTCGGAGTATTCAATTTATCAAAAGATCTATTATCTATCTTAGGGCGCTTTAAATTCAGAACTTCTTATGGACAAAATTTAGTAGTTCATACACTTGAAGAAACAAAAATAGGAATTCATTTAGCGAACGAAGTTGGCGCTAATGTAAATGTTGTACGGCTTGGATGCTTATTTCACGACATTGGAAAAGTCATAGAGGGAGAAGGAAGTCATGTAAAGCTTGGCGGAGATCTTCTTAAAAGATTTAATATCCCGGAGCCTGTAATAAATTGTGTGCTTGAGCATCACGAAGACAAACCATTTTCTTCAATCGAATCAGTCATAGTTTATATTGCTGATGCAATCTCAGGGGCCCGACCGGGAGCACGTTACGAAGATGTGGAGGAATATACAAAAAGACTCAAAGACATGGAAGAAATCGCAAAAAAATATGAAGGAGTTACCGACGCATATGCTTTTGAAGCAGGCAGAGAACTTAGGGTAATTATTGATCCAGGCAGGCTTGATGATGCACAAACTACGATTGTTGCGCAAAAGATAAGAGAAGAAGTAAGCCGCTCATTGGCGGTTCCCGGAGAAGTTAAAGTTACCGCAATAAGAGAATTTAGAGCAATCTCGTCACAGTCTGATTTTCAATCTTAACTTCCTCCGTGCAGAGTCATCAGGTCGGCATCATTTCCTCAAAATTGACTATTGACAACGTTTCGTTTTCATTGTATTTTTAATCTAAATCTAATATCAATTGCCCGGAAAGGCGGTGATTAATTTTGACAAAAAGAGATCTTATAGAAGTCGTTGCAAAAAAGGCAAACCTAACAAATAAAGCATCAAGAGACGCAGTTTCGTCATTCGTTTCGTCTATTCGGGATTCCTTAAAAAGAGGAGAAAAAGTTGTGATAACTGGTTTTGGAACATTTAGTATTAGAAACAGGGTAGAGCGAATTGGCAGAAATCCAAAAACCGGAGAAAAAATTACAATTTCATCCCGAAAAGCACCAGGTTTTACCCCGGGTAAAACCCTTAAAAGAGCAGTCAGATAAATTCATCCTTACATAAAACTTCCAGGAGAAGACCTAAGTTTATTTGTTATAATAATCAGGCTGTGATTATTTCAGTCTCCAATCTTTCCAAGCATTTTCAAGTTCACAAAAAAGAACCGGGCATCATGGGTTCTTTAAAATCTCTTGTCTCTAGAAAATACGAGACTGTTAAAGCCGTTGATAATATTTCTTTTAAGATAAATGAAGGAGAGCTTGTAGGTTTTATCGGGCCAAACGGGGCAGGAAAAACTACAACACTTAAATGCTTATCCGGTCTTTTGTATCCGACGTTGGGCGAAATTTCCGTATTGGGGTTTAACCCCTATAGCAGAAAACCTGAGTTTTTAAAACAAATCGCACTTGTAATGGGACAGAAGAATCAACTGTGGTGGGATTTGCCGCCGATAGATACTTTTCTTTTGAATAAAGAAATATATGGAATTGAAAACGAGAAATACAATATCGTTTTTGAAGAGTTGACGAGTCTTCTGGATGTAAAGGATATTCTTAAAGTGCCTGTAAAGAAATTATCTTTGGGACAGAGAATGAAAATGGAACTTATGGCTTCTATAATTCATACACCAAAAGTTTTATTTCTTGATGAGCCCACAATCGGCCTTGATGTCCTCATGCAAAAAAAATTACGGGAATTTATAAAAGAATACAACATCCGATACAAAGCAACAATAATTTTAACAAGTCATTACATGCAAGATGTGGAACAACTTTGTAAAAGAGTAATAATAATAAACTTTGGAAAAATTATTTTTGATGGACAACTTTCTTCGCTTGTAGATAAATACGCTCCTTACAAGAAAATAAGAATAATATTTAAGGAATATGCGGATCCTAAAAAGCTTGACAAATTAGGAGAAATAGATACATTCCAATACCCGGAATTGATTTTAAATGTACCCAATAAAAAAACAAACTCTACGGCTTCAGCAATTCTTAAAAATTTTGAAGTTGAAGATATAACAATTGAAGACCCGCAGATAGAAGATGTCATAGCAAAGGTTTATACACAAAAATGAAAAAATATTATATTATTGCCAGAAATACTTGGGATGAGATGTTAACCTACAGAGTCAGTTTTGTTATGTGGAGAGTAAGAAATATAATTCAGCTTTTGACAATCTATTTTCTCTGGCAAGTTATTCTTCCTCCCGGCAAAACTATTTTGGGGTACAGTCAGTCGCTTATGCTTACCTATATATTGGGGACATCTCTGATTGACTCTGTGGTTCTTTCATCAAGAACTTATGCGGTAGGAGATGAAATAAACAGCGGAAATCTTATGAACTTTCTTCTTCGTCCCATTAATTATTTTTTGTATTGGTTTTCAAAAGACATTGGGGACAAGGCAATGAATATATGTTTTTCAATAGTTGAGCTAACTTTGATTTTTATAATCTTACGGCCTCCATTTTTTTTACAAACCAACCATTTCTATATTTTATTTTTTATATTTTCTGTTATTTTGTCTCTTTTTATGTACTTTTTTCTTAATTTCCTTCTGGGTCTTATAGGATTTTGGAGTCCTGAAGTTTGGGCGCCCAGATTTATTTTTATAACTCTCCTTGGATTTTTTGCAGGATCATTATTTCCGCTTGATATTCTTCCAAAAACAATTTACGAGATAATGAAATTTTTGCCGTTTACATATCTTTTATACTTTCCGCTAGAGATTTATCTTGGTAAGTTAAGTTTTGCAGAAATTTTATCAGGTCTTTCTATTTCAATTTTCTGGACTTTTGCAATTTATTTTATTGTAAAAATGATTTGGCAAAAGGGACTTAAAAGTTACACTGCTTATGGAAGATAATATAAATTTATTAAAATACGTGAAGCTTTGGTGGATGATGACGTTTATGGTTTCTCAAAACTCGTTTGTATCAAGATTCGGAGCGGTCCTTTTTGTTTTAGGTAAAATAATAAGATTTTCTTTTTTTCTTTTCTTTCTCCTTATTATTGCATCAAGAACGCGTGCGATTGTGGGTTACACTTTGTGGCAGGTTATACTTTTTTATACAACATTTAACTTGATTGATAGTCTTGCCCAATTTTTCCTGCGGGAAGTTTACAGATTTAGAAGCTATGTTGTAACCGGCGATTTTGATTATTTTTTGACTAAGCCAATTCCTGTACTTTTTCGTCTTCTTTTTGGCGGAAGTGATATCTTGGATATCCCCATTCTTATAATATCTTTCCTTTTTATTTATTTTTCGCTGTCTCATCTGTCTTCTATTACTTTTTTCAATATACTAATATACGTAGGACTTTTAATAAATGGTTTTGCAATAATGCTCTCTTTCCATATTTTAGTTCTTGGAATTGGAGTTATTACAACAGAAGTGGATAACACTCTTTGGCTTTTTAGAGATCTTACGCAGATGGGGAGGTTTCCTGTGGATATTTACAGAAATCCATTAAGAGCTTTTATTACTTTCCTAATTCCTGTTGGAATAATGGTCACTTTTCCCGCAAAAGCTGCGATGGGACTTTTGTCTTTTAACTCAATTCTGATATCAGTTTTTGTGAGCATAACACTTTTGTATTTAAGCGTTAGATTTTGGAGGTTTTCTCTTAAAAACTATACGAGCGCAAGCAGTTAAAATATTGCTATAATAGTGGTATGACCATAAGACTTAGGACGGCATTTTTTATAGGACTTGGAGTTATTATCTTATGGTTTTTCTACATCGAAAGAGCCATATTAACGCCGTTTATTTTGGGCGCAATTTTTGCTTATGTTTTCAATCCTGTTATTAACTTTATAATGTACAGGATAAAGCTTCCGAGAACACTTTCCGTAATAATTATTTATATAATAATAGTTGGTACAATAGTTTTCTTAGGTACCATAGTTGCACGTCAGATACTTGCGGAATCAACAGATTTGAAGCATTTTTCGGAAAACTTTACCAAAGTTACAAAAGACCAAATCCACGCTCTTCCGGACTGGCTTAGACCGGGAGCAGACAGTATCTTATTATCTATTGAAAAATCCCGTTTTGTTTCATCTTCTTCACTTTTTACAATTTTTCCAAGAGCTTTATCCGGATTTTTTGGATTTTTGGTTTTTCTGTTTTCCGGTTTTTATTTTCTAAAAGACGGTGGAAAGATTTTCGAAAAACTTGTAGTATATGTACCCCGCGAATATAAAGTAGATATAGAAATACTCTTTAAAAAAATAAATTCTGTTTTTGGAGATTATTTAAGAGGTCAAATTTTTATGATTTTTTTTGTTGCAACTGTTCTCTTTATAGCCTTGACTATTTTAGGAATTAAGTTTGCCGCAATTCTTGCGGTTTTCTCCGGTTTTGCAGAAATAGTTCCTATTATTGGACCAGTTGTGGCAGGAGCTGTAGCGGCAATAACAGTTTTTATCAACGGCCAAGTAAATTTTGGCTTAACCCCTTTTTCGGGGGCAGTTGTGGTGCTTATAGTCTATACCGTTGTTCGCCAAGCGCAGGATTATTTGGTAGTGCCGCATGTTATGGGAAAAATTGCCAAGCTTCATCCTGTACTCATTCTTTTTTCAGCGCTTGCAGGGGAGCACATCGCAGGAATACTGGGTCTTGTTTTAGCAGTACCTGCTGCAGCTGCAATAAGAATTACGCTTGAATTTTTTCTAAACCAAATCAACGAACGCACCTACGCTGCAGGTATTAACAAATAACATTTAATTGCAATTTGATCTCAATTATTGTAAAATATAGGGGCTCTGGGGGGAAGGACCGCTACTGCTTTCACTAAATATGATTGCAGAGGAAAGTCCAGACAGCAGTAAGGAGGGGACGGAGCGTAAGCTCCGACTTTGATAGTGTTTAAGCTTTTTACTCATATGCGAAGCTTAGAACAAGTCTTGAATTTACAAGACTTGAGAGCAACAGAGACGAGTGAGTGTGAAACGGGCAATCCTACCTGCTGCAACCTCAGAATGATGCGCTATTACCATCCTTACGGGAGCATCAAGTAGAGGGCATAGATAGATTGCGGTTAATAACAGAATCTGGCTTACTCTCTCTCCAGAGCAATTTAAATTCCCCCGCAGAGCATTTTGTATTCGCAGTTTTTGCATAAAATATTCCCTGAACATTTAAATTCGCTTTTTTCTATCTCTTCGATTTTTTCTATAAGACTATTCTCAAGCGCATCCAAGCTGCCTTTTGTAAAAGTCATAGTTTTTTTAGTATTTCCTTCAAGAAAATAAAGAGTTAGAGTAATATTTTTTGGATCGCGGTTTAAGACTTCATCTTTTATTCTTGTTGCCGCAAGCGCATACATTGCAAGCTGAAGTTCGTGCGCTTTTTGTGCTTTTGGATTTTCCGTACCCGTTTTATAATCAATGATTTCAATACCCTTACCTTTAGGGTCTATGCGGTCAATCTTGCCAAAGACTTTTACACCGTTTTTTAAATTAAAAGAAAATGATTCCTCAAGTCTTAACGGTCTTACAAAAGGATTACAGTTTTCTTTATAAAACTTATCAAGCAAATTTTTTCCTTGAGAAAAACGCTCTTCCTCATATTTCTTGCTATCGTATCCTTGCGAAATCCATTCTTTCGCAAGAAGATCTTGAAGTTTTTTAAGAGATGGTTTTTCTCCTCCCTGAATTTGTTTGTAAAATTTGTACAAAGTATTATGAACAGAAATTCCAAAACTCTGAACCGCTGCCGGAGGTGTAGGGATATTAAAAATAACCTTTGCTTTATAGTGCAGAGGACATATGTCAAACATTTGAAGATTTGAGAAAGTAATATACCTTAATTTAAGAGGAGGTTTTTCTTCCTTTGCCTCCCCGTTTTCTTCATAAACCGAAAGCACCTCTGTTAAAGAAAGCTGTTGTGTTCTTGCTTTTTTCTCTTTCTCTAATTTTAAATTTGGGAGAGCTTCATAGACGAAAGGCGAAAGTTTTCTGGGGCGTTTCCCCGTCCCGTAATAGTCCGAGTAGGTAAAATATAATATATCTATAGTTCTGGTCATGCCAACATAAAAAAGTCTTCTCTCTTCTTCCAGATGAAAATCTCGATCTTTCTCTGTCTTTTCTTTAATAATGCTTTCGGGAAGAGGAATTTTTTCACTTCTCTCACGCGACGGAAAGCGGTCCGAGACAAGATTTACCAAGAATACTACCTTAAATTCCAAGCCCTTTGAGGAATGGACAGTTAGAATATTAACTGCGTTTTTATCTCTAATATCTATGTCTGCGGCAATCGGACTGTCTCCCATTTGCATCATAAGCATTAGCCATTCAACTAAAGTAAATATATTCGCATCCGCTCTCTCCGTCTCAAAATTTTTTATTCTGTCAAAGAATTTTGCAATATTCTGAATACGCCGTTCCTCCTTTAAAGAATCCGAAGTTTTGAGCGTTTCAAAAAGTTTTGAATCAACCAAAAAATAATAAAGTATCTGTCCAGCAGTTTCTTTTTTGGTTTTTTCAAGATGGCGCTCTGCCATTTTTCTGAAATCTTCAAGTTTTTCCGCAGTACCCTGTTTTAAAAAATCTAAATTTACTTCGTAAAGCGCTTCAAAAAGTGAAAGATTGTTTTTTTTTGCAAAATTAAGAAGAAAATTAAGTTCAATATATGAGATATTAAAAACATCCATAGATAAAACTCTAAAAAGAGAAACAGAGTCTGAAAGGTCGGTTAAAAATGTAAGATATGCAATTAAGTCTTTTATCTCCTCCTGCTGGAAAAGATACCCCGGTCCTAAAAATTGATAAGGAATTCTGTGGCGGGCTAAAGCCGCGGTTATTCCCTGAGAGTGATTATTTGCGCGAACTAAAATTGCAATGTCTTTGTATTCATAGGTTCTGGATAGCGTCTTTATTTCCTGGGCAATCTTGTCTGCCTCGTCTTCTGAGCGGGTTTCATTCAGAATTTTTATCTCTTCTTCGGAAGAGGAAGAATGGCTCTTAAGTTTTTTGTTGATATTCTCAACCACTTCAAGTCTGTTAGGATTATTATTTTGAATAAGCTCCCAAGACGCATTTAAAATTGTCTGGGTAGATCTATAGTTATCGTTTAGAGTTACTATTTTTGCCAAGGGGAAGCTTTTTTTAAACTGAAGAACGTTTGAAACCGCAGCGCCTCTAAATCTATAAATTGATTGATCATCATCTGCAACCACGGTTATATTTTTGCTTCCCCCCGAAAGCATAATAGCTAATTCATTTTGGGCAAAATTGGTGTCCTGAAACTCATCGACTAAAATAAATTTAAACTGATCCTGATATTTTTTTAAAACATTCGGTCTTTTGCCGAGCAGTAGTAAGGTATTTGAAATTAAATCTGAAAAATCCATCACAGATTCTTTAATTTTTAAATCTTCGTATCTTTTATAAGAATCTGCGAGCTCTTTATATTGCTGTTTTTCTTCTGAATTTTTTTGTTTTTCTGCCCACCTTATATATTCTAAGGGGGTTATGTCTTCGTCTTTGAGTCTTGAAAAATGAGTCAAAAGCGCATCAAGAAATTTTGTAGGGTTTGAAAGAGGCCTGAAGGTTTTAAGCCCTAAGTTGAAGATATTTTTTCGCATAAGAAGAACTGCTTCGGATTCGGAAATCAATTTGTATGAAGGGTCAAGTCCGATTGTGTGTGCCTCATCGCGCAAGATTCTGTCACAGAAAGAATGGAAAGTGTGGATCCAAAGGTTGGTATAGCCGTAGGGCATAAGAATATCGACTCGTTCCTGCATCTCATACGCCGCTTTGTCGGTAAAAGTTAAAGCCAAGATACTTCCGGGATTATAATTTTTGTCAACAATAAGATGCTTTATTCGCTCGGTTATAACGGTAGTTTTTCCTGTTCCTGCTCCTGCTATGATTAAAAGAGGTCCTTTTTTGTGGCGTACTGCTTCCAGTTGTTCTCTGTTCAAAATTCGTTCATCAGCCATGAGGGTATTTTAACATAGAATACAGTTTATAAAATATTATTATTTATCAAGCTGTTCTTTAAGCATGTCGAAAGTATTCTTTTTTGTTTCTTCAATACTTATACCCCATTTTTCCGCCATATTCTTAAAATCGTCTTCTGTTAGAGATCCGCCTCCTTGAGAAATCTTGCCTTTTCCCATATCGTTGTTTGGCATTGCGCATCCGCAGTTATAGCACATAAAAATCACCCCCTTTTAAAAAGGGATTTTCAACTTATTTTTAAAATACTTACTGAACAACCACTGTTCCGGTTTGAGCCGGATTTAGATGGTTATGGTATTTATATGTTCCCGCCTTGTCAAAAACAAGCTGAACAGATGATCCATCCGGAAATTGACCTAAATTAAGAGGCGGATATAACTGATGGGTCGGATGAACATCTGAATTAACAGTTGCGCCGCCGCCGCTTTTATTGACCCAAATTACTCTCGTACCTGTCTTTATAGTTACCGTTTTAGGATCAAACCCTGAGCTTGTTAAATTTACATTTGCAATGGTTTCTTTAGGAGTTGTTCCTCCTGTTCTCGGGTTAGTTGTACTTTGTGCAGGAGTTCCAGGTTGACTCATCACTGACGGTTGAGCCGATTTATTACCTGACTTTCCCAAAATAACTACAACTGCTCCAATTAGAACTAATACAGCAATTATTATAACCAGCGTTTTATTATTCATTAAGTATTTCACCTCCTTTTTTAGAAATTTGTACAATTTCTGAAATTTTTTCTTCTTCTAAAGTTCCGGCAGAGTGAATCTTGTTTCCCAATTGTAAAAATCCGCTTGTAACATTTGAAAATTGGGATGAAGCGTTATTAATATGTTTTCCCAAAACTCCCATATTTTCTTGTACCTTATCATAATCTATTTGAAGCGCCCGCAAAAGTCTTAAAACCTGTCTTGATCTTACCTCTATTTTTTTGCCTTCAAAAGAAAGAAGAATTGTCTGAAGGTGAGCATACAAAGTATTTGGAGAAACTATATATACTCTTCCCTTCCTTGCGTACTCAATTATATCCTGCATATCCGAAAGCTCATAAAATACGGATTCACTTGGTAAGTACATTAATGCAAAATCCATTGTTCCTTCATCGGGGAGTATGTATTTTTTTGAAATCGCATCGATATGTTTTTTAACGTCCCGAACTAACCCCTTTCTAAAATCCTCTTTCTCTTTTTCAGTTTTTGCTTTAACCATTTTTTGGAAATTTTCCATTGGGAATTTAGAATCGATAGACAAAATTCCGGCGTCTGTTTTTATAGCCGCATCGACTCTTTCCCCGGATTTAAACTGATACTGAAGATGAAAACTGTTTTTTGGAAACATTTGAGAAATTAAGTCTTTTAAAACCTGCTCTCCAATATTTCCCCTAAGTTTTGGGCTTTTTAGAAAATCCTGAAGTTCCTGCATATTTCTTCCGATCTCACTCATTTGTCCTACTTCCTTTCCTACATCTCTTATTACAGCTGCTGCTTTATCCAATCGATCATTTAATTGTTTTGAATTTTCCTGAAGAGTCTTCACCATATTGGAAGAACTTTTGGAGAGGGCGTCGTTTAAGGTTTTATTTGTGGATTCTAAAGAAGACTGCATGGATTTTAGCCATTCCAAAAGAGTTTCGTTTTCCTGTGGTTTTTTAAGTTCCGAAAATTTTTTATTTAAAAAATAAAAAATAATTGCAAATCCTACAACAACAGCGGCAATTGTTGACAGTTCATTTGGCATAAACTCTATTTTACCACAAAAAGTTAAAATATAATTTTGGTCTTTTACTATTTTAGGATTTATTTATATAATTGATGGAGTTTGAATGTTCGATTTCTTAGAATATTCTGTTTGATCCATATAATTATTGATTATGGTACCAATACTAAATCAAAGTTTGTGGCGAGATGAAGCATTCTCGGCACTCTTATCGTTAAAGACTCCGTTGCAGATTATTCTTTTGAGCATGAAGGACGCAACTCCTCCTTTGCACTACTTACTCCTTCATTACTGGATGCTTTTGTTTGGTAATACCGAGGTATCCATGAGAGGTTTATCGTTTATACTCCATTTGTTTACCGTTCTAATAATATTCTTTATTGTCCGGAGACTAACACATTCAATCAGTGTTCAAATACTTATATCTTTTTCTGTTCTTCTAAACCCATTTCTTCTACAGTATGCGTTTGAAGCTCGTGCATATAGTATGCTAAGCTTTCTAATAACATTAGCTGTATATCTTGCAATAACGAAAAGATACTTCCTTGCCGGTGTTGCGTTGACACTAGCAGTTTTTACTCATAATTTTGCTGTTTTCAGCTTAGCTGCTTTTATTGCATGGTTTCTATATCATGTCAGACACAGGTTGAAAAGCGCTACAAAAGAAGTATTACAGTTTTTCCTTCTCCCAATAATTTCTTTATTTATTTGGGGAAATGTTATTTGGACGCAATGGGTTCAAGTAGCAGGAGGATTTTGGATAAAACAAGCAACATCTTCTATGCTTATTAATTCACTTGAGAAATATGCACGAGGGGATCTCTCCTATCCGACTCAACCAATGCTCTATACTTTTTCTCTCATTCTTTTATTCTTTGCGTTTTCATATTGGATATGGAAAGATCAAAAAGAAGAGGAAGGAAGTTCTCTACTTCTCATTGGTTTTGTCATTCTTGTTCCCTCCCTTGTTACATATTTTGTTTCTGCTCTTTTTGCACCAATCTACAACGAACGATATTTAATCTTTACAGCGCCAATGCTTATTATTCTTGTCGGATACTCGCTGACCAGACTTTACAATGTGCGGGGGACGCTTCACAATGTCATTATTGCAGTTGTCGCTATATATACGGTACTTCTTTTGCAGTCAAGTGAGCAGATTGTTGCAATGAGTACAAAACCAGCAATCAATTATGCTGTTAGCCAAGTATTATCAAAAGTTCAGACTGGAGATGTTATTATTCCTCAAGACGTTCTTAATTTCTTAGAAACAAAATATTACGTAGAAAAAAGCGGTAAAAATATTTCAGTATTTGCTTACTCTCCTTCTGGCAAAGTACCTTTTTATATTGGCGGTATACTCTTCGAACCACAAGAGATCGTAAGAGAAATGCCAAAATACCAAAGAGTGTGGAGGATAAAACCTGATGGTGGTTATGAGCTTGAGTCTCCTAAATATGTCAAATTAAAGTAAAAGATATTTCTCTTTTTAACTTCGTGGATTTATCCTATTCTACTTTGAACAAATCTTCGCTCATCTCAGAATAATTATATCATGTGCCAAAACCATTAATAAAAATATAACTCGGGGTTTGCGGTGAGTTTCTGCCATAATACCTCTTTGTAATTATAAAACGCGGCTGCGGCGATCATGGCGGCATTGTCAGTACATAGGTTTTTTGATGGCACAAAAAATGGAATTTTCAATTTTGAATTTTCAATTTTCAATTTAAGTTCATCTCTTAATTTTTGATTTGCGGCTACTCCTCCTCCCAAAAGAATGGATTCTACTTTATATTTTTGTGCCGCTTTTAGAGTTTTATAAATTAAAACATCAACAATTGCTTCTTGGACAGAAGCTGCTATATTAGTAATTGTTTCATTATTCAATTGTTTCATTGATTTAACTTCACGAAACACAGCGGTTTTTAAACCGCTAAAACTAAAATCAAGATCACCAGAATCAATAAGCGGTCTTGGAAATCTAAACGCTTTTGGATCACCAGTTTTTGCAGCCTTTTCCATAGAAGGTCCACCGGGATAGGGGAGATTTAAAATTCTTCCGATTTTATCGAAAGCTTCGCCTGCCGCATCATCTCTTGTTCCACCAAGCCATTTTATTTTCTTATGATCTTTCATTAAAACCAAATCCGTATGCCCACCGGAAACAACAAGAGCAACTGCGGGAAACAAAATATTTTCCATTTTCCGTTTACCATTTTCCATTATCCAGTTGGCATAGATGTGACCGAATAGGTGATTAACAGGAATAATAGGCTTACCCCAAATATAAGATAATGTTTTTGCTGTTTCAACTCCGACCAAAAGAGAACCAATTAGTCCCGGTCCAACCGTTACTGCAATAGCATCAAAACGCGAAGACCTTGATTCAGAAAGTGCCTGTTCGATCACGGGGATTATGTATTTAATTTGTTCTCTTGCGGCAGTTTCGGGAATAATTCCGCCTGTTTTTGAGTGGAGAGAAAGTGAAGAGGCAAGAACATTTGAGACAAGGGTTACTTTTTTATTTTTTGATTCTGTCTCAATTACAGCCGCTCCGGTTTCATCGCAAGAAGTTTCGATTCCTAAAATTCTCATGCACCATCTAAATATTATTTAAGTTAACTTTGTCTCCAACTTTTAATTTATATTTATCACAAAGTCCTGCGTTTATTTCTAAAACCATATCAGAGGGTTCGTTAGGCTTATAAATGGATAGGCTTTCATTTTCTGATTTAGGTGGGTCTATGTTTTTATATATTGTTACAATCTTTCCGTCTCGAATATAAATAATATCGATTGGAAATTTCATCTGTTTCATCCAAAAAGAATAATAAGCCGATTTATCAAAAGAGAAAAGCATTCCTATGTCCCTTGACAGCTTTTTGTATTTTGAAAGTCCTACCTCCTTTTCCTTAAGCGTTTTTGCAATATATAGCTTAAAAGCATAGTTGTTAATTTTGGCAGTTGGAGATTTTTTTGAACTTTGCCAGATGCCAAGGCCAATTAAAGAAAACGTCAATATTACTAAAGCTATTAAAAATTTATTCATAAAGTACCCTTTTTAGAAATAAGTTTTGCTAATTTAGTTGTTGATTTACTTTTAATTCTTTTTATAACAATTTTTAATTTTCCCCCAACTAATTTTGTCTGTCTTATTTTGTGCGAAATATTCGGGTCATCTTGTGTCGCTCCGATAAAAGCAGGTTTTATTTGGGTTATAAGTTTATCATAATCCCTATCGGTTTCCATCTGGGGAAGCAAAACAACGTAGTCGACTATAGAAAGGGAAGACAAGACTTGTGCTCTTTCAATCTGGTTATTTATCGGCCTATCTTTTCCTTTAAGTTTCCCAACCGCCTCGTCACTTTCTAAAAGGACAAAAAGAATATCGCCTAGATTTTTAGAGTTTTCTAAAAAATTAATATGACCTAAATGAAGAATGTCAAAACATCCGCCAGCCAATACGATTTGCTTCCTATTTCCTCTTAAGCTATTTGAGATACTAATCGCTTCTTTTGTATTTATGATTTTTTCCATAATTTAAAATTCGAAGTTCAAAACTTTTAACTATTTTTACTCTTTTGTGCCGCGAAGATAAACAGCTTGCCATGGACGAAAATCAGAATCAAACCGATCGGCTATTATTACTTTTCCATTTTTTATTACTTGTCTTGTAAAATAAACATTAGCGCCGGCGGCTGCAAAATCTACTTGTTTTACCTGCCCTTTTGGCAGAGTTGGATCATCCTGAAAAACGTCTGGAGGTGCAGGGGTTTGGTTTGTTACAACAGGTGTTGTGATTGAGACTTCCCTGCCATCTTTTGTGCCATATAGCTCAAACGTTAGCCTGGGAATATTAGGATCAATATAGGTTTGAATAAGAATATAGTTTCCAGTGTCATTTTTAAATTTTAAATCTACACTGGGTAAAAAAACTGTCGCATCAAGTCCCGGAGGAGAATCCTGTTCATAATAGCCCACTCTGTATGCATGGGCATGTCTTTCTACAATAGGCAAGCCTGCGTTTAAAAGGGCTCTAAAGAAAGTCGTAGAAACTTGGCAAACCCCGCCGCCATCTCCTAAAATAGTTTTTCCATTTTGTATAACGTATGCTTGTAGATAGCCTGTAAAAGCTGAAATATCGCCCAAAGCCTTTCCAAAAGAAAAAACCTCTCCTGGTGCAACGAGTATTCCATTAAGCCTTGTAGAGGCAAGTGAAATATTATAAATTCTATTTGGTATAGAATGCTGAAAAAGAGATGTTCCGCTTGCCAAAAGTTCCTTAATCCCTAAATTGTTTGCCTTATCTGTTGTAATTTTAGGTTTCAAAACCCTAACGGGTATTTCAGTAACTATAGTTTCCGGTTTTGAAGAAGACACTACTGTTAAAAATTTAGAAGATATTTGATTTTTAAGTTCTTCTATATTTACTGTTTGTCCATCCTTGGATGGTTTAAAAACTGTAACTCTCCCATTTTGAAAAGTAAAAAGCGAATCAATAGGTTCTGAATGAAGCTTTTCTATCATCGGCGAAAGAATTGCAATAAGCTTGGTATCAGAGTAATGATAAGCTGAGGGAAGATTTAGCCCATTTATATATGCCTGAAATATTAAGCTTATGTTTGTGATAATATCATTTGATCTGCCAAGACTGAAAGCTTGCTTCCCCAGTAAATCTTCATCATATCCAAAGTTTATTTCTTTGGCAGAAACAGTCGCAACTCCCGCTTCGCTTGTAAGTACAAACTTTGTGTCCTGAATTTTCCCATTTTTTTTTGCAAAAAAGTCTTTAATTTGTTTTTCTGTTTTTCCCCCAAAGTCAATTCCGTTGACCGAAACGCCCGGATAGATAACATTTTTATGGAGACTCTGAAAAATGATAGAAGCAAAGCTTATAAACAGGAATAATCCAAGAAAAGCTCCCGCTAGAAACCAAAACAAAACCTTTACTATCTTGGGTATTTTTTTAAAAAATCTGAACTTAAAATGTGGAATTTTCATTGATATGTGGTCTGTTTGGTATTATACTATATCCATGGAGGAAAATACTGTTTTTCAAAGTGCCCAAAATCCTAATCAGGAGCCACAACCGAATCCATCTCAAAATCCTTCAATGAACCAAACTTCCCAAGTGCGACAGCCGACTCAGGAACAGCCTTTATCGCCGTCTCCTTCTTCTGTTCCTCCGCAGTCTCCTGCGCCACCCCTTCAAAAACAGGGAAATTCTTCTCCTGCCTCTTCTTTTCCCTTGGGAACCCTTATTAAGGTTGTTATTGGTTTAGTCGTTGTGTTATTTTTTGCATTTGTTGTCTTTGGGCTTATTCTTCCACGATTTCAAAAAAATTCTGGCGGTAAAGCGGAAATCACTTATTGGGGATTATGGGAAGACTCAAATATTATGCAGACTGCAATTGCCGATTTTAAAAAGCAATATCCAAACATTACAGTAAATTATGTAAAACAGGATATTAAGCAATACAGAGAAAAACTTACAACTAGAATCCAAAACAATACGGGTCCGGATGTTTTTTCATTTCATAATACATGGCTTTCGGTATTTTCGAATGCTCTTTTGCCAATTCCGGACAATATTGTTTCCAAGAAAGAATTCAGCACTTCTTTCTATCCGGTTGCCCAAAGAGACTTAACAAAAAATGGGGCAATTTATGGTATACCAACCGAGATTGATACGCTCTCTTTATATATAAATGCCCAATTATTTCAGGCCGCAGGAGCGGAAGTTCCGAACAATTGGGAGGATTTTATAAGAGTTGCTAGATCGCTGACAGTAATAGATCAGAATGGAAAAATAAAAACAGCAGGTGCCGCGCTTGGCACATTTGACAATATAAATCATGCCCCGGACATAATGTCCCTTTTATTCGCGCAAAACGGAGCAGATATAAAAAATCTTTCTTTGACTGGAAAGAGCGCCGCCGATGCACTAACTTTTTACACAACTTTTTCAACAGGAAATCAAAAAATCTGGGATGATACTTTGGATAAATCTATGCTGGCCTTTGCAAAAGGAAATTTAGCGATGTATTTTGGATATTCCTGGGACTACTTTATGATAAAGGCAATAAGCCCCAGTCTTTCTTTTCAAATTCATCCGGTTCCGCACTTGCCTGGAAGAAATATGACAATAGCAAGCTATTGGGCAAATGGTATTTCCGAAAAAAGCAAGCATCAGAAAGAGGCTTTATTATTCCTTGGATTCTTAGCAAAAAAAGAAACAGCGGAAAAATTGTTTGCAGAAGAATCTAAGACAAGATTATTTGGAGAACCGTATGCAAGAGCAGATCTTTTAGAAAAATTAAAAGATAATGCAGTAGTATATCCATTTGTTTCGCAGGGCAAAGACGCAACCTCCTCATTTTTTGCAGGCGATACTTACGATAATGCCCTCAATTCGCAGATGAACAAATATCTTGGAGACGCGATCCGTTCTACTGCCTCAAATAATGCCTCATCACCTGAGACTGCAGTTTCGACTCTTTCCCAGGGAGTTTCTCAAGTATTAAAACAATATGGACAGTAGCGAAAAATTAATTATAAAAACACTTCTATACAGCGATATTTTTGGTTTCCCTCTTTCGGAAGAAGAAATATGGAAATATCTTATTTGCGAAAAAAATGTTTCGGAAAAGCATTTTGCCAATAGAATAAAAAAAATTAATTCTGTAGTTTTTCGAAAAAATGGCTATTTTTTTATTACAGACAGGGAAAGCATTGTAAAAAAAAGACTTAAGAGAATTAAAGAAAGCAAGATAAAATTAGAGATAGCCCGAAAAATTATAAGAAAACTTTTTTTAGTGTCTACGGTTATGTTCGTAGGAATAAGCGGTAATCTTTCCATGCTAAATTCCGATAAAAAGGATGACATAGATATTTTTGTAATTGTCAAAAAAAATAAAATCTGGATAACGAGATTTTTTCTTATTTCGATTCTAAAATTCATGGGAGTCTACAGGAAAAGAGGAGAAAAAGTTGTGTCGAATAAATTTTGCTTAAACATGCTGGTTGATGAGACAAATCTTAAGCTTTCCTCAAATTTTCAGAATCTTTATACGGCCCATGAGGTTTCTCAACTTATGCCTATAAGAGAAAGAGGGGGGATTTATAAAAAGCTTATAGAATCAAATTCTTGGATTCTAAATTTTTTGCCTAATATAAAAGAAGAAATAGATAAAAGAGAAGTAAGGCGTCATAAAGATAGTTTGTTTGAAAAATTATTCTCCGTAATTTTGTTAATTCCGTTTCTTGAGTTTTTTGCAAGAGCATTTCAGCTTCATTTTATAAATAGAAATATAACAACGGAAACTGTAAGCAATAATTTTCTGGCATTTCACCCAAGAGACTATAAATCGGAAGTTCTTTTGCAGTATAATAAAAGCCTCTTTAAATATGGGCTCTCCTAAAAAATTCAAAACCGCAGTCTTGGGCGGAACATTTGACCATTTTCATAAAGGGCATAAAGAATTTCTTCGTTTGGGTTTATCTTTATCGAACAAATTAATTGTTGGGATTACCAGCGATAAATATATAAAAAATTTCAAATTTAAAATTTCAAATTTCAAATTAATCCAAAATTATGCCCAAAGGAAGAAAGCCTTAGAGGACTTTTTAGAAAGAAAAGGAAAGGGAAAATATGAGATTGTGGCAATCGATGATATTTTTGGCACGACTCTTTCGGGTGTCCTTATAGAAGCTATTGTTGTTTCCAAAGAAACTTTAAAAGGGGCAAAAATCATTAATACTGCCCGCAAAGAAAAAAATCTTCCTCCTCTTAAAATTATTATTCAAGACTTAGTGCTTGCAAAAGACGGAAAACCAATTTCATCTTTTAGAATAAGAAAGGGAGAGATAGACAGAGAAGGAAAGTTATATATCGACCCTCAATGGTTTTTGCAGAACTTAATTCTTCCGCCGAAACTGCGAGCAGAACTTAAAAATCCTTTAGGTGAACTTTTTAAAAAGATTAAAAAATTTAATTCAAATAATTTTCTTATTACAGTAGGAGATGAAACAACAAAAACATTTAATAAATTATCTATTCGTCCTAATATAGCGGTTATTGATTATAAGGTAGCTCGCAAGAAAAAATATAACAACTTAAAGGAACTTAGATTTTCAGGGAATGAGAGAGTTTATGAAGCCAAGAATCCACCAGGATCGCTTTCGAAAGAATTATTTAAGTTAATCAAGAATATTTTTGAAAATATAACCAATCAGGATTACATAATTATTCAAATAGAAGGAGAAGAGGATCTTTCTGTTCTCCCATTAATCCTTGCCACACCTTTAGGTACTTCTATCTTCTACGGTCAAGCGGGAGAGGGAATAGTAGCGGTTCACATAGACGAAGAAACGAAAGCTAAAACCCGTTTTTTACTCAGCAAATTTATTACTAGAGGTTATTGACAAAGCAAGAATTTTCATATAATATTTCACCGTTGATATCTATATATCCCTCAGATTGACAAACCAACCCGAGGGATTTTATTTTAAGAAGAAGTATGGACGATAAAAAAATATATCTAACAAGAGAAGGACTTGGAGATCTTAAAAAAGAATTCGAAGATCTTTCTAAAATTAAAAGGCCGGATGTATTAACAAGAGTTTCTCAGGCAAGAGATTTGGGGGATCTTTCCGAAAACGCCGAATACGTTGCAGCCCGAGAAGAGCTCTCTTTTATAGATGGAAGACTTGATGAATTGGAAGAGCTTTTAAGACAAGCAGTTGTTATAAATGGAGGAGGAAAACCCGGAAGTATTGTAAAATTAGGTTCGACTGTCACCCTTCACATTAAAGGAAAAAAAGAAATTTTTACCGTTGTTGGTGAATGGGAGGCAGATCCTAAGGAGCAAAAAATTTCCCACGAATCACCTTTGGGGAAAGCACTTATTGGAAAAAAAGTAGGAGACAAAATCGAAGTAGAAGCCCCGGCAGGAAAACTTCTCTATTCCATCGTCTCAGTCCACTAAGAGTCGAAAAAGAAGATAATTAATAAATTCAGTGGTATAATAATATAAGAGTGGAAAATGCAAGCGGAGCAACTGAAATGCCAGGAAACATAACTATAGAATCGGCAGCAAGTATTTCCGATGAGGGCAAAGAACAATTTTTAAATGAAGTAATAGAAGTTGAAAAAAATAGTTGGCCTCCCGAACTTCAAGCTCCTAAAGAAAAATTTGCATCAAGACTTAACTTATTTTCTGAGGGATTTTTTGTTGTAAGAGTTGACGGAAAAATTAAAGGAGTTTCTACTTCCCAGATAACAACTTACGACGATTCTTCCATAAGAACATGGGATGAAATTACAGATAACGGAACGATTAAGCAAACTCATAGTCCATCTGGCGACTCTTTATATGTAGTATCAGTTGGAGTATCAGCCGAAAGACAAGGAAAGGGTATTGGAGGAATGTTGGTTCAATCTCAAATAGACTTAGCAAAAAAACTCGGATTAAAATATCTTTTTTTGGGAGCAAGAGCTCCGGAGTATAATGCTTATTGTAAAAAGAATGGAGAAATTCCTGTTGAAGAGTATTTAAAATTAAAAAACGAAAAAGGAGATACTCTAGATCCAGAAATAAGATTTTATAAAAGACAGGGGCTTCATCCCGCTAAAATTATTCCAGGTTTCGAACCAGACACGCAAAGTAGAGATTTCGGGGTAGTAATGCTCTGGGAAAACCCTCAAGTAAAATAAATTTTCTGCATCTTTTCTTTCCCCGCTGTATAATAAGCTTATGTTTTGGGCGGATCAACTTCTTAAAGACAGAAAAGGGACTGAGTGGATAAACGATTCGTGGACTCCTTCGGGAATAATTCATATGGGAGGACTAAAAGGACCTGTTATCCATGATGTTTTATTTAAGATCCTAAAAGAGCAGGGCAAAAAAGTAAAATATACTTTTGGATTTGACGATATGGATCCAATCGATGGTTTACCTTCTGACCTTCAAAAATCCCACGAAAAATATATGGGAATTCCAATTTTCAATGCTCCGGCACCTTCCGGCAATGGACCTTTTGGCGATTATTACGGAAATATGATGCGGCATTTGTTCAAAAAGCTCGATATTCAGGCAGAAATTTATCTTGCATCAGATCATTATAAAAAAGGGGTTTATAACAAAGCAATTGAATTCGTTCTAGATAATGCCGACAAAGTCCGAAAGGTTTATTCCGACATGTATAAAAAACCGGTTGCAGAGAATTGGTTTCCTTTGCAAGTTATATGTCCCAATTGCGGAAAGTTGGGAACTACAAAAGTTACCGGCTGGGACTCAAAAGAAGTTTCATTTGTCTGTAAAGTTGATTTAGTAAATTGGGCAAAGGGATGCGGGCACAGCGGGAAAATTTCACCATATGACGGTGCTTCGAAAATGCTATATAAAGTAGAATGGGCGGCAAAATGGTGGACTTTTGGTATCACCATTGAGGGGGCCGGAAAAGATCATACATCTGCAGGCGGAACTTATGACGTTGCAAAAAAAATTTTAAAGGATGTTTTTGGGCAGGATCCTCCGCTTGGCTTTTCTTACGAGTTTTTTCTTTATGACGGTAAAAAAATGTCCTCATCAAAGGGACTAGGTCTTACAGGGCATGAACTTTTAGAAGTTTTACCGCCGCAGCTTGCTAGATTTCTTATGATAAAAACTCCGCCGAACCAAGCAGTCGAATTTAATCCAAACAAAACACTTATTATCCCAAAACTTTATGATGACTATCAAAAATCAGCAGAATCCAATGAAGACTTTCTCAGGCGTTCTTATAAATTCTCTCAATTAAAAGATGGGGAAAGCCCGCCGAAAGTCAGATTTTCTGCTTTGGCTCAATGGGTTCAAATGCCAAACCTTCAAAATAAAATAAGAGAAGAAGGGCTTTTAAGATGGGCAGAATACGCAAGAATTTGGCTTGATCGTTATGCGCCGGAATCGGTAAGGTTTGAAATTCAAAAAAAGATTCCCAAAGAAGTTGAAAAACTCAACAAAAAACAAAAAGCATTTCTTAAAAGAGTAGCAAAGGAACTTAATAAAAAATGGGAGGCAGAGGAATTTCAGAGAAAACTTTATGAATGGGCAAAAGAATTAGGAGTTTCTTCAAATGAAGCATTTCAGGCTTTGTATGTCCCGCTTGTTGGAAAAGATCACGGACCCAGGGCAGCCTGGTTAATTCTGGAATACAAGGAATTTGTCCAAAAAAGATTTCAGGATATATCTTCAATATAGTCTTAAATGAAAAAGCTTCTCATCGCCACTAAAAATAAAGGAAAGCTTGGGGAGATCTCAAATTTCTTATCAGACCTTTTTGTAAAAACTGTTTCTTTAAAAGATGTGGGAATTAAGGATGATTTTAAAGAGAGCGGAAAAACTTACAAGGAAAACTCTCAAAATAAGGCAATTTTCTATGCGAAGAAATCAGGTCTTCCCGCAATTGCAGATGATGGTGGAATAGAAATAGATGCTCTGGGAGGAGAACCGGGGGTAAAAAGCAGAAGATGGCTGGGGCATGAGGCAAGCGATGAAGAGTTGGTTAGGCATATGAAGAAAATCTCAAGAGAACTTCCCAAAAATAATAGAAAAGCATACTTTAGAACAATTGTTTCCTTCGCGCTTCCAAATGGAAAAGTTTGGAGCAGTTTTGGAGAGGTTGAAGGAGAGATTGCAGAGAAACCCCTCCTTAAACTTCAATTGGGGTACCCCTATCGGTCTTTTTTTTATCTTCCAAAAATAAAAAAATTTTATCACGAGAGCGATCTATCCGATAAAGAACAAAAGTTGTATAATCATAGGTACAAAGCGATTCAAAAACTTATCCCAATCGTTGAGAAAGTATTAAGTATCAAATAGTAAGTATTGAGTATGTTAGACATTAAATTCATTCGGGAACACCCAAAAGAAGTTCAAAAAGGAGCAAATGATAAAGGGATTAAGATTGATATAAATCAAGTTTTAAATAGCGATAAAAATTATCGAAAGCTTTCTGAATCGGTACAAAAATTAAGAGAAGAGAGAAATACGCTCAATGGACAAATTAAAAAGAATCCTAATAGATGGGACAAAGAAGGAGCACGATCTCTTAAGCAGAAATTAGAAAAAGAAGAAAAGAATCTTAGATCCTCAAGGGAAAAGTTAGATGATCTCCTACTGAAGATTCCAAATTTTCCACTAAAAGATGTTCCCATAGGAGATGATTCGAAAAATAAGATAATAAAAAAAGTAGGAAATCCAAAAAAGTTTGATTTTACTCCTCGCGACCATCTAGAACTTGGAGAAACACTTGATATTATTGATGTAAAAAGGGCAGCAAAAGTTTCAGGGACAAGATTTGGATATCTTAAGAATGAGGCAGTTCTTCTAGAGTTTGCTTTAGTCCAGTTTGTTTTAGATAAGCTTACTAAACTTGATTTTATCCCAGTGGTTCCACCTGCATTGATCAAAAAAGAAATTACAGATAAATTAGGCTATTGGCATGGTGAAAAAAATGGAGTGACCAATAATGAAGAATATTATTGGCTCAAGGATCCAAGCGATAAACAAGAGCTGTATTTAATAGGTACCGCAGAGCACTCGGTTGTATCTATGCACAAGGATGAAGTCTTCAAAGAAGCTGATTTACCAAAACGGTATATTGCTTTCTCCCCTGCATTTCGAAGAGAAACAGGAAGTTATGGAAAAGATACGAGAGGAATATTTAGAGTTCACGAGTTTGATAAACTTGAAATGATATCTTATGTAAGACCAGAAAATGACGGAAAAGAAAGAAAAAAACTTTTGCAAATCGCAGAAGATCTTATAAAAGAACTTGGGTTTTCTTATCAACTAGTAAGATTAGCCAGCCAAGATATGTCCTTTCCGGCCGCAGAAACTATCGATATAGAAACATGGATCCCTTCTCAAAAAAAATATAGAGAAACACATTCTATATCAACAACAACAGATTTTCAGGCAAGAAGATTAAATATTAAGTATCAATCGGGAAATGAGAAGAAGTACGTCCATATATTAAACGGTACTGCCTTGGCAATCGGCAGAACAATTGTCGCAATTTTAGAAAACTATCAGCAAAAAGACGGAAGTGTAGAAATTCCAAAAGTTTTACAAAAATATATCGAAAAAACTTCAATAAAACCCCAAAAATAGCATCGTGATTTTTGCCGCCTTTGCAATCTAAATTGTAACTTTTGAGGCAAAGTAAATTTCTTGACAAATTAAACAATATTATTCAACATTAAAATATATTTCGTGAAGGGAGGTGTTTCTGTAAATGGCAAAGAAAAGAAAAAAGAAGAAGTAAATTGGTAAGCAATTTGGAGCATTACCAATTGATCAGTTGGTAAAACCCTGCCAAAGAATTTATATTTGAGGCGGGGTTTTTTATGGCTTGAGCTTATGCTAAAATAAACAGACTATGGCACTCTTTGGTAAATTATTTGATTCGAACGAAAAAGAGATAGAAAAACTTAAGCCTATTGTTTCGCAGATAAATTCTCTTGAGGAAAAAACAAAAAAACTCAAAGATGAAGCTTTCCCAAAAAAAACTCAGGAGCTTGCGGAAAGAGTATCGGAGGGAGAACCTCTCGAATTCATTCTCCCTCTTGCCTTTGCTCTTGCTCGCGAAGCCGCTGCAAGAACCATAGGACAAAGGCATTTTGATGTGCAGCTAATGGCAGCAATAACTTTGGCGAATGGAAAAATCGCTGAGCAAAAAACAGGAGAGGGAAAAACTTTATCTGCGGTTCCTGCGCTTTATCTAAATAGTTTGGCCGGGGGAAATGCTCATTTAGTTACAGTCAATGATTATTTAGCAAGGAGAGATGCGGGATGGATGGGTCCAATCTTTAAGCTTCTGGGACTTTCCGTTTCCTCACTAATCAACGAAGAGTCTTTTATTTACGATCCAGATTTTTCGCAAAGTAAAGCTTGGGATTATAGACTTTCTCATTTAAAACCAATCAGCAGAAAGCAAGCATACGATGCAGATATTATTTACGGAATAAATTCGGAATTTGGTTTTGACTATTTAAGAGATAATATGGCTCAAAGCTTTCCTGAAGTTGTTCAAAGAGGACATTCTTTTGCAATTGTAGATGAGGTTGATTCGGTACTCATCGATGAGGCAAGAACTCCTCATATTATTTCTGCACCCGATGAGGCACCTGCTCAAAAATACTACGAGTATTCAAAAATTGTAGAGAAATTAACCCCGGATCTTGATTACAAGATTGACGAAAAGTTAAGAACAGCTCATTTAACAGACCACGGAATTAGTAAAATCGAAAAACTTTATGGAATATCAAATATTTACGAAAAAGATTTTGATACCGTTTATCATTTAGAAGCGGCGCTTAAGGCAAAGACATTATTTCAAAAAGAAAAGGATTATATTGTAAAAGATAATCAGGTAATTTTGGTGGATGAGTTTACGGGAAGGCTTATGATTG
>Ga0209515_10002241_pt1 | contig 30208 bp, 29 predicted proteins | sample Subgroupgradi54m_FD_187454 | JGI IMG/M metagenome (GOLD analysis project Ga0209515, IMG submission 187454) | Subsurface groundwater microbial communities from S. Glens Falls, New York, USA - GMW60B uncontaminated upgradient, 5.4 m (SPAdes)... ... | reverse complement strand
ACAACCCCGCCCCAAGGGGCGGGGTGTCTACCCAAGGGTCTAGCGCCACAGGCGCGCTGAGGGGGAGGCTCCATGCGGCTTTGCCGCTGGAGGGGGCGACGCTAGCCCCTGAGATCGAAAGGATGACCGATGAACACCATCGCCCGACGCGATATTGTTTTTCTGATTTTGGCCGCGATTTTTATTACGGACGCGCTGTTGGGCGAACTCACCGGCGGCAAGCTTATTCAGGTTGGACCATTTGTCATGAGCATCGGCATTCTGCCGTGGCCCGTGGTGCTGATCGCCACCGATTTGGTGAACGAATATTTTGGCAAGGCCGGCGTGCGACGACTCACACTCGTTACGGTCGCGCTGATTATTTTTGCGTTCGTCGTCGTCTTCACCGCGATCGCGATTCCGGCCGCGTCGTTTTCTCCGGTGAGCGACGCCGCGTTTCAAACCGTGTTCGGCCAATCGCTCTGGATTATTGTGGGAAGCGTCATCGCCTTCTCGCTCAGTCAACTCGTCGATGTCGTCGTGTTCTGGCAATTACGCCGCCGCACCGGACACCGCATGTTGTGGCTGCGCGCCTCGGGTTCCACTGCGGTCTCGCAACTCATCGATAGTTTCGTGATTACCGGGATTGCGTTTTGGTTGCCGGGCAAACTCAGCACCGCGCAGTTTCTGAACATGGCGGCCTCGAATTATTCGTACAAACTCATCATCGCGGTCGGGATCACGCCGCTGATTTATCTGGCGCACGCACTCATCGATCGATTTTTAGGAAAGACCACGTCGCATGAACTCATCGCCGCCTCGGCCCGCGCCGCCAATGCCACCGAACCGACTGCGCCCCTGCCTCTCATATGATGAACTTTGATCCGATGGTCATTCTCATCACGTCGTTTTTCGGCGTGTGCGGCTACGCGGCGTGGCGCTATGCGCGGCGGGTCGACAGCAATCGACATTTAATTCTCGCCATTGCACTCATGGGCTATGGATTACTTACGACGACACCGTGGATGGCGTTTCTGGTCGGTGCGGTACTCACGATTTTATTATTTTGGCCATAGGGCGTGGAGGCATACTCAGGCGCCCTCATAATCCTAATCTTCATTCTTGATCTTAATCGATCCCGATGCCGACAACGACCACGTACACGATCACGAATACGCCGCCTCAGAGGCGACGCAGTTTTATAATCATCGCCGCCGAAGTGCGCAAGTCGCACTGGATCGGTTCGATGACGAGGAACGGCACCAACGCAAACGCCACGAGCAAATCGCACGCGGCATCGACCTCATCGATTGAGGCAATCGAAATATCGAAAAAGCGATTTTTCTCGCGTTGAGAGCGGCGGCCATTGCCTTCCGCCAAATTTAAGATCGCACTCGTGAGCGCGCGCTTCAGCTGATCTTGCAAATCGGCATAGCCCGCGGGAATGATTGCCAACAGGGATGGCACGGTCCGTGCGACACAAAGTAACCGTTGATAGCAGTGCAACCGATGATGATTCATTGTGAAACTCCCATTTGTCGGGAAGCGAAATTGCCTCCTTTTCCCCTGCGGGGAGGCAATTTCGCTTTCCGACAAAAAGGAGTGTTGAGATGTTGAATCATCATCGGTTGCACTGTTACGCGGTAACACTGGGTTTAGCACGGACCGTGCCATCCCTGTTGGCCACGTGGCCCCGCGGGTCGAGTGATTTGCAAGATCAGCTGAAGCGCGCGCTCAGTAGTGTGCTGTTGAATCTTGCGGAAGGCAATGGCCGCACCAGTCCGGCGGATCGCAAGAGATTCTTTGTCATCGCTCGCGGATCAGCGCTTGAGGTTGGAGCGATTTTTGATTTCGCATCGGCCTTGCAGTGGGGCGATGCATCATACTATGTCGATGCGCAATCCGTGATTGAACGCATTGTACAGATGGTCAGCAAGTTGCGGTGATTCCGCCTGAGGGATTTATTCACGTAGACACAAACAATGACCCCAGACTCCGCCCACATTTTTTCCGAGATCGTAAATTCCCGCCGTAGTGTGCGTTTGTTCGAAGACGTGCCGATTCCGCCCGACATTATGAATCGCTGTCTCGATCTCGCGTTGCTCGCACCGAATTCGTCGAATCTGCAACCGTGGACTTTTTATTGGGTGCGCGACGTCGTCCGCAAAGCCGTACTGGCCGAGGCTTGCCTGTCGCAACCGGCGGCGCGCACGGCGGCGGAATTAATTGTGTGCGTCGGACGCACAAACACATGGCGCGCGCATCGCCGGGAAATGTTGCGGCGATTCGAAATTGCCACGACCGCAGGACAATACATTCCGAAATCAGCGTGGGAATATTATCGAAAGATTGTGCCGATTGCGTACACGCAAGGGTGGTTCGGCGCGATTGGTCTGTTGAAGAAAATAATTTTTTGGGGTCGCGGATTCTTTACGCCGTCACCACGCAGTCCGACCTCGCTCGCCGACATGCGCGTCTGGGCGGCGAAATCGTGCGCACTTGCCTGCGAAAATATGATGCTGGCGTTGCGTGCGCACGGTTTCGATTCGTGTCCACTGGAAGGTTTCGATGCGGTGCGCGTGCGGCGTTTGCTAAAACTCACGCGCGACGCCGAGGTGGTCATGGTCATAGCCGCCGGGAAAGCCAGCCCCCGCGGCGTCTACGGACCACGTGTGCGCTTCGCGCGCGAAGAGTTTGTGATTGAGGTGTAGAGGACCGGCAACAGTGAGACCGCGATGATCGCCACGACGACGATGTGAAAATTGTGTTGCACGGCGGGAATGGTACCGAAAAAAAATCCGGCGAGGATCATGAGACCGACCCACGCCAGCGAACCACTCACGTTGTAGAGCAAGTAGCGCCGCCAATCCATGAGACCCACGCCCGCCACAAACGGTGCGATCGTGCGAATGATCGGGATGAAGCGCGCCAACACAATCGCCTTACCGCCATGTCGCGCGTAAAAAATTTGCGTGCGTTCCAAATATTCATGCTTCACGATGCGCCCTTCCACGCGCGCAAAGAAACGCAATCCCCATGTCCGACCAATCCAGTAATTCACGGTGTTGCCAAAAATTCCGGCGAGCGCGAGCAACACGACGAGTCGCGTGGGCGTGAGCACACCCGCGGGATCGAGCGCCGCGAGCGCACCAGCGGCGAACAGCAACGAATCGCCGGGCAGAAACGGTGTCACCACCAATCCCGTTTCGCAAAAAATAATCAGAAAGAGCACCGGATAAATCCACGCACCACACACCACCACCCACTCGCGCAAATGGACATCGAGATGCAAAAACGTATCGAGACTCGCCATCAACGCGTGGACAATGCTCTGCAGCAGTGAAAATATCATGCGGTCTCGCTAATCGACTGGTGTCCTTGGAGTCAATCATGTCCGCTTGTGCCGCGCTGCCCACTCTGCTACTGCGCGCGTTACATGAGTGAGTCCGCCCAACAATTACTCCGCACGATTTTTGGATATCACGCATTTCGCGGCGAACAGGAAACCATTATCGAGCATGTCGTCGCGGGCGGGGATGCGCTCGTGATCATGCCGACCGGCGGCGGCAAATCGCTCTGTTTCCAATTGCCCGCGCTGTTGCGACCCGGCGTGGGCGTGGTGATTTCGCCGCTCATCGCACTGATGCAAGACCAAGTCGACACGTTGCAACAGATGGGTGTGCGCGCGGCGGCGCTGAATTCCTCACTCACGCCCGAAGCACGGCGCGCCGTCATGCAACGACTGCGCAGCGGTGCGCTCGATTTATTGTACGTCGCACCCGAACGCGTGTTGCTGCCCGATTTGTTGCAACTCTTCGGCGAGATTCCGCTCGCGCTCTTTGCGATCGATGAAGTGCATTGCGTCTCGCAATGGGGTCACGATTTTCGTCCCGAATATTTAGAGCTGCGTCGCCTGCGCGCGTTGTTTCCGAACATTCCGTTCATCGCGCTCACCGCCACCGCCGACCCGCAAACGCAAACCGATATTCTGCAACAGCTTGATTTAGGCCACGCCCGCCGCTTTCAGGCCAGTTTCGATCGACCCAACATTTTTTATCGCGTGTTGCCCAAACAAAATGCCACGACGCAGCTGTTGCGATTTTTGCAGCAGGAACATGCGGACGACGCGGGCATTATTTATTGTCTCTCGCGCAAACGCGTGGAAGAAGTTGCGGCGGGGTTGTCGTCGCACGGACGGCGTGCATTGCCGTATCACGCGGGTCTCGACGCGGACGTTCGCCGAAACAATCAACAACAATTCATTCGCAACGAAGGTGTGGTCATGGTGGCCACGATTGCGTTCGGTATGGGCATCGACAAACCGAACGTGCGCTTTGTGGCGCATCTCGATTTGCCGCGCAGTATCGAGGCGTATTATCAGGAAACGGGTCGCGCGGGTCGCGATGGTTTGCCGGCGAATGCCTGGATGGCGTACGGATTGGGCGATGCGATTGCGTTGCGCCAAATGATCGCGGGTTCCGCTGCCAACGATCAGCATCGCGCGATCAATCACCAAAAGCTCGATCAGATGCTCGCGTTTTGCGAAGCCACGCATTGCCGCCGCGCGCAACTCCTCACGCACTTCGGAGAAACGGGTCGCGCGACGTGTGAACGCTGCGACAATTGTTGCACACCCGCCGAACTCTGGGATGCCACCATTCCCGCGCAAAAGGCCCTTTCCTGCGTGTATCGCACAGGACAACGTTTTGGGGCGGTGCACGTCATCGATGTGTTGCTGGGAAAAACCACACCGCGCGTCACGCAATGCCGACATCACGTACTTTCCACGTTTGGCATCGGCAAAGATTTGGGCGCGCCGCAGTGGCATTTGGTGTTGCGACATTTGGTGGCGACCGGGCAACTCACGGTACTCCCCGACGCGCATGGCGGATTGTCGCTCACCGCGCAAAGTCGCGACGTACTTACCGGTGGCGCACGCGTACTCATGCGCGCCGCACCCGCACCGACCCCGCGCGGAAAACTTCGCAGCGCGGCGCCCACGCTGTCATCAGCACCAACCGCGGGCGGACCCGTCGATCCGGATCTGTGGAAAACGTTGCGCATGTTGCGGCACGGACTCGCGCAACAACGTGGCGTTCCGCCGTACGTCATTTTTCACGATCGCACGTTGCACGAAATGGCGACGCGCCTCCCGCGCACGCTGGGCGAACTCGGCCAACTCTCCGGCGTCGGCGAATACAAATTACGCGAATATGGCGAACAATTTTTGGAAGTGCTGATGGATCGTGAGCAGGTCTCACCGTAATTTACTCACCATCTGCACTATACGTTCAATCGTCACTTGTGCATCGACGTAATATGCTGCCTTGCCCCATTGCATGGCCGCTGCGAAATCGAAAATCGCGCCGACTTCGAGGGCTGAGCCGCGCGCGATGATGACAATCGTGCTGTTGAATTCGTAATCCTCATTTCACAATCCTAATTTTTTCAGGGCAATTTCAATCGAGAAAACGATGCCGATCACGTACACGACGACGATTACGACGTGGACTGCTCAACTTGGCGGAAGGCAATGGCCGCCGCTCTGTGCGTGATAGAAACAGATTCTTCGATATGTCGATTGCATCAATCGATGAAGTCGATGCGGCATGTGATGTGCTCGTGGCATTTCAGCTGGTGCCGTTCCTCGTCATCGAACAGATCCAACGTGACTTGCGCGCCTCTGCCGCGATGATTATGAAATTACGTCGCCTCTGAAAGCGAGGCGGCATTTTCGTTGTCGTGTACGTGATCGTTGTCGGCAGCGGTATCGATCACGATCAAGATTATGATTACGGTGGTAATGACGACTCACCCTTGACCAGAATTTCTGCCCCGACTACATCCCGCCCATGCGCATTCTTGTGGTTGAAGACGATCTCCGCGTCGCGAGTTTTATTCGGCGTGGATTATCGGAGGAACAATATACCGTCGATGTCGCGGGCGATGGCGAACAAGCGATCGAACTGGCGATCGCCAATAATTACGATGTCATGTTGCTCGATCAGATGTTGCCGAAAAAAAATGGGATCGAAGTCATCCGCGTGTTGCGCGCGCAGGGCGTGCATTTGCCGATTCTCATGCTCACCGCGAAAGATACCGTGCAGGATAAAATTGCCGGACTCAACAGCGGCGCCGATGATTACCTGACCAAACCATTTCGCTTCGACGAATTGCTCGCCCGCATTCGCGCACTCTCGAGACGGCATGGGGAACTCACACCACTCACCGTGCGCGTCGCCGATCTGGAACTCGATGCCGTCCGCCATCGCGCCAGCCGCGCGGGTCGTCCGCTCACGCTTACGAATCGCGAATACGCGCTGCTCGAATTTCTCATGCGGCATGCGGGCGAAATCGTGAGCCGCACCATGCTCACGGAAAATGTCTGGGAACAGGATTTCGATTCCATGACCAACGTGATCGATGTGCACATCGCGCGACTGCGCCGAAAAATCGACGACGAATTCGATGTGAAATTATTACACACCATCCGCGGACGCGGATTTTTGCTGGGGACGCCGCCCGCCGCATGAAACGCTCGATTCGCTACACACTCACCCTCTGGTATCTGGCCTTGTTGGCCATGATTCTCTGCGTGTTCAGTACCGTCTTGTATCACAACGTCTCACAAAATCTTTTTCATACGATCGATGAAGTCCTCGCCTCGGAATCCGACGGCGTGGCAGACACCATCTTTGCGTTTTGGGAGGCCGCGCGTACTGGGACCACGTCGCCCGCACCACGCACACCACGGACACATCGCTCCGCCGCACACCCGCGCACCACACCGCGCCAAACGGTGGCGCCGCATTTGCAGCTCCTGTTGGACCGCGGCGGATTTCCAGCGCTGATCACACGCTGGGCCGAAGAGACTGGCGAATTGGCGTCGGTGCATCCGATTCGCATTGTCAGTCTCACCGGAAATATTCTGGCAAGCTCCGCAAATTTCACCACGCTCGACATTCCACTATCACCCGCCGCCATCGCCGCTGCGAGCCACGGCACCGTGTTGTTTGAAACCGTCGTGCGCGATGAGAGTCGCATTCGATTGATTGTCTGGCCGGTGATCGAGGCGGGGCGCGCGGTGTACGCCGTGCAAGTGGGTTCCCCACTCTCGCAGGCCGACACCTCGCTCGATCGTTTGCGCTTGTGGTTGTATTGGTTGATTCCCGGCACGTTGGTCGTGGCGAGTCTCATCGGATGGCTGCTCGCCACCATCGCCCTGCAACCCGTGGCCCACATGACCGCGACAGCCATGCGCATTGGGGTTGCGCAATTGCACGAGCGCATCGCGGTGCCCCACACCGGCGATGAACTCGAACGACTGGCCACCACGTTCAACGCCATGCTCACGCGATTGGAACGTTCCTTTCGTCGCTTGCGCCAATTCAGCGCGGCCGCTTCGCACGAATTGCGCACACCGCTCACCGCACTCAAAGGCGAACTCGAAGTCACGCTGCGGCGCCCGCGCACGGTGGAAGAATATCAAGCGGTCATTACCACGCAACTCGCCACCCTCGACGACATGGCGCAAACGGTGGAAGAATTGCTCGCGTTAAGTCGCAGTGAAGACGGCGACGCGGCGATTGCCTGGCATCCGGTCGAACTCGGCGCACTCGCTGCGCATGTGTTCGGATTTTTTCGTACGCGCAGTCACGACAGCGATGTGGCGCTGACATTACAATGTACACAACCGGTCTGGATGCGCGGCGAACGCCGCCTGCTCGAACGTGTCCTTGCAAATCTCATCGACAACGCGCTGAAGCACACCACGGCTGGGCAATCCGTCTTGGTCGAACTCTCGGGCACAACGTCACACGCCATTCTGATCGTGCGCGACACCGGCGCCGGAATTTCTGAAGCCGAATTGCCACACATCTTTGATCGTTTTTTTCGGCAACGCCCCACCCCAACCGATGGTCCGCAGAGCAGCTATGGATTGGGACTCGGTTTGTGCCGCTGGATTGCGGAAGCGCATCACGGGCGCATTACGGTGGAGAGTCGGGTTGGTCACGGCACCATATTTACCGTATCCTTTCCCACAGCCGCGAGTGCTGCGGCGTAATTGGGTTCCTGCGCAATTTCTGGGACGAGTTCGGAGTAGATCACCCGATGCTGTGCATCGAGCACGACAACGGCGCGCGCACACAAGCCCGCCAGCGGTCCATCCGTGATTTCCACGCCCCACGTCTTTCCAAAATCGCTGCGGAAGATCGACAACTGCGTCGTGTTGACAATGCCTTCCGCACCGCAGAAGCGCGCCTGCGCAAACGGCAGATCGGCGGAGATATTTAACACGGCGGTGTTGGCAAGCCCCGCGGCCGCTTCGTTAAATTGCCGCACCGAAATCGCGCAGACTGGCGTGTCGATACTGGGAAAAATATTCAGCACGATTTTTTTCCCCGCAAACGCGGCCAAATTCGCTGTCGACAAATCATTGCGCAACAGCAAAAAATCCGGCGCCGCACTCCCCTTCGCCGGCAACGCGCCGCTGGTGTGAATCGGATTGCCCTTCAATGTAATCGTGGCCATGAATCACTCCTTGTGTTGACATCGGGACGTGGGACATAGGACATCAGAACAAAAGAGCAACTTTTTTTCAGAAAGTAACGATCATGCGCCATCGTACGCCAGATGAAGATCGATTCAATCCGCCCGTCCGCCACCACCGTTGGCGACTCACGAACGCGTTGCCGCAAGAAAATATTGCGGCGTTGGTGTGTGCGGCGCTCGATATTTCCGACGCGCAATTTGATGCACTCCTGAATGACGGCGGGTTGCATTGCAATGATGTGCGCCTCACCCCGGACACGGTGCCTGCGCAAATCGAGGCGGGCAGCGAGCTGCAGGCGTATTGCTATGTTCGCACTCCCGAACCGATTCCGCTCACGACCGAGCATATTCTCTTTCAGCGCGATGGGATTCTTGCCGTGAACAAACCGGCGTGGCTGCCGGTGCAAGGCACGCGCGTGAGTGTGTCGCACGCGCTGGAGCATCAACTCCGATTATTCACGGGCATTGCTACGCTCATGGCCGTGCATCGACTCGACCGGCAAACCAGTGGGATCGTGTTGTTTGGGGAGACCGCAAAAATCACGGGGTGGATGATGCAACAGTTCGCGCAGCACCGTGTGCAGAAAAAATATCTCGCACTCGTGTCACCTGCGCCCACAGCAAATCAGTGGGAAACACAAGGGTATCTGGAACGATTGTATCGGCGACTGCCGCAAAACGTGTTTCGTCTGCAGGCCACGGAAGTGAAGAAATCGAAATGGAGTCACACGCAATTTCGGTGTGTGACCACATCATCCGACGGTGCGTTGGTGGAATGTGTTCCTGTCACCGGCCGCACACATCAGCTCCGCGTGCATTTGTCGGCGCATGGCACACCGATTGTGGGCGATGATCTCTACGGCGGCGCGATGCATTTCGAAAATCAATTGGTCCAACGCATCCAGCTGCACGCCGCACAACTCACGTTTCCCATGTCGACCGGTGCGGGCACCGCGCACATCACGCTCGAGGCGCCACTGCCGGGGGATTTCCTCTAGAAGCGGAAGGCTGGAGACTAGGGCGTGTTTGCAAAATACCAGCACCAATCCAGATCAGGATCTCGATCTGGATCTGGAACTGGATCTGGATTGGGAAACGACGGATTAGGATTCCCGCCAGTAGACTTCGCGTAGCTTGCGGAGTTGCGCCTCGGCGAAGCGGAGTTCCGATTGAATCGGTTGGATGATGGATGGGGGATTGAGTCGAAACGCTTGCACGACATCAAAGGCGGCATCGACTTCCGCGAGTGATCCCAATGCGATACTGAAAAAATGCCGTCGCTCTTTGGGCGACGCGCGGCCATTCCCTTCGACGATTATAGGGGCTCGCGTCGCCCCCTCCACCGGCAAAGCCGGATGGAGCCTCCCCCTCAGCGCCGCACGTGCGGCTATGTGTCAGTCAAGTATTGCAAAGTCACCAATCTGGCTCTGCCAGTTGGTGACGCGGGGAACGGGGCCATCGGAGCGGCGCAGCCGCGCACGGGGCCCCGCTGCAATCGATCAATTGCAACGCGCCCTGACCAGCGTGTTGCTCAATATTGCGGAAGGGAATGGCAAAACGAGCTCAGCTGATCGGAAACGGTTTTTTAGTTTTGCGCGTGGTGAAGATGCTCTACAAGTTGAAGTGAGTGATCGGTCGTATCGACTTTATCGCCGTAATCTGGACCGCTGTTATCGATATCGGTGTCAGCGGGGTAAGCGGATTTTGCAAACACACCCTAGAAGCTGGAGGTACGTACCCGCGTTGCAAGACTACTCACCACCGCCGCAATAATCGCCGCCACGTAGGGAATGGTTTGCACGACCAACGCGACCGACCAGATCAGGGCCTCGCCATTGATGGTACCAAAAATTCCCAACATGATACCCGCGCACGTCCACAAAATAATGGTGAGTGCAATTTCTTCCTGTACGCTGCGCAAATTTTGCCAGAGCGGCGCCACACCTTCCATTTTCGGTGTTCTGTAGAATGGCTTTTTAAAGCCCAATAACCCCTGCCAAACCGCTTTGGCGATTTTGTGGGTCAGCGAACCGCCAGCGATCAATGCGAGCAGCGTGCGTTTTTTTCCGATCTTCACGCGTGCACTGTAGGTCCAGATCGTGCCGAAAATCCGCACGAGCACGAGCAGCAGCGCGGGATAAATAAAAATGGGCTGCGGAAATGCGGTGTAGAGTGGATCGATCATGAGCACGACGCTCCAGAGCATTGCCGTCGCGGAAAAAATCATGTGCAACGCATCGCCGATCCAGGGCAACCAGCCGCGCACAAAATGATAGCGTTGCGACCGCGTGAGTTGACCTTGCAATCCGCACAACGTTTTCCAATGATGCCGCATGATGCGCATGGCACCGTAGGCCCAGCGAAACCGCTGTTTGGCGTAGGCGTCGTAGGTGTCGGGCACCAATCCGTGGCCGAGCGGATGATCGAGATAAATCCCCTGCTTGCCTTCCGCTAAAATGCGCAGTCCCAATTCCGTATCTTCGCCGATGCACCATTCCGCCCAGCCGCCCAAGCGATCGAGCGTGGCGCGATCGACCAGCATCATGGTGCCGTGTTGAATAATCGCGTTGTCTTCATTGCGCTGCACCATCCCAATGCGAAAAAATCCGCTGTACTCGTCGTTCTCCATGCGTTGAAAAATGCTATCGCTCCACCCGCGATGTTCCTGCGGCGCCTGCACATGCCCGACGTTCGGATCGCTAAAATAGGGAATCGTGGCCTCGAGCCATTCCGGTTGCACGACATAATCCGCATCGACCACACCAATGACCTTCGCCGCAGAATTGGTTTGGCGCAGCGCAAAATTCAGCGCGCCCGCCTTGAAGCCATCGCAGTGCGGCAGATGAAAAAATCGGATGTGCGCGCCAAGCGCCGCACAGCGCTGCTGCACCGGTTCCCACTGCGCGGGATCTGGGGTGTTGTTGTCGACGACGATGACCTCGAAATTCGGGTAGCGCAACGCGGCCAAACTATTCACGGTGGCAATCATGAGATCCGCGGGTTCGCGACAACACGCGACATGAATCGAGACCATGGGTGCATTCACCATCGCACCGCGCTGCGGCAGAAAACGCCGCGTGAGTGGCGCATCGCCCACAACCTCGGCAATTTCCATGGCGTCGGTCACCAAAATAATCGCGAGCAAGGTTTGCGCGGCGCTCATGATCGACCAGAACGCAATATCGCCCGGCGACATGTACTGATCCGCGGCCTGGCGGGCGAGTTGCGTGACCAAGGCGACGAGCACCTGAAAAATAATCACGGAAAAAATCTGCCCGCGTTTGCGGACATCGCGGCGACGAAAGAGAAAGAGACTCGTCGCGAGAAACCCCACGACCGTGGAAGAGAGCGCCCAATATTTCCAATTCGGATCCTCCAGCACCGGTCCTTGCATCGGAAATTTTTCCTGACGATCGGCGTTCATGATACCCCAGTGTTCGCCCACCTCGCCTTCCGTCGCACTTTTCCACGGTTGATCGAACGCCTCGAACAGATTGTAACGCAGATGCAAACTTTCGGCGCGGCGAATGAAGCTGCGCACGAAATCGGCTTGATTCGCCTGCGTGGCTTTGGCTGCACCATGTTGTGGACCACTGCTGGGCCAGCCAGCTTCCGCAATCACGACAATCTTATCGGGGAACATCCGCTTCACTGCCTCATATTTCCCCAAAATATAATCGACCGCTTCCTCGATCGGAATTTTCTGCCAGTACGGCAGAATATGGATCGCGATGAAATCGACCTCGTCGGCCATTTCGGGATGATTGATCCAGTAATCCCACGGCTCCGCCGTAGAAACCGGTGTGCGCAAGGCTTTGCGGGCTTGGCGCAAATATTCCACGAGCTGTTCGCGCGGCACTGTTTTGTGGAGTTGCGTTTCGTTCCCCACAATCACCCGCACGACATTGCGATTCACTCCCGCCAGACGAATCACACTCTCGACCTCTTTTTGATTATTGGTCTGATCGGGATTGTCTTCCAGATACGCCGTCATCATGACGAACAGTTTATAACGCCGCGCGATTTCAGGCACCATTTCGAGTCCGTGCGTTGAGGCGTACAATCGTACCGTGCGCGTTTTCCCCGCGAGTAATTTCAGATCGGAGTCTAATTCTTCGGCGGTGAAGACATGTTGATCAAACGGACTCTGATTTTTTTTGAACGGATTGAGCGACACCGAATACATGGGATACGCCGATTCCACGGGCGAATGCGGCTTGTTGATCCCCACCCAAATAAAGAGATTGAGGACGACGGTGACGGAAAGAATAATCCACGTAGAAAGACGCATCATAAAACGGCAGACCTCAGATTGAGTGAGCGGACATTTACTGGAGTGATGAAAAGATGTCCAACGCTTGTTTGTCCTTACGTCCCTACGTCCTTATGTCCTTATGTCTTTGAGTGAATAGTGACGGCTGTGTTTTTTTGACGTAGGGACGTACGGACGTAGGAACATAGGGACAAAAAAATTCATGAACATCTGGCACCGCCTCCATTGGATCTCCGCAACATTCTGTTCACTCCTGCTCGCCAGTTGCTTTTGGTGGTGGGTTGGCAAGGCCGCGCCCATTGCGGATTTGCCTGGTGTTGCGACGGGCGAGCGATTGCAATGTGTGTCGTATGCGCCGTATCGACGCGGGGAATCACCGCAACTGATCGCCAAGGATTTTGAATTTGCGGCCGTACGGCTCGACGAGGATCTCAGCCTTCTCGCGAAATATTTCGACTGCATTCGGATTTATTCTGTCGCCGCCATGGACAATCTGCCGGCCGTGGCGCGCGCGCATCACCTGAAAATTCTACTCGGCGCGTGGGTGAATCACGATGCGCTCGATACCCAAATCGAAATCGATCACGCGATTCGATTCGCCCGCGCCAATCCCGACGTGATTCGCGCGGTGATCGTGGGAAACGAAGCACTGTTGCGCAAAGAAGTCACACCCGCGCAACTCATCGCCTATTTGCACACCGTGCGCGCCGCGCTGCCGGGCGTACCCATCACCTATGCTGACGTCTGGGAATTTTGGCTCGCGAACCGGGAAGTGGCGCCCGCTGTGGATTTCGTGACGATGCATATTTTGCCATATTGGGAAAACCGGCCGCGCTCTGTGCGCCATGGCATGATCCATCTCGAATACGTCTATGCAAAAATCGAGAGCGCCTTCCCGGGGAAAAACATTCTGATCGGCGAAACCGGGTGGCCGAGTGAAGGCCGTCCACGCCGCAACGCCGCGCCCAGCCTGCGTGCGCAGGCGACTTACATTCGCGATTTTCTCGCGCTCGCGACGCAACGTGGCTGGCAATACAATCTGATCGAGGCATTCGACCAGCCCTGGAAGCGCGGCAACGAAGGCATGGTCGGCGGCTATTGGGGACTCTTCGATACGGATCGCCACGACAAACATATGCTCGCTGGCGACGTGAGTAATTTTCCGGAGTGGCGCTTCGATCTCGCGTTCTGCGCATTGTGTATTTTTTTATTGATGTGGATGGGCGCACGCGATCCGCAACGCAATCAGCGCCCCGCGTGGCAACTCGTGCTGCCGAGTGTGCTCTGTTCGCTCGCGCTCACGTTCCATGCCCGGCAATCGTGGTTCGGCGTGCGAGCACCGCCGGAAGGCATGTGGGCCGCGAGTATTTTTGCGCTCGCCTTTTTTTCCAGCGCGGCGTTGTTGCACGACTGGAAACAATATCGGCGATGGTGTGTGTTGGCGACTGTGCTGAGTGTTGCCGTCACGGCACTCGAATTGGTGTTTGATGCGCGGTATCGCAGCATTCCGCTCGCCGGATTTATCGTGCCGATTATGTTTTCAACGTGGGTGGGTTGGCGAAATGAAAATTCATTGAGCGTCCCCCTCACCCCGCCCTCTCCCCAACGGGAGAGGGTGAATCGATTGGGTGATTTGCTGTGCGTCGCTGGCGTGTGCCTGTTGATCATCGAACGACCCAGCAATGTGATGGCCGATGCGTGGATCGCATGTGTGCTGATTTTTGGCTACACACTCCGCGCCCGCACGCATGCCGTCTGGACTGGCTGGCGATGGCGCATTCTTTCGTGCTTCGCGGCGTATGGGATTGCGAGCGCTATTCGCCACGGCCTTATGGAATCTGTCTCGCTGGTGGAGCGCTGTTCCATCGCGCCGGATTTTGCGTGGTGCACCATCCGCGACACGATCGGCATGGCGATCTATTTTCAGATTTTTTCCCGCAGCGCGTTCGTGCTGCTCACACTCGCACTCATCACGCGACGACAGATCTTTGCCATCAGCGCGCTCCCCTTCGCAATCGTTGGACTCGTGCTCTACAATGTTACGCCATCGGCCATTGCGTTGGTGTGGGCGTTGATGATGATCGCGTGATCGTCTTGTCGTCATCGTGATCGAGATCGTAATCTTGATCGGAATTTGTCATCGTGATCGTAATCGGAATCGTGATCGTAATTCGTGATTCGTAATCCTGATCCTGATCGCAAATCGCTCCACTGCCGATTCCGAGCTCGATCACGATCAAGATGACGAAAAGATCGATTACGAAAAACCCGTGAACGATAATTACGCGGCGGGGGATCATTCGCTGGCTCAGGATGACTGGCACGTCGGCACGTCGGGGCATCGGGGCAAAAAAATCACAATCGCACATACGTAAACGACGTGGCGTGGCGGGAGAGGAGATCTTTTTCGAGGGTGAAGTCGAGTCCGGTGGCGTCGAGGCGTTGCAACACGAGCGCGCGCCGTACTTCGATGAGATTCGCGATGCCTTCAAAAATCCACCAACGACTCGTGGCGGGAAATGTGCCAAGGCGTTTGCCGGTGTCGATCGCAAATTTTTCGTCATCAGCTTGCAACAACGCCATGAGCACCGGGACACCGTGCGGACGGTGCAGGCGTGCCAAGGCCACCGCCGCCAATTGGCGCATGTGGCGATCTGTCGACTCGAGCAAGGCGATGAGGACGGGAATGTAGGAACGCAATTGCAACACGCCAATCACGTACAAGGCGGTGAGTTGTTCGACCAACGCCGTGGAATGATACAATGCCGCCAAGGCCCGCAACGCCTGGGCACGCGCGCCATCGGAGCGCCAGCGAAATGGATACAGCGCAATGATTGCACTCGAGCGCACGCGATGATGTTCGTGCGACAGATACGGCAACAACAACGCAATCATTTTGCGATCGCGCAACACACCGAGCGCTTCGATGGTGTTGGCCTGCACGCGCACATCGGGATCGTCGAGCGCTTCCAACAAAAAAGGAATCATCGCGCGCCCCACGAGTCGCGTAAGGACCATGATCGCGTTCATGCGGACCTGCAGCGACACATTCTGCCCCGATTTCATCAGACGAAAAATGGCGAGCACACTCCGATAATCGCGATAATCCGCCAACGCTGTAACGACCGCACTTTGCAGCGATTCGTCGCGCACCGAAAATAATTGCACGACATCGTGAAACGCCTCGCCGCTGCGCATGTGGCCCAGCGACAACACGATCGTGCGTTTCAGCGCAATCGTCTTGCTGGCATGCAGCAACGAGAGCAACGACGGCACGGCCCGATTTTTATTGGGCTCGCCGAGCGCCTGAATGGCGTTGGTCATCAGTTCCGGATCGCTCGACTGGAGACACCGCACCAAGTGGCGCACATAAATGCGATGAAACAGAAACGGATAGACGCAAAAAATAATCGCGAGACCCCACAGCATCAGATCGAGTCGCGCGAGTCCCACACTCAGGAGCAACAGATACGCGCACAAAAACAGGACGAGTGTGCCAGCCGCACGACCAAATCCTTCGGTCACAATTTTTACGCGACCGCGCAATGGTCGGGGGACGACATTCAGCACGGGCTGCAACAGCGCAATCGCGGCAAACTCCGCAAAAAAATAGAGCGCTCCTTCCGCAATGCCCATCGTGATCAGCGTGGGCTGCGCGATCAGCAGTCCGCAGGACAAGACCGCCAGCAGTGGAATCAACAGCATCGTGCGTTCGATCCCACCCCACGTCAGCAGCGGTCGCGCAATGCAGAGCGCATACACAAACGTGGCCGCGCCAGCGTAACTGGCCACTTGGCCAAAATAGGCGGTCAGTGCATTTTCATTCTGTAAAATGTGCAGCGCGATGACATTGAATCGATAATCGATGCCGTGACACAACAAACTGTAGAGCAACCAAAATCCGAACAGCGCCACGACGAGCGGCGTCACGCGCAGTGGCGTGGGCACCACCGCCTTGTTCGTACGCACAACGGGGGCGTAGGGCGACTGTCGGGCCCAGAAGACCAGCCAGGGCGAGCTCCACAAGATCGCCACCCAACCCAACAACACATTCACCGCGGCCGTGTGCGCCGCGGCGAACGCCGTGAGCGCGCCCCCAATAATAATGCCACCGACACTGGCCGCCACAATGTATGGGGCGTAACGACGCGCCTCGTAGGCGCCAAAATGTTCGCTGGCCAACAACCACAATTGCAGCGTTAACAGCACATAACTGGCATAAAACAGGGAAAGTAGCGCGGGATAGACCCAGACGGGCACGGCGGGATGTTGTAAAATGTGCCACGCCCATAACACGGCGCCGCCAAAAACGAGATGCGTTACGCACAACGACATGCGCCGGGACAATCGATCGGCGACTTGAAAAAATGCGCCGGTGAGTAACAACACCGCGATCGAACTCCAGACATACGCCGAAAATAACGCGCCGGGCCCGGCCCGTTGCACCAACATGGCGTTCATCGGAAAGATGCCGCAGACAAAACCGACGTCCGCCAGAAAACTGAAGGCAGAAAACAATACGACATTAATGTGGGTTGCAGAGGACCGTTTCACGCAGCGCAACTATCCCTTCTCGACATAATCACCCGATTCCGTATCGATCACGACGGCGTCGCCGACTTTAATGAACATGGGGACTTTGAACACGGCGTTCGTATCGATCGTGGCATTTTTCAGCGCACCGGCACTCCCCTTCGACGGCGGATCGCATTCCGTCACCGTAAAACTCATCTTCTGCGGCAAGCGGATACTGATCGCCTCGCCGCCCGAACTGAGCATGAAAATTTTGGCCTCGGGTTTGAGATACGGGAGCATGTCTTCCAACATGTCGGCGGAGAGTTCGTGTTGCTCGAACGATTCGGGATCCATGAAGTGATACGTGCTGCCTTCCTGATACAGAAAGGTCATTTCGCGTTCGTCGGTATCGACCTTTTCGACCGATTCGGCGGGGCGAAAGCGCATATTGGCCTTGAGCCCACTTTTGAGATTGCGCAGATCCGCCTGCACCTGCGCGTTCCCCTTGCCCGGCGTGATATGCGAAACTTTCATGACGCGATAAATCACGTTCTCGATCTTGAGAATATTTCCGACCCGAATTTGCGTAGCATTCATCATGCGGGCGCTCTGAACATATTGTGTGGTGATTGTAAACGGTGAATATCGCACACCAAATATTTTTGCGTATTTTTTAAGCTTTTCTTTTGCCGATAAAATATAAAATATGATTTATAATTGACTGAAAATCAAATATAATATAAAATGTATTATCTATGGCGAAGAGTCTGTGGGGGAAAGTTTATCTGCAAGGGACCTATGTCGGGCGGCTCCAAGAAGAGCCCGGGGGACGGGTGCTCTTTACCTATGATGATTCCTATCTGGCGTCGAATCGACCGGCCATTGCGTACACCTTACCACGCCAAAAAAAACCGCATATCTCCGAACATGGGCTCCATGCGTTTTTTGACAATCTGGTGGCTGAAGGCTGGTTGAAAAATGCCCAAGCGAAGGCGCTCGGCGTCCCTCCGAAAAATCGACTGGCCCTGTTACTCGGATTTGGTTTTGATTTGGCGGGTGCGGTGTCGGTGATCGATCCCGAACCACAGCGGCATCTCCCCCTGCATCATGCAGACGAATCGACGTTAGCGGCGCTGCTCGGCCGCGCGTCACTCTCCGGGGTGCAGCGCAAACTCATGGTCGTGAAGGATGGGGCGCACTTCCGTGCCGCACACCGCACGGAACTCAGTACGCATATTGCCAAACTCTCGGCGGGGAATCTTGCCCACCTCATCGAGTTAGAATTTCTGACGTTGCTCGCCGCACGGACGTTGCTGCCCCACGATGTGATCGTCGCAGCGACCATCGAGACGATCCCAACAATTCGCGAAACGGCGTTAATCATCCCGCGATTTGATCGCACCCCCAGCGGCGCGCGCATTCACTTTGAAGAGTTTAATCAACTGTTTGATCAGCGCTCGGGCGACGAGAAATATGATGGGTCCTACGAGTTGATGGGCGAATTTCTCCTCCGCTCTCCCGCGTGCATGCCCGCGCAAGCCGATCGGCTCTTGCAGCGAATATTCGTGTGTTTGCTGGTCGGCAATACCGACGCGCATCTGAAAAATTTTGCCATGTTCCATACAGCGGACGGTCTCCGACTCACCCCGGCGTATGATCTCGTCGCTGCCGCACTCTATCCGGAATACCAGACGATTGCACTGCGCCTCGATGGCGCGCGCAGTTTGGCGATCAATCAATTACAGCCGAAACATTTGCTGCATTTGAGTACGGCCTTTGGAGTCAATGCGCCGGCCGTGACCACCGCCCTGACCACATTGGCCACGCGCTTGCCGATCGCCATAGCGACCGTGCTCGCTACAAACGTCGGCACGAAAACACTGCGCGAAAAACTCGCACGGTACATGGAGAAACGATGGAGAGGCAGCTTCGCATCAATTGGCCGTTTATCGTCGCCGAAGCCACGACGCGGCGCAAAACGCAACGGTTGACCCAACACCGCCTGGCGCTGCTCGCCGGCGTGAGCACCCCCACCATTTCACGTTTCGAAAATGGTGAGAAAGATTTGCAACTCTCGTCGGTCATGCGCATTCTTTCGGTGCTGGGCATCGTGGATTCACGCACGCTCATCTTCACGCACCCACGCCCCGTCTATGACGCAGCACTTGACGCCGTGCGTTTTCAGGGACGCTGCGGCACCGCGGTGGTCCGCTGCGCGATCAGTCGAGAGGCCTTGGAAGATCATTTCGCGGGGGCGCGGAAAAATGTGCTCAAGAGCTTCACAGCCCACCAGACACTCATTGAGCACGAGGCCCGGCGCTTATATTTCCTACCGCGCCTCGAACCCGATGGCGCCGTACTCATTCGCACGCTGGATTTAGTGCGGTGAAAATGAAAAAGGTAAACCTCGTCCACTTACATTGAATCCGCAAAATCTGCGAGGGGGGTGGATTCGTAGCGGTGAATGGAACCACCGACGCGATTGGCCCAGACGGGCTGGATGGTGGTGTGCAAGGGGATCGTGCCGGTACGCGGGGTGCAGTGCATCTCACATGCGCTGTCGCCCACCACCACATCGTTGCATTCGGCTTGAATACTCCACGCGGCATCGGGGTCGGCGGATGGCGCGTCGCGGCCGTAGAGCGTCATGTGATGCGCATTCATGCTGCAGTGTTCGATGGGGAGTTCGATCGCAATCATGTTTACGGAATTTTCGGGATCTTGCAGATCACAATGGCCGTCGCCCAACACATGTGTGCAGCGTTTTCGCATGTGCAAATTCGGCCACGTCTCTTCCAGCAACGGCGTTGCCTGGTACCACCGCGCCACCTGGTGAAATGCCGTTGGACGGACCTGTAGCGGCACATCGGCGGCCAATTGCAAATTCGCGGTGGCCTGAATTCCCACCGCCGCCGAATCGATACTGCCGCCACTCACCGTCAGTCCGCGCGCACCATTGATCGGATCGAGTAGCACGCCCGTTTTCACATGCGCGATCGTGTTGCCCGTCGCCTGCAGATCATCGCCGCGCAAATAGATGCCGACCTCGCTGACTTCGGACGTCGCACCGTCTGGAACAATCGCACCGGTGATCCGACTCTCGCTGAGTTGATGTTGCGTGCCGATCAACGCCGCACCCGTATCGAATCCGATAATCGTCGTTCCCACGATCATACTACCCACGCCGCCTTGCACGTACACCCCGCCGGAACCGGACTGCGCGGTGTGACGCACAATCTTCACACCATCGAGCATGGCGTGACTGCCGTTCATCACCACGCCGTAAAAAAAATCGGTCACGCGACTGCCGCTCGTGATGACCACATTTTCCGAGTTGATCAAGACACCGGTCGGCGCGAGCCCACCACTGGCGGGATCGGGGCCCTGCACGACCAGATGCATGAAGACGATCGGATCGGGACCATCGATGCGCAACAATGGATCGTCACCGCCCAGGCGACTCACGAGTGACAAGCCATCGATGAGGAGCGTTTTGCCGGTGGTGTTGCGAATGCGCACCGTGCGCGCAACGGCGTGGCGCGCACCCCCGAAGCAGAGCAAATTGGCGGGCGGCGTGCCCGCGGACAAATCGGCCATGGCCCGCGCAAATGCCGATGGATCGTCTTTCCCAATCGCATTCGTTCCTTCGCAGCCGATGGCGTACACTGCGCGGCTCGCGGTCAGCATCATCACCAACGTGACACACCAGAACCCGCGACGCACATTATTGTAGAGTGAACAAAAAATTGAGCGTCCCCCTCACCCAACCCTCTCCCCAACGGGAGAGGGAGGTGGATACCCCGCCCCGTAGGGCGGGGAGCATTTATCGATCAGCACGAATCTCCCCCGCGGGGAAACAGAGCAAAGCACATACCAAGCGCAAAGGACTCTGATTGCCCCGCAGATTGCGGTTCACACGTTTTTCACAAAAAAAGTTTTTCGACACCCACGGCGGCGTTGACGGTGCGAGTGAAAAAATTCTCAAAAAAGAAACCTCCGTGGAGCGGGGGCTCCACGGAGGTCCGGGGTGGGACAGGGGCGGATTAGATGTTGGCAGGCGCGGTGGGCAGCGTGAACCCGACGGCTTCCACTTCATCGAAGAGACCGTTGGCGTCGGCGTCGACCAGCGATTGCAAACCATTGGCAATCGGCGTGGCGGGATCGGTATCGACCACACCATCCATATCGGAATCGACCGTGAAGCTGCCCGTGCCGTCATAGGTGCAGGCGTTCGTGACGGCATAGGTCAGGTGTTCATCAACCACCGCATAGACCTTGCTCGCACTGTCGAATTGCACGGATTGATATTGTGCGAAGTCTTGCGTGGTGTGGCTGTTGTTCGGACCGGCCCAGTTACAGATGAAGCCGTCGATACCACCATCCGTCCCATCGACATCCGCACCATATCCGAAGAAGGCCTTACCATCGGGCAACACGGATGAAGTCGAGGCATCCATGCGGACGTTGAACACGCGGGTATTGGCATCGCGTGGACCGGCTTGCCACGAGAAGGCAAAGTTACCAGCCAACGTGGACGGATCGAAATCGGTCGTCAGCACGTTGAAGTTGTTGCCCCAACCGGCCGGCAGACTCGCCGCATCATATTTCAGGCTCGCATCAACAATCCCATCGACCGTGCCATCGGAATCGGTGCCGCAGAATTGACCACTGCGTAATTCCAGATTCATGTCGGTGGCGGAATTGCTGGCATACAAGAGCGATTCGTTGTCGGTCACATCGCCGACCGGGCAATTGCCCGCCGTGGTGGTGTCGCCCACGCGGAAGGTCAGGCGACCTTGATATTCGGCCGACGTCGCGCCCGGAATATGTTTCATGGCCACCACGACATGATGCGCCACACCCATTGGTGAATACGTCAGATCCAGATCATACGACCAGACATCGGTGCCGGTCGCGTCGCTGTGGGTCGCGGTCGCACTCGCAAACGTTGTGTCGGTCACGCCCAGCGCATTCATCTCGACCGTCAGATCCACGGTGCTGTTGTGCGGCGCGGCAATGCCACTCGCATCGGCCGTGCAAATCATACTCGCCAAGCCCATGAGGGCGGCCAGCGAACGTTCCGCGACACCGTCCATGCGGGCATTGAGTTCCGCAGCGGCACAGGCATGACCGTCGGTCGGATTCACACTGGTCCACATGCCGACATCGCCACTGGGCAGTTGGCCATTGTAGCGCGCATCGGTGGACACCGTGTCCGGATGCGCTTGATATTGGACCGTCGGTCCATAGCAATCGGCGTTGCGTTCTTGGGTCAGGAAGAGCGCCGGATCGAAGGTACAATGTCCTGATGTCCCGCCGGTGAGCAGGGCATTGATCTTGTCAACAAACGCCAGATAGCGGCTGCTCACCGAACCCGAACCTTTGCGAATCGACTTGGAGAGCGAGGCCGAGGACTCGCTATCGTCTGATTCGGTCGACAAGGGCGAGGCCACGGCCAAGCCACTCGGAAAATTGCTCGACAGATCGGTCGATGCGGTTTCGGTTTCGCCCGTCGTCGAACTGCTGCTATTGCCCGCCGTACTCCCGACACCCGCCGTTCCGCAGGCCACCATCATCGGCAGCAGTACGACCCCAGCGGTCAGTCGCACCCATTGTCCCACTCCACCCTTCTGCGTTCCTACGTGTTGCTGTTTCGTCTTCATATATCCCCCTTGTTGGTTGTTGTTGTGTACGCCACTGGGGTCATTTTCAGCTTTAAAGGCGATTCAAACAACATTTGTCGCATAACACAGCAACAAACCGTTCTCTTTAGTGTACACTTATGAGCCATACGCCCTCATTTTCAGACGCACCAACACGCCGCATAAATTTGGGGACGTTTCTCAAGCTTATACGATGTTAAAATCGAGGTCCGTGATTCGTGGGTTATGGTTTGGGAGCTTCGAACAATTCAATTTTTTGGAACCTTGGCGCGTCGTAATCGGGTTTTTCGTACTCCTCATCCCAAGCGGTCGTTTCATAATCGTGACTCGTGATCGAGCTCGGAATCACGATGACGATCTCGATCACGATGAGGAACACGATGACGAAAACACCGATCACGACGACAACGATAGAGCCGCGTTAAAAACTCCGACTCACCATCAGCCCCGGCGCTGGACCAATGATTGGTGCGATGAAAAATTTTGTTGCGGCCTTCGCGTGGAAATGTGCGGTGCCCCACCCGATCGCGCTACCGAGCGCCGCACCAAAAATTACATCAGATACGTGATGTACGTTGGCATCGAGCCGCGTGTACGCCACCGCACCAGCGGCGAGATACGCGGGAATTCCCAGGAACGGTCCGTGCCTGGCTTCCAGCACACTCGCCATGGCAAACAGGCGCGCGGCGTGCGCCGACGGAAAACTATATTTGCTGCCGTCGGGGCGATCGCGATTCACGATGAACTTCAATCCACCCGCCATCATTTCGGTTAAGACCAACGCTTCCGAGAGTTCTTCACCGGTCGCGGCCAGCGCGGACTGATGCGCCAACACGCCCACACCAAAAAGTAGCGCCGCCGCGCCATCGACCACGAACGGACCGCCCACAATATCGCCAATACTATCCATCCGACCCAGATGTCGCCCGGCGCGAAACCGACTTTGCAGAGTATCATCGAAGGGTGCCACACACGCGGCCGTAATCGCGCCACCAATCAGAATCACCACGGGCCACGACGCCAACGTGCTGCCTAAATCGCCGGTGCCATGCTGCCAAACGCGCGAAAAAACATTCGACTCTTTGGCGACCGCAGCGGCCTCCGCATATTGCAGCGCCAGCAGCGTGACGCACGCGAGCACAATGTGCCGTCGATTTTTTCGAGAGAGCATGCCGCGGCGTTGTAGTGTGGATGACACGCAGCGCAAGAAAAATCAGGCACACCATTCTTTCAAACGACCGCGCACCAGACCGAGCAACAAATTCGGTCGCCGCTGCACCACGGGAAACGACTCCACCAGTACAATGGTGTCAAAAATGGTGGTCGCATCGATATGGGGAAATTCGTCGTGCATCACGAGACGGACCAGGTCGGGCAACGCCAACGGCACGACGCAATCCGCCCCCGCAGCGCAGCAACGCACCAACACCCGCAACACGCGCTCCATCGGTCGCATCACCCGCCACCAATTTGTGGGCGGAGTCTGCAGCAGTGCCACCACGCGCCCTTGCACCACTGGCCACAGCGAAGGTTGCGCGGGCAGTACGCTCGCAATGACTGCGCTGATGCGCGCCATCGGCAACGCATCGACTGTGCGGGTGTGGTGTTTCCAGCGCGCCCGCACGGCCATGACACACGTGGCAAGCGTCATCGTGGTATCATCCCGCGCGACCGCTTCGGACAACGCACGACTGAGGAACACCGGATCCACCACGCTCTCCGCGGCCCGAAGCTCTTCGTGTACCATCACGCGCGCCACCGCCCGAAGCGTGGTCGCGTGCGACGGCCAGCGTACGCCGTTACTCATGATGGATTGCACCGCGCGCACATCGCACAGCGCCTCGACCACCATCGCGTGAAAACCAAACGTGAGAAAACCGCGGCGCTCGGAATGCGCGTGCAGCGCGGCCCCGCGCACCGCGCGTCGCTGCAGGACCGCCCGATGAATCATCGCGCGATCGGCCTCAGCCAGGCGGGGAAAAATGGTGCGCAATCGCGCCTGCAGTATTTCGGAATAGATCAGAAAGAGTTTGCAGATCCAACGGACCCTCGCCCGTACCTGCGCTTCGTCTTGATGCATGATCGCGAAGGCATGTGTGACAATTTTTCCGACGATCTCTTCACCGAGCGTAGGAAATTCGCCGCTGAGCTGTTCGGTACAACGCCGCATCTTTTGTTTGGCACTCAGGCGGGGCTTTTTCTGCGCGCTCTTCGCAAGTGCTGTCGCGTCCGTATCGACAAAAGAGGACGTCATGGCTGCCGCTGGGCGGGGCGGAATCGCCGCACGGCGGCGAGCGAGCGGATGCCCAGGCGACCCAAGAGTTTGCACCGGTCCAACGGGTTTCATGCTTCTCTTATCGGCAGCGCGTAATAAAAGTTGCTTCAACACGCAACTTTTTTGGCGACGTGCCGATACAGATGGTGAGGAGAGATCATGGTGACACTACGCGCTCCGTTGGTCCGTGCACTGTCTTCCGTGCATTGGCAGAAAACGCACGGCGACGACAATACATCCGCCGCGCAACTGAAAGCCGCGGGCGGCACCGCCTACGCGACCGAATATCTCGCGACCGAAATCGCCAACGCAACCGCCAACAGCGATGAAGCGGTTGCCATCGGCGCCTTCGGCCACGCGCGCAACGCCTTGGAAGCAGGATTGCGCATCATCGCATCGATCAATGCATCCATCGCGCAGGAACAAAAATTTCTCCACATGAAGACGACTTCGACAATCCGCGCGCCGATTTTGATTTGACCGCCCGCGCAAACGAGGCGCGTCGTTACGTGGCGCAGCAACTCCTCGCGCAGGCAGACGCCCTCTTCACGAGCGGTCGCGCGGCAACCGCGCTGGAAATGACATTACTGGCGCGTGAACATTTCATGGCCACGCAAACTCCCGACGGCCTCCGCGCCGCCGACGATTTGTTGCTCGATCAAAGTCTCTATGTGCCCGCCGCGCTCATCGCATCGATTATTCATGCGCGGCCAGCCGGCGCCAACGCAATAGATCTGAGCGATGCCGGTTCACTACCTTCTAATGATACCGGCGCGAACCTGGATGCGTCGCAGAAAGATCTTGTCCAGTGACCGACCGCCATGCTAGCAGGGCCGCCATGTTCCAGCGGATGGTCATTGTATTTTTCGCATGTTTTTGTGCGGCCTGCGCCGGCGATACGGTGGCGTCGGTGAACAAAAATGTGATCACGCGCGCCGATTTTACGGCCGCGTTGCAAATCGCTGCGCAAGACGAAGATCCGATTCGATTGCAAGACCCCACGCACCTCGCCGAATTCAAGCGCGGCGTGCTGAATCAACTCATCGATCAGGAACTCGTGGCGCAAAAGGCGAAGAATGCCGGCGTGACGATCCCGCCCGAGGAATTGAAGGCATATCTTGATGAGCACAAGGGACAATACACCGACGACGCGTTTGCGCAGATGTTGGCCTCGAAAGGGATCGAACGCGACGCGTGGGAAATGGCGCGGACCCGGCAATTGCTTATCGACCGCTACGCCGCACAAACCTTGGGTGCGCAGACCAATGTGAAAGACGCCGAGATCGCGCAATATTATCGCGCGCATCAAAAAGACTTTGTGGAGCCCGAGGCCGTGCATATCCGCCAAATTTTAACAGAGACCGAATCCACCGCGCGCGAGGTACACACGAAAATTGTGAACGGCGGCAACTTCGCCGCGCTCGCCGTCGAATTCTCCATCGCGCCAGAAGCGGCCCAGGGTGGCGATTTAGGCTGGATTGCGCATGGGCAGTTTCCCGCGGTGTTTGAAGAGCACTGTTTCAAATTGCCAATTGGTGCCGTCAGCGATGTCATTCAAAGCCCGTACGGTTTTCACGTCTTTAAAATTTTGGAACGCCGCGGGGCGCGCACGCCACCACTGGCCAGCGTGCGCGAACAAATCCGCGCCCAGTTGCGACAAGATGTCTTGGGCGTGACATATCTGGAGACGATTCGCGAATTGCGCACCACCGCACGGATCAAGATTCAAGACGACGCCGTCGCACGCGTCGCGTTGCCGCAACTCGCCTTGCAACAGCCGTAGATCCATGAAAGGAACAGGTATGCAGCAGCCTCGTCGTTGGATACTTCGCAGTCTCATTCTCGCCACCGCGCTGTGTGTGGGCGCGGGCGCGCAGGCCGGGCAGATCGTGGATCGCGCGGTGGCCGTCGTGAATAACGATGTCGTCACCGAACGCGATCTGCATATGGCGCTCGCCGCCATTGTTCCGCCGGGGCGCGGCATTCCGCCGCTCATCGCACACGAGCTGCGCCAAAAGGCGATCGATCATCTCATCGACGAAAAATTACTCGAGCAGGCGATGCTGCATGGACACGTCGAACTGAGTCCCGAAGAACAGGACAGCGCGTATCAGCATTTTTTGCAGGAGCATCACATGACGGAAGCGCAGCTGCAGTCCGCGCTCACCGCGCACGGCATGACGCTCCCCGGATTCCGCGACCACATGAGCACGCAACTGCGTCAGATGAAATTCGTGCAGAGTGAAGTCGGAAAAAATGTGCGTTTAAGCGATCAGGAGATGCAGGATTTTTATCACCGCAATCAACAGAAATTTGCCGACACCAGCCATGCCGACTTTAACCGCCTCAAACCGCAAATTCAGCAGGCACTCTACCAGGAAAAAATGGCGGGCGCGCTCGAACAATATGTCGGCCGTCTGCGCGCAAAGGCGTATATTGAAGTGATGAAGTAATGCGCATCGGCCTCACCATCGGCGATCCCAAAGGTATTGGTCCGGAAATTTGTGCGGCGGCGTGCGCACATTTTGCGGCGCGCGCGGATGTTGCGCTGACGGTGTTTGGCGAGCGCAACTGCCCTGCCGCAACATGCAGCGACATCACCGCCGGCCAACACAGCGCCGATGCGGTCCGCGCAGCGGTCGAAGCGATTCAATGCGGCGTGATCGACGCCATCGTCACCGCACCCATCAACAAACAGCGTTGGCATCTGGCGGGCATCGATGCCCCAGGCCACACCGAATTTCTCGCTGCGTTGGTCAATCCGCAAGCGCCGCCCGCCACGCGCATGTTGTTCATCGCAGAAAACATGCGCATCGCACTCGTCACCACGCACCTACCACTGCGCAACGTCGCCAATGCCATCACCACAGAGCGATTACACACCACCATCCAACGCACGCACGATTTTTTGCGCACCCACTGCGGCATCGCCAATCCACGACTCGCGTGCCTCGGCCTGAATCCGCACGCGGGCGAAGGCGGGCTCTTGGGCGACGAAGAGCAACGCATCATCATCCCCACACTCAAAACGCTGCGCGCCCGCGGAATCACCATCGACGGCCCCTTCCCGGCGGACACTTTTTTTGTTCACCGCAGTGCACGAACCACACACCACGAACCACACACCACGCCCTTCGACGCCATCATCGCCATGTACCACGACCAAGGCCTGATCCCGATCAAGCAACAATCAAACGGCCTCGCCGTGAATGTCACGATGGGATTGCCGTTCATTCGCACCAGTCCCGGCCACGGCACCGCCGAAGACATCGCCTTCAACAATTGCGCCGATCCGCAACCGCTCATTGCGGCGATTGAGTGTGCGATGGATCTTGTTCGCACAAGAAAACCGTAGCGCCGTCCTTATGTCCCTACGTTCTTATGTCCGAAATATCTGTGACAAATTTGTATTATTTGTCGTATGGATTGGGCATAGGGACATCGGACATAAGGACAAACACATGAATCTCAAATTCGGCACGGACGGTTGGCGCGCGATTGTGGGGAGGGATTTTACACCGGCAAATGTCGACGCGGTCATTCAGGCGTTTGCGGATTTGTATCCGTCGCTGCCCGAAGCCGGACGACCGGTGTGCATCGGATTTGATCGCCGCAATCAATCACCGGAAATGGCACTGCGCGTGGCAACATTGCTCGCCGCCAACGGCATCGAGGCGTGGCTCTCCGCCGATTACTGTCCCACGCCCTGTTTGTCGTGGGAGGTCGTGCAGCGCCGGGCCGCTGCGGGCATCATGATTACCGCGAGTCACAATCCGCCCGAATGGAACGGCATTAAATTCAAGGAAAGTTACGGCGGTGCGGCGTCACCGGAATTCACCGATCCGATCGAGGCACAAATCGTGCGCAACGCTTTGAGTCATCGCGCCCCCCAAGACACGGCTGGCGCGGCGGTGCGGGTGCAGCGATTTATCCCAACGGCCGGGTACGTCGATGCGTTGCGCACATTTGTCGACACGTCGCTCATTGCGTCGAAAAAATTTCGCGTGCTGTTTGAACCAATGTATGGCGCGGGCGCGGGGTATTTGTCGCGCATCGTCGATGGCGTGACGGAAATTCATGGACAGCGCGATCTGTTATTTGGCGGCGTGCATCCGGAACCGATCATTCCCTATTTGGGCGAAGCCATCGCCACCATGCAACGCGGCGGTTTCGATATTTGCGTCGTCACCGACGGCGACGCCGATCGCATTGGCGCCGTCGACGAGCGCGGCACGTTCATCACCTCGCACGAAATTTTTGCGCTCCTGCTCGTGCACGCCGTGCAACACCGCGGTTGGCGCGGCACGGTCGTGAAATCAATTACCACCACGCGCATGATCGATCGCATCTGCACGCATTTCGATTTGCCGCTGCAAGTGACACCGGTCGGCTTCAAACATATCAGTCCCGCGCTGAAGGCGCCGGGCATGCTCATGGGCGGCGAAGAGAGCGGCGGCATCGGCATCCCGCGCCACTTGTGCGAACGCGATGGATTGTTGTCGGCGCTGTTGTTGCTCGAACTCATGGCCGTCGGAAAAAAACCGATCAGCGCCCTCATCGCCGATTTGCAACAACAATTCGGCCCCACCCATTATCGTCGCATCGATTTGAAACTGACGCCCGAACAGATGACCCGCGCGAAACAGCGCCTGCAGGGCGATCTGCCCACACAACTCTGCGGACAAACAGTCGCGCAACTCGATCGCATCGACGGTTTTCATTTCCGACGCACCGACGACAGCTGGTTACTCATTCGTCCATCCGGCACCGAACCACTCCTGCGCACCTACGCCGAAGCCCGCAGTCCCGCAGACGTCGAGTCACTCCTCGCCGAAGCGGCGCGGATTGTGGGCGTGTGAGTCGTGCATCGATGTGATCGGATTTTTCGTAATCGGCATCGTTGATTCGGGCGTCGATTGCGATTTGGATCACGATCAGGATGACGAAAAC
>Ga0209515_10002239_pt1 | contig 30239 bp, 28 predicted proteins | sample Subgroupgradi54m_FD_187454 | JGI IMG/M metagenome (GOLD analysis project Ga0209515, IMG submission 187454) | Subsurface groundwater microbial communities from S. Glens Falls, New York, USA - GMW60B uncontaminated upgradient, 5.4 m (SPAdes)... ... | reverse complement strand
GGACGTGTGGGTTCGACTCCCACCCTCTCCGCATTGCACCTGTAGCTTAACGGATAGAGTACTGGCCTCCGGAGCCGGTGATGCGAGTTCGATTCTCGCCAGGTGCACCATACAGGACTTTTTTGGGAATTTTCCAGATTAGTCCTATTTATAGGCCCATTTTTGGGTTCGAGCCGTCCGATTTCCTCATTTGCGTGTTTTATACCTTCTTTATACTTAATAAACAGATATCGAAGCTGAAACAACAACTTTTGATCTAGTAAGATCGGGTTCGAGCCGATAACCTTAAAAATGATCTTCTTATCGTCTGTATCGCCTTTTTCGAATCTTTCAGAAGCTCGTACACCGAAATCAAAGCTGTCTTTGGCTATTGTTGCCCACTCAGCGTCATTAGGATCAGATTTTGCCAACTGCTGAATTACCTTTTCTTTTTCGATAAGCAGTGCTCGTTTTCTATCACCAAACTCTTCATCCGAGAGTAAACTGCCATCTGAATTATCTGGCGAGATTTTAAGACTCACTAAGTTGTTAATTCTTCGACTAACGCCATCTAAGGCGGTTTGTAGGGCCTCAAAGCTGTCTTTAGAAACACTATTATCTTTGACTCTTACTTCCTCTAAAGCTTCTAAAGCCCAGTCTTTAAACTCTGGTTGAAGATACAACTCTGGCAAAGTTGAGCCAAATTGGCCTTCAAGCTTTATGGTCGATAGATACGCCTGATTGCACTTAATGTCACGATTCTTTTTAGTGCAATGATAATAGGCAAATACCTGGGACGTGCCATTTTTGTATCTTTTAATATGTGTTTCAGCAGTCACACAATAGTGGCACTCACCACACTTAATGATGCCATTTAAAGCAAAGTCGTGTTTTTTCTGTCTGCCTCGAGTCCTACCTTCGATAATGTCCTGTAAAAGATTAAACTCTTCGTCGGTCATTAAGGCCTCGTGACTGCCTTGGTAAAGCTTACCTCCGTACAGGAATTTGCCAGTATAAAAAGGGTCTCGTAAAAGCCTGTGCATCCAGCTTTTAGAAATCGTTCGATCGCCCTTTGAGCTTTTTATGCCCAAAATAGCTGCTTCCTTAACTAATTTCTCAATGCTGTAATTTCCAGTTAATGCCAGATCCATAAGTTTTCGCATTAAAGAAAAATAGATTGGATGAGGAGAAATGTCCCGTAGCCCTTGGGGCTTATCATGATTGTTTTTATATCCTGGTCGGGCTTTGCCAGGAAAAACTCCACGTTCGGCTTTAAGCTTTAACGACTCTTTGATATTCACGCTTTTGTTATCGTTTTCGAGCTTGGCCTGAGTGCACAGCAAATTAAGCATAAATTTGTCGTAAGGGTTATTCTGAAATGTTTGGTAAGGAGTCACAACCTCTCGCAGCTTGCCTTGATCCATGAGATAAATAATCCGCCCCGTATCCACAGTATTTCGAGATAACCGAGAAGGATTAAGTAAAAGGATGCCGTTAATGGTTCCTTTTTCCACCATTTGAATCAGCTGGTCAAAAACCGGTCGGCCTGGGCTCTTAGCAGATTTAGACTCCTGCAAAGGAGACCCCACAATTTTTAGCCCCCTCGAGACGATTAAAGGCGTCAGGGTGCTGATCTGATCCGGAAGCGACTGGATTTGTCGCTCGTCTGATTCACTACTTTTACGACAGTAAATGGCATAGCGAGCAGTAGCTGGCTCTTGGATAAAGCCATCATTGATATATTTGTGTTTGGTTAGTCTCATGGTTCCTCCTTTCTTTTGGTAAAGGCTTAATATTGTCTTTCTGCTGTTTTGGTTGCGGTTTAAGTAATACTTTCATCAGATTAACAAGATCTGTCGCCATAGCGGTGGCCTCTTCATCAGTAAGGGCAATATTGAACTGCTCTTGGTATAGCTTCTTAAACTTGGCTAATAAGTCTTCGCTAATCATCTTCCTTGTCTAATATGTCACAGTAACTATAGTTACATAATACAACTATAGTTGTAGTTGTCAAGCACGAATTAGCCTCGCAAAAGTAAACCGTCTTTACCAAGGTTTGTAGTGGCCAAATTTCAGTTTTTATGATATTTTTCCCAAAAGGGTATAAACTATAGTCATGCCGTTAGAAGTCAATCCCAAAACCCAACAGACCATGGGCCACAAACTTAGACAAATAAGAGAAGAAAAGAATTTGTCGCAAGATGATGTGGCTGAGGGAACGGGCATTTCGGTTACATACTATGCCGGTATTGAACGCGGAGAAGAGAATCCAACTCTGGCTGTACTTGAAAATATATGTAAAGCTTTAAGAATTAAGTCCTCACAGATTTTGCCCTTCTAATAGCCTATAATTTGATTACTTCGGCAAAGATTCGTATAATCCAATCTAATATCTGCCCGAAAGGTAGATATGATAACTCTAGGGCAAGCTTTCAACAATCTAATTTACGACAACGTTCTTTTTAAGCGCGTTCTTCCAGCTTTACACATACCATCGTTTCCGATGCTTCAGACTATTACCTCGTCAGAGATAGGTATTTCTGTTTTCCCTTATATCTCTCTTGTCATGTCAACGGCGTTAGTATTAGGACTTCTTTTTCTTGTCCGATTGGTATTTCAGATAAAAAGATCACTTAGTGAGCCGTCTGTCCTTTTGGAGATAACCCCGCCTGCTTTTGCCGAAAAGACCGCATACACCACGGCTCAGCTCTTTTCAGTAATCCATGATTTAGGGAAGAAAAGGACTTTCTTAGACAAGTTGCTTGGCAAAAAGATAATATTTTCCTTTGAAATAGTCTCATCGTTGGATAAAGGTATTCGCTACTTAATAAGGACTAGCCCGGAACAAGTAAATAATGTTAAGCGAACTGTGATGTCCTATCTACTTCAAGTTAACGTAAACGTTGTAGACGAGTATTTGCCCGAGTGGAAAAGATTAAGTCCGAAACATACTAAAGTAGTCGAGTACAAGCTAACAAAACACTTCGCTTTCCCGTTGCAGAAACAAAATGTCCTAGATGAACATGATCCGGTGGCTTACATTACAGGCATGATGACCAAACTTGCTCCGGGCGAGCTTATTTCTTTTCAAATTGTAATTGCGTCTAAAAAGGTAAATGAAGTGGGCAAACTCTCGCAAATGGTTTTGCGTAATGAGAATGTTTTGGGTTATTTAAATAAGAAGGAGTCACCATTAGTACTTAAACCTGTCTTTTTTGTATTGAGTTTAGTTATAAAACTAGTAACCAAAATTGGTAACGCCCTGCAATGGACGATCTCAGAGCTATTTCATCCAAGTAGTGGCTCGAACGCCCTAAATACTCAAGAAGCTCAGTCTTTGCGTCTACTGCAAATGGCGCTAGTCAAACCCGCACGGGTCTTAAGCAGTTTTGAGCAACAACAAGTCCAGTCGGTGCAGACGAAAATTAACCAGTCCTTATTTGAAACTTCAATTCGAGTGCTGGCGGTTATGAACGATAAAAACGCCTTGCTGGAAAGAGGGAATGGTTTTCTTTCCTCCCTAGCCGTGTATTCAGTTCCGCAATATCAAGCGTTTGCCGCTAAATCTAATTTACCCTCTAAGTTACTAAATAAAATCAGGTGGCTGAGTTTTAATAAACGACTGCTGTCTTTAGTGTTTAATAGTAGTCCCATGCTTCTCTCGGTTTCGGAGGTTGCCGATTTGTATCATTTCCCGTTTGCAGCAATTACCCAGACTGAAAACATTGTTAAAGTTCACTCTAAAGAATTGCCAGCTCCTATCAGCTTAAAACAAGGAAAAAGGTTAGGAGTTATATTTGGGGAAAATAACTTTGGCGGGACTTCAACAACGATTGGCCTTACAGAGGAAGAGCGAAAGACCCATATGTATATTATCGGCCGCACCGGAAGCGGCAAAACGACGTTAATGTTCAATATGGCCAAACATGATATACAAAACGGCGAGGGAATAGCTTTTATCGATCCCCACGGAGATGTATCCGAAGATCTATTGTCTTGTATTCCCGAGGAACGGGCCGGAGATTTAGTTTTTCTTAATCCTTTTGACCTTGCCCATCCGATTGGGATTAACCTTTTGGAGCTTACTCCAGGACTTGAAGGAGATGCAGCTGAATTAGAAAAAGAAGTAGTCGCTGAAGGGGTGGTTTCTCTGTTTCGAAAAGTCTTTTCCAATCAAGAAAACGCCAATGCACATCGCATTGAATATATTCTGAGAAATACTATTCATACTGCGTTTACAACCGAGGATCCTACTCTTTTTACAGTTTATGACCTACTTAATAACCCGCCATATCAACAGCAGGTCGTAGCTAAGCTACAAGACGAAAACCTCAAAAATTTCTGGAAGTTTGAATTTGGCCGAGCTGGTGATTATCAGATAGTCAAAATGACCGGAGGAGTCACGGCTAAAATCGGAAGATTTCTGTTTTCGCCGACAGCCAAACGGATTCTTGAGCAGAAACGCTCAACTATTAACTTCAATGACATACTAGATGGCAAGATTTTAATCTGTAACTTTTCCCAAGGAAAGTTAGGAGAGGATACCGCGCGTCTTTTAGGAACGACCATTCTGACCAAATTACAGCAAGCCGCTTTAAAACGAGCCAATATCCCTCAAGACAAACGCCGACAATTTCATCTTTACGTGGATGAGTTTCAGAACTTTGCGACCCAGTCTTTTGCCAAGATGTTATCCGAAGGTAGAAAGTACGGCCTAGAGGTTTGCATCGCTGAACAATCCACCTCACAACAGCAAGACAGAAGTATTGTGAACATTATCTTATCTAATGTCACAACTGTAGTTTGTTTCAGATCTGGAAATCCGATTGATGAACAATTAATGTTGGCTCAATTTGCTCCATATCTGCAACCTGGAGATATCCAAAACCTACCTAGATATCATTTTTACATCAAAATATCGGCCATTGAATCAGAGGAACCCTTTTCTGGAGTGACCATTTTTAATCCAGTGATAAAAGACTCCCAGAAGAGGGAGAGACTGATCGCCGCCTCACGAAATAACTGGGCCATAACCTATGTGCGTAAGCCGAACTCTGAAATAAAGGTTGTTACACAAATAAAGCCAAAGGCGTCATCTGCGGATGTAAAAGCAAGAAAAAGATATGGGGCACTGCCTGAGACTAGGCAAGCTTAATAACTGTACCTACGTGTAGGTACGGATTATGATTATTTTTAAAGCTAAGTATTATGAATTTACAGCCTTTCTATATCTTATATAACTATAAGAGGATTTTTTACTCACAATCTCAAACGATATAAACAAACATTAACTAATTACCTAACACTAAAAACTAAATATGAATATTCCAAGACTTACTGAAAAACAAAAACTAATTCCACCTCTTCTTTACAAATTCCGCTACCTTACAGTCTCTCATTTTCAAAAACTTTTAAATTATAAAGACCCGCACCGAATTAAAGAGAGACTAACCGACCTAAAAGAGAAAGGATACATTGCGGCAGTAGAAGATAAGGACGTGACCAAGCCTTTTATTTATTGTTTAGATACCAAATCAAAGTATCTATTACGAGAGGATGAGTATTGTGATTCAGTCGTACTTGCGAGACTGTACAAAGAAAAACACAAACAAAACGCATTTATCGATCATCACCTTTTCTTGGCTTCTGTCTATCTATTTTTTGATTCAGTCAAAGAAAAAAACCAAACCTTGTCGTTTTTTACCCAGCAGCAGCTCAAAGGTTATGAATACTTTCCGAGTCCCAGACCCAGCGCATATATAGTTAAAACTGGTGAAAACATAAGCCGGTATTTCCTAGAAGTATTTGACCCATACACTCCGGCCTTTGTCTTAAGAAACAGAGTCAGATATTACCTGCAATACTCTCGAGAAGGGCAATGGCAAGCGAACACAAATAATAGTCCTTTCCCGGCAATCATGTTTATCTGCCCCAATCTGTCATTAAAAAACCACATTTATATGTATAGCAAAGCCCTACTTAATAAATCCTTCTCAAATGAAATTGATCTTTTTCTAACTACTAGAGAAACAATAGAAGTGAATAAAGACGAAATCTGGCAAAAAGTAGGGTAAACCTAATACTGTCACAACAAAGCTATTAAGTCTCTCTTGTTTCCAGAAGGCCAGATAGATATTGAGCAGTTTCTCCGTGAGGATTAATATCTGCATCCTCATCAAAAGGAGCTGAAGGACCACTATTGGCTAAAAGAAACCAATGACCACCATTTGTTTTAAAATATCTAGCTTGGACTTCCTCTCCACGACGCCAGTCAACATAAAAGCCTTCGTTCATTTTACTAATAGTGTACGTGTTGGGAGGTGATTCGGAATTCCCTTGAGACGCACCCACTTCTAATTGTTGGTGACGCTTAAAAAGCCATCCTAACGGATTACAACCTCTTTTTTCTTTCATAGAAGGCTATTTTAGTACAATTTAAAAACACCACCAGAGAATACAGAACTTTGCTTTGGGTGGAGGTGGGTTTGTTATTGGTATTTGTGCCTGAATAGTAGGTTGGGGAGCAGGAGAAGTTACATTTTGAGGAGCAAATCCTGTATTTGGCAAAAGGAATTTTACAAATGAACTAATCTGGCCGACAACCGCAGCAATAACGTTTTTGTAGTAAGTTCGTTGGGTAGTTGAGGAAGTGGTTGTTGCAGTCATTGTGTTTCCCCAATTTCCGGCCATACATCCGTTTCCTGGTCTGACACTAAAGTAATACTTGGTTTTTGGAGAAAGTTGATTAATTGTGTATTTTAGTACTCCGCCAGATTTACCTTGGTCAAACTGCACACCGTATTCCCAACTATCTGTTTTCCTAGAAAAGGCAATATAAAAATTAGAATATGGCATTGGGGGAGGTGCAAAGTAAAGGGTTGCCGTGTTTTTAGTGGTACGTATTTCAAAGAGGTTGGGAGTTCCTTTGGTAACTGAATCACCACAGCTAGGTGCAGACGGTGAAGAAGAGCTATTGGACGACCCAGATGTAGATGTTGTAGTAGTGCAACCCCCATCATTATATGTTCCTCCACCATAGTCACATTCACCATAATTGGTAGCTGCAAGTACATTACTATTAAAGGTTGAGAAAAAGAAAAACAGGAAGACTAAAAAAGTATTTAAAAGTATTATTAACTTAAGCTTCACACGTTAATGTTAACAAATATTACCACCGCTTGCATTGGAGGGTGGTAAGATCTATATTTACTATATATATGTTTGGAATTGGAGTACCAGAGTTAGTTGTCGTTTTAGTTATAGTCCTTGTTCTTTTTGGAGGCAAAAAGCTTCCTGAGCTTTCTAAGGGTGTGGGGGAAGCAATTAAGAATATACGCAAGGGGTTTAGCGATGATGAAGACAAAAATCAAGAAACTTCCAAAGAAAAGTCAAAAAAATAGTCCTCAAGAGAAACTTTTAATTAAAGATCATTTTAAAGAGTTAATTCACAGATTTTACTGGTGGTTAGCCTTTTTTATTATGGGGTGCGGTTTGGGATATTTCAACTATGCCAGGCTCCTAGAATGGCTTGTCAAGCCACTTAACAAACCACTGTTTTATACTTCACCTATAGGTGGCTTTGAAGCAGTCTTTGGAGTTTCCGCCTTGTTTGGTTTTGTGTTTTCGCTTCCGATCTTGGTTTATCAAATAATCAAGTTTATCGAGCCAATAAGTGCTAATTTTAAAGGTAAAAAAGTTTTTGTTTACTTATTGACCTCTTTCATCCTAGCAATAGCTGGCATTTTGGTCTCATACTATTTAGTTTTACCAGCTTCACTTAACTTTCTAGGTAAATTTGGCTCAATCCAATTGGAAGCTTTAATCTCAACTAATGATTATTTCCCATTTGTGGCCAGGTATTTGTTGGGCTTTGCCATTCTATTCCAGCTTCCACTCCTGGTCTATTTAGTTAGTTTATTTACTCCTATCTCAGCGAAATCACTTCTAAAGCAGTTCAAGTATGTTTTTGCGGGTAGTTTTCTCATTGCGGCAATTTTGACTCCCACTCCTGATTTCGTTAACCAAACCATCATGGCAACCCCTATTATTCTTCTTTATCTAGTAACCATCTTGATCTTAATTATTAAAAAGACTATTGTTAAATAGTTATGAATAATCTTCTGAAAAAGTTATCATCAGTCAAACTAACTCGCCAAGAGTTTCTTATCTATATGGGAGCCATTTTTATCGGGATTTTGGGGATACCATCACTTCTCAAATTAATCTCAGATGTTAAACCTAATTCAAACACTCAAAAGTTAGACAAATTAGCTACCAGGACCAAGTCTCGCAGCTTTGGCTCTGGATCTTATGGTGTATAGAATTTAAAAGACTATGGCAAACAGATTACCAACCGTGGGTGGAGACAGTGGAAACTGGGGAACAGTTCTTAATGATTTTCTCTCCGTTTCCCATGATTCAACAGGAAAATTAAAAAATTTATTCATCAATGTCAAAGACTACGGCGCGGTAGGCGACGGGGTAACAGATGACATCGCCGCTATCCAAGCAGCGATAAATGCCCTTTCGGCCGGTGTCAGTGGTAATACCACTGACACGACTGGGACCGTGTTTTTACCACCAGGTAAGTACAAAATTACGGCTCCCGTCAAGCTGCACAGTGGGGTTATACTAATCGGCAGCGGTGTCGATGCCACCGCTATTGTCAACAGTTCTACCACCACCGACTCGATCCAGTCAGACACTTCTAAAACTAAGTCTGCTCGGCGCATTGCCATTCGGGATTTGTATATCCAGGGTAGCGGGGCCGCATCGGCTGGCCGGGCCATCAACTTAGATTCGGGTGATGCTAGTGGGGCATCCTTCCACATCGAGAATGTTATAATCTCGGGCCATTACGACGGTATCCGGTTCAACAATACCGTGGTGGGAGTGTTTGATAATATCCGTATCGACGTCCCTCTTCACGATGGCTTTGTATCTGCTGGAACATGCAACGTGGTTACCTGGCGTAATTGCTACGTGTCTGCCGCTGGCCGGCACGGCTATTACGTCATTGGGAATTACTGCTCATTTGTCAACTGCGCCTGCGATAGTTCTGGCGGTGATGCTTATCACCTGTATGCCAACTCAAACACAGATTTTCCAAGTTCGATTTCGTTTCTGACTTGCGGTGCCGAGGTGACGACCGGTGCCGCGATCTACGTTGAGCACGCCCAAAACGTCTCAATTATCAATGGTTACTTCAATCCCAGCGTAGGAAATGCCATCCATCTGTTGGGGGTAAACAGTTGGACCCTGCAAGATGTAACTGCGGTCAGTTCAGGTGGATATGGAGTGTTCGTTGGAGCTGATGCTTACGGAAATGCAACGGTTGATGGTGTGGTGCGCGGCGGGATAATCACCGGCTCAATCAACCAGTTTAATAACCTGGGAAATATACTTATCCTGGGACGAAACATCACGTCAGGGCAAACGTATCTTGGCATTGGGGTTTATCCATCCTACCTACTTGACTTGCTGGTTACGGCCACAAATCTGATGCGCTTTGGAAAAGGGTCTGATGTTGTTACTCTTTACTACAACGGTGGACTATTATTCTACGGTCAGGACACAAATAATTCTTTCTCGATTATGCACGATGCTCCAACTGGATCTCTGTCACTAGAGGTTGGGGGAGTAAAAATTGCTCCGACTTCTGGAAAAGTCGGATTTTACGGCGTAACACCAATTACGCGCGCAGTTCTTGCAACTGGCGCAGGACGTACAGTGGACGATGTCATTACTGCACTACAGAACCTTGGCCTGGTCAAACAATCGTGACCGCCCCTTTCCTAGCATTGGCGATGGATACGTGCAATAGCCATTATGAGCTAACATTGATGCAACTTGAAGACGGCAACAACTATTGATTGTTTGAGGATGATTTAATAATTGATCTGCTATTTCCCACGCGGTCATATTTCTGAAATTTCGCAAGAAGAGTTAATACTTAAATTGAACAGCGTGAATTTTATATCAATTCGCGGGAGTGATGAATTTTCTGTTTGCGTCATAAACATAATTTTTGTTTTGACTCATTACTTCAAAGTGATATTCTGTACCAGGCGACAGATTCGTTAATGTAAATTCATGGTCGTTTGTCCTTTTTTCAGTTTGCACATCTAGTGGATACGTTTCGTCCAGTCCGTAGTTTATCTTGCCATTTGCTGGATGGTTTGTTTTCCATGAAATTTTGGCAGATGTTGGTGAAAGCACTACTACTTGTACGTCGTAAATCTTCGTTGGCTCCGGCACAAACAGATACCCGAATTGAATGAAGGCAGTTCCGAAGCCATGAGATATATCATCTGTTCTTTCACCAATCGCAAATGCTATATTAGCAATTGCTCTCTTTTCCCATATTGCGAGCTGGGCGGCTGCATTTTGGGCTATATTGAACCCATTCTCTATTGCAAGCAAGATATTTCTGATTACTCCTGGCGAGCGCCTGGCGAGGGAGTCGTAAGTGTTACCGATTTTGTCAAAAATAAATGCCAGACCGTTTCCTATGCTATTGCCAATGTACGCTACTACCGAACCTATGCCATTAAATACAAATCTTAATGCATTTCCAATTCCATTAAATAGAGCTGAAATAAAATTGCTGGTTGTGCCGACTGCTTTTTCACCAGCTTGTTGGATAATGTTCGGTGTTGTCTCTTCAGTGGGGATAGTAATATTTCCTTGATCATCCGGTTTACTCACCTCATCACTGGGTTGTTGAGTTATCTGACTCAGTGTGGTGACACGTAAGGTAAACGAGGTTTGAGATGAATTGTCTGCCTTATCTTTCCCCATCAAGGTAATCCGGTATGTTCCCAGATCCAGGTTGTCTCTTTGTAGATATTCAAAGGGGAGATACTTATCACATTTCTGTTTAGTGTTATCGGTAACTTCGGAGTTGTCACAAGTATACCAAGATTTATCCATGTTAATGGTATAGAGGGTATGAAGTTTGTAAGTTAGTCCTTCTTTTTTCTCAATCTTTATCTCCACTTGTTTTGGTCCAGAAGCCACTCGTGGGCCATTTTCATCTTGGATTTGGGATGGATCACCTCCAGCTAATGGGTCTGTTATTTTGCCATAGATAGTCGGCGTTTTGTCTGTGGTTGAAAAATTACTTGCTGTGAATGGTGTGGAGTTTATTTGCGTCAGCTCGGTAGATGGAGAAGTTCTATCCACAAACAGTGTTCTTGAGCTTGAGGTTTCATTGCCAGCATTATCAACTGCCTTGACTTTCCAACTTATTCTCCCTTCCCTTAATTTTCCGTCATTTTCATTTGAGCTCCAATCACTATGTGATTTTGTGTAAACGGAGATGTAATTATTGGTACTGTCAGAATCTGAAAAGTTTTCGTAGTGGATGAGATATTTATTCGTTTCATAATCGGTAGTTCTGCTCGTGGGTATATCATTAATTGTAAAATCGCCTGAAGGTTGACCGGAGCCAATTGAAGGATTATCTATCTCTAAAACATACTTTGCTAACCCTGAAGATGAGTCCGTTGTTGCTTTCCATTTGAAACTTGGCCGTTCACTACTTGAGTAACTGTTGTCTCCTGGAGAATCTAAGTCAAAAGAGGCGGGAGCAGTGGTATCCATCACGATAGTGTCGGAATATGAGGGGGACACGTTGCCGTCGGCATCTTTAAATCTGGCGTACACGGTTTTGGTACCGTCGGTGGTAGATAGGGTAAAACTTTTGCTCGTAGAAAATGCCTCATACGAAGCTCCGGAAAATCCGGAATCTTCAGAGGTCTCCATTTGCAAGCTTGAAGAGACATCAACATCGTCGGAAGCAGCAAGGGTGAGTGTTACCGATCGTGAGTTTGTGTACGTGCTATCACTATTTATGTTTATTGACCCAGTAGGTGCAACCGCATTAGCAAAAGTGAGAGATACGTCCGCAAATGTTGGTGTCACAGCGGTACTTGTGTTAGAAAGAGTGAGTAAATATTGGATATACCGGTGTCCGTCTGTGACACACGTATTAGACGAAATATCAGTTCCCGAACTGATTGCGGTACAAGAGGCAAACGCTGTCGCTCCACTCATGCTCGAAGAGCTCGAGGTTCTCATTTTGACCGAAACCGAGGTATTGCTGGGTGTGGTCGCGGTATAGGTGAGTGTACCCAAATTTGCATTCCACCCGGCGTCAAAAATAGAAGAAGTGACTGTCCCGGATGACGCATAATTATTGAGGCTCATATTGTCTACGTACACCGTTTTACCGGATTTGACGCGTACGCCATAGGCAACAGAAGAAGCGGTCCCCGCTGTAGTACCAGTAAGTTGATACCAACCCCCGCCTACACTCGTATAGGTAGTGGAAATGATGGAACCATTGACCAGAAGAGATAAGTCAGATGCGGTCACTGCTGAGCCATTGGTGTAGGCATATGCCGAAAGATTATAAGTATTTGTATCACCAGCATTGATGGATTGAGTGAAGTTGGCATCCGTAGCACCTGCCACCAATTTAGCTGAAGCTGTTCCAGCATATTTTGTTCCCGTATCGCGAGTCACTGAAGACAAGTCTTCAAATGGTGCATCGGTGTATCCGCTTCTGTTCCACACCACAAAGTTATCAAAAGTATTACCCGAATAGGTACTAAACAGCCCATGCTTTGTATTCGTGTTAGCTGCCATGGTCAGAGTTGAGCCCACCTTGGCGTTGTTATAGTACACATCCAAACTCGTGCCATACCGCACTGCCCGCAATACCGCTCCCGCGCTGTAGGTCACCGCCGTGCTGGCCTTGTTGGTATACACTCCGGCCACGGCTTCATCGACATTGATGTTTCCATTACCGTCTTCATACACAATTATGAAATTAGATGGACTGCTAGCTGAATCCAGATTAAGCACTAATCCAGATTGTGTTCCAGCAGTGCGGGTAATAGCCGTTTCTGCCAGAATATCCGCGCTTCCCGCGTCCACCGAGCGGAAGAGGGTGGAGAGAGTAAGAGCCTTGACGGACAAATCATCCAAATAGATAGAGGCACTAGCCGCAGAGACACGATCTGCTCTAGGTGATGGAAATCCAGACGTTGCCCGGTTACTCTGAAAGTATTGTGTATAAGTGGTTCCCGGATCAACTATGGGGCCGGTAATCGCGCCGCCGCTCATCCCCAGTCGCGCTGTTTTCCCTGACGCAGACGATCTGATCCACCCGCTTTCCATGTACCATTTACCAATTGTCCCCGCAATTGTCTGATAAATTCCGGCTCCACTATTGCTTGCGTCTACGTCCAGCCTTGCCGCATTACTTCCGCCATGAATCGTTGTCGTTTCCTGATTGACACTAGATGTTCCAGCTAAGGCGTTACTCCAGTTAGTTAGCGTAGTTGAATTTGTCCAAATTTCCAATCCACCATCAGTCCAGATTTCACTCCCCTGCGTCGGGGTGTTACTTACCGATCCTCCTGCCACTGTCCATGTCGACCCGGTCCATGACGTTCCAACCGGACCATTATTTTCAGCATTACCTGAGCCATCAGTAGTGGACGCTGAAAAACCATCACTGACCACAGGAACGGGGATGTAGGTAGTTGCGGGAACGAGAACATCATCAGCTGTAAATATCGATGTTGTTGATCCAATGTTAATGGAGGGTATGCCTGCTGCTGTTCCCGCCGCAGTTATCCAAAGCAAAGTCCAGTTTGTAAACGCTCCACCTTTGATAAACCAATAAAAACCGGTTGACCGCATATCACCCGCGATGTAATAGGTTGTGGCCGTGTATGCCCCGACGGTAATTGCCGTCCCGGCATTGGGAACAATCTGTAATACACCAGATGCGGCAAATACTAGTCTATCGTTGACTGCTCCACTAGTATCGGTATCCCATCCGACATTGATAACCCCATTCGTGTCTGAAGGTATCACTTTGGCAAGCAAGGTTTTACCAGCCGCTCGTGCGAGAGATGAATACCAAATACCATCATTAGACGTCCCGCCTGTAGCAAAGTTAAGTAAACCGCCAGTTATTGAAATTTTACTACTGGTATCTGTTACTGTCCGTGTTCCTCCCGTTGGTTCTGCTGATGTTCCATTAACTGCCCCCGCACTTCTAGCTGTCGTAAACTGATCTTGGAGAGTATAACTTTGGGCGCCTGACCAACTAGACAAATCTGATTCAAAACCAGTGTTAGAGAATTTTTCAGTGTTGGTAAGCGTGGCCTGCCCAGCTGTTGAAGTGGTCACACTGGATGATGAATCAAATTTGGTAGCATCAGACCAACTGGTTTGTCCGCTTCCACCCGACCAATCGGTTTGTATCCAGGGAGAAGATGCAGCATAAACAGTAGATACTAAAGACGATAAGCTTTGGGAAATTAAAAGTAAAATTGTAAGTACTACAGCAGCAACCTGTTTCGTGGTAATCGGCCCTTTCTTATGGTGTTCTTTTCTCTTGAAGGGAACTACTGAGCTGAAGCCTCTAAAAAGGTTGCGGATAGGGGTGAAACCAGAACTTCCTGTTTTGTTAATCATAATTAATATCCCGCTACTTTTAGTATACACACTTTACATTAATTCTGCTTATCTTTGATCACTATAAACAAGTAGTTGACTTAGTTGATATACTCTGATATATTTACGATCAGTTCTTTTGAAAAGTATAGCTGCCGCTAAAAGGGCAGCTTTTTTTGTAAATATATGAAAAAATTAATCGTCGTCCAATCAATCGCACTTACTCTTCTGGCTGTAGCCACTCCGGCATATGCAGCGACCGCTGATGTTTCCCAAATACAAACCTTCATTCAAAGCATTATTCAAATATTAGTAACTCTGGCTGGTTTAGTATCCGCAGGATTTTTCGTCTGGGGTGGCTTTGGCTATATCACCAGTTCTGGTAACCCAGAACTTCTAGATAGATCTAAAAAGACGATTATGTATTCAGCAATCGGACTTGCGATAGTGCTAGGCGCATTTATGTTATCAAACATGGTGACCCAACTGGCCACGGGAGCATTCGGTGCAAGTCATTAAAGGTTCTGTCTATGAAAAAACTACCACGCTATGAAACTACTAATATTCATCTTAGGGATAGTTCTATCTCTAGCTGCATTTGCTAATCCTGTTTTCGCTGCTTCAGATTCTGCCATCTCTACGTATACCAACAGCACTTTAGATATTATTACGCTTATCGCTTCCGCAGGGGCTATTCTTTTTTTAATTCGCGGTGGCTACATGTATTTGTCTTCGGCGGGAAAGCCGGATGTTCTAGAAGAAGCCAAGAAGACTATCAAAAATGCCTTTATTGGCTTAGTTATCGTTCTTGCGGCTGGAGCGATTGTTTCCACGCTGAGGAATTTACTTGGACCAACAGCTGATACCACTAACACTTCAATCATCTCACTCACCCCAGTAACCACGGTCACACCCAGTGATGGACTTACCCAGGTTCTAATCGATGCCGTTTCTAGCTTCATCCAAAACATTGTCGAAAGTGCCACTAAACCGATTACGGATGGAGTCATTAGTTTTCTGACCACGACTCCAAGCGTATTAACAAACTCGGTCGTGCGCAACTTTTGGCTCGTTAGTGTGGGCATTGTAGACTCACTCTTTGTCCTGGTCGTTGCTCTTCTCGGGTTACAACTCATGAGTGCCAGTACCTTGGGATTTGACGAAGTAGAACTCAAACAGGTACTCCCAAGAGTTGGACTCGCATTCTTAGGAGCTAATACCTCCTTATTTCTTGTCGATTACGTCATTGTCACCTGCAATGCCCTCGTCAAAGCGGTTCTAGACTCAACAGGTGGCTTAAACCATGCCTGGATTATAGATGCTATTAACCCCGCCACATTAGTCGCCGGAACGACACCCCTAATTATGCTTATTTTTCTGGTGTTGTTTCTTATTATCGCGATCGTCCTGCTTCTCATGTACATTAGCCGCCTGATCCTCATTTCCTTAACTGCCGTACTTTCACCATTTATTTTCCTTCTTTGGACGCTGCCGAAGTTTGCTGACTTTGCCGAAATTGCTATTAAAACATACCTGGTAAGCGTGTTTACCATTTTCGTGCATGTTGTGATTATTCAGCTTGCTTCATCCTACTTAGCTTTGCCAGACCACGCCGAAAATTCTTTACTTTCAGTGGCTATTGCTATCGGACTCTTTCTCACACTACTTAAAGTTCCTGGCATGTTGATGCAGATGGTGTTTTATGGATCCCGAAACGGATCGTTTAAAAAGATGGGTAATCAGATCTTAAACGTCATGAGTACTGACAATGCCTCGTCTACCTCCAGAATTGCCCAAAATGCGGCCGTTAAAACGCCTAGAAGGGTCATAAACGTATGAGAACCACCATTATCCCAGCACAAATTACGACCGTGGAAGACAAAATCGCCGGGAACTTGAACTTTACCCAGATTCTTCTTCTCATGTCTCCGGTTTTTTGGGCAGCCATCATCTACATTCTCTTGCCCCAATCCATGCACTTGTCTTGGTATAAGGTGGGTCTAATCTTTGTCGTTTTCGCCTTTTCCGGTATTCTGGCCATCCGCATTAAGGACAAGATTATTTTGCAATGGCTGCAAGTATTACTGCGATTTAATTTAAGACCGAAATTTTACGTCTTTAATAAAAACGATAGCTATCTGCGGGTCATAGACCTCCCAAACTTGGAGGAGACCCACAGTAAAGCCGTTCGACGTTCCCATAAAGCATCTGATCTGAAAACACTAAACATCAGCTCTGATATTAAAGAATTTGTGCAAATGGAAAGTTTACTAATCAGGCAGAAACTTAATTTGAGTTATACGGCGGGAAAGAAAGGAGGACTCCATGTGGCTTTTGAACAAATCCAAAAATAAGGTCAGTTCTCGAAGACAAATCCAAATTAAAGAAGTCAAAGATAACATCTTGGAGCTTCCCGGAAATCAATATCGGATGGTGATTGAAACCTCCTCCATTAACTTTGAGCTGAAAAGTGACGAGGAACAAGATGTGCTGATTGATAGTTTTCAGAACTTTCTTAATTCACTTCCCTGTGAACTGCAAATTCTCGTCAGGGTACGAGAGGTGGATTTAGATCGCTACCTGGAACAAATCAGTAAAGCAAAAGCGAATGAAAAACAAAAAATCTATCAAGATCAGATAGATACCTACTGCGATTTCATCAAGCACATTGTCTCAGGCAATAAAATTCTTTCCAGACATTTTTATATCATCGTTCCATATCACCACACCGACAAAAGCGATGACTTTGGCTTCATCAAGGAACAACTGAACTTAAGGAAAGACATTGTAGCCAAAGGTCTCGAAAAACTTGGCATGAAAGCCAAAACTTTGGATAACTTGGAACTATTGGAGCTCTTTTACAGTTTTTACAATCCTGATCAATTTAAAACCCAGGAACTACGAGGCCACACTGTCCAAATGCTACTGCAAAATAACTATGTTTAACTTACAAAAGACAATCGAAAAATATAATCCTATTCGCATTACAAAGCGTCGCTCAACCAGGAAAAAGATCCTGCACAAAGCGGTGGACTTTAATTTCGGTGAACAGGATCAGGTGGATTTGTTGTCCTATTCCGGTCTTGCAGAGGAATCCACTTACCTCCAGATCGGCGACAAATACATTCGCACTCTATTTATCTCGGGATATCCCTACGTAGCCTCAACCGGATGGTTGAACATGCTGATTAACTTTAACCACAATATTGATATCTCGTATCACATCGAGCAAGTTGACCCGCTAGTGGCTCTGCCTAAACTCAATAGAAAAATAACCGAGCTGGAATCAACCAAACGCAGCATGCTCAAAAGTGGCAAAGTCATTGGTTCAGAGATTACTGATCCGTTGGAGTCAGCCATGGAACTCAAAGACAAGATTCAGCGCGGACAGGAAAAATTATTTCAAGTCTCTATTTACATGACGATCAGTGCAGATTCACTGACAGACCTAAATAAAACCACCACTCTCTTGGAAACTGTCATGTCTACCAGACTTTTCTATACCAAGATCGCCGCCTTTCAACAACTTGAGGGATTACAGTCTGTTCTCCCAAGAGGAGAAAATCAGTTGGCACAAAAAAGAAATCTGGATAGTTCCTCGGCAGCCCTTACCTTTCCTTTCGTGTCATCTGAGCTTGTCCAAGAATCAGGAATATTATATGGAATCAACAAATCCAATAATTCTTTGGTTATCGTGGATCGATTTTCGTTAAACAACGCCAACTCTATTATCTTTGCCCAATCGGGGAGCGGAAAGAGTTATACCGCTAAGGTGGAAATACTAAGACAACTCATGCAAGGAACGAAAGTCATCGTCATTGATCCGGAGCGAGAATATAAACAACTGGCAGCCTCCGTTAATGGTACATACATTCAACTCTCGTCTTCATCCAAGGAAAAGATTAATCCTTTTGATTTTTCTACAAGCTCATATACTCAAGAAAACCATTTAGCTGAACACATCCAAGATCTGACTGAGATTGTATCTTTAATGGTGGGCACTCTTACCTCAGAAGAGCGAGCCGTTGTCGATAAAGCCCTTATTCAAACCTACAAAAACTTTGGCTTTTCGATTAAAGGGAAGATTAAACAAAGTAAAGACAATAAGTTCCCATTGTTTAAAGATTTCCACAAAGTACTTAAACAGTTCAAGCAACCCGATTTGTGTGACCGACTGGATAGATTTATCGAGGGTTCACTATCCTCAGTTTTTGATTCGCAAACGAACATTGAACTGGATAACAGATTGGTGGTATTTGATATCAAGGATTTAAGTGAGTCCTTACGGCAAGTGATGATGATGGTCATTGCCAACTTCACCCATTCTCAAGTGAAGTCCAATCCACAAAAGCGAATCTTGGTCATTGATGAAGGTTGGATGCTGTTGCAACACGAAGAGAGTGCTCGGTTCGTTTCTGGGCTCGTACGACGGGCTAGAAAGTACTATTTAGGGGTTACCATCATCTCACAGCAGGCCAATGACTTTTTAAGCCAGGATTATGGTCGTGCTATTGCCTCCCAATCGTCTTTGCGTGTATTAATGCGCCAAGATACCACCACGATTAAGAAAGTTGCTCAAGAATTCAACTTAAGCGCCTACGAGCAGCATTTTCTGCTTACCTGCGATCGAGGTGAAGCCTTAATCATTGCTGACCAAAACCATGTCGCCTTGAAAGTTGTTGCCTCAGAGAAGGAACATCCACTGCTCACTACAGATCCTAAGGAAATTTACCTCTAATGAACTTTGGCACAGCTCTGACGATCTGGTCGTTTCGGAAAGAGCTATCTTATGTACTCTTAGCATTTCTGATCGTTCTCTCGATCCCCGTTGTGGCAGTATTCATTTTGACTCACGCGGGAATTAATTTGATTTCGGACACGCTAGTTCATGTCAATGTAAACACACAGACAATTGAGCTTTTTGATCCGCAAGGAGCAAAGTACAAAGATCTTAGTACACCTACTGCCTGGCCTGTAACTGGTGTCATTACTTTAAGATTCGGTGAGTCTGATTTACCATATCAGCCATTTCATACTGGTATCGACATTGCCAACCCTCAAGGAAAAATTGGTGACAACATCATCCCTATGATGCCAGGGACGGTTATCTATGCTGGAGAACTCTCTTGGGGCTACGGAAAGTACATCATTATTGATCATGGGGACAATGTAACCACACTTTACGGTCACTTAAGTAAAATCTACGTCGTTAAAAAACAGAAAGTTGGAGTGGGAGAAGTTATTGGACAGATGGGAAGTACTGGCTGGTCAACTGGTCCGCATCTGCATTTTGAGGTGAGAGTGTTTGGGATTCCAGTTAATCCAAGAAAGTTTCTAAGCCAATAAGTGTATTTTATGAGACATAATTGATACTATAAGCAAGAAATAACAAATATGGCCACATATACTCTCGCAGACAATCCAATCGATTATCTTAAGAAAATACTAAGACGTAAAGGTCAGTTTGTAACAAGGGCCATTTTCTGGAAGATTCCACACAATACGAGAACCGAGGAAGACATTCAACTGAAAATAGGCAGGTATATATCTCCTGACGGTTTTGCAGAAGAGCCAGAAATTAAGGATCCAAAGAGCGAGTTAACTTTAGATGATGAAGAGTTCAAGAACCTCCTTTTGTTTATTTCTGAAAACTATGAACCCTTTAAGCAGGGGGTTAAGAAATTTATTCCTCTCGATGGAAAGTTTGAGAAAGATGACATCGATCACCTTAGGGCCCTCTTCAGCATCCCCGATAAACAATCGTTGTTATCATTTATAACCAGTAACCAAATTCTCTCGGATGATTTGATGAATTCTCTTCAGCACCAAAAGAAAACAAATGCTGTAAAAAGATTTGAGGAAATGCTCACAGAAGAACTAGTCGAAAACGAATGGCAGAAGTGGTTTAAAGAAAATGATTGGGTATTATGTAGTGAATTTGTGAAGGTCTTAGAAGAAAGAGATATTGACACAGAAAACATCGCCGATTATTTAATGCAAGCTTATGATGGTTTCTTAGATATTATAGAAATAAAACGACCATCTAAAGATAATGATTTCTGGGCAAAATCAGAAGATCACAATAACCCCATCCCTTCCACAGCTCTCATTAAAGCTATTACTCAAGCTTCTAAGTATATACACGAGGTTGAAAAACAATCAGATAGTTTAAGTTTCTTAAAAAGAGTGAGTGGCACAAGAACTATTAAACCACGCTGCATAGTCATATTCGGAAGATCTAATGATTGGACCGATAAACAGAAAGAGACATTCAGAATTCTCAATTCTAGTTATCATAATCTAACAATTTTGACTTATGATCATGTGTTACACAGAGCCAAAAGGGTACTAGGCATCACAGATAATCCTATAGACTAGCAATAGTTGAAGATCTATATTACTTTCCTCTTTTTGCCAGTTCATCCTTGGTCATCTCGTCGAAGGCTTCAAGCATTTGCATAAACTTAATAACTTCGCCTGGATTTGCATGATCTGGGTCGACGGCTTTCAGGATAGTCGTTACGTCAATCTGGCTTTTTATATTCAGTTTATGTTCAAGAGCATATGTATATGCCTCCACTACCAACTTAGACTTCTCTTGGGCTAAATCATTTAATTTCATTGTCACCTCCTTTCTATTATATCAATTTTTATGCCTAAAATATTCTACTTGATCATAATGCAAGAATTTGAACAGTTCTTCAGTCAGTCTTTTACTATCAATTCGCCTCATGTACTCGCGACTTTGATTTTGAGACAAAATATTAAGGCTGCCTTCCCAAAGCACTTTTCGATCGACCATGGCCAATTTTCGGTGGTGACCTTCGCTTAGTAACACCTGGACACCCAAAACCTCAAAGTACCTTATGGCTTCTTCTGTGTACTCTTTTCGGATTTCCTCCAGTTCATTTGGGTGTTTTGTAACTACGAATACTTTTACACCATTTCTGACCAGTTTTTCAAATATCGGTTGCAGGGTCTTTAATCTTCCTAAAGTAATGAAAGGGCTGTCGATAATGACCTCTTGTCTAGCTTTGAGTAAATCCTGGGAAAAATCATGGTAAAACAACCTCTCATCATATAAAATAGAGGATACCAGTTCTGGAAGAGACTGAGAGTTGGTTTTAGGGTGCGTGAACCAGCTCATGCCTGCTCCTTCTTTTTGAACCAAGAGATGGCCATAATAAGTTCCGCTTTCTCTTTAGGATCAATCTTGGAGGCTAGATAGGTACGAACGTCGTCCCAGATGGTGCACTGTTTTGAGCGAAGCGAAATCCCGTGTTTCACGGGACAACTCTGCCCGGGAGCGCAGAACATCCTAATAAAATCGGGATTTCTGCGTAAACATACTATATGAACGATGTAAAGAAAATTACCAATCTTATTTATGAAGCGGCGGTCGTCAAGCGACTGCTTCGCACCGGATGGCAGATTTTTGGGGATAACGAAGAGGGAGTGGGCGAGCACTCATTTATGACGGCAGTGATTGCGTATTTTTTGGCTCGCGAGACCAGTGCAAACCCTTCGACAAAGCTCAGGATAAATATGGAAAAAGTCCTCATCATGAGTATTTTTCATGATTTCCATGAGGCACGGACGGGCGAACAGGATAAGATTGCCAAGTTTTATACCAAACGCGATCAAGATAAAGCCAATGAACACATTTTTGAACAGGTTGACCGCGATCTTTTGACAATGCTCAATGAGTACGAAGAAAAAGAATCACTTGAAGCCAAAGTGGTGTATGAAGCCAACGTGATTGCGTTTTCGGTGGAGGTCAAACTCCTTCTAGAAAAAGGTAATATGCATGCCAAAGAATGGCTTGTGGCCAATAACACAAGATTGCGTCTGCCGCAGTCCATTGCTCTTGCTCAGGAGCTCACCAACACCGATTCACAGAATTGGTGGAAAAGCATTCGCGAAACGATTCAGGAGGAATTTGCAAAATTATAATTAGGGAGAGGTCGCATAGAGGCCTAGTGCCACCGCTTGGAAAGCGGTTGGGGGCGTAAGTCCCACGCGGGTTCGACTCCCGCTCTCTCCGCCAGCATGCTATAATGAGCTCATGATTAACTGGAACACAGATGAAAAGAGGCTGAAAAAGATTCACAGAAAGGATTATAAGCTTTGGAGAATTACGCAGCTTATTAATTATGGACTTGATGGTGAACAGCTAGACGAGCAGGAAGTTATCGATGCGTGGCCAAAAATCAAAGACCGTCTGAATCCGGACAAACGAAAAGTGTTAGAATTCTTCTTATGGAACAAACAATGGCGCAGGGATCCGGGCTTACTGCCCAACAGAAGCAACTATTGGATCTTGCGGCCGGTGAGTCATACTTCGTAAAGACATTTTACCTAAGCGGTGGCACTGCATTAAGTTATTGGTATTTACACCACCGCCAATCTGATGATTTGGATTTCTTTTCGATGACCCCCTTTAATTACGAGCGGATTATCCGATGGTTTCGGCACAACAAACAAACGATTGGGTATAATGAGATACAATTTGATGAGGATTACGGATTTTTAAATGTTGATGTGCGCTACACAGATGACATACGGTTGAGGGTTGACTTCCATCACTACACGAACACGAAACTAGAACCGGGTATTGCCTGGCGAGGTCTTATTATTGACAGTTTTCTGGATATTACCGTAAATAAATTTCAAACGATTGCGACGTTGCCGCGAACCCGCGATTACATAGATTTTTATTTTATTTCAAAAAAGAAACCATGGACCCTCGAGAGTCTTGTTGCGAAAACCTCAAAAAAATTTCAGGAGAAACCAGATATGCTGCAGCTTGCTAAAAATTTTCTCAAGGTTGGTGAATATACGGATTTTCCCCAAATGCTCATTCCATTTTCCGAAAAGGAAATGCATCTTTTTTACGAACGCTTAGCTGGAACGTTAAAACCTAAGATACTAAAGTAAAGTGTAATACTATACAGGACTTACGCAGTTTTGTTATCGCGAGACCGTCAGAAAACTCCTCGCAATGACAAGCTAAACCATGATTAACTGCATAAATCCTGACAATATTATTTTAATATCTCGCTCTTATGATTGTCGCAGTTGGTTCCACAAATCCTACGAAATTGCAGCCGGTAAAAAAGATCTTCCGTAAAATAATCCCATAGTTTATTTATCTCAACAAGTATAGTAAAATTATTCCGAGAAACGGTTTGTTGCACCTTGAAATCCCTTGGGAGAGGGGAGAAATAGGAGAGAAGAGCATGTCGACATGGTCAACAGGTTTGGTAAAACATGAAGTGCCCCAAGGGCAATGTCCGGAGTGCGGTAAACCGCACACTATGGAAGGTATTCCGTGCGATGCTCTCGTCCGTCGTTGCAATGTCTGCGGACACATGCAACTGGAAGAAGGAGAATGCGAGCGCTGTCCTGATGGGATAGTCACTCTCCAAAAATGCGAGGGTATTGCCCAATCCTTATCTTTCCACTAAACGATCGATTCCCTCTCCCGGGGAAAATTCTACGGAGCAATCCGTTCCATAAAGCGCCAGAGAATGCTGCATTTTTTGCAGACAAACATTTCTTTGGCGCTCTTTTCTTTACAAGAACCTACAGTTTCTCGTATGATGCACCTATGATTGCTTGTACATTTGAAAATGGAAATAAGGCAAGCTTGCGGCATGTGGTCGTCCATGCCATTGTCGAAAAAGATGGGGCCCTTTTGTTGGTAAAGCGGGCCGGGGACATCCTCGAAACCGGTAAATGGTCAATTCCATCTGGATATTTAGAGCGGGATGAATCTGCTGCACAAGGCATGCTGCGGGAACTGAAAGAAGAAACTGGGTGGGAAGGGGAAATTATCTCATTGTTTCGTATCAATACTAACCCAAATCGCCCTCATGAAGACCTGCAGAATGTAGCCATTGAATTTTTGATAAAACCCATCCGGAAAACAGGAGAGCCAGATCATGAGTCCTCAAAAGTAGAATGGATTCCCATTGAAAAGCTTTTTCCGCTTGATGAATTTGCGTTTGATCATGGAGAGTCCATCAAGTTATACCTTGAATATCGGAAACGCCCGTTTCTTCTGCCCATCCTCGATCAACAATTGCATCTATGAAATTACTTGTGCGATCCGTGTTGCTCATACTTTTTATCATCAATATTATTTTGGCCTCGTGGTATGTCCTCCATGGGGATATTTTTTTTACCTCTGATATCGGGCGAGATTTTTTGCTCCTTGAAGAACTAGATGCCAAAAAAATTGTTCTTATCGGGCCACGTTCCAGTGGAGAAATTTATCACGGTCCGTTGTGGTCGTATCTTAATTACCCGGCATATGTTTTCAGTCGTGGGAATCCGGTCGTTGTCGGCTGGTTTTGGATTATGCTCGCTGTTTTATCGACTATCTTAAGCTACTTCATCGGTAGCCGATTGTTCACAAAACCAGTGGGTGTTGCGTATGCGCTCATGGTATCTCTCTATTTCACGTTCCATACGCGTGGGATGAGTCATCCGCATGGAGCTATGATAGTCATTCCCCTGTGGTTTTTTTACTTCATTCGTTATCTGCAAACCCAAAAGATGCTCTATGTGGCGGCGCATCTTTTTTTGTGCGGGATCCTCGTTCAGTTGGAGCTTGCTTTGGGGATTCCCTTAAGTATTTTGTCGCTTATCGCCTTATCTTGGCTTTTTTTTCGACGACGGCAGTATTCGTATTTTGTTGCTTTTTTGTTATTGCCGCTGACCCTTTCTAATTTTTTTATTTTTGATTTCCGGCACGGCCACCTCCTATTTCAAAAAGTACTAGGATTTATTACTCCCTACCAGGGAGGAGCATTTTTTGATTACACCATGTTTATCAAAAATCGTTTGTTTCTTCTTTTTACTGGTACGGAAATTTTACGCCGCGATCCCGGTGGGAGAAATATTATACTTTTTCTTGTGACGCTTCTATGTATTCGCGTGCAATTGCGCGACCGCAAGTATTCGGTGATATATCTCTCGTTTCTTTATTTTTATGTCGGATTTTTCCTTTTAAGTTTTATTGATAAAGGGCCTATTTTATATGTGCATCTCTATCCACTCTTTCTTTTGGTGTTTCTTATTTTTTGTTCGTTTCTAGAATCGCGATATAAAACAATATTTGCACTTTTGTTCGTGGTGATTTATGGGATGAATTTGACCAGCTCCATTGGCGATGTGCAAGATGCTGCTGGATATATTGGCCAACATAAATATTCATGGAAATTTCTTGAGGCGATGACTCGGAAAGTTTTTGAGGGACCGGAAAAAGAATTTGGCTATTTTGTGTATTCGCCGGATATTTTGGGGTATGATCCCAAATATGCCATGCATTATACTGCAAAGCAGAGCACAAAAAAGGCATATTCGTTCAAAAAAATGCCAGTGACGTATGTGGTTGCCGCTCCTCATCCGCCGGCTGATCCCTTTATGCTCGATAGCTGGTGGCGGATTCATCAAGTAAATATGGTAAAAGAGCCAGAGCAAAAAATAGAGTTTGATAATGGCTATAAAATTGAAAAGTATACCTTAACTTCTCAAGAGCAGCAGGTGTACTTTGATCCGGCGATTGATCCGGGTCTTCACTTTCGATAAAGTAGCTCGTTCGCACTTTTTACCCGCTTCATGATATAGTCGGGGTGTTATGAGTGATATCGAAGAAATCAAATCTCGCTTAAATATTGTTGATATCATTGGCCAGCGCGTGACCTTAAAAAAAGCAGGGCGTAACTTCAAAGGGTTGTGTCCGTTTCATAACGAAAAAACCCCGTCATTTATCGTTTCTCCGGAGCGAGGGACGTTTCACTGTTTCGGCTGCGGTAAAGGCGGATCGGTGTTTGATTTTGTCATGGAATATGAACACATTGATTTTGTGGAAGCCCTCGAATCGTTGGCCGCAAAAGCAGGGGTCACACTGACGCGACGAGCCGAAACTACGCCAGAGGGGAAGCTCAAGCAACGTATCCTAGAGGTAAATCACTTAGCGAGTGAATTTTACCATTACCTTTTGACGAGCCATGCATTAGGAGAAAAAGCTCGCGCATATCTGAACAAGCGGGGAGTGAGCGAAAAATCGCAAAAAACATTCATGCTAGGGTATAGCCCGAATAGTTGGGATGGACTTCTTCGGTTTCTCAAGAAAAAAGGCTACGAAGAATCGCTTTTGGAAAAAGCAGGGTTGGTCATCCGGTCATCGAAAAATAGAAATAGTTTTTATGATCGATTTCGTGGACGCGTAATGTTTACGCTTAAAGATCACCGGGGGAATGTGGTGGGATTTTCTGGTCGCTTGCTTGATCCAAACATCAAAGAGGCAAAATATATCAATACATCAGAGACTCCCGTCTATAGCAAAAGCAATGTGCTCTATGGCTTGGATGTCACGAAGGATGCCATTCAAAAAGCAAATGAAGCAATCATCATGGAAGGCGAATTGGATGTGATTTCCTCATTTAGCGCTGGGATTGGGAATGTGGTTGCTATTAAAGGATCAGCGCTCACGGAGGGACACGTGAATCTTCTTCGTCGTTTCACCGAGCGCATCATTTTTGCTCTGGATAGTGATATGGCCGGAGATGCGGCAGCCAGGCGTGGCATTGAAATTGCTGAAATTGGAGGGTTGGACATGAAAGTTGCAGTTCTTTCCGGCGGCAAAGATCCTGACGAAATAGCAAAAGAAAATCCAGGACTTTTGAAAAAAATGATGAAAGATGCCGTGCCGATTTATGACTATTTTCTTTCTTCCAGTCTGGGGCGTTTTGATAAAACAACTGCCTTTGGAAAAAAGAAAATTAGCGAAGAGCTTTTTCCAATTTTGAGTAAGATTGACAACGCCATTGTACAAGGCCACTATATAAAAAAACTCGCACAGGTTATTGATGTGCCGGAAGAAACTATCCACGAAGGGTTACGGAAACAAAATTTTCCCCGCCACCGACAACCGCCAATTGCAAAAGAGCCACTATCTTTTCAAACGAGAGAGCAGAAACTCGAAGTATATATTCTGGCATTACTTCTCCAGGGTAAAACTATGGAGCTTTTTGAAGATATCAAAGAAACAATTTCTCTCGGCGATTTTACGCACCCGCCGGTGGTCCATATATTTACCGACTTGGCAACATTTTTGCAAGGAGTGAAAGTATTTTTGATAAAAGATTTTGCAGATAGTTTACCCCCTGAGCTTATGTCCACGCTTGATGAGGCATTTCTGTGGGATATCGGCGATATCGCCGGTAACGAAGAGGCTTTTGCCAAAGAATGGGCAAAAACACTGCGTGAGTTTCGCCGCGTAACTATTCGCCATAAAATTGTGCAGTGGACAAAAAAAGTGCAGGATGGCGAGGGGCAAGCAGAACTTGCCGCTCTTACCCAGGCGCTTTCTGTGCTGGAAAAGTCCAGTGCAATCTGATATACTCGCATAAACGACGTCATTTGTTGTGATTCGATTAAGCAGTGTTATAACTTCTTGATTTGATCTTCAACAAAGATGATCGATGATATGGCAAAAACACGCACGATTGCTTCAGTTGTTGACCTTCTCCACGAAGGAAAAGAAAACGGATTCGTTACCCAAGACGATATCCTTGCCTTATTTCCCAAGCCCGAAGATCATATCAAGGATCTTGATAAACTGTACGATCAGCTCATCCGCGACGGGATTGATGTGTTTGAAACGACCTCGCAGGATATTGAAAAAGAAACGACGAAAAGCATCCAGGATTTAGAAAAAGAGATCGAAGCCCTAGCCCGGGCAAGTGCGGAAAATGTGTCCGATCCGGTGCGTATGTACCTGAAAGAAATTGGTCGCATCCCGCTTTTAAAGTTTGAAGATGAAATATCCCTTGCGAAACGCTACGAAAAAGGCGATAAGCGCGCCAAGAAAAAACTCACGGAATCAAACTTGCGACTCGTGGTTTCCATTGCGAAAAAATACATTGGCCGCGGTATGAGCCTTTTGGACTTGATACAAGAAGGCAATCAAGGCCTTATTCGTGCGGTAGAAAAATATGACTGGCGCAAAGGCTACAAGTTTTCTACTTATGCTACCTGGTGGATAAGGCAAGCTATCACCCGCGCTATTGCTGACCAAGCGCGCACGATTCGCATCCCGGTGCATATGGTGGAAACCATCAACCGGTTTATTCGTACCTCCCGCCGGCTGATGCAGGAGCTGGGCCGTGAACCTAGTCCTGAGGAGATTGCCAAAGTCATGGAGGTAGATGTCACCAAAGTTCGGGAGATTATGAAAGTCTCCCAAGAACCCACAAGCTTGGAGACGCCCGTAGGGGATGAAGAAGATAGTCATTTAGGTGATTTTATTTCTGATCCCGGTCCCACGCCGTATGATCAAACTTCGCGCCAGTTACTCAAAGAACACATGGAGGAAGTGCTGGCCACATTGTCGGATCGCGAACGCAGAGTGCTCATTTTGCGTTTTGGTTTGGAGGACGGCAGGCCTCGGACGCTTGAGGAAGTGGGGAGTCAGTTCGGGGTCACCCGCGAGCGTATCCGCCAAATCGAGGCCAAGGCGCTTCGCAAGTTACGGCATCCTTCCAGAAGCAAAAAACTCAAAGATTATCTGGAATAAGCTTTCATTTCCTTGACGCCACTGGTATACCAGTGAAACGCAGGAAGTGTATAGACATTTACAATGATACATCCATATGTTTCCCATCTATGGATTGAGGAAAGAAGAAAACATGGTCCATCTAACAAAACATGAACACTTTGGGTTTAATGGACGTTTCGCTGTATTTATCACTACGAAGTTTGGTTCCATGGAGTCTAGAGGGCGGTACAAAAAAATTTAGCATGACTAAAACCAACGCATGAAAGTATCGGAAAAAATCAGAAATCTTCAAAATCACTTGCGAAGAAAAAAACTCGTCAACCACTAAAAAATTTAACTAGTAAGCCCAATATATAAGAGGTAGATACCAAGGAGAAGAAATAGTACAGTACATGCATGTATTAAAGTAGATTTTTCTTTAAATTTATTAAGCCAAGTTATAGATACTTGAGGAAACACAAATACAACTATTCCTTTGAGTAACGTTGCCCACCCAAAAAGAGTGATTAATCCTTCAAAATTTAAAGCCCATATATTATAGAGGGAAACACTGAATGCGCCAATAATTAAAGCAATAAGACCATAAAGGAACATGAATTCTTCGTTTTGTGCCGCGTTTACAATATTCTCATAAAGCTTTTTATTGAAAAGAAGCCCACCGCAGCTAACTATAAGGATTATTCCCCAAAATTCAGCAAGGATTGGCGATAACTCCATAAGCTCATTGTTCACCTAATAATATAAGACTGTCAAGTATGCTTTACCTTCCTGCCACCCGGAGCCGGATACTTAATAATATATTACTTCATTTTCGAAAAGTCCTCTGACAATTTCTGTATTGGTTCCGTCCGATATACCCGTTTGGATATAGGTTTTTTTCTTGTCACTTCCCACGCGAACAAATGTACCAACATCATCTTCATGAATGTAGGTTTTTGATAGAGTTAATACATTTTGTGCCCACGTATAAAACACGACATTTCCTGTCATCCCTAGTTTATATTGATAATTACTATTATTTTTGTTGTCAAATAATAATTTCACTGTATATACCATATTTCCATTACTGTCAGCGTGTGGCGCAAATGTAATAACGCTCACTATTGCTTTTGCCGGATCACCGGGGAATGCATTAAGAAGCACATACCCTATATCACCTTTGTGAAGATTTACCACTTCAGATTCATCAACGTCAACCGAAAAAAAGAATGTGAGA
>Ga0209515_10002238_pt1 | contig 30240 bp, 40 predicted proteins | sample Subgroupgradi54m_FD_187454 | JGI IMG/M metagenome (GOLD analysis project Ga0209515, IMG submission 187454) | Subsurface groundwater microbial communities from S. Glens Falls, New York, USA - GMW60B uncontaminated upgradient, 5.4 m (SPAdes)... ... | reverse complement strand
CTTAATCTTTTTTGGAATTCCACATCCTCAAAGTATAAAAAATAATCTTCATTAAACAATCCAACTTTTTCAAATACTTCTTTTTTTATCAACATACAAGCTCCGGAAACAAAATCAGTTTTTTCTTTCTCATCATATTTGCCGGAATCTACTTCATCAATGCCACGGTGAACCCCCTGGATATTATTCCAGTCAAAAGACCCTCCGCCATACCAGATTACTTTTCCTGAATCAGATTTCTGATACCGGTCTTTATGGAATTCATAGCCGGGAGCAAAATAAATTTTAGGAGAGACAATACCAATTTTCGGACTGGATTTGGCGGTTTTAATTAATTCATCGAGTAGATCGGCATCTTTAATTACACAGTCATTATTAATCACCAGCACATAATCTGCCCCATCAGCCAGAGCATAATATATTCCTCGATTATATCCACCGGCAAACCCCTTATTAACTCCATTTTGCAACACCACCACCTCCGGATAATCCTTAACTAGTTCACCAACTAATCCATCCTCAGATGCGTTGTCCACAACAATAGTTAGTAGTTGGTAGTTAGTAGTTAGTAGTTTGCTTAAGGACTGCAACAGATCCAGGGTATCTTGCTTCCCGTTAAAATTTACTGTAATTATTGCTACTTTCATATTACCCCAAGTCCTTCCACATAAACTCTGGCTCTTTTAGTTTTACCCAGTAGAGAAAAAGCGATCACTCTTAAAATTAACCCTAACAGTAAAAAGAATTTAATTGGTAAGTAAAAACTGCGATAGTGTTTTTTAAGGTAATATTTAATACCCTTTATTTCATTAAGAAAACTGGCGCTTAAATCAAAATTAGTAGAGGCACCATGTAGATGGGTTGCCTCTACTTGTGGTACATACCAGATTTTAAATCCCGCATCATTAATTCTTTTACACCATTCCACTTCTTCTGTGTGCATAAATAAATTCTCGTCAAAACCAAAGGTTTTGACAAAAATCTCTTTTTTGATCATAAAAAATGCCCCCATCACCCAGCCCACCTGATGAGCTTTAGCAAAAAAGCTGTTGTTTTTCGGGTGAAATCCGGATAATCCAAAAATCCAGGAGATTATATTTAAGGGATTGGGTAAATCACCAGCCGATGGTTGTAGTTTTCCGGTTGAATAATTAAGTCTGATTCCTAAACCATCACAATTTTTATTAATCCTAAAGTAACCCAGGCTTTTATAAAGAGTGTCTTCTTCCAGGTAAACATCTGAATTTAACAGTAAAATTAAGGGGGTAGTAGTTTGGGCCATAGCAATATTATTGCCTTTGGAAAAACCGGTATTTTCTTTTGAAACAATTAGTTTAACTTCCGGATAATTAGTTCTGATCATCTCCACTGAACCATCAACCGATCCATTATCTAAAACAATAATACTAATTTTGTTTCCCAATTTTTTCCCACAAAAATCCTTAGCTGTTTCCAGTTTTTGTAAACAGCGATTAGTTATATCTTTAGTATTGAAACTTAATATGATGACCGACAAACCCAGATTTTCCATTATTTATATCTTATCCCTAATCTAATTTTTGTTTTTCTGTAATGTTCTAGGGATTTAATCCCCAATAAAATAAAATCTCGCAAAATTGTTGGATACTTTTTATAATAATGTTTTATATAAAAAATCCTCATGGCAGAGGAAGCATGAGCTGCAGCGGATAACATTTTCTCCTTCTCAACTTTTAGAGCAGACGATGACCACAAACCGGAAGATGAACCCTTAAAATGGATGATTTTAGCCTCCGGATAAAAAAATATCTTCCAGCCTTTTTCTTTTAAAGAAAAACAAAACTCAATGTCCTCACCATTCCAGAAATAATCCTCATCCCACCAGCCAATTTGATCTCCGGCAATCTTTCTCACCATCAGAAAAGCACCAGTCACTGAATCTATCTCATGGGTGGTCTTGATATCCAGAAAACTGGCTGTATATCCGGCAAAAATAGGGGAATGAGGGAAAATTTTAGCTAACCCGCTAAAATAAGTAAACGAGTTCCAGGGAGTAGGAAAACCTCGGTGAGAGGAATAATCCAATTTTCCGTCTGGTAATTCCACCCTGCAACCCACAGCTCCAATATCCGGATTTGATAACAAAAATTCCAGGGATTTACCAATCGCCCCATTAACCACTTCCGTATCCGGGTTTAGAAATAATAAAACCGGCGCCTTAGCTTTTTTAACACCCACATTATTCCCAACCGAGAAACCCAAATTCTCTTTGTTCTCTATTAATTCTATTACTTCGTCATTGCGACCCGCCAAAATTTCATATTTAGGCGGGGTGGCAATCTTCCACCTACCTTTTACTGCCTCCGCTGACCCATCAGAAGATGCATTATCCACCACAATTATCTGCCATTTATCAGAGGCTTTTTTATTCTTAAAAATTGATTCCAGACACTGTAAAAGCAGATCTTTAACATTATAATTTAGAATTATTATAGTAAGATCCGGATTAACATCTTCAGCCATGTAGATAATTGTATAACAGGAATGGATCTAATACCAATCTACTGGAATAATTCTCGAGGAGGAGCTGATTGTAGTACAATCAATCTGGCTTTAACTCGTTGTAATGCATTTAGCTTTTCTCCTTCCTCTTGTATTTTTCTATCAACTGAAGATTGACCAATTTTATAACTTCTTAGTCCAACCTCTAAAATACCCACCCCTGTTTGAATATATTTTGATTCTCGCTGGTAAATACAATTAAATGAAGCACCCATACTAAAAGCTTCCATCGTTCCAGCAAGAATTGTATTTATTGGATTATCAACAGCAATTGTTTTACTCAATAATGTCTGATCGAGGGCTTCCAAATGTTCTGGTCTAATCAAGCCATAGATGTCATATTCATCTATTGATATCTCCCGTGCATCTACTAGTTTGGTTCTTTCAGGATGTGTAAAAACAACTTGTAAACTAGCGAAGCCATCGTCTTTACGCTTGAGATTTTGAATAACTGACCTAAATTGCCAGCCATCAGTTAAGAATCTATCCTGAAGATGATCAATCATGCTTGCAAGAAGCGGAAACGGAGAAACAATTTCTGTTTTTCCCAGACCAGGTTGATCTGAAGTGTGTTGATTTCTCTCTGAAAAAACCCATTCATTACCGGCAGGTAAAATTTCAGTACCAGGCGCTGCCATAATTTAGTGTCTTTTCGCTGTTTTTTTAGAAGAAGCAAGGTAAATAATCGCAAAGGAAAGTGCCAATAAACCTGCTGCAATGCTTGCTAGTAATAAGTTTGTAGAGCTAAGTTCCATTAAAGTTTTCCTCTCTCAGCAAATAATACTGATAATACCCAAAATACAATTGCAAATCCTAGTTCTAATATTACTACAAACACTTTTCCAGAATCAACTGGAAGAATAATTGTACCAATAAATGCCGCAAAAAATACTTGAGCAATATCAGTATTAATAGAAGAAAGTATTCTTGCCTGAGATTTACTCATATCTATCTTACCCTGTGGCGGCGTTTAATTCGAAGCTGAGCCAGGGATTTTTCGAGGATCGCCATTGTTTCAGCATACTCTTCATCAGATAATTTCTGCTCTAAAGCCACTTCAGCCCGTTTTTTAGCCTCCTCAACTGCTTTTTCATCAATATCAGATTCATTAACTGCCAAATCCGTCATAATTGTTAAAGTATTATCTGCCATCTGAATAAAACCACTTCCTGTGGCCAAACTATCCACTTTGCCTGCTTTTTTTATTCTAAGCTCACCAGGGATCAGTTTAGCCATTAAATTAGCATGATGGGGAAGTATGCCCAGTTGTCCGTCTTCAGAGGAAAGTGTTACCATCTCAACCGGCTCATCAAATATCATTTTTTCCGGGGTGACAATTTTTAAATGCAGTTGTGCCATATATTTTATATTGTATAATACCATCTACATGGAAAGCCACAACTGTGATGCAATTATAGTTACTTGTATAGATTTCCGGTTTCAGGAATATATAAATAATTGGATCTCAGAAAATTTGCCTCCAAAGAATCATGACCGCGTTGCTTTGGCTGGAGGAGTAAAAAATCTGGATGCCATACTGGAACAGGTAGAAATTGCCAAAAGGCTTCATCATATTCACAAAGCAATTTTAATAAACCATGAAAATTGCGGGGCATACGGTGAAATGGGAACTCCGGAGAAACACTCTGAGGACCTAAAAAATGCTGCTTTAAAAATTAAAGAGCAGTTTCTGGATTTAGAAGTAGAAACCTATTATCTTCATCTTGATGGCATATTTGAGAAAATCCCTCTGTCATGATTAACAAAATATTAGACGAATTAAGAGATTCGAATCAAATGAGTAGTGAAGTAATCGCTTTTTGTGACGGCTGCAATATTAAAAAAGATCGTGGTATATGTATGCTTGGTCCAAAAAATCAGCTAAAATTTTTCTCAGAAGGTATTTGTGACTGGGCTGCTGTTAAAAAGCCTGATGGAGAAATAGTGAGAGGAACAATGACCATGGAAGGGTTCGTACCTGTTCAAAGATTTTTCCCCAGTAAAGAAAGACTTTAGATAACTGTTATTTCAAATCTTCAAGGCCGCCAATCATGTAGAAGGCTTGTTCGGATTTAGAATCATGTTTGCCGTCCAGGATTTCCTTAAATAGTTTAACTGTGTTTTTAATTGAAACATATTTTCCTTTTCTGCCGGTAAAGGTTTCTCCGACAAAGAAAGGTTGGGTTAAAGCCCTTTGAATTTTTCTGGCTCTGGTAACAGTTAATTTATCCTCATCCGAGAGTTCTTCCATTCCTAAAATAGCAATAATATCCTGCAAATCTTTATATCTTTGCAAAACTTTTTGTAACTGATTAGCAACCGCGTAATGTTCTTCACCCACAATTTGCGGATCCAACGCTCTGGAAGAAGAAGCCAGTGGATCAACAGCAGGATACAATCCTTGTTCTGTTAAAGCTCTTTCTAAAGCAATAGTGGAATCAAGATGAGCAAAAGTAGCAGCCGGGGCAGGATCTGTATAATCATCAGCCGGTACATAAACTGCCTGAACCGAGGTGATTGAACCTTTTTTAGTCGAAGTAATTCTCTCCTGCAAAGCTCCCATTTCTGTAGCCAAAGTTGGCTGATAACCAACAGCCGAGGGAATTCTTCCTAAAAGCGCAGATACTTCTGATCCTGCTTGAGAAAACCTAAAAATATTATCAATAAACAGCAGCACATCTTTTCCCTGTTCATCCCGGAAATACTCAGCCATAGTTAGTCCAGTCAGGCCTACCCGTAAACGAGCTCCTGGGGGTTCATTCATCTGTCCAAACACCATGGCGGTTTTGCTGATCACTCCGGAATCGATCATTTCTTTATACAAATCATTTCCTTCTCTGGTTCTCTCACCAACTCCGGCAAAAACCGAATAACCCCCATGTTCTGCGGCAATATTTCTAATTAGCTCCTGTATTAAAACGGTTTTTCCCACTCCTGCCCCTCCAAACAACCCGACTTTTCCACCTTTAACAAATGGAGCTAATAAATCAATTACTTTAATTCCTGTTTCAAAAACTTCGGAAGCAGTAGATTGTTCAGAATAGGGAGGAGCACTCCTATGAATAGGCCAGCTCTTTTTGGATTTGGATGGCCCTTTGCCATCAACAGTATCTCCCAAAACATTAAATAATCTGCCTAAAACTTCCTCACCAACCGGTACAGAGATCGGGGAACCGGTATCAACTACTTGCGTTCCACGCTTTAGTCCATCAGTGGTACCCATGGCCACAGCTCTAACCTGACCTTCTCCCAGATGTTGTTGCACTTCCAAAACTAATTTAGTTTTCCCAATAGCGGTTTCTAAAGCATTATAAATCGCCGGTATAGTTTTTGGATCAAACTCTACATCTACAACTGCGCCTATGATTTGTGTTATTTTTCCTTTGTTTTTTTCCATAATACTTAATATACCTACTACTTTCTACTAACTACTGCATTGCCACCTGGGCTGTGGTTATTTCCAACAACTCACTAGTTATAGCTTGCTGTCTGGTCTGATTATAATTCAAAGTTAAATCATCTACTATCTCTTTGGCATTATCCGTGGCATTTTGCATGGCCATCATCCTGGCTGAATGTTCAGAGGCCTTAGTTTCCAGTAATGCATGATAAATGGCGTTTTGAATATGATGAATCAAAATAAAATCTAACAGCGAATCCACATTCGGTTCAAAAAGGAAATCTCCTTTTCCACCCCCGGGGTGGGCGCCAGGTGTCACCTCACTCTCACCTCGGAGGTGAGTCACGTCTATTGGCAGCAACTTTACCCTCCTTGGTTCCTGTTTTAAAGTAGAAACAAAATGAGGATAAACTAGATACACTTCACCTATTTCTTTGGCAGAAAAAGCATCGGTGATTAACTTAGTTAACTGTACTGCCTGTCGGAAACTGACCAAATCCACATTTTCAAAATCCGCTATTAAATCTTTCCCACTTTTTACAACAAAACTTCTACCTTTTTTACCAACAGTATAAAACACCATATTACCAGCTGATGAGGTTAATACTGATCTCATTAAATTAGTGTTTAAAGCACCCACCAAACCCTTATCAGTAGATAGCAAAACTATACCTGTTTTAGCTGATCCATTACCTGAAAGCAAAGGATGAGTTTCAGCATCAACTTTAGGCAGCAATCTTCCCAAAGCCTCTGCCAAATTATCTACATATGGCCTGCCATTTACCGCCTGATTTTGGGCTTTTCTCATCTTGGTGGCCGCCACCATTTGCATAGCTTTGGTAATTTGACTGGTATTTTTTATCGACTTTATTCGACGCCGTAATTCACGTGTATTAGCCATATTAAGACTTTTTCGCTCCTTTCATAGATCTGGCAAAAGAGCTGACAAATTCTTTAGTTGATTTTTCCAGATCTTTAGTCATTTTTTCACCCAGCTCTTTTTTGGATGCAATCTCTGATAGCAACTTTTTATCCCGTAACTTCAAATGAGCAATATATTTTTGTTCAAATTCACGGACTTTGTCCACTTCCACCTCATCCATATAGCCATTAGTAACAGCCCAAAGCGCCACTACCTGTTCTTCAACCGGAACAGGGGAGTAAGGTAGCTGTTTTAATACTTCAGTTATTCTTCTTCCTCTTTCAATTTGAATGCGGGTTTCCGGATCCAAATCCGAGGCGAATTGAGCAAAAGCCTGCAATTCTCTAAATTGGGCCAAGTCCAGCTTAAGTCGACCGGAAACCTGTTTCATGGCTTTAGTTTGTGCAGCTCCTCCTACCCGGGAAACAGAAATACCAACATTAAGAGCCGGCCTCACCCCGGCAAAAAATAAATCAGATTCTAAAAACATCTGACCATCGGTAATGGAAATTACATTGGTGGGAATATAAGCAGAAATATCATTGGCCTGTGTTTCTATAATAGGTAAAGCAGTCAAAGAACCTCCGCCAAACTCCTTACTCATCCTGGCAGCCCGCTCTAGTAACCTTGAGTGAAGATAAAAAACGTCACCCGGATAAGCCTCTCTTCCTGAAGGTCTTCGAAGTAGTAATGACATTTGCCTGTAAGCATTGGCATGCTTACTTAAATCATCATAAATGATTAAAGCGTCTTTTCCCAAATCCATAAAATATTCACCAATGGCACAACCAACAAAAGGTGCCAGATATTGCATGGTGGCAGCATCTGAGGCTGAGGCAGCTACTATAATGGTATGATCCATCGCCTCATTTTCTTCCAGCTTAGCCACCAGTTGAGCAATTTTGGAAGTTTTCTGGCCAATAGCCACATAAATACAGATAACATCTTTCTGGTTAATGATTGTATCAACAGCAATAGTGGTTTTTCCGGTATTACGGTCGCCGATAATCAGTTCACGTTGTCCGCGTCCGATAGGAATTAAAGCATCAATAGCCTTAATTCCGGTTTGCAAAGGAGTGTTAACTGATTGCCTGGTAATTACACCAGGAGCAATCTTTTCCACCGGATAGCTCTTACTGGTCTTAATCGGCCCTTTTCCGTCAATTGGCGCACCCAACCCGTCTAATACTCTTCCCAGAAGTGATTCACCAACCGGAACTTCCAAAACTTTACCAGTTGTTTTAACTTCCGTTCCTTGCTTTACCTTGGTAAAATTTCCAAAAATAACTGCACCAACGCTATATTGTTCTAGATTTAGCGCCAGTCCAAAAATTCCCTGACCAAAATCCAACAACTCTGAATATTGGACTTCGGATAAACCTTCAATCCTGGCCACACCATCACCAACTTCTACCACAGTACCTACATTTTCTTTTTGGGCCTTAAATTTAAGTCCCTGTATTTCTTTTTCAATTTGTTTAATTAAATCAGCCATATTAGTTTCGAATCACTCCTTTAATTTGGTCCAGTTTTCCTAACAAACTCTCATCCCAAACATCATCTCCTACCCTAAGCTTAAATCCTCCCAAAATTTCCGGATTAACAGCCGTTAGCACTCTGGTTATTTTAACCTGCCTGCCGGCAGGCAGGACTTTTTTTTCAACAATCTTTTTAGCTTGATTTATTTGAGTAGCGGAAAGGGGAATCACGGTTTCAATATACATAGTATGTTGCCTTTGCTTTCTTTTGAGTTCTTTTAAATATTCGGTTAAAGTCCAAATAGCCTCATAATTTGGTAAGGATTTCAACATTTTAATAGACTTAACCACCTGACTTTCTACTATTCTCCCATCCTTAAAGCTTATATCTACTAATTTATTGATAGTTTTATGTAATAATTTTGATTTTTTCATAATTATGATAAATTCTTTACCTCTTTTTCTATCATCCGTTTTTGATCTTCTTTATTAATCACTTTCCCGGTCATTTTCTGCAAAGCCATTCCCACTAGATCTGCTGCTGCAGCTTTAACCTCCATCATCATTCTTTCTTCCCTTAACCGCATGGCTTCTTCATTCTTTTTCAACACAATTTCTGCGCTCACGGTAGCTTTCTGGATAATTTCATCCTTTAACTGCATCCCGGCTTTAGTGACATCATCTAAAATCTTCTGCCCTTCCAAAGAAGCCTTGGCAATTATCTCGTCTGCTTCCTCGTTAGCTCGCTGCAATTTAAGTTCAATCTCCTGCGCCTGTTTTAAACTATCCTCAATCTTTTTTCTTCTTTCAGCCAAAATCTTCAAAATTGGTCCGTACAAAAACTTCTTCAGTATAAAAAGCAGAATTAAAAAATTGACTACTTGCGCAGCCAACAGTATCGGATTAATTCCAAAGTCTTTCAGTACGCTTTCCATAATTTAGTGGAGTGGCGAAGTCACAAGTAACAAAAAATGTTGAGGATTTTGTGCAGATTATCTTGATGACATCAAACTGTTAACCACAAAATTCTCACAAGCGAGCAAGTCTCTACCGTGCGAGCGCTTTTTTGTACTGTGACGAGCCACGACCTACTTAGTAAACGCTATAACCAAAGCATAAATAGCAATAGCTTCAGCAAAAGCCATGCCCAAAAGCATGGCAGGTAAAATCTTGCTCTGAGCTTCCGGATTTCTCCCTATAGCCTCCAGAGCTTTCATTCCAATCAAACCAATACCAATACCCGGCCCAATTGCGCCGAGTCCAATAGCTAATCCTGATGGTAAATGTTCCACTTACTACCTCCTTTCTGTTTCAATGAGCAGCCTCATGTTTCTCACTAAGTAATACCATAAACACCAGTGTTAACATAGCAAAAACAGCTGCCTGTACAAATCCTACAATAATTTCCAGGAAATAAAAAGGGAGTGGCAGTACAAAGGCAAAGATCGAAGAGACCGTTGATAGTACTACCTCACCCGCAAATATATTACCAAAAAGCCGGAAAGAAAGCGAGACAATCTTGGTAAATTCACCAACAATTTCCAAAATGCCGACAAATAAAAATATCGGGTTTAAGGCCACCCAACGAAGTAGATAATTTTTAATCCCTAAATATTTAACAGCAAAAATATGGGTAGCTACTGCTGAGACTAAAGCCAATGCCAAAGTCATATTTAAATCAGAATTAATACCACGCAAAAGTGGAGCTCCTTTGTAGGTAATGGTTCCAAATCCCGGTAACAACCCTAACCAATTGGAGGTAATGATAAAAAGAAAAAAGGTCATCATAAAAGGGAAAAAGACTTTGGCTTTTTTATCTTCTACCAAATCTGTTACCATTTTATATCCGCCATCAATCACCATTTCCAGTACATTCTGCAAACCTCCCGGAACAATCTTTATACTAAACCTGGTAATAATACTTACCACAATAAGCAAAGCTGTGACAATCCAGGAAACCAACAGGGTATTAGTAATCGGGAGATTTTTAAAATAACCTAAAACCTCCGGCTTTAAAACAATCGTATGTTCCATGATACTTATTTTACATGAGAATCCGAACAAGCGTCAATCCAGCTTTTCGCGCTGAGTCCGGAGGAATAATAACCACTGTTCAAAAAAGGCAAAGATACCTTTGAATGGGGTTTCGATAATAAAGTCAAAAATAAACAGCACAATGTTGATTTGAGCAACTGCCTGAGTCAATTTTTTCCCTACCTGAATAAACGGCATAAAGAAAAAGTCAAAAAATAAAGAACTTAAGTTATCTTTTTTATCTTTTAAAAGATACATATTGGCGGTCCTGTTAATTCTAAATGATATAAATGAAACTATGGCCAGGAAAAATACAAACACGGATTGAGAAAGCGGATTAACTTTTAGTTTGGTTAAAATAAATACAATTGCCCCAAAACTCAAAGCAAAAGTGGTCAGCCAAAGCAAAGTAAACATACCCCAAAGTAAGGGATCGGTTTTACTGGGCTTTCTTTTTACAGATAATATCTGATCTATTACCGGGGGGTCATCAAATAAAATTGTATTGATCTTTTTTTGAATTCTAAATGAGTTTTCCCGATTTGGTGTATGAATTAAAAACCCCACTAATACCATTAGAACAACCGGAGTTAAAGTATTTAATATAAGTGAAGACCAAATAGTCTGTCCATAGATTAATCTTTCAAAGGTGCCTTCTATAAATAAGGCAAATAAAGCTTTGGTAAAAAAGATGAAAATTATACTTCTGAAAATGGCCCGGTTAACTTTAGCCCGGATACTCTTATATCTGGTGGAACAGGCATTCAAGATTTCCAGATTCAGTTTGTCTGAATCTGAAACTAAACCAGCAACCTGCCCCCGGTTTTTCCGGAATACATCATCCAGAATTAAAAACGGGATAGTCTGGTTTTTAATATAAGTATAGATTTTATCTTTGGCCGGATATTTAAATTGCTCCTCAATTTTTTTTAAAGCCACCGGAAACTCCCCGGCTACTTTTTCTACATTGTGTGGTCCTAATTTATCAAAATACTGGGTAAATAAATTGTATCTTAGAAAAGCCAGATCATCACTGGCAAACGCCCTTCTTACTGCTATAAATACCTGAATATCTCTGGTTTCATCATCATCGTCACTGATCAAAACTCTTTCCCTAAAAATTCTAAACATAAAATTACTCATTAAATCTTTGGGGTCATTAGGTTTTAATATTCTTTCAATTTCGGAGGAGAGCAGCTGCAAAATCCATTCATTAACCAAGCCTCTATTTATCCGGTGTTTTTCATTAATCTGCTTTTCCAGCTCCAAATATAGATCAATTTCAGAGGCAACTTTAACAACGACCGACTCAGGAATGCTGCTGTCAGGAAAATACCTGGCCCAAACTAATTCTCTGATCAAAGGCGCCGCCACTGTTTTTCCATTTCCATAAAGCAACAATCGTCTTTTGAGAATTCTTTCAATGGCGCTACGCAGCAATACCTCATCTGCCCGGTAATCAATGGCTGTACGAAATTTCTCATACCAGGTAGCCAACTCAGCCACCAGGGGATTTACCGAAATAGTCTTATCCTCAGAAGCTGAAAAAACCTTATCATATCCTGCCACCAAAGCAGCTGTTAATTTTGTGATATCTTTAGCCATCTTTAAATCGAGGTAATATTACCACAAAGAACTAAAGTCCTTATTGACATTCGTTTGTTCTGGCTTATAATCGTCAATATGCTAAGCCCTGATCTTAACCCTGACAGATATTTTGACCTATCACTTCGTAGCGTGCCAGGACCCAGAAGAACTTTTATCCCCTCCGGAGAAGTAGCAAAACCTACCGCAACCATAGTTGAGGCTACGGAAAGTTTTACTCGGAGAATAAAGCGAATAGATTCACAATTACCAATGGCTCTTCCGTCAGTTTTTAGTGGCGCTGTATTAGATTGTGACTATAATGGAACTATATTCACAAATATTGATTTTAATGAGTTACCAGATTTCTTTAGGGAAGCGCTTAGAAATCCTATGGGCCAAGCTGGATCACTCATACCATCAGAAGAACCGTCCAGAATGGATTTGATTACTTACTGGGCTCCGACATGGGCAAATATGCAGATGGATATTTTTTATGCAGACCGACAGTCATGGCATGGACGGGATTATTACGAAGTAGAAACCAGACTAGAAACTGGTCTCCAGATAAGTAACAGTGCTGGAAGAGAAGTAGTTTTAAGAAATAGAAGATTAACTGCTGAACGGGATCATACAAAGATCACAGCAGAAGAAAGATTAGATACAACTAGATTCACTGGTCAATTATTAGACGTCGTAGATTTATTACTAAATGGTGATATTGGAAATCATCGAATACAGCAGAGACTGGCCCATGCTTCCCGAACCGCTTAATTGCTTTTCTACTCATTTTGAAGATAATATATATTTATGACCAATGAAGAAAAGTTTAATTTAATAACCAGGAATTTGGAAGAGGCTTTGACGGAGGAAGAGTTAAAAGCCCTGATAGAATCCGGAACTCCTTTAAAACATTACATTGGATTTGAAATTTCCGGCAAAGTTCACTTGGGCACCGGCCTTGCTACCATGCAGGTAATTAAAAACTTACAAGATGCTGGCATAACTACCACTATTTTATTGGCTGACTGGCATACCTGGTTAAATAAAAAACTGGATGGAACCCTGGAAACTGCCAGGAAAATGGGACGGGAATATTTTGAAGAGGGCTTAAAAGCTGCTGCTTTATGCGTTGGCGCTGATCCCGATAAAATAGAATTCATACTAGGCTCTCAACTTTACGAGAAACTTGGGTCAGAATATTGGGCTAAGGTTATTAAAGTATCTAAAGCTACTACCGTTGCTAGAATGCTGCGATCCACAACTATTATGGGAAGAAAAGAATCTGAAGTTTCTGATGCAGCAATGTTGATTTACCCGGCCATGCAGTCAGCAGATATTTTTTCCATGGGTATCAATATCGCCCATTCTGGCACAGACCAAAGAAATGTCCATATAGTAGCTAGAGACTGCGCTCAGGAAGTTGGAAACCCCAAACCAGTTGCTATACACCACCATCTATTGCAGGGTCTTTTAAAACCTGAAATAGGCGGGGAACAAGATAAAGAAGCAGTTAAACTGGCACTGAAAATGAGTAAATCAAAACCAGACAGTGCGGTTTTTATCCATGACTCACCAGATGATATTAAAAGAAAAGTTAACAATGCCTATGCTCCTGAAGGAGTGGTAGAAATGAACCCAGTCCTAGATTGGGTAAAGCACTTGGTATTTTTTGGAGATGATTCAACTCTAGCAATTTCCAGAAAACCAGAATATGGCGGGGAGATTAGTTATTCATCTTATGCTGATTTAGAAAAAGATTACTCTGATAAAAAATTGCATCCAATGGATTTAAAAGCAGCGGTGGCTGAGTGGCTAATTAAAAAATTAGAACCTGCTAGGAAATATTTTGAAGATCCTAAAAGAAAACAGGCTTTAGAAGAGATTGAAAAACTAACTGCTGTTTAAAGCGCTGCTAATACTAAAGCCAATCCAATACCCAAAAGAACATATTTTCCTATTTTCTTCCAGCGGCTGGAGCCTTTTTCACCGGATTCAGAAGAAGATGACAACATTCTCTCACGTTCAGCCATGAGCTAATTCTACCCCTTTGAGTTTTCTATTACAATTTATATATAATGATGTTTATATGATGCCTTCGAAAAAAACTAAAATCTTCTGGGTTATTTTATCAGTGGTGGCTGGATTAGCAATAATTCTTTTCTCACTTCTTCCTCTTCTCTCCGCATTTTAGCTTCCTTCTTCTGCTATACTATTGGCTATGGATTTGCAGACTTCCTTATCCAGCTTACCGGGTATTGGTCCTTATTTCGGTAAAAAGCTGGAAAAACTGGAGCTCTTTACTTTACGTGATTTAGTTTTTCACCTACCCTTCCGCTACGACGATTACTCAGTTATTAAGAAGGCTGCTGATGCCGAAATAGGGGAGATCGTAACTTTGCAAGGGGAGATCTGGTCAATTAAAAATATCTACACCCGCTATGGCCGGATTTTAACTCAAGCAGTTTTTAATGATGGAACTTCTCCTGTAACTCTAACCTGGTTTAATCAATCATATCTTACTAAAAGTATTAAAGCCGGTGACAAAATCCAGATATCCGGAAAATTAGCTAAGTATAAAAACAAATTATCAATCATGGTTCCTCAATGGGAAATAATAACTGAAGGAGAAGGTATTCACACAGGCAGACTGGTTCCTGTTTACCCGGAAACTGCCGGAATTACTTCCAAATCTTTACGGGCCAAGATAGATAAATTTTTACCGGTGGTCCTAAATAAAATTGAAGATCCCTTACCGGAAAAGGTTCGAGGTAACATGATCACTTTACCAGATGCCCTGACAAAAATTCATTTTCCCAAAAACAAGGGCGAAATAAATCTGGCAACCGAAAGACTGGGTTTTGATGAACTTTTCTATGTTTCTTTAGCCACTCAAAAAGCCCGTTTAAGCTGGAAGGAAAAACCCTTAGTTAAAAAGTGGACAGTTAAAAAAACTGAGCTTGATAACTTTACCAAAAAATTACCATTTCAACTTACCAAATCACAGAAAAAAGTAATTAATGAAGTAATTGATGATCTTAAAAAAGATTACCCAATGAATAGACTAGTACAAGGCGAGGTAGGATCCGGGAAAACCGTAGTTGCCACCCTTTTTATGTATCTGGCCTTTCTTAACGGATTTTCTTCATTACTAATGGCTCCCACAGAAATCCTGGCCTGGCAACACTATGGAACTGTCACAAAACTGCTTCAACCGTTTGGCATCACAATAGGACTCTACACTGGCAGCAGAAAAAGTGTACAGGGGACCAGTGTTATTATTGGAACTCATGCCTTGCTTTCTGACAAATTAATTACCCCTAATGTTGGACTGGTAATTATTGATGAACAGCACCGGTTTGGAGTAAACCAGCGTACCCGCCTACGCCAAAAAGGTTTACCCGACCGACAGGCGGGCCCGGCTCCACATTTTTTAACCATGACTGCCACACCCATTCCCCGAACAGTAGCCCTGACTATTTATGGAGATTTGGATTTATCCATTATTGATGAGTTGCCAAAAGGCCGTCAGAAAGTAAAAACCTACGCAGTACCGGAAGAAAAAAGAAGAGCCGGCTATGATTTTATCGCCAAACACATCAAAACAGGAGATCAAGCCTATATTATCACTTCATTAATTGACGAGTCAGAGACTTTTGTCTCAGTGAAAGCTGCCAAAAAAGAACTGGAAAAGCTAAAGTCTATTTTCCCCAAATTTAATCTTGGACTTTTACACGGCCGGATGAAAGCTCTAGAAAAAGAAGATGTTATTAACAAATTCCGTTCCAATGAAATCCATATTTTAGTTTCCACCTCAGTAGTAGAAGTAGGGATGGATATCCCAAATGCCACCATTATGATAATTGAAGGGGCTGAAAGGTATGGTCTGGCTCAACTACATCAACTACGAGGAAGGATCGGCAGGGGTACTAAGGAATCCTTCTGTTTTCTATATACCTCAGAAAACTCCAGCAGTGACCGTCAGCGTTTAAAAATCATGGAAAATACCTTTGACGGATTAAAGCTGGCAGAACTGGATTTAAAAATCAGAGGCGGGGGAGCGATTTTCTCAACCGCTCAACATGGTAGATTTGAATTTAAAATAGCCAGACTGTCAGACTTACCTCTGATAGAAAAAACTAAGCAAGCTGCTACAACATTACTTGAGAAAAATCCAAGCCTTGACAAATATCCTCTGCTTCAGGCACAATTACAGCTTCTGGCACAAGATGTAATGCCGGATTAATATTACTATGGCAGCTGAACCAAAACGTAGACATTCTAAAGCCAGAAAAAGAACCAGACGGGCAGCCATTAATTTGGCAGTATCTCTGGTGGCCTGCAAAAACTGTGGGAAACTTACCAGAGCACACGTGGTTTGTAAAGAATGTGGTTTCTATAGGGGGAAAGTACAGGGCAAGCAGCAAGTCAAAGTGACCAAAGCGTAATGAAAACTGCCAAAGACCCCCGCCACCTAAACCGCATTAAACTAATGCAACAGCTGTTTTCCTGGAATTTCACCAGGAAGAAAATACCCAAAGATATAGCTCCAATTATTGAAAACTTAAAGAAAATTGATCAATTGATTACCAAAGCAGCACCTGAAAGACCCTTTGCTGAGATCAACCGGATTGATTTAGCTATCTTGCGTTTAGCAATTTTTGAGTTAATAATAAAAGATACACCACCAAAAGTTGTTATTGATGAAGCAATTGAATTGGGGAAAGAATACGGATCTGATTCATCCGGTAGCTTTATCAATGGAGCCTTAGGTCAGGTGGTTAATATAAAAAATGTCAACAACTGAAACAGAAATTATACAAGCAATCGCCGAACAACTGGGTTTAACCCCGGATGATGTAGATAAAAACTCTCTCTTATATGATGATTTAAATCTGGGCCCGATTGAGTTAAATGATCTACTGTCAAAGCTGTCTCAAAAATTTAATATCAGTTTTGAACCGGACCAGATTGAACACTTATCTAAAGTGGAGGACTTAGTATTATTAGTCGAGGATAACTTACTGGACTAATCTCATGTCAGAAAACGAATTTCAAAAACTTCTAACCCGCCTGGATATTCAATTTAAAGATATAAAACTTCTGCAACAGGCTTTTCATCACCGGTCTTACTTAAATGAAATCAGCCTTAATTTAGAATCCAACGAGCGTTTGGAGTTTTTGGGTGACTCTATTTTATCCTTTGTCATATCCGGTTACCTGTATAAATCAAGAAAACAAGATGCCGAGGGAGAATTAACTAACCTTAGAGCTTATATTGTAAAAACCAAATCTTTGGCTGAAGCCTCAAAGCAGCTGGAACTGGGCAATTATCTGCGTCTTTCCAAAGGAGAGGAATCAAGCGGTGGCAGAGAAAATCCCCAGCTTTTAGCCAATACTTTCGAAGCTTTACTTGGCGCCATATTTTTAGATCAGGGCTTGCCGGCTGTTGAAAAAGTCATTGATAAACAGCTGCTTAATCTTTTTGCTCCGGAGCTAAAATCCGGCCCTCCCAAAGACGCAAAATCTCTTTTGCAGGAAATTGTTCAGGAAAAATTAAAGCGGTCACCTCATTATAAAATCCTGGAAACCAAAGGGCCGGATCATGCCAAGAAATTTTTAGTGGCAGTTTATTTAAAAAGTAAAGAATATGGCAGAGGAGAGGGAGGTAGTAAACAAGTGGCAGAAGAACAAGCTGCCTCTGCTGCTTTAAAAAAGTTAGTTTAAATACTCCACGTTGACGTAGCTTCGCTTTTCCAATATACTTATGACCATGCTAAAGATCCGGCTCATGCGAATAGGCGCTAAAAAGAAACCCTTTTATAGGGTGGTGGCTGTTGATGAAAGAGCTAAAAGAACCGGAAGTTACCTTGAACTTTTGGGAACCTATGATCCGTTAACTAAACCTAAAGATATTAAGCTTAAACAAGATCGGATTGACCACTGGGTCAAACAAGGGGCACAACTTTCTGATGGATATCTTCGGATGACCGGAAAAGCCCCGCAAAGACCTCCCAGAAAACCAAAGAAGGAGAAGAAAGTAGAACAGCCAGCAGCTACCAGTCCTCAGCCAACAGACCAAAAAGCTGAAGCAGCACCAGCAAACACCTCTGAGGTGAAAGAAGGAACAACTGAAGAAGCTAAACCAACAGAAGAAAAAAAAGAGGAAGTTTCAGAAGAAGAAAATATTCCCCAGGAGGAAAAGTCTGAAAGCTGATAGCTGAAGACTGAAAACTACCATGAAGGATCTGCTTGAATACATTGTTAAAAATCTGGTAACCAAACCTGAAGCTGTTTCAATTGATGAACAGAATGAATCAGGTAATATCAATTTAATTCTAGTAGTTGATCCCTCTGATATGGGTCTGATTATTGGTAAAAGCGGCCAGACCATCAGAGCAATTCGAAAATTGCTGACAGTTCGGGCCATTGCCGAAAACGTCCGGGTTAATCTGCAACTAACCGAACCTGAGGGTGACAAACCCACTCCAGAGTCTGAATGAAGATTTCCATTATTACTTTATTTCCGGAAGTATTTGAACCGATTTTAAATTCCTCAATTCTCAAGCGTGCCCAAGCCAAAGGGAAAGTTTCTTTTGAACTAATCAATCTTCGTGCATTTGGTGAAGGGAAACACCAGATAGTTGATGACCGGCCTTACGGGGGAGGAGCCGGAATGGTTTTAAAACCAGACTCACTCGCTCGTGCGCTAAAGTCTATTGTTAAATCAAAAAATAAAAGAATAAAAATTATCTTAATGTCCGCCTCTGGAATTCCATATAAACAACAAAAGGCTCGTGAATTTTCAAACTTAAATCATTTAATAATAATCTGTGGTCACTATGAGGGGATTGACCAGAGATTTATTGATAAGTATGTTGACCTGGAAATTTCAACTGGTGATTATGTTTTAACCGGAGGGGAAATCCCGGCCATGATTATTGCCGATTCAGTCACCAGACTAATTCCTGGGGTTCTGGAAAAACCGGAGGCAGTAGTTAATGAATCTTTCACCGGAAATCTTCTTGAGGGCCCACAATATACCCGGCCGGAAACATTCGAGGGCACAGCAGTACCAAGTGTGCTTTTATCCGGTAACCATGCTGAAGTTGAAAAATGGAAAAAAGAGAAAGCTATAAAGAAGACTCAAAAAAATCGCCCGGATCTTTTAAAGGTCTAAATTACTGAAATGGATTAGCTTTGCCGCGGATAGAAGCCCCTTGAGTCGCTTGCTGGGTTTGACTGACTGGTGAAATCGAAGATTGCAGGGTTGCCAGAATCTCCTGATCCTTATTTGATAACTCAGGCAGGGGGGAGTCAATACTACCATAGCTATTTATAGGAGGAGAATATAAAACTTCAAGGTTAATAGTAATATTGGCCAAATTTGGATCACCTCCGGCAGAGGTTTCTATTCCGGAGGCCTTAATTAATCTGGGAGATTGCTCTATGTTATTTATTAGAAGAGGAGAGGATTTTAACGGGCCTACCAGATCTAATTTAACACCATAACTCTTAGCGTTTACAATCTTAGCTGAGCCTCCCCCAATGGATAAAGAAATAATCTTAAATCCCAACTGAGCTGTTAAATTTTGTAGAAGTCCTATGACATTAGCAAAATCCTTATCAGCCGGGTAAGAAGTTAAAGATAAATTTACCTTATTGTTTAAATCTTCCCGATCGTAATTTTGCAATGCTTGAGCTTTAGCTTCTAAAAAGTTAGACCTTTTACTAATCTCTGCCTGAGCTTTTTGGTTGCTTAAAAGCTTCAAAGCTTGCGGATAAATTACTAGAAATATTAATATGATACTCGAGATAGCTGTAACTACTGGAAAAATAAATACTCTGTAATTTAGATAAAATTTTAATATTTCTTCTTTTTTCATAAATATTTAGACCGAAGGTCGCAAAGACCACAGGTCTTTACTTTGGTTTAATATTTACAGTTAATCTGTAAATGCCGTCTTTACCCCTACTCAAATTCTCCATGCTGATTTCTTTAACTTTATCCTCATTTGTGTCTTTAGATAGCAGGTTAGTCAGAAATAAATCTAAGGAATTTCCATCACTACTGGTCGCTAAAATTGAAACTGCTCCACTTTGACTTACGGAAATTGTGCTTATAGAAACTGCGGGTGGAAGTAATTTCTCTATTAAATTATACACTTGGGCCAGCTTGGAAGAAGTTCCCAAATATTGATTTATAGTAGATAATCTGTTTTTTAAAAGCAAAAGATAGCCTTGTGAGGTTTTAAAACTGGAAACCTTTTGCTCGGCTTCTTGAGCTCTGCTTTGAAGTTGCAAAACTTTCTGACTTTGCAATATTCGAAGGGCAATTATTAAAGAGGCTAAAAAAGCAATTATGCCAATAATAGCTATACCAATTGATTGAATTTTATAAAATTTAGAACTTTTTATTTGCGCCTGCTTAAATTCTGCCGGAAGTAAATCTATAGTCAGTCTTTGCATTTATCCCTCTCTCAGAGCCAATCCTACTGCTACTGAATAGGAGGGCGCATTTACAGCCAGTTTGGACTCAAGTCCCTTATCTTTAGCAATAGAATACCAGGGATCTGCTTCCTGCACTTCCAGCCCCAAGCTATTGGCAAAGTAAATTACCAGTCCCGGCATCTTGGCACCACCTCCGGATAAAACCACTCTTTTGACCGGATTTTGTGGATATTTGGTTTCAAAGGATTGGATCATTCTTTTTGCTTCTCCCACCATAATATCGGTAACCGGTTTTAGCACCTCGGAAACTTTTCCTTCCAGCTGATCTTCCAACAATCCATAAACCTTTTTATATTCCTCAGCCTGAGCCAATTCAAAATTAAAATGTTGAGCAAGTGAGCGGGTTAATGCCATTCCTCCTGTGGAAATAGAGCGTGTCAGCCAGATCAGACCTTTGGTAACAATTGCAAAGTCCGTAGTTGCAGCGCCAAGTTGCACAATTAAAGTTGTAGGCGAGAAAGGATTATTACCGACCAAAGATCTGGTCACAGCTATAATTTCAGTCTCTAATGCTTTTGGATGGAGCCCGGCTCCTGTTAAAATCTTTAAGTATTTTTGTACCACATTTTTGGGGGAAGCCACTACCAGGACAATTGTTTTTGCCTCTTTTTGCTTCGGGTCGGTCCGAAGCAATACCTGCCAGTTTAGGTTGACATCTGAAAGAGGCATTGGGATAAATTCCTCAGCCGCATAGCGGATAGCTGTAGAAAGTTCGTTGTCAGTTAAAAACGGCAGGTCATCTATCACCCTGGTGAAAACTTTTGATTCAGGCAAGGCCGCCATTACTTCTGTTTGTTCAATCTTTGTAGCAGCCATCAATTTCTTAATTGCGTCTGCCACTGCTGTCAGGGCCTCTTCACTGTCTGATAAGATTCCCGGTGAAGAAGAAGCAATTGTACCAAGAGACACCAATTTATGTTGGTCACCGTCTTTACTTAAAGATACAACTTTAATTGAAGATACACCTAAATCTAAACCAATAGTAATCTTTCCCATAGGGCAGTTATTTAATTGTCGATTGTTCGCAGCTAATTGTCAATTATCACTTTACCTGATATGTTCCTTTAATTAGGCTAAACGATCCTGATGGTCCGGAGGAAAAAACAGTAGAGGCAAAACCACTATCATAGTTTAAAACTGCATTATTTCCCAGGCTAATTTGCCAGGCGGTAATTTCTTTAACTGAGGCACCATTGGCAAGGTTTACTATACCCTTTGGGGTATAAAGTATCCCGGAAATTGCCGAATTACCAGTATCAACTGCTGCCTGGCCACTTTGTGAACCACCAAAACACCCCTGTGTCCCACCTTGAGTTGTAGAATCAAAGCTGGAAAAAAGCATTAGAACGCTACCTGATGCGCCCGAACCCTTGAGATCGCTACCATTACCAAGGGTGGTTGTCCCATCAACAACAATTGCTCCTGATGTGCCGCCAAAGGATGAATCCAGAACAAATTTTGTACTATTTCCGGCATTTATATTCCCAGTAACCCAAAGAGGAGATTTAACAGTAATTGTGCAACCACTACTTAGTTGAATATTGCCAACAATTTTTCTGGGTCCCAGAGCCATAACACACCCAGTCCCTCCATTAATATCCCCAGTTGTCACACCTCCGGCCACAGCCTCATTTTTCCAATTGGTTACATTCGCATCGGAAACCGGAAAAACAGTAGGGGGTGGGTCAGTAGAGTTAGGATATTTTGTTCCCTGTACTGTAATAGATGGACCAAGCACCTGATAATAGGCATCTTTCTTAAGGGTTACACTACTTCCTCCGGTTATAGTGTTGGCATGAACATTACCGTTTACGGTTGAACCGTTACCTAAAGTAATAGAGTTTACAACCCCTCCCATATAAGTTTTAAACCCTAAATCTCCGGCAATTAAAGTCCAGGTCGGATTATTTACCTGCCAGTTGGGAGACCACTTAGGTTGCCCCTGAATATAGCTTTGAGCCAGATCGTTTGACCAGTACCAGTAATTTGAGTTGTCAAGCAAGCTTGTATCTATCATTATCCAATAAGTAGTATTGGCAGATAAATTTGGAGTTAAATCAAATGTTACATCAACATATCCATATAGCGTTGAAACCAAATTTGCAAGAAGAGTACCTGTTGCTAAAACTGAATTTTTATCCGGCTTCCCGTTACTATCACTCATAATTCGAACTGTCGGGTTGACAGGTGAACCAGTCTTTTTAAGCTTTAAAGATACTTTGTTAAGGACTTTTGTCTGAGATGGTTTAAAGCTTTGGGCCACATCCTGACGGTTTTCTCCGGAAACCTGCTTTCCAAATACATAATCCTGACAATTAACACCGCTACAATCAGACTGTTGATCCGCCAAAGCCTGAGTACCGCCTGCTACATAAACATCTCCTGTAATAGTCGTACCATTCCCACCAGATATGTTGCCATTAGAATAAATGGAGCCGTTTATTATTCCACCAGTACCCATACAAACTCCTCCCTCACCAACCTGCATTCCATAATTAAAAGCAATTCCTACTCCTTTGCTGGCTTGAATTGTGACTGTTTTTTTTGATTTTGGAGACTGTTTACCCGGAATATAACCCGTCACTGTTAAAACCTTGGTAGCTGCATCTTTATTGGCAACTGTTACAGAATAAGACCCGTCACCAAGGGAAGTTTCCGCTTCTCCATTATAGCTTCCTCCTGTTTTATTCAGGGAAGCAACGGCCTTATCTATACCCGCCTCTGCTAAGGCAGTTGCCTTTTCGCTATTCTGGGAATAAGTAGCGCTCTGATAATAAATCTGGGCACCGGCTATCACAGACAAAACAGTAAATAAAACTACTCCCACTGCCACAAAAACAATCACCAGAATCTGCCCGGATTGTTTAGTCATTTCTTAAACTTACCTCCGATGTAGCTGTATTTAGCTCTATTGCTTGCCCGTTTTTTTGTTTTAAACTCAAAATAATTCTCACTTTAGTAGCCGAACCCGGAACAACTTCATTCGGCGGATTTTGAGAATCAAGGTACTTAAAAGTTAAACTGTCAACACTGGTGGAAAAAATCTGATCCTGGGATTTACGGGAACTTTGAGCGTCCGGAAAAAGTTTATAGCGAAGTTTTGTACTATCCTGAAAAAACACCAGATAATCAAAGGTACTGGAAATAATATTGCCAAGCGCATCAATAGCTGGAATCTTTAAAACAATTTGAGTTGAGGAAGATGTATATGTAGTGCCGGAAGAGGTATAAGTCGCAGAAACTCCGCTTGATTGTTTTATACTTTGGCGAACCTTAGCCAAGGTGTCATTAATATTTAATCCCTCCTGAAGTTTAGATGATTCTTTATAAAACAGCCCGGCGCTATTTATCATTACAGACAAAAGCAGCGTTCCTACCACCGCCGCCAGCCCCATAGCCACCAGCACCTCAACCAAGGTAAGACCTCTCTCTTTCATTGATTAAGTCCTCCTTCTCCAATAAAAGTGTCTATTTTAAAATTCTGCTGCTTATTGTTATCTTTCCAGGAAACCGACACAGTAATCTTTTTAAGATGTTCACTGTTTGTACAAATACTGGGATCACAATCAGCCACGATGACTGTTCCTGCTCCCTGGGGCAGCATACCAACTCTGGTATCAGAAATTGTGGTAGTACCATTAACTAAATTTATATAACTGGTAGTTCTTTTATCTTCCAGCTGTTTAAGCCCAATTTCCCTAGCCAAACTTAAATGGTTGCTTTTATTCATCAGATTAATCACATTGGGTAAATTAACCATCAAAAGAACTATCGCAGAAACTGCTACAATCACAAGTAGTGATTCAACCAAAGAAACTCCGCGTTGACTTCTCATTTATTTATTTCACCTGCAGAAAAAAGCGCGTAGTCAAAAAAAGGCGGCACCACTTTATTCATCTGAAATAACCTGACTGTTCTTTGGGTTTGACCGGATACTCCGGTTGAGGTTATTTGCCTGGCCTGGGAAGGCAGGGAACAATCAGCGCCACATATTCCCACTGCCTGTACCGCAAGCGGTTGACTATTGGTGTTATAAAGCAATCTTGCTCGCATTAGCATCAAATTAGATGGCAGGGGGCCATTATTTGCGTTATTGGAATCTCCCAGAGTTTTACGACACAGATAAGTCGCTTTCGGTAAAACATAAGTACCATTCCCAGTACCACTACAAAGAACGCCAGCTGTATCAAACCCGTTTGCAGACCTACTGGAAAAAGGGTTATCCAGATACCATTTTCTACTCCTGTATTTAGAAGTTGATGGGTCAACCGGATCAGAGGAGTCTGTACCATAATAAACCAGGGTTAACTCTAAAGCAGCTTTGTCCGAAGGAGAATTACCCCAGTAAACATCCAGTGTTGATTGTTTATAACAAGTCGCACCACTGGCGCAAGTTGGCAAAGTAGTATTTGGATCGGCTAGCCAAATTTGCACCACATCTTCTTTGGCCAATGGAGGATATTCCACAGAATCTTGACGTGAGCCTTGAGCCGGTATACGGGGAATTTGTCCGGAATCAGAAACTGATGAGCAGCCTTGAAAATTTTGACCGCAGGTATTTCCCTGCAATGAGCTTTCTACTCCCGCCTCTGCCGCTGAGAAGGCCCGGGAAGACTGTTCTGTTTTAGAGGCAGTTGAGATATCAACCAAGCTCTTTTGTATAACAGAAAGCCCAATCCCCAAAGCCACAGTCATGACCAGAATCAATATTAAAATAATTTGTCCCTTTTCTTTCATCTTAAGTTTATGGTTGTTTGAAAAGTAACCGGATCTATTTGACCGACTACTGCCTGTGGCGCGCTCACCCCGGGCTTTGCTATAAATCTAATTGTCACCTGATCTTTAAACCCGGAAGATCTGTTTCTTGTAAATACAGCATTTGCAGCCGGATTACAGTCAGCTCCAATACAATTAATAGAAATCCCTGTTTGAGGGTTAGTGTCTGTTAATAATATTGCGCTGCTTAACATTAGAGTCCCTGGCTGACATATTCTATCAACTAATTGGGGCTCAGTTTCCTCTACTACATTAGCAGTAATAGTTATTTTAGTTGGATTATCCTGCACAAAACATCCATTTCCAGATGTAGCACCACAATTATTACCCAAGGCAGTATTGGGATTATTAGTAGGAGGAATAAGCCTGAATCGAGAATAAATCCCATCCTTAACCGTAACCAAGGTATTTGAAAAAGATGATGTATCACCTGATGAAAGAAAGAACGGACAAACAACATTATCAGAATTCCTGATGGTTTTATCCATTGTATCTAAAACAGCCTGACCATTTTGTTTAATTACTCCCAGTATTTGTGATTTGTTACTACCCCGCAAAGATGAGGTAAAAATATTCAAGATAAAGATACCGGTAATTGATAATACTGCCATTACTACCAACAGTTCAACTAATGTCAGACCGCTGTTTTGTTTCATTGTGGTTTTCCCAAAATGGTTGTTAATTTTGACTGATGAATACCGGAAAAATCCGTCCACTGCACAATCGCAGTTACTGTCTTTTGGTTTAAGTAGGTAGCAGAATCATCTGACAAGATAATAACCCTTTGAAAGGCAGGCGGAATATTTTCTGCATTTGGCGGCATAGATGCAGAGCTGGCAATATACTTTAAAACTCCCTGATCTGTAACATAAAAATAACAATTAACCGAAGAGCCACAACCACTGGAAATCTGATAATCCCATAACGATGAATTTGGGGTTCCGTCACCGTTCCACTTTGTAATAGTAACTGTACCGTTGCTAAGCCCACTAATAGCCTGATTTCTGTCTCTAACTACCCTGACTTTTTCTATTGCTTCCTGGGCTAATTGGGTAGCCTGAGACTGATTTTTGGCAAATTGAGCATTTCTCAAAGAAGAGACTGTGGCAAAAACTAAGGCACCCACCACAATCACTGCTACTGAAATAACCACCACCAATTCCATTAATGTCTGTCCTTTCTGGTTATTGAACATCAACCGCTCCTCCTTTGGATATTTTAAACATTTTGAAGGTATTATCGTTTAGATTTCTAACTGTAAAAGTCCAGGATGAAGATTGTAAACAAGTACTAGATAATACTGTAGATGAAAAAATTAGAGACCCGGAATTTGAATAACTGATGTTAAAGGGAAAGACCGCTGAACAACTGCTGGGATCTGCTGAACCTACAATACTATCTATTCTGGCATTTTCCAAAGTATAGTTCCTTTCTTCAGTGTTTGAAAGACCACAGTCTAGACCAATGCTGGTTTGGTTTTTAAAACTTACCGACCAGGGACTATTGTTGATATTATCCAGACAAACAGTAGATGAAGCAGCATTAGACTGTGCCAACCTTAGAACAGACTGTATTTGGCTTATAGCATTCGTTGTGATCTGAGCAGAGGCAAACTGTTTGTAATTAACATACCCCACAATGCCGATTACAGACATTATCACCATTACAACTAATAATTCAATCAGGCTGTAACCGTTGGCAGGCATACCTTAAACGTAGCACATTATTGGCTCATGGTCTAGTAACACCATAAGTCTTTGAAGCAGTAAACCCTGTAGGAGGACTTGTACAACCTTGGTCGCTTGACGGAAGCGTACCTTCCATCTGCGCATAGAGACAGTAGCTTGTACCCGATTGAATATACGCATAATCCGGAGGTGGCTTCGGATCAGAGGGTATTTGACTCATATACACTCTTGTTCCGGTAGTTAAAACGCTTAGAGAGGCAGGATAAGACTGCTGATCTGCTTTATAATCTTCCAGAGCAGATTGTATAAACTTTAAATCAGATTGTCTTTTGGCATCCCGGGAACTTTTTATAAAATTACCGTAATAAACTAAACCGATTGTGGATAAAATCGCAATTATTGAAATCACTACCAAGAGTTCAATGAGGGTAAAGGCTTTGTTGCTCTTTTGATTCATTACTGAGCGCTACTTCTACAATAAGCATAAGAAGCTTGTGTGCCTTCAGCTTCTAACCAGGTACAAATTTTCCAAGCGGAGGTAACACCGGTTGCCGGAACCGGTACTGAGATAGAGATCTTTGCATAATTTAGTGGACAAGTAGTTGTCCAAGATAATCCGGGATCACTTGTCTGAACATTCTGAGCAGAGTTACCACAGTAAAGATAACCCTGGGGATCTGTATCCGGGATGATCCCTATTGTAAATTGCCCACTAGTTAAAGGTACATAACCTACATTAGTTTTGTAAACTTCCAAAGCTTTGCTTATTGACTCTATATCTGCTCTTCTCCTGTCATTTCTGGCTTTAGGTAAAACACCATTGTAAACAGTCAGTGCTATGGCTGCCAGGACTGCAATAATGGAAATTACTACCAATAATTCAATTAAGGTAAAACCCTTAGGTGTGGGCAGGGAGGTTTTCATTTATATGAGATTTTCTATCTCTATTCATTATTAAGATAAAGCAACTTTATTGTCAAGACACATTAAATCAAATGCTTAATTTTAAATACCAGTCAACGATGTTGTTTCCCCAAAATAAGGCAACCAAACTACCTAAAACCAGAAATGGACCAAAAGGTACTACAGATTTAAGACCTTTTCTTTTGAAAAGTATCAAAATTATGGATATGATAGCCCCTGATAAAAATGCAATCATCAGCGCTAAGATGGAATTGGGAAAACCCAATGCCAACCCCATCAATGCTCCCAGTTTAACATCCCCACCACCCATACCTTTTCCTTTGGTAATAATTATCAAAGCCCAAAAGAACCCGCCAATTGCCATACCCATTAAAACTCCACCGATTAATGGTTGAGTTGTTATCTGCGCATGTCTTTGAAAATAATCGCTGTGTGGGGGAAGCAGTAGTTTACCTAAGGACGACTGGGACAGATAATAATATAGATAGCCTACCTTATATATAGTGTTGGCTACCATATATATCAGAGTAATCCCGATAGCAGGAATCACAACCCTATCCGGTATAAACATTTTCCTGATATCAGTTATAAACAGCACAGCTAAAATCGTGATGAAAAATGTTTTAAAAATCAGATCGAGAATGAAAATTGAAAATTGAAAACTTGTCCTGAGCGACCAGAGGGAGTCGAAGGATTGAAAATTTGAGGCCTGCAGATAAAAAAGTAAGCCCACCAATATACCGGTTATTACCTCTACTAATAAATATTCACTGCCTATTTCCTTCCGGCAATAACGGCATTTTCCCTTAAGGAAAACATAGGAAAAGATCGGAAAAAGGTCATACCAGTTGAGTGTTTTTTTACAACTCACACAATATGACCTTCCCCGAAAAGATCTTTTAGTAAGACTTCTATCAGCAATTGCTTTAGCAAAGCTACCTAAAATCGTACCAATGATAAATCCCAAACCTAATATGTACATGTTCCACCTGACGGCGCAATCAAACTAAGATTAGACCCAACCTCATACACCGCAGGATCGTTACCGCCATCACTTAACATCTTAGGGCTTTGCTGAGATGATTCCAAAACTGTATCAATTTCCCAGCTATCACCGGCTGCGCAGTAAGTATAATGATATGTTGTGCTGTTAATCGGATCGGCTGGAAGAGTTGGAACAGAAACACTCTTTTGAGTTGAGAGGTCTGTTTTTACCCAACCATTACCATCTGGTACTCTTGTATTTGTACCTATATTGGAAGATCCATAACAAGGATACGTACCTAAGACCTTACAAAGTATCGCTACAGCACCTGAACCGCTTGATTCCTGAACTGCAACATTGATGGCAATTTGAAGATTTGCCAAATCAGAAAGTCTTGCTGCGTCTCTTCCACGCCTGGTTAACTCCAGAGGATTAATGATCAAAACCACAACCGCTGCCAATATGGCAATAATTGCAATAACTACCAAAAGTTCAACTAAAGTAAAACCGCTTTTGTTTTTTATAGTTGAAACTTGGACAGATTTTTTCAAAATATTTCACCTCCCTTCAAAAGTTAATTTTTCTCTTTACAATCATTGTATTCATATTAAAATGACGTTGTCAACTTGTATATGGGTAAGATTATTGATATGACTAAAAATCCGACACCGATCCCTAATATGATTAATACTATTGGCTCAATTGCCACGGTTAAGTTTTTAATCATATTATCGGATTCTGACTCAAAGTAGTTAGCCAGATTTAAAAAAACTTCATCTACTTTTCCTGTTTCCTCACCAACTCTGATCATTTGCCCGACTATTTTGGGAAAAATTTCACTCGTAAGTAAAGAGGAAAAAGGCAAGCCCCTTTCAACACCTGCATAAGCTTCTTTAAGAGTTTTTCTAAAAACCGGATTGTCCGTCATATCTGAAACTATTCCTATAGAATCCAGTAGTGGAATTCCTGCAGAGATTAACAGTCCAAAGGTTCTGTTAAAATTGGTTAAAGTCACACCGGTAATAATTTTTCCGACAATTGGTACTCTCAAAAGTATTCTACCCATCAGATATTTATTGTCTTCTGATTTGTTCCACCGGTTAAACGCAATAATCAGGACAAAAATTACTATTAACATCAGCCACCAAAAATGAACAAAAAGATTAGAGGTGAAAATCAAAATTTTAGTTGGTAAGGGGAGCTCGATTGTAGACTGCTGATAAAGAGTAATCAGTTTAGGTATAACGAATACCATCATGATAATAACAACCGCCACCATCATTCCCAAAACCACAATAGGGTATATCATTGCGCCTTTTACCCTGGCCTGAAATTCCCTTTGTTTTTCCAGACCTTCTGCCATTTGCAGAAGTACCTGATCTAGTTTTCCAGAAGTC
>Ga0209515_10002237_pt1 | contig 30242 bp, 27 predicted proteins | sample Subgroupgradi54m_FD_187454 | JGI IMG/M metagenome (GOLD analysis project Ga0209515, IMG submission 187454) | Subsurface groundwater microbial communities from S. Glens Falls, New York, USA - GMW60B uncontaminated upgradient, 5.4 m (SPAdes)... ... | reverse complement strand
AAACTTAAGGATCAAATTAACGATAGTTGATTTACCAGCCCCACTGTGACCTACAAGTGCTACCTTTTCTTTTTTGGCAATAGTAAAACTAACATTATCCAAAACAACCTCTGATTTTTCATATTTAAACACAACATTCGCAAACTTTATAACCGGATTTTGTAGTTTTTTAATATATTCTTCTGTTTCCTGAAATTCTTCACTTGAAGGTATTGCTAAGATCTCCAAAAATTCTTTTGATCCCGATTCTGCAGCTTGAATTTGAGTTAAAATAAATGACATTGCAAACAAAGGTCGTCTGGCCTGATTAAAAAGCTGTAAAATAAGCACCATTTCTCCAATGGTTAACTGTCCTTGAAATGTTCTGTAAAAAACAACTATGTTAACCAGTGTTAAAATAATGTTTAGACTTGCGCCCCGCATAAAATCATATATATGAAAGGATTTGCTCTGTTTGCCGTAAATATTATTAATGGTTGTAAGAGTTTTTGACAAAAAAGAATATTCATATTTCTCGCTGGTAAAACCTTTAACCAGACTAATATTTGAAACTGTTTCAGAAATTCTACCCCTGCTTATATCCTCATATGCATTTTTCTTAACTTCTTCCATTCCCCATTTTTTAGCTGAGTAATAACTAATAATAAAATAAACAGGAAAAAGTAAAAAAGTGAATATGGCAATCGGCAGATTGTAGTAACCCAAAACAAAAATGGTGAAAACACTTTGTAAAAACATTGGCAACATAAAATTTGTCATTGCATTTAAAAAGCCCTGGGTGGCGCTAATACCGCGATTCAGTTGATTAACTATTTTTCCTGAGACTTCAGAGTCAAAATAACTGTGTGGAAGGGTAAGCACTTTCCCGTAAAATTTCTCTGTTAAAAATTGTCTGAGCTTTCCTCCAAAATGATCTCCTAATCTATTAGTTATAGTGGCTAAAACTAAACCAATTATACTAAGCACAAAAGCTAAAACTATAAGAATAGTTAGTTTTTCAATATGCCCATGCTGGTGATTAATATGTAAGACTATCTCATCAACAATAAACTTGGATATAATTGGCACGCTCAGATCTAGAAGTGCTGTTATAACAATCAAAAACCCTATTGTATACATTAATCCGTGCAATGGACGGGAAATTTGTAGAATTTTAAGAATATTTTTCATGATATTTTATTAACAATTTCCGGTCGGGATTTCAATTGTAACTGTTATAAATCCCAATCCATATAAAAGTGCACTGAGTTGTTTTCTGCCATTATCTGAAGCAGTTTGTAAAATACCACCTTTGCATGCAGCGTCTTTTATAGATTTTTCAGCCGCAGTTCTGGCTTGTGATTCCAGATCTTTTTGTCCGGAATTTAAAATACCGAGTTGTCTGTCGTATACACGCGTTTGCGAATTATCAATTGATGTAATTAGTACTTGAGCAGCTGGTAGCTTAATATAAATTTCCTTCCCATTAATCTTAATGTCTTTTCCGGAAATTTGAGAAAAATCAAATCCGGCAATCACCTGACCGTGTGCAATAAGAAGAATTCTATCGCCAAAAAGAAATTGCGAGAAAACATTTGTCTGGGCTGTACCTGCATCAATAATTTTCTCAATGGTAAACGAGGCAGTTTCCAGTCGCTGTAAACTTTGTATCTGCTTTATCACTGCAGGCTGATTTACGTTTATAAACGTACTTATTTTTCCTTTTATAACAAAAAACCAAACAAATAATAAAACAATAATAAGAATGCTTACAGCAATTAAAAAATAAGTAATTTTATTTAAAGTCATAGTAGATTCCTCCTTGTATTGTAACAAGTGAAACCCCTAAATGAACCGTGCTGGCAGATTTCCTGCACACGGCTCTCCAATAAATGATATTTACCAAGTGTTGTATACTGCATAAGTTAATTTGGGCTTTGGTAATGGATAAGTTTCAAGATACTTCCTGAAGTTTTCCATATTCCAACTTTTCTTTTGACTCCTTCTGTTTAACCACTTAAAGGTTAGGTTAAGTGTTTTCCCATAGTATCTTTTGATACTCTCAATGTTTCCACTCACACCATAATAATTGTAGTGTCCTTGCAGCTTTAAAGCCAGCATCTTCCAGATACTTTCAAGTTTTGCTAGATTTCTGACACTCTTTAACCATTGATTCATCCCAATAAATGACCTGTTTACTCTTTTCTTTGCTGTTTTAACTCTTAATTGGAATCTTCCATCTCTAGTTTGGCTGCAGTAGTGAGTGAACCCTAGGAAATCAAATGTTTCAGGTTTCCTTTTCCCTCTTTTCTCTGTATTCTCCTTAGCAAATCTGCCAAACTCAATTAATCTGGTTTTCTCCTGAGACAACTCCAATCCAAACTGTTTTAATCTCTTGGCTAAACCTTTTAGTATTTCCTCTGCTTCCCACTTTTGCTGCACTCCAATTACAAAGTCATCTGCAAACCTCACATTCTTTGCATATCCTTTAAGGTGAGTCTTTACCCTTTTCTCAAACCAGAGATCCAATACATAGTGCAGGTAGATATTGGCAAGTAATGGACTGATAATTCCTCCTTGTGGAGTTCCTTTCTCAGCCTCGAGGTACTTACCTTCTTCCATAATCCCTGCTTTCAGGAATCTTCTAATTAGCTCCTTTAAGTTTGGATCAGCAATCTTTTCAGACAAACACCTAATCATCCATTCATGGCTTATGTTATCAAAGAATCCTTTAATATCTGCATCAATAATCCAGTTTAGTTTCTGTCCCATGATCATATGGTTAATTTCCTTTAAACATTGATGTGGGTCTTTTCCTCTTCTGTATCCATATGAAGCTTCTAAAAATTCACTTTCATAGATTTGTTCCAGGATTCTGCTTACCCCCAGTTGGACTACTTTATCCACTATGGTTGGTATGCCTAATGGTCTTAATTTGCCACTTCCTTTGTTAATGTACACTCTTTTTACAGGCTTAGGGTTGTATCCTTTAGTTTGGATCAGCCTTGCTGTTTCCTCCAGTACCTTGTTAATTTCTTCCTCTGTATAGCTTTCTACTTTTCTACCATCAACCCCCGCTGCCTTACCTTTCTTTAATTGTTTGTAACAGTTTTTCAGATACTCTGTATTCAAAAGATGCACCAAAGAGGTAAATTTCTCTTTAGGATTCTCCTTTGCTTTCCTGGCTATCAGGACAAGTTTACCTTCTGTATTTGTTCCCATCACTGTGTATGGCACAAAATCTAATCTTGCCTGGCATCATTTAGACAGTTCCTTCAAGGCTTAATTGTCGTCTTAAGATCTTTTAAACAATCAAGTGATTTGGCATTACCCAAACTTTCCTTTACTATGAACTGTTCAGACTTCCACTTCCTGATTTATCTCTCCCTTGTTGATCTATCAACTTGTTTGAGATTACTCTCACCCTGATGCCTTTTGACACCTCCAATTCTTGGTTTGATTCCAGGTAAGTGGATCTCCCAAGTTCCTGTCATATCTATCTCAAGATCTTGCCATGGACTCCGACCCCGGTAGAACTCTTAAGTACTCACCAAATTGCACTTAAGATTGCTGTCTTCCCATATATGAAGAAGGTTGACTTCTACATCTATCTACTGTTTCAGGGCTCAATACCTTCACTTACGTTATGGCCTGATCTTTCCTTTCCTCCCGCTTCAGACAGTCTGTTACCATTCTATCTGGAGAGTTCAGTATCACTCTGCTGGTTAGACTTTAAGTGAGCTGGACTTTAACCAACTAGATATGCCAAGCTTTCTTGGCGCACTCATATAAAAGTCAAGTATAACAGATAAGAGAGAAAAATTACCTTCTTGCCCGCAAGCTATTTAATATATATTAAATAACAGCATGAAATATTTTAGCAATTATAAATCCCATTAAAGCAGCTCCCATTCCAATTAAAACCATTCTCAATCCGCTCTTCCACCAACTCCCTACTAAAGTTACTGCTTGATATATACCTACTGCAAAAAGGGTCAAAGCAGAAAAAATTATGGCTAAAATAAGACCTGTTTTTGGATCCAGGAAGAAAAAGGGTATTACCGGAATAATATGGCCAATTGCAGTTGCAATGGTTACTATAATTGAAGATTTTAATACATCACGGGTATTAACTGGAACAATTTGCAACTCTTCTGCCATCATTACATCCAGCCAAACTTTTTTATTAGAAGAAAGTTGATCAACCAATTTTTCCAACAAATCCCCTGTAATTCCTTTTTTCTCATAAACTCTTCTTAATTCCTCTTTTTCCATTTCAGGAAATTTATCTACCTCTTCTGACTCTAATTCTCTTTCTGATAAATAATAATCCCTTTGAGCCAAGGCAGAAGTATAGGCCACAGCTCCCATTGAAATTGATTCAGCAATTGTTGCAGCAATAACAGTAGCAATTAATATTTTCACATCATTTGAGGCAACAAGAACTCCTAATATAATGCCCAAAGCATTAACCAATCCATCCTGACCGCCTAATATTACATCTCTTAGGGCATTTTCCTTTTTGTGAAATTCCCTTTGCTCTATTTTGTGTTTATGGAATGCTTCCTCAGAAGGTCTCATGTAATTAATATTATATCTTAGTTTAAGTGTTAATATTAGACCATGAAGATTTATAACTCCTTAACTCAAAATTTAGATGAATTCACGTCAATAAATCCTAAAAAAGTAACCATTTATGTTTGTGGAATTACTCCTTATGATACAACTCATTTGGGCCATGCTTTTACATATATTTCTTTTGATGCACTTATCCGGTATCTTAAATTTCAAGGTTTTAAGGTTACTTATACTCAAAATGTCACAGATATAAATGATCGGGATAAAGATACGCTACAAAGAGCAAAAGAACAAAATATTCCCTGGCAGAATTTGGCAAAATATTGGACTGATAAATTCTTATCTGATATGAAAGCTTTAGATTGGATTAAACCTACAAATTACTTATTTGCCTCTAGAGAGATTCCTTCAATGATAAAACTGATTCAACAAATTATAGACAATAATTTGGCATATATTGTAAACGGATCAGTATATTTAGATATTTTAAAGATTAAAGACTTTGATAAACTTTCAAAACTATCTAAAGAAGAGATGCTACAAAAAGCCAAAGATTTTGAAGAAGATTTAGAAAATCCGGATAAAAAAACTCCTTTGGATATAACTTTATGGAAAGCTTCCGGTGCAAATCAGCCAACTCATATTCCATCTTTTGATTCCCCATTTGGAAAAGGAAGGCCAGGCTGGCATATAGAATGCTCTGCTATGTCCATTTCTACTCTTGGAGAACAAATTGATATTCATGGAGGAGGGAAAGATTTAATTTTTCCTCATCATGAAGCTGAAATTGCCCAATCAGAGGGAGCAACAAATAAAATTCCTTTTGCAAAATATTGGATACATACAGGAACAGTTTATTATCAGGGAGAAAAAATGAGCAAGTCAAAAGGAAACTTGATAATGGTATCAGAACTTTTTAAAAAATATTCTCCTAATGCAATCCGCTGGTTAATTTTATCCAACAACTGGAGAAAAGATTGGGAATATAAAGAAGAAGATTTAATAAAAGCCCAAAAAATTGTAAATTTGATAGAGTATTTGAGCTTCCACCTCCGAGGTGGAGGCACAAAAAAAGATACTTTGGAACAATTTACCCAAATCATGAACAAAGACCTGGATACTCCAAAAGCTTTAGATCTATTAATCTTTTTAATAGACAAAAAACAATTATCTGCTGCAAAAAAAATATATTTAACTTTAGGTTTTAAAAATTACTGAATTCATATCTATTGAGTTATTGACTTAAAACTTTTTTTCTTATATTCTTAATTTATGGCAGAGGCATCAGTTGTTTCAGAAACATCAGTAAGTAGTCAGACAAGCAGTACCCGTACTGAAGGATTAACAACTCCTGAGGCAAAAATTGATAAAGGAGCAATTGGGGCTTTTAATACAATATTTCTAACTTACCGAAGAAAGGCTCAACAATTAGAATCACAACCACCAGAGAACCTTAGCTCAGAGAAGAGAGGATTTTTAGGTGCATTTCATATTGTAAACAATGGTTTAGGAGAATTAACAGGTAAACCCGGGGAACCTATACCTGACACTCAAACAACCGATCTATTTAAAGCAAAACTTAAAGATCCCGAAAACCCGGATGAGGAGATTAAAGGCGAGTTAGGAATTCGAGTTGATCCGCTTATAAAGCTCATTGATGAGGATATCGATGATCTTACACAAAAACGTCAGGGAACAATGGATGCTCAAGCTACAAATCTAAGCGCTTCCCGTGCGTCAGTTGGATTAGATGATACTATCAGGATGCTTCAGGAAAATAGAGAAGTCCTAATTCAAAATAGTAGACCTCATACCGAAATATATCCTCCAGGGCAAAACCCCTCTCGTGATATGGCAATGCAACGCCTGGAAGCAGAAATAATCAGTAAAGACCCGGCCCGAAGACAAGTAGATGATATAGCCAATTTTGTCCAGGCCGGAAAAGAACTTGCCGGGGCCCTTTATTTAAAATTTGCCCAAAGAGAAAATCCGCAAACTGCTACCCCATCAATAAATGAGTATGGTGAAATTGTAGAACCGCCAATAACCCCTGAAGAACCTACCCTTCCAGAGCAGGGGAAAGCTTTACCTATCCCTGAATCAAAAAAGACATTAGAAATAGATTTTCATAAAAGAATTGCTGATGCTTTAAAGAATACTAATTATGGAAAAAGCCTTCGCCCATATCTTTTGACAGGACTTGTTGGATTAGGCCTGGTTTTGGCCGCAATCCCAAGAGATAGTGTAAATGCTTCTTCACAACCAAATCAACCAGCAGAAACCTTTAATCCTAAAGAATCAGAGCAGCCTTTCGGGCCGTCAAAGCCAGAAGAGAATCATCCTAGGTGGGCTTTGAAAACACAAATTTATGACCAGCTTGGACATTCTTTAAAAGGACTTTTTGAAAAAGAGCTAGCCCTAAAGATTAACCCTGCACTTGCCCAAAAAGCAGATGCTCAGGGAGGAAATATTGATAAAACAGATAAGGATCTTATTGAAACCGTTAATAAATTTGAGCAGGACTATCCCGATCACTTTAATGAGGGTTTAAATCTATATAGACAAATCGTAGAACAGAGTAATCCTTTTCCTGTTATAGAGCCTAATGATTTTGACCGCGACAGACTAATTGCAACAAACTTCAAAACAGCTGAAATAGATAATCAATTCCAAATTCAAGTGGATCAAATGGTAGCTCAAAAGAAAGCACAGGGAACAGGAGCAACTAATTAATGGATAATCAAAGCCAATCTTTACGAAGTCAGGTAACTCAACAACTTAATAATGGTGCCGATTTAAACAGTTTGTCTGATGATCAAAGAAAAAAACTTGACAGCTGGACAGATCAAATTCTGGATAAAATTTTTGAAAAAATCTCTTTAAATTTGGAAGAGGCAGATTTGGATACAATCGCACAATTGGATTCAAGCGATCCAAGCGGGGAAAATGTCAAAAACTTTCTTCTAAGTAAAACTCCAAATCTTGATGCAATTGTACAGGAAGAAATCAGACTCTTTAAAGAACAAAATGAAGTGTCAGATATTTCTAATATCTTCTTCTAAAAGACATTGTCAAAAGAATTAGGATTATATCCAATCCAAGAGGTATAAGTAGAAAAATTGATCCTAATTTAAAAAATTTTACAACAGATTCTAGATTTAATTTATTTAACCAAACCCAGATTTTTTCTAAAATTGCCGGACTTAAAAAATGAAGTGTTATTAAAACAACAACAGCGACAATTAAAATAGCCCCTACAAATTCAATTGCCCCTTCCAAATCCTTTTTTGAGGAAAACATAGTATTTCCTATTTCAAAAACCAGATATAAAGATATAACTACCTGCCATAAAACTATATGATTTATATCAAGATTTGCAAAATATAAAATTCCCAAAATCGAAAGCATTCCGGTTAATACCGGAGCAACTCCTACAATTATCCGCCGAAAAGGATCTGACTTACCAATCTGTACACTACCTAACTTTACTCCTCCTTCTACAATTTCAGGGTAAACACTTATCTCCCCCACCGGAATAAGCATTATCCCAGCTGTTAAAAGATGAGAGAGTTCATGCATTATAGTTCCAGGTAAAAAAATTGTGGCCAGAATATTTATCACCCATTTTTCACTCCTGGTAATTTTAAAAAGCATAATTGCCAAATATTTTATTAATTTTTTTGATAAAAGAAAAAGCAGAAATAATTCAAAAATAAACAGAACAGGATATATCATTTAAAATTAAGTATACCTAAAATAGACCAGTATAAAAACCCTTTTTTTATCTGGTGCAAAAAAACTAATCAAATGAGTTGGAAGATTGACTTATTTAAGATATAATCTCTAGAGTTGTAATTGGCAAACGCCGCGTTCGTCTAGTGGCCTAGGACGTTGGGTTTTCATCCCAGAAATCACGGGTTCGACTCCCGTACGCGGTACAAGTGAGAGTTTAGATTGTTAGGATAAGCTAATCATGGATAAAAAAGGGTCTATTGCAAATTTTAAATAAAAGGAATATCCTTAAATAGGACTATAAGAGCAGCTCATTTATGGTACCGGAGCTAGAAGGTGCTAGGGAGACAGCAACAAGAGCATTGTCTTTATTATTCAATCCTCATTACGGCTTAGATGCCGGCATTGGTCGTTTTAAGGCTTTTTATACCCGAGACGTTGAAAGATTCGCTGATTTATCTTTAAGAGACCCTTCTAATTTTTACCCTCAACTTGGAGGAATGATTGAGCTGTCATTAGACACAGCTTATAGGCTACAAGGAGGTAAACCCTTATCTCAGACAGATGATCAGGCTCCGGGAAAGATTTTACACCAATGGCAAAACGGATGGAATACGCCCAGGCGAATGAGAGAGTTATTTGCTGCCGGTTGGGAGCCCTATGTAAATGAAGAAGGCGAAGAAGAAGTCAGATACTTTGGTGCTGGTGATACCACCTCGGGGGCAATACTCACAGAATCCTCTTTGGCAAAAGCTAAGGAATCATTTTACCATTCGACTAAAGAAAGAGATAATCGTCTTGAGAGAATTTGGCCCCATATAAAAGCAGCTTTTTATCACGAAGTTAATTATGCAGATATAGATGGTGACGGTTTAATTGAATCAATACCAAGAAACACAAATATGCTGCGTTATCATACCGAAAGAGATTCTGACTTTGCTTATGATCTTGAGGATGGCAGAAGACCCGAGCCGCCGTTTAAGCATTCAAGTAATAACCTCATCTTTTTAGCAGCTGCTAGAGAGATGGCATGGATGGCAGAATTAGCCGGAGAAGCTAATTTGGTACGTGAATCAAGAGAAGTTTTTGAGAGAGGATGGGCCAGGTATATGGATCTTTTCTGGATGGAGGAGGAAGGATATTTATCACCTTTAGTTTTTGGTGTCCAGCAAGAGAGAGCAGAAATTATAAATGATGAGGCAATTGATGCTATGTATTATGGTTTAGTGGATCAGGATAGAGCCCGGAGAATAGTTGATAGATTTATGCAGCCTGATATTATGACACGTTATGGTCCTTTGACCAGATCGAGAAGATCTACTCAATTTGCTGAAAACGGCGCCGAGTCCTATTGGCGTGGTGCAACTGTTTGGCCGCATCGGGTGGCCATAGCAGCCGAGGCAATGGAAGGATATGGTTATAATGCAGAGGCAAAAGTTTTAGATAGAGGCTTGGGCAATTATTTTAGAAAAGCCGGCCTTGCCGAGCTTTCAGTAGTGGATAATTTTGGCAATCTTGTTCCATATACAGAAGATTGCGTTCCTAAAGCCTGTAACCCTCAATTATTTGCAGTGGCAGCTATTTTAGCAAGAACACATTTAGGACAGTAGATTATTTATTAAACAGATTCTAATAAAGTCTAGTTGACGGTACCAACTCGGGATTTGGTAGCGATATATGACATCGCTCGAACATATTTTACCAGGAATTACTAACCTACGCTACCTGCCTTCGCATTCACTATCGGCGCCCAGCTCAAGTTCGTACCCGACCTAAATCCAAACTCCCACCGCTGAATAATCGACGCATCGCTTCGCTCAGGCCGCTAATCGCGGCCTTCGCTAAACATTCATCTTTCTTTACGATTCGTAAATAGTCCAACGGTTTATCCTTGGAAATTTTCGCTCTTTTTCTTTTCTAATATCCTAATCTATTGCGGAGCAACAAACTTGTTTATTATTTTTGAGTAATTATTTTGTTTAAGAATACTTTTGTTACTCAAACACAGCAACAGCTAGCCTGTATTTGCAGAAGTCGCAGTCATCTCCGGATTCCGGCAGTTTATCTGATTTAAGACAATCTATTGCATCAAATATTACTCCTTCAACCCAACTATCATCACCATCGTAGGAAAGAATTTTAATTTCAAATTCCAGTTTAGCGTCAAAAGCTTCTTTATCGGTATTGCCATTGCAGTAAACAAAATATCCGGTCTTGGAAACTTTAAATCCATTCTTTTTAAAAAGCCATTGGTATATTTCCATTTGCCTTTTATATCCAATTTGCCACTCGGCATCAAGTGTAACCTCTTCATCTTTGGCAGTTGCTTTATAATCCACAACAATTAATTCTTTTTTCGGGTTTACCCATAAGTCATCAATACCTCCTGTTACTAAAACATTACTGTGATCTATTTTTAAAGTTATCCCACCACGCAAAGAATCTCTCCACTCATCCAGCTTTTCATGAGCCATAGGTATGGCATCAACTTTGTAATGTTTCATAAGAGGATGAGGAGTACCATTTGCCCGATGAATATCAAATTCTTTTTTAAGAAGCTTGTCTACAGCAGAATTTAAAGAAAAGGGGTATCCAGGCGGTTGAGCAACACCTAGCTTCCTATCAAGGTAAAAACAACGAGGACAAGAGATAAAAAGATCAATTTTTGATCTGCTTAAACGGAATAACTCTTTTGAGTTTTTATCGTAAAGATTTTTTGTCCTTTTTGGATTGTAATACTGAGACATTATTTATTACCTTTCTTCAATAGTTTTTTCGCCATTTTGTCAAAATCGGAAATATAATTTTTGTTCAGTCTCTTTAGCATCCTTGCGATAGTCAAGAGAAGTCGCGTAAATATCTGTTACTTTTTGATACAACATCCGTTCACTGCTGCGGATATCACGAATTCTCTGTAACAACTCTTCAAAGTATCGGGATTTGTGCCCTCCCTGCTTTAGGCGTACATCATCAAGAGTAAAGCCTTTTACGATGTATTCTTTCAACCGTTCCGTTGCCCATTGTCGGAATAGTGTACCTCTGTCCGAATTAACGCGATAACCAACTGCAATAATTGCTTCCAAATTATAATGTTTAGTTTTATATTTCTTCCCATCGGCGGCAGTTATTAAGAAATCCTTAATAACTGAATTCTTATCCAGTTCCTTTTGGCGGAATATGTTTTCAAGATGCATGTTGATGTTTGCCGTCGTAGTTCCAAATAATTCAGCAAGCAATTTTTGCGTCAGCCATACATTTTCATCTTCAAAGCGCACTTCTACCCGCGCCTTACCGTCATCTGTTTCGTAGATGGTAATTTGAGTATTGGATTGTATATTTTTTATTGCCTGTTTTTTAGCCATATTATTCTTTATTCATCTACACAAATATCTTGGAGTTTTTATCATATAAATTTCTTGTTCTATTTGGATTGTAATATTTAGACATAGTTAGATTATAACTTTTTCCTTTTTTGCTTTTTCAAGCAACACAGTTAAATCATTAGCCGGAATTAGCGGACAAAATTGTCCCCATACCCACCGTCCTTTTGCGTTACCGATTTTCCCAATAATATAGTAACCGATTCTGTATTCAATATCTCCTTTGTTCCATGAACTTTTATGAACAAGTTCCCCTTCAGTTGATTCTTTCCGCAATCTTTCAATAACAAAAACCTTTTCTGATAAATTACTCTGAACTAAAAAAGTCCACGCCTCACGAACCAAGAAGTGCGAGCCTTTACGCCCAATGTCCTTAACTTTTATCACAGAGTTAGTTTTAAACTGTTTATTTTTCTTATCAATAAATTCTTCCGCTGTCAATTATCTAATTCTCCTTTCATGGATTTATCCAAAACAGAATCAAAAAGTTTTTTTAATATGCAACCAAAAACACTGCGGGCAATTATACTACTAAGTTCAAAAGAATTTATTAAATAACTCTTTTATGATACTATCAGGGCTCTTTTTGCTTTGATCTTTTGAAACCACCCCTTCAAGAAATTCTTTTTGTTTCCTATTGATCTCATTTTGTCCTAAGCTTTTTAAGTGTTCTACCGATTGATTTGATAACTTCCTGAAACTTATATCTATTTCTCCAATCTCTCCATCAACCATCAATGCAGTAGGATTTATCCCCAGTAATCTGATTCCATCTAAGGATCTGACTCGAGACAGCGCAACATAGCCCATTCCATAAGCAAAAGATTTAGATAAATCAATTTCAGCAGCATCTAAGCTCATACCTTGGCTTTTATGAACAGTAATTGCCCAGGCAAGTTTCAGTGGCACCTGACTAATTTCTGCAAGGATTGAATAATTTTCCTCAAACTGCCAGTTGGTTGGAGATGCTACAATCTCACGACCCAAATAGGTTTCTACTATTGGGTAACCATGATTAGCGTCAAAGCCAATCACTTTTCCTAAAGTACCATTAACATAGCCTTTTGCAGGATTATTTTTAAGAAACATTACTACTGCTCCTTCTTTGATTACGAGTGTTTCAGGAGCTAAACAGCCTTTTTTTAGTATCTCTACTAAACCCTTTTTACCTTTACTTGTCATTTCATAAATGTGTTCAGGTTTGTCTATTTTTTCCAATTCAAAATTATTAATTGCGTCAACATCAATATTATGCGTATATAGCCTTGTTGGATTAATTTTACTTTGTATATTCTTATTCAACCTGCTGGAAAGTTTTTGGAATGTATATTCACTTACTTCTCTAGACCTGATTTCATTAAGAACTTTTAAAAATTCCTCATCCAATTGTCTGTGTTGTTCATCCAGGTAACATACAGTTAAGTCCAATTCTTCCCAAGCCCCGGACTTAAAGGCAAAACTTGAATCTGGAAATCCCCCCTCATTAATAGGTGGTAATTGGAAGAAATCCCCACAAAGTATTATCTGTAAGCCGCCAAATGGTTTAGTATTTTGTCTGATCTTCTTACAAACCTGATTTACCATTTCTAACCTATATGAATGAAGCATTGATATTTCATCAATAATTAAGACTTTTGCAACCTGTATTCTTGCACGAGTGTTTATATTAAATGCAATTTTAGATAGATCCTGATCAGTGAGGTTGCTTTTTATACCAATTGCTGACCATGAGTGAATAGTAGATCCATTTAAATGTGTGGCAGCAATACCTGTAGAGGCTGTTATAGCAACTCCTACTTTGTTTTTCTTTAAAAAATCTATGTAAATATTTAGAAGGTATGTTTTACCACTCCCGGCTTGACCTGTAAGATATATATTTCTGCCCATCATTAGTAAATCAAGTGCTTCTTTTTGAGTCATATTCCAGTTCCCCTACATAGTCAACCTAGTCTATAATTGTATCAAACATTATTAAGAAGTAGGTTTGAGAAGCCGGGGGTTTCCGGGAAGCCTACTTTCTATATGCCAGATATAGTCTTTCATTTGGGGAGATACACCTAAAAATACTTCTTCAATTATCATGTCTGGGGTTTCATCCAAGGCTTTGCTTGTAAATGCTACTGCTCTATGATTTCCCTCAATGATAGTAAAGGGTGATTCTAAACTGGAGGTTACCAAAATTAAATTTCTGCCCACACTATCCCTTTCGATAGCGTTTCTTACCTCTCTAATTTTTGGGGCATGATCAATCTGGCTTTCAACATTTTTAATTGCTTCTAAAATTTGGTAAGAATTATTTGTCAAAGGGAGCCAGTCATCACTCGGTACTATAAATGTTCTATCTAAATCATCTTTTTTAAAACTGATAACGTACCATTCAGTATTAGATGGTATAGGGTCAATCATTGGTTTTCTGACATACCTCAATAATTGAAGTCTCTGGTTATTTTCGTTTTCGTCACTGAAATTTGGGCTATCAATGATAGCACTAGGAATAGTTGGTCTAATTTGGTCATAGTGAGGAAAAGACCACTCATCTCTTAACCAAGAGTGGACAACCTCTTGGAAAGTCTTTTCTCTGATTAATGCTTTAACAGGCCATTTTTTATCTATTGTTTTGTAATTCAATAATCTCCTTTATTTTTTGGGGAGTAAGATGGATAAACTCCCTGCCTCTTATAGGGAGAAAGCCTGCAGCACCAGTGTTAAGCCAAGAAAGCACTCTTTCCTTTGATTCAAACTTAACTTGAAATCTTTCTCCAGAGTGAAGAACAATTACAAAAGTCTTTTCTTCCTTATCATTTTTCATAATCTAATGTTTCCTGTCCTTTGGAGGATTAGGATCGTTTCCCGGGGGAACCGTATCGCTATCCCTGAATCTACCATTTTCACCTTGAATCCTGACTTCTCCACCACCGGAGTTTGAAGAAAATTCCTTTGCATCACTTTCTGCTTCCTGCTGTGTGTCCGAGATACTGCTTGCACGATCAGCATGTTCTTTTCTTGCATTCCATGATCCGTCTGGATTTCTGGTAACATAATAATCAGCCATATTTATCACACTCCTTTCTTTTTAAAAGCTGCCCAGATTGGGCAACTTGACTAATTAATAAAATTATCATAAACTTATCATAAATGCAAGATACCAAACCCCTCACAGCCAGGCAGAAAGAGGTTTTATACTTTGTTACTACCTTTGTTCATGAAAATGGCTACGCTCCCTCTTTAAAAGAAGTGGCAAAATTTCTGAAAACTCAAAATTTAAGCACGGCCCAGTATTATATTGAGGAGCTTACAAGTAAGGGTTATCTTAGAAAAGAATCTAATATGGCAAGAGGGATTACCCCTAATACTTCAAAACAAACAGTTTTAAAGCTTGGATATATTGCCGCCGGCCAACCTATTGATCCTATGGAAAACCCGGAGGAGATTTCTGTCCCAGAAAGCATTAAAATAGATTCCAGATATCCACATTATGCTTTGGAGGTTAAAGGGGATAGTATGATGGATATGGGTATATTAAATAGCGACATTATTCTGGTTAGACACCAGATGACAGCAAATTTAGGTGATGTGATAGTCGCAATTACAGAACAAGGTGCTACTTTAAAAGTATTGCAAAAACAAAATGGACGCTTCGTATTGGAGCCACAAAATAAACTTTATCAAACAATAGTGCCCGAGCATCTTGAAATAAGAGGAAAATTTATTGGTCTCTTAAGAAAAGGTTGATAATTATGTATACTGCTGTCATGAACACACAAGATAAATCTAGTAGAAAAGATTTATCTCCCTCCGAGTACTCTGAAAAACCTGGATTGCAGTATGCTTCAAGCAAATCACCTGAATTTAAGAAAAAGTTTGGCCAATATATAACTCCAGTTACTGTTGCAAGTTTCATGGCCAAATTAATAAATCCAAAAAAGGAGAATGTTACTATTTTGGATCCAGGAGCTGGTACAGGGGTATTAAGCTGCTCACTTTTAGAACATATTTCTAAATTAGATACCCCTCCTAAGAATATAAAAGTTGTTGTTTATGAAATAGATGAAGGAATAATACCTTATCTAAAACAAGCCTTGGATTACTCAAAACAATGGCTAAAAACAAAAAAGATTAACCTAGTTTATCAAATTAAACTTAAGGATTTTATATTAGAAAATGCAGATTCATTTAATTTAGAAGGTACTTTGTTCCCTCTAGAAAATTCTGTAGAAAAATTTGATTATATAATCTCCAATCCTCCCTATTTTAAGCTTTCAAAATCTGATCAACGTTCTAAAATTGCCTCAAAAATTGTTCATGGACAACCAAACATTTATGCAATTTTTATGATGGTTTCAGCATTACTTCTCAACGATAACGGAGAAATGGTATTTATTACCCCCAGAAGTTATGCAGCGGGTCCATATTTTAAAGCATTTAGGGAGTATTTCTTTACTGTTATTCAACCTACCTATATCCATCTATTTGGATCAAGAAAAGATGCTTTTGATAAAGAAGCAGTCCTTCAAGAAAATATTATTCTCAAGGCTGTTAAAGATCATACATTTGAAAAACCAAATGTAAAAGTTACTGTTTCTTTTAGTCAAGGGGTTAAAGATTTAGACAATGTTGCTAAGAGAGATATTCCTATACAAGACATTATTGATTTAAATAGCAAAAATAAGGTGCTCCGAATTCCAGTAACCGATAAAGAGGATCAAATAGTTGAGCTGGTACATTCATGGAAAGAAAATTTACATTCTTTAGGTTTAAATATATCTACTGGACCTGTAGTGGCCTTTAGAGCAATAGAATATATTAATGAGAATGGCCAAAGCAATGGACATAATTATGCACCTTTACTATGGATGCAAAATATAAAAGCTATGGAAGCAAAGTGGCCTGCAAATTCTAAAAAGAAGCAATTTATAGAAGACAGTGAAGGAACTAAGGCATTGTTACTCCCTAACAAAAATTACGTTGTGATAAGACGTTTTAGCGCTAAAGAAGAAGATAAAAGACTTGTAGCAGCTCCATATTTATCAGATTCAATTAAATCTGAAACCATCGGTTTGGAAAATCATTTAAACTATATATATAAGCCTCATGGAGATTTATCTTTGGAAGAAACAATAGGATTGTCCGCACTTTTAAATAGTGATTTATTAGATACTTATTTTAGAACTTCTAACGGTAATACCCAAGTGAGTGCTACAGAATTAAAGGATATGCCACTCCCAAATATAGAAGTAATCAGAGATATAGGTAAAGAGATTATGAAAAATCAATTAGAAAATGGCCGAATTGATAAATTGGTTGAAGACTATCTAGTTATACCTACTTAAATCTGCTATAAATAGAAAAGATTATGCATAAAGTTCAAGAAGCCCAAAAGATATTAAAAGCACTCGGTCTTCCTATCGCACAGCAAAATGAAATGTCAGCTTTAACTCTATTGGCTTTATGTGGGCTATCAAAAAGTGATTCATGGAGCATAGCTACAAAAAAGAGCGTTACTGTAACAAAAGGGGTTATGAACTTTGTTGCAGAAAAGTACAAAAGAAATTATGCTCCTAATACCAGAGAAACCTTTAGGAGATATGTTCTCCATCAATTTGTTCAAGCTCGGATCGCTGATTACAATCCCGATAATCCGACATTGCCTACAAACAGTCCACTTGCTCACTATGGACTTACAGATGTAGCTCTTGATGTGGTAAAAACATATGGTACTCCTGACTGGGAAACCAAAGTACAAAATTTCACTAAAGAATATGGTACTTTAGCTGCAAAGTACGCAAAAGAAAGAATTGTTCAGATGATTCCTGTTACATTGAGTGATGGATCTATCTTGCAACTTTCACCAGGTGGTCATAATGAAATACAAGCAGCTGTTATAGAACAGTTTGCCCCTCGATTTGCTCCAGGATCAATACTTTTATATTTAGGTGATACTGCTAAGAAGAATCTCTATGTAAATAGAGAAAAATTAACTGAGTTAGGTATATCTGTAACAGATCATGATAAATTGCCAGACCTAATCCTTTTAGATACCCAGAAAAACTGGCTTTTCTTAGTAGAAGTAGTCACATCACATGGCCCAATGAGCCCAAAACGATTGGTAGAATTAGAAACCATGTTTACCAACTGTAAAATAGGAAAAGTTTTTGTGACTGCTTTTCCTGATTTAGAAGAATATAAAAGACATATCAACGAAATATCATGGGAAACAGAAGTATGGATTGCAGAGAACCCAGATCACATGATTCACTACAATGGCGATCGTTTTATGGGATCAAGATAATTAAGGGATTATAAACTCCAGATGCCTAATTTCTTTTTCTTAGCTTCATCTTGAGCTTTAAGAAGTTGTTCCTGATAGATGAATTTTTTTGTGTTGGGAAACAAATATAGGATGATTAGGGAGATTTGGGGAATTAGGGGGATTAGGGTTACAGTAATTAACTTGCCCATTTAGTTATGTTCTATAAAAGCCTTATATCCAACAATCTTTTTGTTATCTCCTGAGCCAGAGAAAACATTTTTAACTCCAAAAGTAAGGAATAACTCTTCTTTAGCAAAAGTAATGGTAATCCCATTAGGTTCAGAGGAATTGAAGGTCTGTTTAAAACCTAAGTTAGTAAGTTGATTAGTATAGTAATCCATGAAGTCTTGAGGTAGATCTGTGACCTGTGAAGATTCAAGATAAACTCCTTCCTGTTCTATCCTTCTTTTGCCGGAGGTAAAGAGTAAGGTTTTACTTTGGGTTATTTCCCAAGTTAGGGAGGCATACAATTTTGGGAGATTGGCGGAATCAGGGAGAGAAGGGTTATTCGGGGTGTTCTGGGAAATCCGGGGGTTAGGACTAGGTGAGGGATTGGGATCAAAAGAGATAACCTCTGAAACATCTATTAAATTAGGGGTGGGTGTTAAGTTGCCCTTAATTTGAACTTTCATACCTTCATAATCTGCAAACTTAACATTGCTTGAGACAGGGTTCAGAGTCCACATAGTTTTGTCTTTATCATTAGCTTGCAGATAATATCCTTCTGAGGATTTTTGGATTATCCCCTGAGCAGTTATTGACCTGTGCAGGATGGGAGAAAAGTTAGGGAACAGTTTACCCAAAGCATAGTTTATGCCTGATTTAAACCCTACCCCATAACCTCCCACTCCCACCATGATTACAATCAGTGCCAGAACAGGAATTCTTAGGGTAATCATCTGTCTTTTGAGAAGTTTGCTTAAAAATGCCCTTAAGTAAGTAACAGGATTAGTTAGGAAAAAACCAAATAAAGGAGGATCTTTTTTGTTTTCCTGCCCCGCAAACCCGCCGGAAAAACCAAAAAAAGGGCGCAGCAGCGCCCCGGGGGGCCGCAGTCCCGAGCGAAGTCGAGGGACAAGGCAGGCGGCTTTTCAAGCCGCTACCTTGCGCCGCACTTCAAAAATATGCATTCCCCTACAAGGAAAAAAATAAAAGACATAGATAAACCTACGGAATTTAGAAAGGCGCGGGGGGCGAGCGGCGAAGAGGAATTTTGTAAAAGGAAGGTATCAGAAAAAGCCAGGAATTTATAAAAGACTAATTGCGAAGCAGTGTTAGAAAACGAGCCCCCTCCACTCGAGAGTCCACTGGACTCTCTCCCCCCGAGGCAGGTAGGAATTCACCCGTTGAGCGGCCGACTAACAGGAGGACGCGAAACCCTAAAGATTAGATAAACTTCACGTTACTTAAAAGCAAATAGAAACCCCGCCGAAAAGGGGGTATGGGTTTGCGGGGCACCATTGTGATAAACAATGGATCCATTAATGGTGCTACGCACCCATTCAATGGTAATTAGGTTGTCAGAACAAGCTAATTGTGGCAATGGCACCATTCCACAATGGACCATTATGGTGAAAGGGTTGTTGCAACGCTCTAATCTCACTATTCCATTATATATTTAAAATATGAAATAAGCAAAGCTTGTTACTACGTAATAAATTATGGGGAGTGCCATGGTTGCCCGCGGATGGGTGGGTTGGGCAAGGGCAACATTTCTTCCCCTTTTCCCCTTCATGCGAAAATTTCCAAGGATAAACCGTTGGACTATTTACGAATCGTAAAGAAAGATGAATGTTTAGCGAAGGTCGCGATTAGCGACCTGAGCGAAGCGATGCGTCGATTATTCAGCGGTGGGAGTTTGGATTTAGGTCGGGTACGAACTAGAGCTTGGCGCCGACAAATAGTGGTGGGTATCGTCAATTCCTTTTCCCCTTAACCCCTTTTCCTTGACGATACCAAAAAGCAAATTAAACTAGCGTAAGTTAGAAGTTCTTGCTAAAATAAGTTTGAGCGACATCATAGAGATGCACAGCACTATTGGTTTATAATAATACAAATGGTACTTAGTAAGTTGAAAATTACATATACATAGAATTAATGGCAAACAAAAAAATACACAAGAAAATAAAGCATTCTGTTATTTTATTAGTGGCAATAGGAGTATTCGTGCTATATGTTTATAGCAACTTTAGAAGTCTTGTTTATCCGGTTCTTCACAAAGATCAGCTTCCTACCAAAGAAATTATTAGTCAGCAAAAGCTTAATACAGATCCTACCATTTTGCCCCAAGTTATTGAACACGGTTCAAGATATCAACTAAAAGTAGCCCTGACCTTTGATGCAGATATGACCCCTGGCATGCAGAAATTGCTAAGTTTAAGGATTGTTAAATCCTGGTATAACTCTGACATTAAAAAAACTCTTGATCGGGAAAATGTTAAAGCCACAATCTTTTTAACCGGGCTTTGGGCAGAAACTTATCCTAGAGAGGCCAAAGAGCTTGCAGAAGATCCTTTATTTGAAATTGGCAATCATTCATATTCCCATCCGGCTTTTACTAAAAACTGCTTTAAGCTACCTTTTATAGATGACAGCAAAGATAAAAGTGAAGTTTTATCTGCCCAGGATGCTATTAAAAAGGCAACAGGCATAACCCCTAAATATTTTAGATTCCCAGGAGGTTGTTTTGATAAAACAGATTTAAAAACCCTTTATGATTTAGGCTTAATTGTAGTTCACTGGGATATAGCTGCAGGGGATGGCTTTAATAAAAATACTGAAGATATTGTTCAAAGGATTAAGTCCCATGTTCAAAATGGCTCTATTATTGTTTTTCATCTTCAAGGGGGGCCATTTGCTCCAAAAACCAATGATGCATTAGTTAAAATTATTCCCTATCTTAAGAAAATAGGCTACCAGCTAGTTACAGTGACAGAGCTTTTAAATGTTAACAATCCTTGACTATTTGACTAAAATAATAACCTGGAACCATTTTCAGCAAGGGTTTAATTTTTAGTTTATATATCCCTGGGATTTTAGCCATGGAAAAATTGTACGCTGAGCAATTGTAGATAAAAATTTGGGGTCAGAATTTGTATCAAAATATCCAATTTCTACAATTTCTGATAAAGGTTTCGGTTCCCCGATTAATTTTCCTTCATACATTCTTATATTCAACATCGCCTGATCACCATGAGCTATGTCTTCAAATTCTTTTAAAAACTTTAAGGAGGCTTCTTCTATCTCACACCCAATCTCCTCCTTAACTTCCCTTTTTATGCACTCAATATCAGACTCACCTTGTTCGTATTTTCCCCCAAGGGTGTAAAATACATCCGGTTGTTTATTGATCCTAACCTGCAGCATTTTTTTGTCTTTAAAAACTGCCAGGGCAACTTTATTTATAAACTTCATATTACTTACATAATACAATACTTGATACCTGACACAATATTCTATATACTTTTTTCTGTGACTGAAAAAACCTCATCAGATTTAATAGTTCCCATAAATCTTGGCATCATCGGCTACGGATTTGTAGGACAGGCAGTTGCAAACGGATTTAATACTGCATCCTTAGGACGCGATATTATCCGCTACTTCGATAAATACAAAGAAACCCTATCTTTGGAAGAAGTAATTACAAAATCAGAGTTTGTATTTGTATGTCTTCCTACCCCAATGAGAGATGATGAATCTGGAATAGATTTATCAATAATAGAGGAAATGACGGAGGAAATAACCAAATTCACAGACAGAACTGACAAGATAATAATTATTAAATCAACAGTTACACCTGGTACAACATCAAGACTTGCCAAAAAATATCCCGAATCTCAATTCAGCTTTAATCCGGAGTTTTTAACTGAGGCAAACTTTTTAGAAGATTTTATGAATGCAGACAGAACAATTATTGGGGCAAGTAATGATTTGGTTTCCAGAAGACTTACTGTTGTTTTTAAACAAAGATTTCCAAAAACCAAGATTTTCCAAACAGATCCCACAACAGCTGAAGCTGTTAAATATTTTGCCAATGCTTTTTTAGCAATGAAGGTAACTTTTGCCAACCTTTTCTATGACTTTTGTCAGAAAATTGGCATAAAGTATGAGGAGGTAAAAAGAATGGCTGCCAAAGATCAAAGAATTGTGGATTCTCATTTGGATGTAACTACAATGCGGGGATTTGGCGGGAAATGTTTCCCAAAAGATTTAGTTGCGCTTATAGGAGAATTTAAAAAAGCAGGGGTAGATGTATCGCTTTTACAAACAATGTGGGAATATAACAAAAAAATCCGGAAAGTTCATGACTGGGAAGAAATCCCGTTTGCAGTTTCAGGAAAATCCAAGAAAGCCTGATTTTTTGTAGACATGTAGACATATTGATATAGATAAACTATCTTGATTACTTCTTAGATTTTATCTAATATTAATTTATGACCGATGAAGATGTAAAGAAAATTACAAAAGCCCTATTTTCTAGAATTAGTGAAGATCTAGCAAAAATTAATAATAGGTTAGAAACTCTTAGTGAAGATAGTGGAAAACATACAAAGAAATTAGATACTCTTTGGGAACAAACTGTTAAACTAACAGGGGATATAACTGAGGTACAAGAAACACTAGATTCTCACACATCTGCTTTAAAACAAATTGTTACAAATACTGAGCATAATAAAGATAATATTGTCAGACTTGACAAAAGAGTAATAGAAACTGAAAGGCATCTGGGAATTGTACCTTCTCCAGAATCAAATATTATCTAAGAAAAAACTAAAAAACTTTCATTAAACAACTTGTAATCTTGCTCTTGCTGATTGTTCATAGGTAAATAAAAGAATTTGGTGTTTTAACATGAGGCCCATCAAAAATATTCATCTGACAAACCTCTCCCAACGCCAATAGAAAATTTCTCGCAACTGAGAGTTTCTGCATCTCTGCTTGATCAGCTAAACTACGTTGAATTCTCAATTCCTCTGGAGTAAACATAAGACTAGTATATGATAGAGGCTGAAAGAAATCAAACTATGGGGTTTGTAGAAACTTTTCTAAATTAAAAGATTTTCTGTGAATTTTGCTTAAACCATATTTTTTAATTGTATCTTGATGAAGCTTTGTTCCGTACCCTTTATGTTTATCAAAGCCATATTGTGGATATTTTTTGTGAAGTTTTTGCATTAATTCATCCCTGTAAACTTTGGCAATTATAGATGCTGCAGAAATAGATGCGCAAATTGTATCCCCGTCCTTTACAGCTTTTTGTCTTTTTCTATTAAGATGTTTTATGTAAAATGCGTCTATCAAAACAAAATCCGGAGATCTACCTAAACTCTTAATTGCTTTTCTAAAAGCCATCTGAGTAGCCTTTCCAATGCCTACTTTATTTATTTTTGATACACTAACTTCTGCAACAAACCAGGCTAATGCAAGATCCTTAATTTTTACAGCTACTTTCTCTCTCTGAGATGATTTTAATAATTTAGAATCTGCAACCCCTTCTATTAATTCACAGTCTTTAGAAAAGATAACAGCACCCGCACAAACCGGTCCGGCAAAACAACCTCTACCAACTTCATCAATGCCACAAACTAGGGAGTAACCGGATTTCCAAAGGGCTTTCTCAATATCTAAGGTGGGGGTGATCACTTATACTCTTACCGCACTCTTACCTGTTAAATCACGAAGGTAATATAGTTTTGACCTTCTTACCCCTGTAGTTTTTTTCTTCACTTCAATTTTAACAATACTTCTTGAGTCCAATGGCCAAATTCTCTCTACACCTATCCCACCTGCTCCTATTTTTCTGACAGTAAATGTTTTATTTGAAAAAGAGCTTTGCTCATTTGAAAAAGAGCTTTGCTCATTTTCCCCTCTACCTTTAAGTCTAATTAAAATCCCTTCAAAAACTTGAATACGTGTTTTCACTCCTTCTACAACTTTTGTGTGTACCCTTAACAAATCTCCTATATGAATATTCACACCATTACAGTTTGTTGAAATCATGCAAAGAATTTTAACATACATTTACTGCGAGTACAATAATTACACTATCCTGAATGCTTTCGCGCCTAAAAGCCTTTTAATCTCACTCTCAAGCCTTGGATCAGGATTAATAGAAAATGGAAGATTCATCTTTTTAAGTTGCGAGGAACCGTTTGGTAAAAAGAGTGAAACCGGGTAATTACCAGGAAAAGTCCTAAGCGTCCGGTTTATATTTTGTAAAACACTAATCTCAGTTCCAATGGGTACATATATTTCAACTGATTTTTCTTTTTTATCCAGTAAAAACTCCTCTGCAATATTACTCTGATCAAATACGATAATCTTATCAATTACCAAAGACAGCTTATCTTCTCTTTTGTCTATCCTGCCCAAAGCCAAAACAACCTCATCTTTAAGTAAAAAATTCTTGCTGATTTCAAATGTTGCAGGAAAAACTACTGCATCAATATCAGATAGTCCATCAGATATTTTAATAAATGCCATCTCCTTTGAACTTTTTTTGGTTAGTACTTTTTTAATTTCTGTAATTACTCCTCCCAGAACCAATTTCTGTCCAATATGTTCATCTAAAATATCAGTAATTTTCAAAGTAACAAATTCAACAATTTTTTGCAAAGTAGCCATGTATGGAGGCTCATGCAAATAAAAACCCAAAAGCTCCCTTTCAAATATAAGTAATTGTTCCAGTGGTAATTCATCAACCTCAGGAAGTTTTACAAAAAAAGTTTCCATACTTTCATCGCTGTCAAACAAAGATACCTGACCTGATAATCTATTTTTACTTTGTTTGTGTGCCTCTTCAAGACATTGATCCAATATTAAAAGCTGCGCAGATCTGCTATTCAGCCTATCTAAACTTCCGGCTTTTATTAAACTCTCTAAAGTTTTTCTATTTGCAAGTCTTGTATCAATCCGACAGCACAAATCCAATAAACTTATAAATTCCCCGTTCTCCCTTGCCTTAATAATAGATTCTATTGCCAATGATCCTACATTCTTAATAGCAGAAAGTCCAAAACGTATTCCCTGTTTGTTCCTTTCTCCAACAGGATCAATACTTAAACTACGCTGCAAATCCTCTTTGGATAACTTAGTTAACTCCTCCAGAGAAAAACCTATCTCTGATTTATTAACATCAGGAGGCAAAACCACAATTCCCATTCTTTTGCACTCCTCAATCGCTGCAGCTATCTTAACATTATCATCTGACTCTGCAGTCATCACAGCAGCCATAAATTCCTCAGGGAAATTTGCCTTTGTATATGCGGTCTGATAAGCAACTATTGCATAACTGGCTGCATGAGCTTTAGGGAAACCATATGCTGCAAATGGTTCAATCAAAATCCAAAGGTCCTGAGCTTTTTTCTCCAAAATCCCGTTTTTAATAGAACCTGCTATAAAACGCTCTTTTTGTTTTGCCATCTCTGAAGGGATTTTCTTACCCATTGCTTTTCTAAATTTATCTGCTTCCAACCAGGAATAACCGGCAATTTTAATTGCTGTAAGTAAAACATCTTCCTGATAAACCAAAAGTCCGAGACTTTGTTCCATGTATTCCTTCATCCGGGGATCCAGATATTTAATAAGCTTTGGATTATGTTTTCTTTGAATATATTCAGGTATAACCCCCAAAGGTCCTGGACGATATAGTGCAACCATAGCAGCCAAATCAGCAATACTGGAGGGCTTTAGATCAACTAAATATTTAGTCATTCCGCTACTTGAAAGTTGAAAAACTCCCATTGTGTCCCCTCTTGCCAAAAGCTCAAAAGCCTTTTTATCATCTAAGGGAATGTTATTCAAATCAATAGAAATAGAGCGATTTTGTCTTACAAACTCAACTACCTTTCCTAAAATAGACAGATTTCTTATTCCTAAAAAATCCATTTTAACCAAACCAGCTTCCTCAATTGCAAACATATCATATTGTGAAACTAATTTATCCCCGTTGGATTCTCTTTGTAAAGGAGTAAAATTGGTAATCTCTTGTGGCGCAATTACAATTCCTGCCGCATGAACAGAAGCATGCCTGACAGTACCTTCAATTTTAACTGCTAAATCGAGCAATTTTTTTACCTGAGTACTATTTTTGTACATTTCATAAAGCTCGGGAACTTCTTTTATTGCCTGATACAAAGGTTTATGAAAACCCTGGTGAGGAGGAGGAACCAATTTAGCGATTCTGTCTACATCTCCATATGATAATCCTAAAACCCTACCCACATCCCGGATAGCAGCTCTTCCCATCATAGTTCCAAAAGTTACAATGTGAGCTACCTTATCCTCACCATATTTATTCATCACATACCGGATAACATCATCCCTTCGATCATCTGCTAAATCAGCATCAATATCTGGCAAAGAAGGTCTCTCTGGATTTAAAAAACGCTCAAAAGGAATCTTATATAGCAAAGGATTAATCTTTGTAACACCAAGTGCATACAAAACCAAAGATCCGGCAGCAGATCCTCTGGTATTTGTAATTATTCCCTGATCATTCGCCCAGGTAATAAAATCCTGAACAACTAAAAAATAAGTTGGGTACTTTTTTTGTTCAATAATTGTTAATTCATAATTTAATCTATCTAAAACCTCCTGTGTTAATTTTAATCTAACAGGGGCTCTAGACATTGTTAGTTCACGAAGATATTGTCCCGGAGTTTTTCCATCAGGGATTTTGAAAATAGGAAAGTTATGCTTGCCTAACGGAATATCAATATCCACCATATCAGCAATTTTGACTGTATTTTCCAGAGCCTGTGGCAAATCCTTAAAATCCTCTTCCATCTCCTGTGGTGATTTGACAAAATAATCCGGGCAATCAATCATCCGGAGTCTTTGGGTCTCTGATATAAACTGGCCAGTTTGAATACAAAGCAAAGTATCCTGAGCCTCACCGTCTTCTTTTTCTATATAATGAAAATCATTTGTGGCAACAATTGGTATATTTAATTTTGAAGAAAGTGTTTTTGCTACTTCCCAGCTCCTACTTTGTACTCTTGCCATATTTTGTTGATCTTTTTTAATACTTTCATCAGTTGCTTTTAAGGCTGCTTCCTCATATGGATGTTTTTGAAGCTCAAAATAATAATTTCCATTGCCGAAAATTTCCAAATATGTTTTTGCAATTTCTTCTGCCTTTTTTAACCCTCCTTCATCCAAACTTCTTACAAATTCACCTGAAGGACAACCTGACAACGCAATGAGCCCTTCATGATATTGTCTTAAAAGATCTTTATCTACCCTTGGCCTGTAATAATAACCATCAATATGAGCAATTGTTGTCAATTTCATCAAATTCATATATCCCTGGTAATTTTTTGCAAGAAGCGTTAGGTGAAAAGGCTCGGAATCCAATTTACCTTCTTTATCTTTGTGTGATCTTTTTGCAACGTATGTTTCAACCCCAATAATTGGTTTTATTCCTTCTTCTTTACAAGCTTTGTAGAACTCTATCGCTCCATACAGAACCCCATGATCAGTTATGGCCAGGGCATCCATTCCCAACGCTTTAACCTTTTTTACAAGTTCGGGTATTTTTGATAAACCATCAAGAAGAGAGTATTGAGTATGAGAGTGAAGGTGAACAAATTTAGACATATTTTTGTCCTATTACGCCGGGGAACATTTCGACACCGGAATATATACGACTAATTTAATTTAACGGAGTTAATCGGGTAATTCAAGGGGGAGAATATTAATTAAAATTTCTTTTACTTTTTTTGCATCAGCTTTACCTTTTGATAATCTCATTACTCCCCCAATTAATGCCTGGATTGCATTTTCTTTTCCTGCTTTGTAATCCTCAGCACTTTTGGGATTTGCTTCGATTGATTGTTTTGCTAAGGCTTCTAATTCTTTTTCATCATCAATAATTCCCGATTTTTTACTTCGCAACTCCTCCAGTATTTCCGATTCACTAAATTTCCCCAGTAAATAATCCTTTTCGTTTACAAGCAAATTAGCAACCTCCTTTGGATCAAAACCATTAGCTTGCCCTCCTCTTATCACTCTTTCTGCAAACTCTGCATATTGCTGAGCATCAGTCAGGATTTTTGCTTGGGATTTTGTTAAACCAAAATCCTTTTCAAACCTTTTTGCTTTATCCCAAGGCAATTCCGGCAAGCTAGACTCTAGACTCTTGACTCTAGACTCTTCTATTCTCATCTCCGGTAAATCCGGTTCGGGAAAATAACGGTAATCATGAGCGTCTTCTTTAGTTCTTTGCAAATATGTACTTTTTTTGTCCTCATCCCACCCTCTAGTTTCTTGAGATAGTTTTTCTCCATTCTCTAATGCGGTAATTTGGCGTTTTATTTCATACTCAACAGCTGCTACCATAAATCTAAAAGAGTTAATATTTTTAAGTTCCACTCTATAGTTTGGCAATTCTGTTGACCCTTCTGGACGAACTGAGATATTTGCTTCCAAGCGCATATCTCCACGTTCCATATCTGCATTTGAAACGCCTAAATATCGAAATAATTGCTGCAGCTTTTTTGCATAATCTCTAATTTCTTCTACATCTCTAAAATCTGGCTCAGTAACAATTTCCACCAAAGGTACGCCGGATCTATTAAAATCTATTAATGTGTTCGCTCCAAGGTGAGTTAATTTTCCAGTATCTTCTTCCTGGTGAGCCCTGTTGATTCTTATCAAATGTCCATTGTCCAATGTCATAAGTCCATTGATACAAAGTGGCCATCTGTATTGTGAAATCTGATAGCCTTTAGCTAAATCCGGATAAAAATAGTTCTTTCTTTCAAATAAAGATTTTTCTGCAACAGTGCAATTTAGCGCCAAGCCTATTTTTATACAATCATCAATTGCTCTCTCGTTAATATAAGGCAACGCTCCAGGTAAACCCAAACATACCGGGCAAGTATGCGTATTTGGCTCTTTTCCAAAGTAGTCTGCAGAACATCTGCAAAACATTTTGGACTTGGTATTAAGTTCAACATGAACCTCAAGTCCAATTACAGGTTTGTATTTCATAGTTTAGGCTTCTCCTTGTGCCAATTTGTTGCCTGCTCATATGCATATCCAACTCTCAAAATCGTTTCTTCATCCCATTGTTTTCCTAAAATTTGCAAACCCACAGGTAATCCATCTGCAAATCCGCAAGGCACAGATAATCCTGGAATTCCTGCCAAGTTTGCAGAAATTGTGTAGATATCTGAAAGATACATTTTTAAAGGGTCATTTATTTTTTCCCCTAAATTCCACGCTGTGGTGGGGGAGACTGGACCAACTATCACATCCACTTTTTCGAATGCTTTTTCAAAATCCTGCTTTATTAAGGTTCTTACTTTAGCAGCTTTTGCATAATAGTCATCCCAGTAACCAGAAGACAAGGCGTATGTTCCAAGCATTATCCTTCTTTTTACTTCTTGACCAAACTGATTTCTATCTTTTCCATATCTTACTCCATCAAATCTTGCCAGATTAGAAGAAACTTCAGATGACATTAAAATGTAATAAACAGCCACAGCATATTCACTATGCGGTAGACTTACTTCAATTACCTCTGCTCCTAAGTCCTCTAGTTTTTTCATTGCATCTTCTATAACTTTTTTCACTTTTGGATCCAGCCCTTTTCCAAAATACTCTTTCGGCATCCCTACCTTAATTCCCCTTATCCCCCCCCTTTCCTCCATCTTCCACATCCCATCTTTACAGTTACTATCCGTACCATCTACTCCAGAGATCCACTCTAATACTAAGGCTGCATCTTCCACTGATTTAGTCATAGGCCCTATTTGATCCAATGATGAGGCCATGGCGATAAGTCCATAACGAGACACTCGACCATAGCTGGGTTTTAATCCAACAATTCCTGTCAGTGATGCCGGCTGTCTAATAGATCCACCTGTATCAGATCCCAAAGCAAATACACAAAGGTCTGCAGCTACAGCTGCAGCAGAACCGCCGGAAGATCCACCTGGGACCTTTGTTAAATCCCAGGGATTTTTTACCACTCCATAAGCTGAATTTTCATTTGATGATCCCATGGCAAATTCATCCAAATTAGTCTTTCCTATAACATAAATTCCTTGTTCTAAAAGTTTTTCAACAACTGTAGCATTATAAGGAGGGATAAAATTGTCCAAAATTTTTGATCCAGCTGTTGTTTTAATTCCTTTTGTTACAATTATGTCTTTAATTGCAGCAGGAATACCTTTACTTGATTCTTCAACTTCCAAAAAAGCATTTAATTTTGGGTTATGACTTTTTATTCTTTCTAAGTAGGCTTTATTTAACTC
>Ga0209515_10002236_pt1 | contig 30248 bp, 32 predicted proteins | sample Subgroupgradi54m_FD_187454 | JGI IMG/M metagenome (GOLD analysis project Ga0209515, IMG submission 187454) | Subsurface groundwater microbial communities from S. Glens Falls, New York, USA - GMW60B uncontaminated upgradient, 5.4 m (SPAdes)... ... | reverse complement strand
TTTTTAACTAATCGGCGGCTCGTCCCGACCTTCAAAAAGGGCTTTGCAGAGCTCTGCGCGCCTACCCCTGCGCAGAGCCAACCTTCTGACTCTTTTCAAAACTCCCTTTCAGTGCACCATCTGGGACGATGTTCGGACCTATTTAACCTCCGAGATCAATCCTAACGATAAAATTTCTCTCATTTTAGCTATCTCACACTTCAAAAAGAAGGAGGAGCAAAAATGAACTGGTTTAAAAGATCTAAGACTACATCTCAAACCCCAGATTTAGCTGAATCTATTTTATATGATGAAACGACCTTTTACAACAGGTTCAGCCAAGATCTACTCAAAGCTCAAAAAGAGGTAATTATAGAAAGTCCGTATATCACTACCCGAAGACTAAATTTACTTAAACCTACAATCGAGAGGTTGATTAGTAAAGGAGTGGAGATATTTATTGTTACTCGTTATCCAGAAGAACATGATGATAAGATCATGGCGGAACAAGCAGAGGCCGGAATTCGCTATTTTGAGGGCTTAGGAGCACAAGTTTTACTATGCGCTGGCGGTCATCATAGAAAACTCGCTATAATAGACCGAGAAGTCTTGTGGGAAGGTAGCTTAAATATACTTTCTTTCGCACATAGTCGTGAATTTATGAGAAGAATAGACAGTAAAAAACTAGCAGAAGAGATGTTTAAATTCTTAAAGTTCGATACAGTCAAATTTTTTAGAAAAAAGCTTGATTTGCTATAATTGAGAAAGGAGGTTGTATGAATTCAAATGATGTCGCTGTAGAAAAAACAGAATTAGTTATAAGTGTACTTCATTATGCTCATGAGCATAATTTAGATATAAATAAAAGAGAAGATGTAGAGGAAATACTTGAAGTACTCGATCCAAAGCACACTGAAGATATTGATAAGTTTGTGGAATTGCTTAAAAATGCTGATGCTTTTATGGAGATGACAGCAAGGGAAAAGTCTAAAAAGACAGATTTAGTAAATTAAAGTTCCAACTTGTTACCTAGAAGATCTGTAATGATTCTTCCTTTTCTTGGTTTTCTAGGATATTTTTCAAGAAATTCTTTATTATCCTCAATTAAGTAAACTGTACAGTAAATCGTACCGTCTTCTCTTTTAAGATCACGCCCATGTAAAAGTCCTTGTCTTCTCAGTTTTCTGACAGTAGATGAGTGAATATCAAAATCGTTATCAGAGCTTAATTGCCAATTTCCAAAATAAACATCATCTTCATACCTGCTTTTTAAAGGAGGAATAACACCTACTTTAATGTTTCTCCAGCAGTCAGCACAACGTAGCCCATCCAGATTCCACCAAGATTTATTGCCATCGTGGTTTTCTCCACAGATTGCACAAGTATAGGGGCCTTCGTCTTCGTTTAGGAAAAAACCCTCAGGCTCTTTTTCTAATCTCCTTATGCGTACATTTTCAATCCCTCTGTGTTCTCCCATAAGTCTTGCTAACTGGACTACATTATGGCCTTCATACTTCATCCTTGTTTCGTAATCTATTTTTGATGATTCTTCCTCTTTTTTCTCACCTGAAAGCTCAAAAAAATCTTCCTCCCGCTCATATCCCTTAAGTCTTCCCGAGATAAAACCTAAACGGTAAGATAACCCATCACTCATCAAGCGCCAATTTGTCCCCTCAAGTCCATTTTTTATGATTTTTTGCAACTGATCGATACTGTTAGTTTCTTTTCTGGAAGAATTAGCATCCTGAGTATTAAAAGGAACTATTACTTGTGGTCCCATTTGAGGATTATCAAAGGATAATCTAATAAATCGTTCCTTCTCAAATAGTTCATTTAGTAGCTTTTCTAACTCTATAATACTTAGCTTTTTCAGTTGAGAGACCTTTTGGTAAGCTAAACTGTCATATTTTTTTAGTTCTTCATCAAACACTACATTACCAACTTTTATCGCCTCCATATATTCATATGCTTCTTTCCCTTTTTCCTCAGAACAATATTCTGCATGATATACCTCTAAAATCTTTTTCTCCCTAATCTCTTTTTCCTTATTTTCATCTTGAAACTTCTTAGTTTCAGCTTTCATATTATCAAAATCATCTACTTCAGTTTTACTAAATCCACAAGATGAACAAGTTTTCTTCCAAATGACCTCTTTTTTGCTTTCTTTAATAAGAGATACTTCAAGTTCAGCTTTGCATTTAGGACAAAGTATTTTATGGTCAAATTCTGTTCCATCTTCATAAATCCACCTTCTTTTTTTGCAGGAGGAACATTCAAAAAGAAACATCATCCGTATAGGGTCATCGTAAGCTTCCAGCTGTTTAAGCCTACTCAACATTAACTTTTTACAATTAGGGCAACGAATATTACGAGGTTCTGGAGTATTATCATATTTTTCTTGCTTAATTTGATCCTGATCCATCCATTTTTGGATCGTTTCTTCTTTTGCAACATATCTATTAGCTTTAATTACAAAAAGTTGCTGATTTGTAAGCCAACTAGCTGCGTGCGCCATTTCGGCTTTTGAATGCTCATCAGTACCTATATTTTTTAAAGTCTCAACATAAGCATGCGTATGAACATCAAGCATCTCTAAACAGTTTTCAATGGTTACAAGATCATAACGATCAATATAGTGTTGTTTATCTTTTAGGTATTCCATAATGTTTAAATTAAAAGTTTAGGGCAGGTTAAACTTAACTAGAAAGGAATGATCTCGTCAGGATAGATCTTAAGAACATCCACCATTCGATAAGCCTCATCAATCGTTATATCTGGGATCATTGCTTTTTCTATTTTCTTATATCTTTTAAGGTCAATTTTAGCTTTTGCAGCTGCTTCCTCGACTGTAATTTTTCTCCATTTTCTATAATTTCTTATACTTCTTTCTACTTTTATCCAAGCAGGAGCATCATCCCATTTGAGATATTTTCGAGCCATTATTATCACCTCCTCTATTATGTTTTACTTCCCTTACGGCATAAGCAATTGCCACATGTTCAAGTAAATCTGCCGATGTTATTTCTAATCCCTTAACCAACTTACACAATAAATTAAATGATACCCGTGCCTGTCCAGTTTCAACCCTGCTAATGTAGGTTCTATCTACGTCAGTAGAAACTGCCAGATCTATTTGCATCAAACCTCGCTGCTTCCTAATTCTCCTTAAGTTGTGACCTATTATCTGGTTATCTTTTTTAATATTTATCATAGGGCTAATTTAGCATAAAATTTGGGACGATGTGTGCTAGTTAGTTGTAGTTACTTCTTAACAAAGTTTCTGCTAAAATAAATTTGAATCTGTCCATAATTTATGGATAATAATCAACCCGGATACAGGTATTCTTCAATTGAAATGAGAAAATCTCCTAGCAATAAAACATGGTGGGCATTAGGACTATTGGGATTAGTTACTGTAAGTATTTTTCTATTTAAAGGTAATCCAGGCAATATTCACCCTCAACAAACACCAATTCCTACGCCTTTTGTAACATCTGCTCCACAAACTGCTTCTCCAAGTGCTACACCACTAACATTAGGTCAAAGAACAAAAACATCAGGTTGTATAGCAGTCAATGGTTTAGAAGATAAAGATTGCACGCCTGGTGCAATAATTGACGGAGTAACTAAAGATCAAATATGTATTCCTGGATATTCTAAATCAGTTAGAAATGTACCAGAATCAGAAAAGAATCAAGTATATATGGAATATGGTATTTCTTCTCGTACTACAGGTGAATATGAAGTGGATCATTTAATCTCACTTGAACTAGGAGGATCAAATGATATTTCAAACCTTTGGCCAGAATTAGCACAACCTACACCTGGATTTCATGAAAAAGATAAAGTAGAAAATTATCTCCACGCTCAAGTTTGTGCAGGAAAGATCAGTTTACAAGAAGTACAACTTAAAATAGCTAATAATTGGGAAGAGGTATATAAAACGTTACCAACAAAATAATAAAATCATCCATGGTATATTTAGTGGATTGTAGGCTTAAAGAGTGCTAGAATATCCACCAATGGGAGTAGAGACAACAGGTTCAACGGCTAGAGTTTTCGATTTTGACGATACCCTTCTTGGTAGGGAACGTATTACACGGCTTATGGGTTTAGTGGTTGGTAAAGTCCGTCCACAACATGTTCCTCATCTTTCAGCAGAAGAAATTACCCAGCTTAATATTAATCATGGCCGTGTTGAGGGAGAAGTTAAAGGAAGAGTAGAGAAAACTGCATTTGATTGGCACGCAGGAAGACGTGTTTACCCTGGTGTAAAAGAAGAACTTGAAAAATTAACATCTGAAGGAGTTGATATCTACGGTAATACCGGACGACCCAATAAAGGTGCTTGGGTTGATATGACTCATGAATCTTTAGACAGACAAGGAATTGGCACCTACTTTAGAGATATTGCATTTACACCCAAAGGAATCAAAACTGCAGTGAGTAAAGCACACAGATTATGGGAACTTTCACAACAATACGAACAAGTTGTGATGGATGAGGATGATCCAAGAACAGTAAGATTTCTTGCCACTGTGTTACCTGATGTACAAATAAATTATATACAATACGGAACTTCTGGACTATTGGTTTCCAGACGAGAATTAGAAGCATTTCCTAACGTGAGAAGAGTTGCAGTATTTAGTCAAAGAAACAGCTAGATATTTAATTAACTTTATTTGTAGGTGAACCCTTAAGATAATTAGCTATATTATCGACAAACATACTCAGTTTTGCTTGTGTTGCTTCTTTAGTAATATAGCCAACGGGTGGATACATAATGCAGTTTTTATATTTTGCCAGTCTTTTTGCATCGGTTGAGGAAAGTTCATCTGAATGATCGAGAATAAAAGTAATATCACCATTCTTTAATCTTTGCTCCAGTGCGTTTATGTCAACAAGCTCCATAGGAGCAACATTTACAACAACTGCACCAGGTTTAATAAGTCTTATCCGTTGCTTATTTAAGAAATATTCTGTTTGTGGAACATACGCAAGGTTTATTGAGATAAAATCAGAGTTTGTTAGAAGTGCATCAATATTTTGATAGGCAATTCCTTGTTTCTCTGAATCCTTTTTCCTATTCTTAGACCAGTAACTTACCTTTGCATCAAAGCCTTTGAGCGCAATTTCTGCTACTCTTTGTCCGATTCTTCCAAGACCAATCACGCCAAATTTCTTATCTTTTATTTCGTATCCTTTAAAAGTTGCTTCTGAATAGTCGCCATTTCTTGCTTGAGACTTAGCTCTTTCGAGATCTCGGATATGTTCAATAATTAAACCAAAAACAAGCTCAGCAACTCCTTCCGTACTGTAACCAGCTATATTGCAAATGATAGTGCCCTTCTTAGTGGCATATGCAGCATCAATTCGACCATGCCCAGTTCCCAACATTCCAATATATTTTAATTTTGGCGCAGCATCTATCGTTGCTTTATCAATAGATGCCCCTAACTTTACAAGTAAACAATCTGTTGTTAGTAAATGTTTTGTAATATCCTTACTATTTTTGGGAAGCATCACTATTTCTGTTCCTAATTTAGCAAGGCGTTTTTCCTGTACTTCTCCTAAGTCGCCTTTCGAATATCCGATCATTGTAATTTTCTTAAATCTCATACGTTTACCTGGGTCTTTAATAAGTTGATTATATCAGAATAATGAAGCTGAAGACTAACTTTTGATTACGATTAAATAGGTGGAGCATCTTTTCCTAAAAATATATGGGGATTAGTTGGTATTCCAAATACCCTTATTTCAAAATGAACATGCGGTCCTGTTGCCCAGCCAGTTTGTCCCTCAAGGCCGATAACCTGCCCCAGCTTAACCGGTTCTCCCTTGTAAACAAAAAGCTTACTCATATGTCCATAAATTGACACCACATGATTGCCATGATCTATTTCAACATATTTTCCATAGCCCCACCAGAGTTGTTCAGCTTTAAGAACAGTCCCAACCATAAAAGGAGTAATAGGATCACCCTCTTTTCCATAAGGATTAGCTATATCAATACCTGTATGAAGTGGTTGGAAAGGCAAATCACTTTCTCCAAACTCTAATGTCACTACTCCATGAATAGGCCACTCCATTTTATTTGTTATTACTTTATCCTGAGAGCTGTCTATTGGATCATGGATAGTTACCGTGTTATTTGAAGGATTAGAAGTGGCTAGGTGATTTGAAACAACATCAACGCCTCCGTTTACCAGAATAAAAACAGCAATAATTGGAAGCGAGATAGTGATAATAAAACCAAGAGCCACATACATTAACTCTTTTCTAAATGACCAGAGATTATAAAGAAAAAGTGGATTCATTCATTTTATGCAAAAAGTTCTCTAGGATCTGTTGTTATAAGTGGATGTTCTTTTTTAGAAGCAACAATTTTGACTGCTGCATGAATCTGATCAGCTAAAATGAGTGCTTCTCCTTTATCACAGGTAAGTAAAAAATGCTGCTCATATTCTGAAAGGTTGAATTCTAAGGCTACTCTTTTAATGGAGGTGGTATCCTGTCTCATTAGAATTCTTAAAGCTGATTGGGAAGCAATAGCTTTACCATCTTCTTTATTTAAAAAATCCTCTGCTTGCTGAGAGATAATAGTGACTCCTAAATAATATTTCCTGGCACGTCTGCACAGTCCTGCAATAAATCTGGATGTTTCCTGGTGTTGCAAAAGTTTCCAGCCTTCATCTATGACCAGAATTCTTTTCTGCGGGTACGATTTAACTTGGGATTGGATAAAGTTTGCAACCACCATCATCATGATTGGCCGTAATGCTTCATCCAACGAGTTGATATCAAAAACAACCAATCTATTATCCAGCTTTATATTTGTCTGTGAGTTAAAAACGCTAGAAAGCGATCCTTTAACATACTTTTCCAGTTTATTGCACAGTTTCCTTTGCTTCATTTGCTTTAACTCTTTATATAAATCCTTGAGCATTGGAAATGTTTTTATCTTTGGCGGCCTGCCTCTTTTGCTTTTATTTTTCTTTTTGGGAGTATCTGTTGGATTAAGTAAAAAACCGTGATCTTTATATATTTGAAGTATCGCCTTATCAACTGCTGCCCGCTCATCAGATGTTAATCCTTCTTTTGGATCTACCATTAAAGAGATTATGGCTGTTACATCCTGTATATGCTCGGATAAGTCTTCTGCATCATTTCCTGAAATATTTTTGGAGTTAATGGAAAGATCAAACGGATTAATCTTTTCTACACTCCTTGCAGAAAGTCTGATATAGGTGCCGCTGACTGATTCAGCCAGCCTTTTATATTCCCTGTCAGGATCAATCACAATGACTTTTGTTCCCTGCATCAGTTGTCTTAGAATCTCAACTTTGGCGGTAAAACTTTTACCGCTGCCTGATTGGGCAAAGATAATGGCATTGGCGTTATTTAATGAAAACCGATCCACAATTACCAAAGAATCATTGGATTTATTAGTGCCATACAAAATTCCTGATTCCTGCACCAGTTCTGCTGAAACAAAAGGGAAGGTTAAAGCTGTAGTTGATGAATCAAGGTTTCTTCTTTGCTCAAGTAAGTTTTGGGCTCTGGGAAGCACAGACTGTAATCCTTCAATCTGCTGGAAGGTGGCTGATTTTAACCGAAACAGCTTTGATTTCATGGCAGTTTCAAGCAAAGCTGTGATTTTATTAAGCTCAGATAAGGAGTCTGCCGTAATAGTCATATAGACGGAGAACTGAAATAGCTTTTCCTGACCTCTATTGATCTTTTCTTTGAGTGTTATCGCTGATTGGAGCGGATCACTGATATCGTTATCCACCAATTTTCCATCTTTGACCATACTCCTTCTCCTTGATTCAAGCTGGGTAATCTTCTTGTCCAGTTTAGGCATGGCTGTTAACGGATCAACCAGCTCAATATGGTAGGAAATATCAATATTATGGTTGAAAGTAACCAGCATATTCAGCCAACCAACATTTGCATCCCGAGGGTAAAGTGAGACAAATAGTGTTCGAACAAACTTATCTCCCATTTGCAAATGATTAGCTTGTTCTTCCAATCCTGAATATGAGATTAAGTCTACCTGATCCTGTTCTCCAAAGTTATACAGTTTGGCCTTTTTAAAAGTTTCTTTTTGAGAAACTTTTCGTTTTTGGGAAGAAGAGATAAAAGGAAGAGAGTAAATAGGGTTAAACATATGTTCTCTCCTCTTCCTCCTGTGTTTGGTTTACTGCATTTTCCGTTAATTCCTGGGTTTTAGTCTGGTTTGGATTGTAGAATTCAAAAAACAGTTTTAATACTTCCAAAGAATCTAACACTCTAGCCTTGATGCCTATTTTCTCCAAGCCTTTTAAGACAATATCCCTTGTTATATGCATCTGGTGTTTCACAATTTCAAAGTCTTTGCTGGATTCTGTGTGTTTATAGGGTATAACTACATAAAACTTTCTGGATAATATTTTGTTGTTTGAAACCAGCTCTTTAATAAATTCACAGTAATTATCAATCTGGTCTGTATACACCTGTTCTTTTTCTGTATCCTTCAATTTCAGCGTTTGTTCAAGGTAACGGTCAATGTTTACTTCTCTGACCTTTATCTGAACCTGAATTGGAACAGGCAGGGAGTTAACAAAGTTTTGGAAGGTATCAATTAAGACATCCTGTTCTTCCTCGCTTTTGAGTTCAAAGTTAATTGATGAGGTTTCAATAATAATCCTGTATTCATTCCCAGGCAGCACTAAAATACCGTCTTTTACCTCTTTAATCTGGATTTGCCTTCTACTGGATACTTTAGCGTTTGATTTGCTCCAAAGCGACATTTATCCCTCCCTTCTCATTGATCTTAAAAGCAAAAGTATAGTTTGGGTTATGGATAAAGTCTTTCAATTTCATTAAATCCTTGATATCAAAAGATTTAGCTGGAATACCATTCTGAAGTTTCTTCTTATTTTTAAGGAATGCAGGCAAAAAGCTCTTTTTTGTCTTTACTTCTGCTTGTGGCAGGCACATTTCTCTTAAATATTCATCATTTTTATTAAAAACAAAGTATCTTGGTCGTACGTTATATTTCAGCACCACAAGCAGCCAGTTTATAACAACCTTGCCTCTGATCCGAAGGGATAATACCACCATGATAATGACGACCACTAACACTAATGGGAATTTATACCAGGCAAAACGAAAGACGGGAGGAAAGGCAGTATAGACAATTGCTGCAAAGATAATTGGCACTCCCAAGAGTGTAACTTGGGTCATATTGAGGTTTCCGGCAATCTTGTCCTCAACAGTTGTTATTTGTGCTGGTATAGTTGTTGCTCTCATATTTAAACTCCTAATGCCGCTCTTGGTTTTTTAGCTTTTCCTCCACTATTTCCTTCAGGTGAACCACCACTTGCAGATCCTGATCCTTCTTGTTTTGGTGCCAAGACTGCATTCATAATCTGCCCTCCAACCCGTTTAAAAATAGTTGTACCACTGGTATATAAAACCATCTGCATCATGACAGATGGAACTTTGAGCAGGGTAAAGAATAACCCTATGGCAACAGCAATTGAAACTAAAGAGTTGGTGGTATTTCCTGGCAAAGTCAGAAAACCTGCGGCAAGCTGCAAGATAACAACATGGACAAAAGCCATAAACACAGTCACAAAATATGTTTTAAAAGAAGCAACGGCAAAATCTGCTGTTTTAGGCATAGCCCACAGCAAAAACATGAGTGGTGCCATTACCGCTCCCAAGAAAATCATAATCATTCTTGAGACATAGATTAAAAGAAGGACAATAGCTGCGATTAAGAAAATAACGAGGAAGACATCAGTTATTAAAGGTGTATTACCTGTAAAAAAAGTGGTGGGATTAATGGCATTCATTACCCAAGCATCAGTTAACCCTCCTGTCTGATCAATGACAGTTTTGACCATCACATTACAAGTTTGGACAACATAGTCTGCCAGAAACAGTGAGGAGTTTGCACCAAGGAAAGCTAATCCTACTCTTGGCAGAAGTTGTTTTAGCTCCACCTCCTCAAAACCAAAAGAGGAAGCAGACATAAAATGTAAACCAACTAAGGCTACCACAATTAAAAACATTGAGTCAGTAATGCCTAACGTTACTGTCCAGAACTTTAAAACAACAGAATTTCCCAAAAGGGAGGGTGTAGTAGTTAAATAAGTTATGATGCCATCAACCACTGGTTTAACAGATGATTCAACTAAGTTTTGTAAAACACCAGTGATAGCATCAAGGAGTACTTGGGTTAATCCGTCTGCTGGTTTAACAGATTCAATCTGCGGGATATTAACTGTCTGTGATCCACCTCCACTGCTTCCATTGTAGGCTTGATTAAATACTCCTATGATAAAACTGGCCGAAAGAACAATCAGTAGACCAAGCAAAGCATTTTTAATAGTCTTTTTGGCACTCTCTATTCCATCAGGAGAACCAGTGGAAGCCATATACTGTAATCCACCTTTAGCAACAAAAAATATGACTGCAACTGAAGCAATAGCAGTAATATATCCTAAGGTGGTATTGGTAAAGTTTGTTATATCTTGTGATGTAGAAGCTGCAAAAGCCACATGAGGGAAGACAAAAAGTAGAGACACTATTCCCAATATATGAAGGATCCTTTTCATATTTACATGTAGGCAGGATTAATTATTGACCACCCGAAAGCCCAGATGAGGTAGCAAACTGAGTGACAATCCCAGTGATTAGGTATGCTGCTAGGATTATGACCAAACCAATGCCAGCATTCCACATAGTTTTTTTAGCTGTTTCCATTGAATCAGGACTACCAACAGATGTCATATACTTAAATCCTCCGTAGGCAATGATTAAAGAGCAAACAACTGTTCCGGCTGCTGTGATAAATCCAATAATCGATTTAATAAAACTGATAACGTTATTAACAGATCCCGATACAGTTTGGGCATAAGCTACCTGTGGGATAAATAAGAAAGTTAGAATTAGTGCGTTAATAAAAATTGCTTTTTTCATACCTCACCTCCAATCTTTGGGCAGTGGCAGAAATGTTTAAAAGAAATTAATTTAAAAAACTGGAGAAAATCTCAGGCAGCAATTTTGTAAATATCCTTGCAAGGCGATTTATAGCACTCCCAGATATAAAAAGTCAATCCCCCTGGAAAAATAATTATACGGGTTTCGTAATTTCTGGAAAGTTGTTTGCTGGTTTGTTCACTAGGCTTGATACAGGATATGCTTCCATTTCTTCATCAGAATATGGATTCAATAATTTCATTAATCTTTCTGTTTCTGATTCATCAGGATTTAACCAAGTATCCTCGTCCTCTTTTCTTAAAATCACTGGCATCCTCGTATGAATTTTTTCCATTGTTTTGTTAGGAGTAGTGGTAATAATTACAAATCCTTTGTGCTCTTTTTTATTTTCATCATGATAGGTCAATATTAACCCTGCAAAGCCAAACATTTTATGATTTTTTAATTGAATAAGATACGGTTGCTTGCCATCTGATAATCTTTTCCATTCAAAGAAATAATTAGCAGGAATAATGCATCTGCTTTCTCTAAATGCTTTACTCCATGTATTACTTGTTGCAAGTTTTTCGGCTTGTGCATTTATTAAAAACATTGTTGACCATCCTGGTTTAAATCCCCATTTTCGAATATGAACTGAATTAGGGCTATGCCGTTCAACAACAGGCATTTCCTGTGTTGGAGCCACATTATAATTATCTTTTAAATCCTTGAGGTGTTCCTCAACATAAAAGCGGTCATATAGTTGATCAGGGTCGGTAAATCCGTATCTGCCACACATATAATTGATTATACTTTAACTCTTATAGATTATGCTGAACGGATACTAGTTTTACTTTTGCTTTGTTTGATTTAGCTTCCCAATATCCTCTTGTTGTATTGTTAATGTCTCGTTCATAGGCTTAAGAAGGATTTTATTCAAAGTAACTTTATTTTTCATATCAACGTTTACAAGCAATAAATCTCCACTATATTTCCCAACTATTATATATCTTTCACCATTGATAGTGCATATTGAAAATTTAGTTTGCGACTGAGCATCAAAATAACCAATTCCATATGAGAGTAAAATCCATATAATAATAAAGACTAGGTAAAAATTATAATTAACTCTCAGGAAGTTAGTAAGAAAAGAAAGATCAATATTCATACCTTCTTTCTTTTCTTTTTTCGCCAGGTCTGCTTTAAAAATTTTTTCTGAGTACAAATTATACTTTGATAGGTAATTTTTTTCACTTGGATATAGAAAAAGTGGCATTACGAAAATATATATAATTAAAGATATAAAACTGAATATTATTAATGCCATTGTTAGTGATGTTGGGAAGCTTGATATAGATAAAATCAGATAGGTAAGAATAATGAATAAAACCAAGACAGCCACGAAAGTAAATATTAGACCCTTTTTTGTAACAGGTTTGAATTTTTCGTCTTCTTTTTTATTTGGAGATTTTTTTAGAAGAAAAAATACTACAATTAAGGATACTATCGCAAATAGTACCAACAAAGACGAAAAGATTGCTGATTCAGTGTTAATTTCTACGAAATTTACTGGTAAATTAAGAAAAGTATATTTACCTGTAAGGTAGCAAAAAGCAGCAATATATCCAAGCACTGGAATACTGATTATGGACAAAGTCTGACTTAGGTTTAAATCTGAAAAAAATTTCATATTTGCTGACCCTGATGTATTCGAATATATTTAAATTTCATTTCCAATATTTGCCAGACTATCATTTATTTTAGGTCATTATAATCTCTTCCAGCTCTTTTATTCCACCAAAAGCTATTCTATCAATTACTACGTTTTCTGTCCCGAGCATTGAAGCAGGAGTAATAACAAAATTACCCCATCGCGCGTTTACTTCATCAACAGCCTTCACCAATTTTTCTTTCCTTGTAATATCTTCAAAAAGAGACAGTTGTGAATTCTCAGATTTCCTTAACTCAAAAACTGATTCAGCAAGTTCTCTAACTGTTTTTCTGTACGGAGATTGAAGTAGAAGCCTGAAAACAACTTTATAGATATCCCTTGAATCAAAGATATGTTCTTGTAAAGTTACCCCTTTGTGCCAATATGAAAAATCTCTATAAACAATTGCCAAATGAACACCCCTAGCTTTGTATCCTGCCTGTCTTAACCTCATACCAGTTTTCTCAACCAACTTTCTAAGAATTGGTGCCAATTCCTCTGGTGTAACTAACGCTTTTGGTAAAGCGTAAGAGTTACCATAAGAATGTCTACCGAATACAACATCATCAATTTCCCATCCCTTCAACCTCAGATACCAGTAATACCCAAGGATTGATTCAAAAGCTGCTTTGAGAATCGGTACAGAGGCGTCAAAAAAATCCATGACTGTAAAAATCTCCATATTATTTAATCTGACAGTGTTTCTGCTTTTTATTCCATGTAAATCCATAAGAGTTAGTTTTGAATAAATATCTAAGTAATTGTTATTATCTATTACATCCAAACCATCTGGTTTGTGTAATCCCGCGGCAAGCTTTGCCAAAAATCTGTTTGGTGCAATCCCAATTGAAACAGTCAACCATTCACCGATCTCATCTTTAATCCTTTTTTTAATCTCAGCACCAATTTTTACCATTCCTTTTGGGAAAGACGGGGATCCTTCAAGATCTAAGACAAATTCATCAATGGATTTAGGCGTAATAATATCTGTGTAGTCAGATAAAACTTTTTTTAAACTTACATGCACATTTCTATATTTATTGGGATCGGGAGGTAGAACAATCAAATTACGGCATAACATTTTTCCATCCTTTACTCTCATGCCAACTTTTATACCGAGTCTTTTTGCTTCAATAGAAGGAGCAACAATGCAGCCTGCACCCGTTGTATATGCTGCAACTGCAATTGGTTTGCCTCGTAGTTTTGGATTTGCCTGTTGCTCTATGGTTGCAAAACAGGAATTAAGATCAATATGTAATATTGTGGGCGGTTTTGGATTAAACGGTAAATTAAGATCGTTCGCTGGTTTAGTCTGGTTCTCCATCTGCTATCTCCTCTACACTCCAATGCAGATTGTCAGTATTTAGAACAAGTCTGAAAAATAAAGTGGGTGTTTCTACAGAGAAAACATGAAATAAAGTTCTGCCTTCCCGGTATGTATGATGTAATCCAAGTTTTTTAACCGCATAAGTTCTACCTTCCCATACAACAACTTCAGGATAAGCCTTGTTAAGCTTTGGGTCAAAGGTACATGTAACTAAAACTGGCATTTTGATTCTTTGTATCATAATGTTGGGAAGTGTTATATTTATATCCCCGAACACAACCCGAAGTCAAGTAACTATTTTGTATAAAATACTAGAACATAGCTTCATTTACGCGTATAAATATTGGTATAGAAAGATACAGTTATTCTTTTTACCTTCCTTTGGAAGGTCGCAATTGTAATAATTTCTTAGATCTTTACTATCTAAAATGTAAGAATTTTGCTAGAATTGATCTGAACTATGCCACTAATTGATAATCAGAAACAAACAATGTATCAAGCGCTCATAAACGCGCTTTCAACCTCAGACAGAATTGATATTCAAGTAGGTTATTTCTACTTCTCAGGTTTTGAATTACTTGCAACCCATTTTAAAGACAAAAAAATCAGGATTCTTGTTGGTAAACAAATCGACCCAAAGGCAGTGCCAAACATTATTGCAATGCAACAAAAAACTGGTAAACCTGTTGATTTAGAACGATTCCAGTCTTGGGATACCCCTATTTCTCATACAGAGCAAAAAGAAAAGTATTTTGAAGGATTTTCTAAGCTATTCAACGAATCTCAAGTCTTTGATAGTCCAGAATCACAAAAAGCTTATAAGATTTTTGAGCAGAAAATTATTGATGGTTCGCTTGAAATCAAACTCACCAACACGGATGAACATGGAAAGATGTATCTCGTTCATAATTCATCTGAGTCTAACCAAGGTGGAGACTTTCCAGGAACAAGATTTTTAGGATCAAGTAATTTGACATATAACGGTCTTATTGAACAGGGCGAATTAAATGATTCTTCAAGAGATAAACAGATATTTGTTGATGGTTGTACAAAATTTGATTCAATGTGGAACGATTCACAAAATATTGATATCGCAACTCCTGATAATAATGAAGAATTTAAGGAAGTGGTTAAAAAATTGTGGATTAATGCTGTTGTCAGACCTTACCTAATGTATATTCGTGTTTTGCACGAATTATTTGGTAAAGATAGCAATACAACTATCGAATCGCCAGGTAAAATTACAGATGATTCTTTTCTCGATTTAGAATACCAACTAGATGCAATACGCATGGGAATGGATCGTATCGATCAATTTGGAGGTGTCATTATTGCAGATGTTGTAGGACTCGGAAAAAGTATTATTGCCTCAGCAATTGCTTATAATTTGGCACAGAAAGAACATATAAATGTTGTCATTATTGCTCCACCCCATTTAATTACTCAGTGGGAAGAATATCAAGCACATTTCAGGCTACCTGGAACAAAGATTTTTAGCTCAGGCAAAATAGAAGAAGCATATAAATGGTGTACTAATCAAGTAACTGGTCCTGTTCTTCTCATTATTGATGAAGCTCATCGGTACAGAAATGAACTTACTGATGATTATACATTGTTACACTCTTTGACAAGAAGTCATGCCAATAACAAAGTTATAATCCTAACGGCTACTCCATTTAATAACGATCCAAAGGATGTTTTCGCCTTAGTTAAGCTGTTTCAGACACCTGGTCAATCAACTATACATTCTGTTGATAATCTTTCTCTTAGATTCCGTGAACTAATTGATCGATACAGAAAATTGCGTTCAAGTATACGTGGGAATAGTATTACAACAGAGGAAATAAATGAAGAAGCCAAAGGAATTGCACAAGAACTTCGAAGGTTAATTGAACCTGTAATTGTTCGTAGATCAAGATTAGATCTTCAAACAATTTCTCGTTATAGAAATAACCTTGTGAAACAAGGAATTGCATTCGCAAAAGTTGAAGGACCGGAATTACTAGAATACGAATTAGGAGAATTATTTGACCTTTATTTACTCACTCTAGAGACAATTACCAATGATGATCATGGTTTTGAGGGAGCTCGATATAAGCCTGTTACCTATATTTCAGACGATAAACATGATGAATTCAATCAAAAATATGGTGCTTATTTAGATGATGTTGATTTGCGAAGTGCACAAACCAACTTAGCTTCTTTTATGAAGAGATTACTTGTGATGCGCTTTGAGAGTTCTAAAGAGGCATTCAGGATCACGCTTCAGAATATGATTGACTCAAATCAAATGATTGCTCGTTGGTATAACGATCAAGGAAAAGTCCCTATTTTGAAAAAGGGTAAAATTCCCGATCCAGACACTTTTACAACTGACGCAGGTGATGATCTTTCATCTGAGTTTGTTGACCAGTTTAATACAGAAAATGATTCTAAATCTAAATTAATTTTTGTCGAAAAAGATTGGTTAAATAATGATTTTATTAAGGATGTTGAAGCAGACACACAATTATTAGTTTCAATTCGGGATCAATGGTTTGGTGACAATAAAATCGTACCTGACATAGACCCAAAACTTGACTTTCTTGTCGAAAATATAAAGCGATTATTAAATGAAGATCCTTCAAGAAAGATCGTAATATTCTCTGCATACGCCGATACTGTTAACTATTTGGGTCCAGCCCTCAATAAGGCTGGAATTGAGCGTGTATTTAAATACACAGCAAAAGATGCATCAAAGACTAATCGAGAATTACTTCGTGCCAATTTTGATGCAGGAATAAAATCAGAATTACAGGTTAATGACTTCGATGTTTTAGTGGCAACTGATGCTTTAAGCGAAGGATATAACCTGCATCGAGCAGGAGTAATTTTTAATTACGATATTCCCTATAACCCAACAAGAGTTATCCAAAGAGTTGGAAGAATTAATCGTATCAACAAAAAAGTATTTGATAAGCTTTTTGTTTACAACTTCTTCCCAACATCCATCGGAGAAGCTGAAACAAGAATTCAGCAAATTAGTACTCTTAAAATGACTTTAATTAATGCTGTTGTTGGAAGTGATACTAAAACTCTGACAGGTGACGAAGAATTGAAGAGTTTTTTCAAAGACGAATATGTTAAGGCAAATAGTGAGGCTGAATTTGAATCTTGGGATGCGGTACATCGTGAAGTATATGATCAAACTTCAGATGAAGATATTAAATTAGCAAATAGTATCAGGCCAAGAAGCAGAGTACTCAGAAACGGCCAAACACAAAATAGCGGTATAGCTTTTGGTAAAAAAGGTAGTCATGCTATTTTTGCTATTAAAGAAAGTGCTGATCAAGATCCAGAAATAGTATCTGCAGAAAGAGTTTTGCCTCTTTTTTCAGCCAAGAAGGAAGAGGAAGGTAAGTTACCAGATGACACTTTCAACGCTCTTTTTGTATTAATTAGAGATAAATTGTTTGAAAAGCATAAACTTCCTAAGATTACAGGTAATCGTGCTAAAGCACTCAGTCCACTTGAAATTCTTATCGAACAATATCCTCCAGCCAAGGATTATGCGATTGATCTTATCATGGTTATAAAAGAGTATGACGATTTAAGTGAAGGACAATACAAACTAATCGGTCGAATAGATATGGGAGATTTGGAACAAGCATATAAAGATCTTCAGGAGATAGTTTCAAAACAAGAAATCGCAACAAGTCTTAAGAGAGTTGATCAACTCGAAGGTTTATCTGAATTATTGGTTTTATCTGAGGAATTGCGAGCATGAAATTAGATGAAAATTTTAATCAACAAGATTTTATAGAATGGATTGAGGAGTTTCTCCCTGATTTTTCAATAGATATTCGCAAAGTTGATGTCCCAAAAAGCTTTACTGATATTAGATCAATAATCACACTCGGTGAATCAAGCCTTAATGTTAGAGTTTATGTGATTGAAACCAGTGCAGATCCTTCGAAAAGAAAAGTAGGATTAGCTACGGATAGTTTTAACTTACTCAAGAATTATGGTTCTCCCAATGCCATAATTGCCTATTATTCCAAAGATGAAACGTTATGGCGAATTTCTTTGTTAACTAGTACGCCAATATGGAGTGAAGGAAAAATAATCACGAAGCTATCTAATCCTAAACGGCAGTCTTATGTGCTCGGTTCAAAAGCAAAGATTAAAACACCCTATCAGTACTTATTGAGCAAAGGTAAAATTATCGATTTTGCTGATTTAAAAAGTCGTTTCTCTTTGGAGGTGGTTAATAAGGAATTTTACAAAGAGATTTCTCAAGCGTTTACCAGACTTGTAGGTGGTTCAGTAGCGAATGGCAAATCGAAAAAAACTTTTGAGCCTCTTCTAAAACTGCCCTTCTTACAAGATCGTAGTCAAACTAATTTGGAATTTGCAGTCCGTTTAATCGGACGTCTTATTTTCTGTTGGTTTCTAAGAGAAAAGCGAAGTGCAACTGGTCATTCACTCGTACCAAGAGAGTTAGTTTCGTTTGATGCTGCAAATACTATTCAAGATTACTACCACAAAATACTTGAACCAATATTCTTCGAAATTCTTAATAAACCGATACAATCCAGAAAAGAGGCTTTTATTAATGATTTATTTTCTGCGATTCCATATTTGAATGGTGGTTTGTTTTCTCCTCATGAAGATGACTACTTTAATTATAACGAAGACAAACAGGCAATTAATCACAACACAGTGGTTATTCCAGATGAGTGGCTACAATCTTTTTTTGAAGTATTAGAGACGTACAATTTCACGATAGATGAAAATACTAGTTTTGATGAAGAGCTTTCTATTGATCCTGAAATGCTCGGTAGAATTTTTGAGAATCTGCTTGCTGAAATTAATCCTGAAACAGGCGAATCTGCTAGAAAAAGTACCGGTAGTTACTATACTCCAAGAGTCATTGTCGATTATATGATTGATGAAAGCCTTCTGCTTTATTTAAAAGTAAAAGCAGGTATTAAAGAGAATAAACTGCGATCATTAATAAGTTATGACTTAGAAGATGATAGGTCAAATCCACTAAACGATGACGAAAAAGATAAGATCACTCAAGCACTGGGTACAATTAAAATACTTGATCCTGCTTGTGGTTCTGGTGCCTTCCCTATCGGAGCCCTCCAAAAGATAGTTTTTATTCTCCAACAAATTGATCAAAACGGTCAATTATGGTTTAAAAAACAAATTCAAAATACTCCTGTGGAACTGAGGAAGGTATTAGAACGAGAATTTCAGGAAAAAAACTTCGACTATATACGCAAGCTTGGAATTATCAGAGAAAATATTTATGGAATTGACATTCAACCAATCGCTACTGAGATTTCTCGACTTCGATGTTTTTTGACACTAGTGGTAGACGAACGAATCGATGATTCTCTCGAAAACCGTGGTATAGAACCTTTACCTAACCTCGATTTTAAATTTGTAACTGCTAATTCATTAATAGGATTACCCAAAATTAAATTGGATCAGCAAGAGTTGTTTGATGATAACGCGAAAATAGAGCAGCTTAAATCTCTAAGAGATCAATATTTTACTGCAAGAAATGAGGAACGGAAAGATATAATGATTGCTTTTTCAGAATTGCAGTCAGAAATGATAAATGAACTAATTGATGTACATTCATTCATCGGAGTAACAAAAGCAGAACTAACAAGAAAGTTAACCGATTGGAAACCTTTTAAACACAAATCGACAGATTGGTTTGATCCAGAGTGGATGTTTGGTATAAAAGATGGTTTCGATATAGTGATTGCAAACCCTCCTTACGATGTTTATGAAGGACATCGTAAGGACGAAATTAAAATAATACGATCAGATAGTACTTTTGATATCGCAGGTGGAGGGAAATTAAATGCATATAAATTATTTTTAGCAAAATCTGTTGCTCTACAAAAAATTAATGGTGTACTTTGCGAAATATTTCAAAATTCATTTTTAGGTGATAACTCTGCTAAATCTATTAGAAAATTCTTTCTTTCAAAAAACCGCATTGTAAAAATCGACTCATTTCCAGAAAGAGATAATATTCACAAAAGAGTTTTTGAGGGAGTAAAAATGAGTGTATGCATATTATTGAGCATGAAATTACCAAAAGAAGATTATGATTTCGTATTGAATACTTATTCTGATAAGGATATGTCCGCACCAAAATCTTCCACTCTTAAAGTGAGCGATTTATTAAAAATCAGTATTAACTGTCCGATTCCATCAGTTAACAATAATGAACTAAAACTTTTGCTTCAATTGGCTAAATTAAATAAATTATCCAGTATTGCTCACTGTTATCAAGGTGAAATTAACTTAACAGTTCATAAAAAATTCCTAAGTTTAGAAAAAAATGATAATAAAGAAGTTATTAAAGGTGCTGCAATACAAAAATGGTTTATTAGTAACAAAATGAGCCAAGGTGATTTTGTTTATTTAGATGAAGAAAAGTATCTTCATACTAATAGTGGCGATAAATCACAACATCACTTATTCGAAAGAATTGTGATGCAAGGAATTACTGGAGTAAATGAAAAGACTAGACTAAAAGCCACAATTCTTGGTACCGGTTATTATTGTGCACATTCGGTAAATTATATTCTCAAGAAGGAGGATAATACCTCTTACAAAAATTTACTTGGGTTGTTGAATTCCAAACTACTCAATTGGTATTTTAAACTTTTTAACACGAATAGTAATGTCAATAGCTATGAAGTATCCGATTTACCTATCCCCGAAGGCTTTAATAGTAATTTACTCTCGACAATCGTTGATAAGACTCTTGAGCTAGCATCTTCAATTGAAGCTAGAAATGCAGAAAAAGAGGGTTATAAAATCAAAGAGTATGAAAAACAAATCGATCAAATGGTTTATAAACTTTATGACCTCACTCCAGAAGAAATTGCAATTGTGGAGGGTGAAAATGAAAGCTGAAGATAAGCCAAGATATGTTGAAGACGCACGGCAGTTACTAACTTCAATTAACATTGATAATTTGATTTCAAATCCTAATGATCTAAAGGAAATAGGAAAAATTAATCGCTTGGGAGCTATTTTTACTAACTTTTCATCAAATGATGGACAGGAATTAACAAGACTGTTTTCAGTCTTTCAAAAACAGGCTAGATCCAGTACAAGTGTTGGAACAATCCAAAATCGAGCTACAGATGTAATGCGATTTATTGGCCAGAAAATTGAAGAAATGGATATTTATGTTATAGAGCCTGATGAGAAACCACTATTAGAGACGCTTGATAAACTAAGAAAAACTCAAAAACTAATTGAAGAAGGTTTAGCGCGGAGTGATGAAAAATCGCAAATTCTACAAGAAGCTCAAGAAAAATCTAAGTTGTTTAAAGATGATATTTATAAAAGGAAGGCTGAGAAGCTTTCAAAACGGACCGTTTGGTCAAAACAGACTCAAGACGGTTTTGTGGCCGAAGATGAATATGGACAATTAACTCCTTGGGTGGAATTACTTGAAGATTACTTGGCAGAAAACAAACGTCTCATTAGAGAGAGGGTCATTGAGGATGCGACCCCATATGAAGGAAGAAAGTTTTTAAGGTCCGTTTTAGAAAAGGCTAACAGTGAAGTGATTATAGTCGATAATTTCTTATCTCATGAGATTCTATCGGTTATTGAGCCGTATGTATTAAGGGGGGTAAGTTTTAGGTTGCTCACACGAAAAGCTAGCAATAATAAATTTAGAAGTTTTACTGTTGATTACAAAGTCTTTAAACCTCAATACCAAAATAAAATATCTGCTAAGGAAAACGAAAATTGCCATGACCGCTTCGTGGTTATAGATAATCACATCATTTATCATTTCGGAGCGAGCTTAGCCGAATTGGGAAAAACCTTGTCTATGGCAAGTTTAATTGAAGATCAAAAAGAAAAGAATAAACTTCTATCTAAATTCACCAGTTGGTGGGATACAGGAAATGAAATTTAAATGGATAGATTATAAACTTTATGGCTTTACAATGAAGGAAATCTAACTTAAAGAAAAGAATAATGAAAAATAAGGTAAATAAAGATTCATATAAAAAAACTTTACTCCAAGGTATTAAAGATTTTGGTGAAATTGAGAGCCAATTACTAAGTAATGGCTCAAAAATGTATTTATATATTAATACAGCGGCAGGAGAAGTAAGAATTTTTATGGTTAACTTACTTCTCTACTTAAACGGCAAAAATCCCTACTATTCCCAAGAGTTCCATGAAGACTTTTTTGTTTCTCAGTTACAACTTATGCACAGAGCTTGTATTTCTTCTCTGCATATTGCAATTGAAGCCGCTCTAAATGAATTTATCAAAGGTAAAAATTTAAGAATAGAAATATCAATAGTCAAACAGTGTAGTAAGATTGTAAAAAATATTAAGGAAAAGGCCACAGGATATTCTCTAATTGAAAAGGAACTAAAAGAGATTGAGCATTTAGGAAGTAATCATCCACAGTTTCAGGATTATTTGAATACTGTTTTGAATAATACTGCCTTGTTTCAAGACCTGAAGAAAGATAAAAAGTATAAGGAAGAAACTAGAGCTTATTTTGATGCATTATCAATAGTTCGTAATAAATCTTCGCACTATACCAACCAACCATTGAAAGAGAATGAAAAAATACGTTTAAAAAGAGGTCATCTCGGAAAAATGATTGATAATGAAAGCCTTTTGCAAATGGATCTTCAATATTACAAACCAATTTTCAACGATGTGATAAAGTTTTTCGATAAGCTCAAATGATTCAATTGTTACATAAAAATCTACAATCTGACAAAGAAAGAAATTGAAATTGTGGAAGGAAAAAAATAAAGATCTCAATGAAATTAGTTATCATCATAATTGTCTTAATAACATTTCTAGTTTTTTTTGTCGGTATACTAGATTCCAAGAATTTCGATAATCTAATATATCAAGAACTAAAAATCGGACCTCTAAATTATTATGATCTACCAATATGGAATTTTTTCATTTCAGTCGGTGCGATAATAACTGCCCTAGTCACAACTATTGCTTTATGGTTGACATACAAAACTGGCATTTTTGACAAAACACCACATGTCTTAGCTTCCGGAACATTTATTATCTCAACTCTTAATAAAAAATCTAATAAGAAACGTGATGAAGCTATCGATGAAAATAAATCAATACATACTTTAAAACTTATAAATGTAGGTAAAGGTTTGGCAAGGAATGTTGTTCCTTCAAGGATGGACAGTGTAAATGGAGAATTTCTCGAAGATATATGTCCACATTCATTCGTTCTCCCCCCAGGCAAAAGCACAGGAGATTTAGAAGAAATATTGAGAGTATATGGACAAATATTTAAACCTTCGGGAAAGAAAATGAATTTTGAAAATAATAATGGGACCACCTATTTCTATATTAATTACAAAGGCTATTTTAAAAATAGCTATAAAACGAAAGTAAAGATAACTAAGGTACTTAAGGCCGATGGTAAATTAGAAGAGTTGAGAAGTTCTCCTGGAATCGAGATCTGGAAAGTGATGGATAACATTCCAGAAATAATTTGATGAATAATATAAATTTACTAGAATTAACTATTGGTGCAACGTTTGGTTTTTTTACAGCTTTATTTACTGCAGCAATTTATGAATGGGTTAGAAAACCAAATCTAATTTTTAAAATAGATGAAAACGCTAATGAGGGGCAAAGAAGCATAAAAAACGTAAATTATAATTGGAAATTTCTTAATATCATTGTTGAAAATAAAATTCGCCCCTGGTGGCAAAGCTGGCTTTGGGGAAATGTTCCCGCAGAAAATGCGAGGGCTTGGATTTTGTTCCAAGACTATGATTCAAAAGCAGTAATTCGAGAAATTAGTGCTAGATGGTCATCAACAAAACAACCGATAAATGGTTTAGGACAACCAGATTGGAGTTCAATTTTAGTTACTTCAAGAGAAAGTATTCCAGTTCACGAAACAGCATCTGTGGCAGTTGTTATTAAGGTAGATAATGGGAACAGGGCTGATGAAAATATATATGGGTTTAATAACGAAAGTTATATGTTTTACCCAGAATTTCAATCCCCGAATAATTCATTATGGTCAAATCCAGATTTTCTTGTTGGAGATGATAAAAAATATTGGGTCTGTATAAAAGTTCTTACTCAAGGACACGAATACACAGAAAAATTTATTTTATCGAATTTCACAAAATCATATAAATCAATAAAATTACTAAAATTTGAGGAATCAAGTTGCTGAAAACATGATGCACTTTAATTTATTGGCATCAATGCTGTGGTTATTTAAAAACTGCCCGCGTTGTATTTGATTATAATATGGATAACTATGATAATTTAGATGATGACGAGAAAAACGAAAAGTTTCCCGATGAATTTATTGAGGAACTACAAGAAGAGTTTCATTCTGGTAATATAGATGAGGCTATAAATAGAGCTGAAGATCAAGGAATAGATATAAGTGAACTTATAAATTGATATGGATAAATTGTATAAACTTAGTCCTTCTGATTTTAAATATCTCTGGGAAGACTGCAAACATTGTTATTATCGGAAGATAAAACTTGGTATTCCTCCTCCATATGGAGCTTTTCCAGCAATTTTTGGCCGTATGAACTCACTTTTGCAGAATTCCGTAATGGGATTGAATTTAAAAGATATACACCCTGATCTTCCATCTGGAATAGTAGAAGTTCAGGAAGGATTTTTAAAGTCTATTCCTGTACCAGGAGCTGAAGATTGTTTTATAAGTGGACGGTTTGATATTCTAACCAAGCTTGATGACGGAACATATTCAGTAATTGATTTTAAAATAACAAACCCTAATGAAGATCAAATCCGTAAATTTTCAAGCCAGCTCCATGCATATAAATTTGCCCTAGAAAACCCTGCAAATGGGACAACTCCAATTAAAGTTTCAAAAATGGGTTTGATTAGTGTTACTCCGGACAATATAGAACACGTTAACGGAAATCTAGTTTTTACAGCTTCTCCAAAGTGGCATCCTATAGAAGAAAATATGGACGGGTTTTACAAACTGATCAAAGAAATTTCAACTCTTTTAAATGGAGATTTGCCTTATTATTCTGAGGAATGTACCTATTGTATATTTATTCGGAATAGTAATAATGAAAAATAAACTAGTCTGGATATTCTTGTTGTTAATAATTTCTATTGCATTAATTTTATATTTTGCGAAAAATCAAACTCCAAAGGAAAATCCACTTATTTCTTTCCTAAATCAACAGTACAATAACAAATACCTCGTTAAAAGCTACGTTATTGGAAATTTCTCGGTAATTTCAGCAAATTCCAATACTTCCTGTTGTGGGGAAAACTCCACTGATTCATTTGACGAAAAAGCTTCCCCCTCGGTAATTATCCAAGATTTAAAGAGTCAAAAAATAGAGTCAATCTATGAAGTGAGTTTCACAACAAATGCAGCTGATGGTAAATTTGATAAAGGCAACATAATTCACATATCTAAAACTTCACAGGTTAAAGATTATTTTGTAGTTGAATGGAATATTTATTGGGGCGGAAGCAGTGGGCTTAAAGGTATGGTTGTATTCGGTAATAAAGATGGACAATATCAACCAATCGCAGGATACCCGTTCCCGATTGATCCAAAAAGTACGATAAACTTAACAGATAAACTTAGTAACAAAAAGTATATTTTTCCTATAACTGGTGACTCAAATTTTTCAGAAGTTACAGACTTAAACAATGATGGCAAATTAGATTTACTTTATGCTGATTGGAAATGGGATTTTAAAAAAGGCGAATCTCATTATGTACCTCGTCCATGGAATTTACAAGTCTTTGAGTTGGTAAACAATACGTTCAAAGTAGCAAAATGGTGGAATGGAGGAGAGATTTATAAAACTCCAGAAAATATAGGATATAGTGACGCTGATACCTATACATTAAAACAAATATTTTATGATAAGTCTAAATAATATGAACAATTAAGATATATGAGTATTCAGAAAAATAATAACAAAGAATATGTTTACAACTAAATTAATACCATTTTTGGTAGGGTTAGTTTGCGGAGTAATAATTAATCAAAGTCTGACAAAGCAAAATGATTCTCAATTAAAACCTATTCCAACTTCGATAAATACTCAAACAAATATAATATCAAACGATCGATCATTTCCATTATTAGATTTACCGTTAGAATATTTCTCAATCAAAGACGTTAGGTCCGGTTCGGCAGGAAAAGGTACTGGTGATAAAATAACTGACTATACCCAAATATTTTTAGAAGATAAAGCAGTTTATCAATCCTACCCTACTACAACAATAACAATAAAGAATTACTCAAGTGTAATTAAACCTTTAAAGACAAAAAGTTTTAATGAGGTTATGCAGGAGTACTCTAAATCAGAAATTGAAGGGTATGGAAGAACAATAGTTAAAGATAATTATCAAACATATGGTAGTTTAGCGACTAATTATCTCCCTACAGATTATATTAGAACTTTGGAAAAGTTTAATGTAGATGGTGATGGGGCAACTGAAACAATAGTTAGCTATAATTTTGTCGGTAGTGCCGATGCTGGTTCATACCGTTCAGATATTATCAAAGGTAATAACATTATTTTCTCAGTTCAGGAAGATAATGCCCGTATTGTACCGGCAGACACAATAAACGGATTTTATGTTGAATGGCGAAGCGCTGTTGACCCTGCTCCAAGGTGTTGCTCTGAAGGCTTCAAACGTACGCGGTTTGTTTTTCAAGATGGTAAATTTATCCCTATCTATGAACAAGACGTAAAGTACTTAAAAATTGGTAAAGAAAATTAAAGGCTAATCCTCTAACTTTTATCTAAGCAATTTCCGTTCGTTTATTATGATAAATGTATAACTCCAAGCAAGACCCCGTAAAAAGAGTTTAAGAGTAGGAATAATAATGTTTTTCCAAGTAGCGGATACTCCTTTCCAAAGAAGACGGCAAACCCCGATAATAACCCAACCTAGGAATACCAAAAAAAAGCCCCAAAACATCGCGGAGATAATGCTACCAATTAAAGATTCCAAAGGGTCTTCTTTATGACAAGTATCTTCGTTCATGATGACAGTATACTCCTATAACTTTTTAAACTCCAAAGGGGTTGCACCCCTCATTTTATGTGGGTGAACTAAACGACAAGAATTACTTTTATGCGTCATCGGTATCTGTAAATTTCATCTCATCTATGGTCACATCCTGCATTTCAATCGGTGTGTCATGGTGAACATTATCTGTTGTTGGAATAAGCCCCATCTGTTTTCTATGCGTCTCTTCATCATAAAACGTTTTTGTTTTCAAACATTGGTAAAGTACGCTTGCAAGTTTTCCAGACAAGTGTCCTATGGCAGATATTGGTCTCATGCCTCTACCAATCAACCTCTTGTAGTAAATACGAAATGGTGTTTCCCGTACATTCGGAGTAACAAGTGTCATTGCCATCTGTCCTAACACGTTGCGGGCTAGCCGTGCTCCGCCAGGAGCTAGTCGGCTTGAGTTAAGTGACGTTCCTGATTGTGCAATTTTTGGAAACCAGCCAACATAAGCACGAAATTGACCATAGTTGTTAAAACGATCAATATTACCAATAACGCTAATGAGTGTTGCTGTCCAAATCTGGCTTTTGATTGGAAAACTTTCAATGATCGGCGTATATGGATGCGTTGAAATTAGTTGTGATATTTGTGTCAGTAAACTTTTTTGAGCTTCTTCTAAAACATCAAGTTGACTCAAAATCCATTCCTGCCTCCATCGGTGGTGGCTTACGACTTGTAGACCAGAGGTAGTTTCGGCAAGTTCTAAGAGTTCACCAACCCGCTTTTCGTGGTGGTAAGCACGGCTTGTGTGTAGCAGTTGGGCAACTTCTTCATTAGAAGCACTTTTGAGCTCATACGGCGTTGGATATTGCTTAATGAGATCGCGTGCTGCCTTGCCGGTTACACTACCTTTGAAAAAAGTCTTGAGTTCTGGAAATGTGAAGGCTAGAATTTGAAGCAACTGCGATCTGCGTCGACGAATATCCTTGCCTAGTTTTATGTAATCACGGGTCATTAAGCGTAAAACAGACTCATCAGGATTAGCAAGATGCACTGTGTGGATGGAAAATTCTTCCCCTACCAATTCATGCAAAAAACCCATCCGAGCCATGAGTCGGGCATCTGCATCATCGGTTTTTGTCTCAGAGCCATAGACATTTTTTCGATATTCCTTTACAGCAGTATTTCCTACTTGAAAAACAGTGTAGCCTCTCCCAAGTAAATACATTTGAAGTGCTAGGCCATAATAGCCTCCGGTTGGTTCACTCAGGACAAGAAAGTCAGCAGGTTTCGTCGAGAACTTATCAAGATATCCTTGCAGTTTTTTAAAACCAGCCGCATCGCTTGAGAAATGGAGAGTTTTTGCACGTTTCCAACCATCCGGATAACGTTTTGCATTGAAGAGTAGGCCAGGACAAGCACAGGCAACATGAGTTTTGTATCCCACATCAACACCAACAAATACCTGATGTAATGGTGAACTTAATGTTTGAACTTTTGTAATATCTGTCGTACTTGCTATGTGTTATCACCTCGATTCTCTCGCTACCACGAGGACACAAAAAAACGTCACTCCTGTGATATGCCGTCACGAACGCACGTTATGTGAAGGAGTCGTCTTACCGCTCCAATGTTCTCATCAGCGTTTTTGTGACGGCGCTCCACATTGCAAGTAGAAGTTGAGCAAAAATACTCACTTCAAAACTGAGGAAGAAGTCACCGCAGGCTTTACGCCTTCTCTTTTCATAACAAATTTAAGCAAACATTTCAATATGTAAAATAATATCCCTAATTGGTATACTTAATGAGGTTATGGAAAACGGAGTAGAAATGCCACCTTCAGAAGAAGGAGTTCCTGAAATAGACGAAACAAGAGTTTGTCTAGATAACTGGGTAAAATTAAGCCCTCCTGTTAAAGGAGCAGAAAAAGCAAGAGGCATGGTGGCGAATGCACTTAAAACAGACCTCACTACTAATCCTGACTCACTATCCCTAATTGCTGGTGAAGTCAAAAGAATGACCCAAAGTAATATTGGATATTTAGATAATCGTATAAAAGTAAGCCCACAACCAATCAGAACTATGCACGACGAAGATCCCACAGTCTTTACGGAGGTAGAAAAAACCCAAACAGGATGGGTAGCTAGAGAGGTAAGAGAAACCAACGGGCAACGTTCAATAATTTCAGAGGCAGGAGTTGGGACTGATGGATCAACAAGCTTGATATTAAACTACACTGATGAAAATCATGTTAGTCAAAACGCTAACCCAGGTATTAATGGAGAAAGGTATCCTCGAGCTGCTGCAACTACATTTAATCTACTTGTGAATTCAGTAAAACCACCATCATTGGTTGATAGGATAGCTTCAAGGATACATATAAAATAATAGGAAAGGCGGGTAAACCCGCCTCTAATGCAAGGGTAAAATGCACTCCTCGTACCTCGTCGCCCTTGCATTATTCACCACCCATTTTAAATTGTTTCAAGTATTGAGGGCAGCAGCCCTCAAAATACTAATTGGGGGACGACCAATACAGCTGAGATAAGCGGTGGTGAATAGTTAGCCATAGAACATTGCAAGGGTCAAGATGAACGAAGTCGTTGCTTCGCCCTTGCAAAACTCACCCCGCTTAAGCGCTGCATGTATCGGTAGCAGGCAGGCTGCTACCTAAAAATAATTTTCTTTTAGGAAAAAGCCAAAGGGAGGAGGTGACAAATAATGCAATTACTGACAAAAGAAATAACAGCTAAACTTCCATTCTTGTATTCACAGGAAAATGAAGAAGATCCAATGGTTATCTGCAAATTCTTTACTGTTTGGTCAAGTTGGACTTGGTATGGGATAGAATTTGACGGAAAGGATCTATTCTTCGGTTTTGTTGTAGGGCATGAGGCAGAGCTGGGATATTTTAATCTTTCCGAGCTACAAAATCTCAAAGGTCCAATGGGACATACTATTGAGCGGGATATGTATTTTAGACCATGCAGGCTTTCAGAGATTAAAAAGCTACATGAATCAAGGGTTTAGTCCTTGCGTCTTGCCCTTACACATTGTAGGGGCAAGCAGTAAGCACTAAAATGTAGAGAGGAGGTGGATATTATGATAAATACATTACTAACATCAAAATACGAAGATGAAATTCTAAATCTTATTGATAATCAAGATGAATTTACAAGAAGTGATTTACAGGGAATAGTTACTGTACTTGTTAATAAG